>Ga0256830_1000295_pt1 | contig 44076 bp, 39 predicted proteins | sample 128326metaG_FD_190537 | JGI IMG/M metagenome (GOLD analysis project Ga0256830, IMG submission 190537) | Hydrothermal vent microbial communities from Lau Basin, Pacific Ocean - 128-326 | ecosystem: Environmental > Aquatic > Marine > Hydrothermal vents | place: Pacific Ocean: Lau Basin | collected...
CATTCCGGACGCCATTCATCAACAATTTTACAGGCAAGCCACGTGGCAAAAGATTCATTCAACCAAAGGTCGTCCCACCAGTGCATGGTGACGAGATTGCCAAACCACTGATGGACAATTTCATGGGTGATGACATCCGCGACGCGCCGTTGTGTTTCCGTTGAAGAATGTTTTTCGTCAAGCAGGAGACATGAATCGCGGAAAAAAATTGCACCCCAATTTTCCATCGCACCCATCGCAAAATCCGGCACACAGACCAAGTCCAGTTTTGGTGTGGGACAGGGCAGATCAAAGTAGTCATTCAAGCGAGGCAAAACGGCCTGTGTGACTTTGAGTGCAAAATCTCCAAGTGCAAGTTGATCGGCCAAAGTCCACACCGCGACACGTGTTTCGCCGACCCGGCTTTCTTTTTTTTTCAGTCGGGCGATGGCGATGGCGAGCAGGTAAGTTGACATCAGCGGCGTTTCATCAAAGGTAAGGTGTTTGAGGGGCCCCTCTGTTTTTTCTTCGATGACGGGCATGTTGGAAAGCGCGTTAAGATGGGCCGGAACGGTCAGAGAAAGTTTGAAGCGCGCCTTGATCGCCGGTTCGTCGAAACAGGGAAACATGCGTCTGGCGTCGGTGGCCTCAAATTGTGTAAAGGCGAATGTTTCTCCTTGAACTTCCGCGGCATAAAGTCCGCGCATCTGTTCATTCAATGTTCCGGAGAACGCGAGTGAAAGACGGTTGTTCCCTTTTGCAATGGTTTCTGAAAAGGTGATTGTGAGGCTTTCCGTCGATGTATCCGTGGAAAGCATGCCGACTTGTCCTGAAAGCTCGGCTTCTGTGACATTGAGATCCAGTGCGTGTAGGGTAATCGCAGAGCGTGGCGCATCAATGGAAAGGTCGATCAAGACCGTCCCGGAAAATGTTTTTTTCTGCGGCTGGACAAGTAAGTCCAGGGTATAACACAGGGGCTGCGCCCCTGTGGGAAGACGGCCGGGAACCACGTTTGGCATAGGCGCGATTACGTTCGCTTAAGACGCGATAAAAAGAAATCTCTTGGAAGCGCGCATGATGCTATCTCCTTTTTGCGAGGAACTCTTTGCGATAAATCGAAGGAGAAAGCCCGACTTTGTTCTGGAAAACCTTGCAAAAATACCCCTGATCCGAAAAACCGACTTCGCTGCTCACCTGTTTAATAATACGGTGAGGATCTTTCAAGAGCTGTGTTGCACGAAAAATACGGATTTCAATGAGATAATCATGAAAGCCGATTCTGCATTCTTCCTTGAAAGAAGCGGACAGGTATTTCGGATGCAGCGAGACCGCTTGTCCGACCCCTTCGAGTGAAAGCTCGGGAGAACTGTGATGGCGGTCGATGTATTGCACTGCCCGAAAAATTTTAATAGACAGAGAGTGAATCGGGATATTTAATGTTTCATGAACCTGCTGGAAAGGGTTGGTGCCGACCAGCCGCGCAATTTTCTGTTCCAGTTGTTCATTGTTCCAGGGTTTGTCAATAAAACCGTGTGGTCGGACGTCAATCATTTGGGCCAGCAGTTCTTTGCTGCCGTAGGCGCTAATAAAAAGGATCGGGGTCACCCGGTCTTCCTTGCGGATTATTTTGAAAAGCTCAATCCCGTCAATATCGGGCAGCCGATAATCTAAAATAATGAGATTGTATTCTTTCCGCTGTTTAAATAAGTGGAGCGCGTCTTCCGCACTTCCAGCGAAATCAAGTTCATACTTCGTTTCAAAAAGCAGTTTAAATGTATTGAGAATCGCTGGATCATCGTCAACCAGAAGAATTACCTTTTTCAATGTTTCCGTCATCGAATATGTACCTCTTCTCTCATTTTTGTAATTGGGGAAAATCCCCCTCCTGCCTCCAATAGCCATCTTACATTTATGCCAAGCAAAGAGGATCCGTCCTTTTTGAATCGAGGCATCCATGCTATCTTCGCGACGCATGGTAGCATAAAAAGCAATTTTGTCAAAGTCCATTTACGGGCAAAAGAGCCTTATAAATCAAGGTGATCGTCATGCTCACCTGGTAAGTCAATGCACCCGTCCCCTGTGGAAACCCGACATCGCGACCGCTGCCATCCTTCAGCGAAAAGCGAGTCGGTTTACCCCGTTTCGAATCGATTTTCAGACCGATTTTTCATCATATACATATTTAATCGCTTCGTGGAAGAAAAAAATGATCTGTTTTAAAAAAATAAATGAAAGAAAAATAGAGAATCCGTTTGAAATTTATCTCATTTATTTTCTGAAAATGAAATATGAAGCGGCATTAAAATGGATCAAATAATTGAAACAAGTCTGGCATTTTTCAAGGTATTCCAAGAGATTGCCGAAGTAATCCATATAAGGGCGCAATCCTTCCGCTTCCTCTTGACAAAGCAGACTGATTTAGTCCATCTTACGATCCGACTAGGAACAATGAGGGGGGCATGGCGGGCGCTTTATTGGGAAAGTTCGGTCTTTGGATTTTGTTTCTTTGCCTCACCTTTTCCCCCTCAATCGGCCTCGCCCGGAAAGCACTGTCTCCCGACCCCTGGATTTCACTCGAAAAAAACCTGCTCCAGCTTTACAAAACCTATGCGCCCGACAGCCCGCTGCTTAAGGCCGCTTCTCTTTCGGCAAAAGTTCAGCGTTACTTGGATGCCGGACTTTGGTCTTCCGCAGAAGCCTTGCTTTTAAATGCCTCACAGCCTTTAAATGCCGATCTTGAACAGCTTCAACTGCGACTCTTTTTAAAGCGGGGGCACCATGACCGCATTTACGCTGCTTACCGGAAGAATCAGGCCCTATTTCAAAACCAAGTCGAACTCGCACTCGGCGCAAGTCAGGGCGCGCTGTCGGAAAAAGACTATGAAGCTGCCCTGCTGATTTTAAACCGGCTTCATTTCCAAGGCGAATCCCGACCGGAGCGTTATTATTTTTCCGCCTTGGCCTATTGGGGTTTGCAGGAAAATGAAAAATTGAATGCCGTGTTAGGCGATGCCGTGCGCTGGGCAGAGCAGGCGGATGACGATTCGCCCTGGGTCGGCCGTATCCACCTTTTAAAAGTCTATTATCATCTCAATCAAAAGGAATATGATCGGGCCTTCGCCAGCATGGGTGATCTCTTTGATAACAACACCGATTTGGCCTTGCTGGCGCTTACCTGGGGTTATTTTAAGCTGGGTGCAACCGGCAACCTCTTCAGCGTGCTTCAAGCTTTGGACGCAAGCCAGGAACAATCGCCTTACCACGGTCAGATTTATCGCGTGCTGAGTCGTTTTCTTATCGAAGAAGGCAATCTGCGCGGGGCGATTGAAATGGATCAACGGGAGCGGGATGAGTTGCAAAAGCAAATGAAGATTCTGGAAAAAGAAAGTGAATTGCTGCGCCGGGGGATTTCCACCGCATCACGATCGGCCCTGCCGGGCTCGCTTTTATCTGAAACCTTGAAGCAATTAGAAGAACAAGTCGGTGAAAAAAGAGAAATGACCGCCTTGTATTGGTACATTGATCTGCAACAGCGACGCAAAATGTTGACGGAGCTCAAGGCACGGGAGCAGATGATTGACCAGGAACAACGGCGACTCCAAATGGAAATGGTGCGCCGCTGTCTTTCCCTGAAACGCTACGAATGGCAAGAGCCCGCCGGGGATATATTACCGACAAGCACCCTGCTTCCGCCTTCGGAAGCGAGGCTGGCCGGAATCCAAACGCACTATCGGGCCGCGCAACGTGCTTTGGCTTCAGATCATGTTCAAGCCGCCACGGCACATTTGCAGGCCGTGGCGGTACTTGCGCCGCAACACGCTTACGGGGAAGAAAGTCTCTTTCGGCTGGGCGATCTTGCATTCAATCAACGTGATTACGCCCAGGCTGCGAAATATTATGAAAAACTCATTGATCGCCCGAACTCCCCGCTTCACACGCTCGCCCTCTACAAACTCAGCTGGGCATTTTACCTGCAAGGGAAACCGGAAGCGGCCATCGGCGTTTTATTACAGCAGGAAATCCGTTTTGCGGAAACCTTTCGGGATGAAGGCTCCGGGCCCTGCACCGTCGTCCGCACGCCGCAAGAGCGTCGCGAACCCTTTCGGCTGCTGGCATTGTCCCTGGATCAACTCGGTGGAGCAAAAGCCCTGGCCTCGTTGACCCGACACATCCCCCCGCAAAAACGCTTTGCCTTTTATGAAAAAGTAACAGATCATTACCAAAGCGAAAACAAGATTGAAGGATTGTTTCAGCTCGTTCGTTCCTGGATTGCCGCCTATCCGCTTGATTTAAGAACACCCTTGCTTCATCAAAAGATGCTCGCATTCATCAATCAATCCGAAAGTGTGTCCATCGCGGATGTAGTGACCGCCCGGACCGAATTTGTCAACAAATATCGCCCCGAAAGCCTTTGGGGGCAAAAAAATTTTGCCGATGCGGACAACGAGGTGCGGCCTCTTTTAAAACGGCACTTACGGTTTTTGATGACCCATTATTATGCCGAAGCAAAAAAGACGGAAACGCAGGATGCCTACAAGTCCGTTCTGACCTGGTATTTGTATTATCTTTCGGTGTTTCCTGATGAAGAAGAGATCGGCAAGGATCGTTTTATTTATGCGGAGGTTTTGTCCCAGCTCAATGAATATGAAAAAGCCGTCGTCGCCTTTCGTCAGAGCGCCTATCAGGATCCGCAGCATGCGCTCGCCGCCGAGGCAGCCTACCGGGAAGTGCTTTTATTGGAAAAAAGCCATTCCCCGGAAGGCCCGGAAGTTGAGGCGGCTTATGACCGTTTTTCCGCCCGTTTTCCGGAAGATAGGCGGACCAAAGAAATTGCCATGCGTCTTGCGGAAATTGCCTTTGAACGCGGTGATTACGACAAAAGCCGGTTTTATGCACAAAAAGTCGCCCCGGAAAAACAGGGGCTAAAAACCGTCGCACGGGAATTGGATTTGGCCTCCTACCGTCTCGTCGTGCAGGCCTTTTTAAAAGAAGAATCTTATTTGGACGCTATTTCTTTTATCCGCACACTGTTTAAAGATAACGAGGCGAACAAAAGTCACGCCTCTCAACTGAAAAAAACATTTAAACCCCTGCTTGTGCTGGCGTATTTTCAACGCGGAGAATCGCTTAAACGTCTTGAGGCAATTGATGATGCGGCCGAAGCCTTTTGGCAGGCCTTCCGTTTCGGGGCCGAGACAGAAATGGGTCCGCTTTCGCTTTTTGAAGCCGCCGTGCTCTGGGACAGGCATCCCACACTGCATCGCGCCGAAAGTGCCTTGAAGCTCTTTCCCGTGCTTTACCCCAAATCGGCTTTAAATCACCCCACCCTGATGCGCCTGGCCGCACTCTATGAAAAGAGCGAACGGCCGCTTAAAGGGGCGGAAACTTATGAACGGGCGGCCCGACTCCCCATCAACCGGGAATTGGCGCAAAAAGCACTTGAGCAGGCCATCGCCCTCTATGAAGCCGCAGCTTCCTGGGAAAACCTTTACGTGCTTGCAATGGCTCAGGCCGACACGATAGATTCCGGCAAATCACAACTGCTGAAAGATCAGTGGGCGCATTGGATGCTCAAAGCCGCGGAAGCCAATTTTAAGATGAGTAAAAGTGTTACGGCCACACGCATTTTGGAAACGCTCATCGCAAAAACCAAAGGGGACGCAGAGGTGTCCCCGCCCGTTGCAAAAGCCCACTTCATCCTGGCCGAATCCCGTTTGGAAGATTTTGAAGACATCGAGTTGGTTGCCCCGCTGGAAGAAAACCTTGAACGCAAACGGGTGTTGTTTGAGGCCCTGCTTGAAAATTATGACCATGCCGTGGCTCACCCCTCCCCGCTGTTGGCCCTCAACGCCAACTATCGCATCGGCACGCTTTTTGAGGGTTTCAGTCGCGCCCTTTTGGAATCGGAACGCCCGGAAGACCTTTCATTGGAAGAAGAGGAACTCTACGAAAACCTCTTGATGGAGCAAGCCTTGCCTTATTTTGAAAAAGCCGAAGAAGCCTATTTGCAAAATATTGAGATGGGCGAGTCGGCGGGCATCCAGAATGAATGGATTGCAAAAAGCCAAATGCACCTGTTTATGATTCAACAACAAATCGACATCTACAACCGAGGTGCGCAAGAGGTGCTGGGATGAAGCCGGTTTTTCTTCTTACAGGGTTGATGTGTTTCATTATGCTCCTCGTTCTGCCTGCTCCCTTGCGTGCCGAAGAAGAACCGGAAGAGCCGAAAGACCGCACCATTTTGATGGACGAATCCCTCATTGTCGGCGTGGAACTCGGTGCTATCGGCGGGCGCCGAAAACGTATTCCCGGCCCGGCACTTTCCACCGCGCTGCGCTGGGACGGGGTTTCTCCGGACGAACTTGACATCCCCAAGGAAATTTTGGAGCACTTGAGTCAATCCGATCTTTCTTTTTTTAAAAACCGGGAAATGTCCGATGAATTGAGCGACGACATGCGATCAGAAGATGATGAATGATATCCTGAGATGAACCTGCCTTTTCACAAAAAAACGCTGCCTGCCTCGCGGAAATTTTTGTTTCCCCTCTTTTCTCTGCTGTTTCACATTGTGCTCTTTCTTTTTTTTATGAACATGAATACCGTCCACGCACCTCCTGAAATCAAAGACGAAGACATCGTCGCCATGATCGACCTAAATGAACTGCGGTCGCAACCTAAGCCCCCGGAACCACCTCCCGTGATCGAAACCCCTCCCGTGCCGCAGGAAAGCAGCCCGGAAGATGAGACCGGGGACACGGAAGAAAACACATCGCCCGAACCGGAACCTGTTTTAGATCCGGCGCTTGACGAAGCTCTAGAAGATGAGTCTGAAGAGGTCGGCCTGTCTGTGCCCGTCGAAACGGCACAAAATATCTTGCCGCGACCGCTTCCGCCTGCTCCGGAACCCGAATTGCCCGATCCCCCTATCCCCGAATCCGCGGAGACGGAAGCCCCTGAGGCGGAACCCGTTTCAGAAACCGAGCTGCCCGCAGAAGAAACAGCAGCCTCCGAAGCTGCGCCCGTCTCGCCCGAACCTGTTTCAGCAGCCCCCCCCCCTGAATCCGAAGCCGCCCCGCCGGAACCTGCCTCCGTAGCGCCCGTCGTACCTGATCCGCCTTCAGCGCAGGAAGTCGCCAAGGCTTCTGAGCTGCAGGATCCGCCCAAAGTGAAAACCGAAAAAAAAGTCGCGGCGGCAATCAAAAAAAATTTTCAGCCGCCGAAACCCTCGAAAGAAAAGGTTAAAAAGTCAGGACTATTGGGCCTGCTTGGAAACAAAAAACGCGACAGGCCCTCAAAAAATCCGCGCTTTGCCAAGAACTTAAAGCAGCCTGGCCGTAAACTGCCGGCAGGCCGCCCGCAAGCGGACGCCCTGCCGGCAGAAAGTCGGCAAAAAATGGCGCGCTTAAAAAACAAACTGCTCAAAGCAGAACAAAAACGACTTATGACAAAAAAATCAATCGGCCGAAAAAAGAAATCCCGGCTCAAAATTGTTCAAGGATCGGGACGGAACTTCGGTGTGATTTCATCGGCCATTGCTCAGGAAGAATGGCGTTTGACCCATGTTTACAATCGTCTGCTTCAGGAAAACCCCGGCTTGCAGGGCAATCTCATTATCGAATTTACGATCTCTCCTAAAGGTAAAGTCATTAAAAGCCACATCTTAACCTCTTCCTTTTCAAACGCGCGTTTTGAAAAGGCGCTTATTCAGGCCATCCGGCTTTGGAAATTCCCCGCGGCCAAAGAAGGGGAAACGACAATTCTCTACCCCTTGGCCTTCTCTCCTTCGGGCTGAATCGAGACGTGCCGCCTCAAAAAAACGAACTTGGATTGTTGCAGCCCCCCTGTCTGTATTTCCGAGAAAATCCCGTCCAAAAACCCTTGACTTTCGGCCTAAGCTATTGTATTTATCATGAAATTTTGAATTTCACCTCAAAATTCACCTTGATGCAAACAGACCGGGAACCCGTCGTTTTTTCGGAAGACTAAAGGAGTTTTAATGAGAAAAGCCGATCTTGCTGATGAAGTGGTTGAGAAGCTGGGTGTTTCAAAAAAAGAGTCAAGCGATATCCTGCAGATGGTGCTTGATGCGATTAGAACAGCGTTGGAAAAAGGGGAAACAGTCAAGATTGCCGGATTTGGAAACTTTGTGGTGCGTGAGAAAAAAGCAAGGAAAGGCAGAAATCCAAAAACAGGTGAAGAAATCGGCATCACTCCTCGGCGTGTCGTCACCTTCAGGCCCAGCCAAGTCTTTAAAAAATTTGTCAATGAATAGTTGAGGCGCTCAGAACGCTGATAAAGTGAGTCCTGTGCAGGAAAAGCTATTTTATAAGATTAGTGATGTCTGCCAGCTGACAGGGCTTGAGGCCTACGTGATCCGTTTTTGGGAAACAGAGTTCCCCATGCTGCATCCCAAAAAAAGCAAGGGCAACCAGCGCATTTACATTAAAAAAGAGATTGAGCTCATCCTTGAAATTAAACGCCTGCTTTACCAGGAAAAATTAACCATTGCAGGCGCAAGAAAGCGGCTGCGGCAACCGATACGCAAAACGGAGGCGCAGACGTCTAATGCAACACTTTGCAGCATCAAAAAAGAATTAGAAGCTTTACTTCATCTGTTAAACTAGGAGCGGCGTCAAGGCTCCTAAATCGGGGCGTGGCGCAGCCTGGTAGCGCACTCGCTTGGGGTGCGAGAGGTCGCTGGTTCAAATCCAGTCGTCCCGACCAGATGGAAGCAATGCCAAAAGTTCAATCAAGGCGATGATGCCCGAAATCAATCGCTGATTTTGGGATGATGGGAAGGCCCAAGGGCGTGAGATGGATGCAGACTTGGATCAATTCCTCAACTACCTTGCCATCGAAAAAGGCCTCTCGGAAAACACACTCGCAGCCTATGCACAGGATATTAAAAAGTTTTCAGCATTTTTAAATAAGCATTCATCCCCGCCTGTCTCCGAATCTTCTCCCGCCATCGATTTGACGCAAGTCACACGGCATGAAATCGTTCGATTTTTAGCGCGTTTGCGGGCCGAAGTGCTCTCGGATGCCTCCATCGCCCGCATGCTTTCTTCGCTTCGTCATTTTTTTAAATTCCTCATCCATGAAGGCCGGTTGCCCCATAATCCGCTCGCGCAGATCGACGCCCCCAAGAAGGCGCTTCGTCTGCCCAAAGTCTTACACTTCAGCGAAGTCGAAGCCTTGCTCAACCTTAAAAAAGGCGAAAAGCCGGAAGCAATCCGCGACGATGTCATGTTGGAGTTGCTTTATGCGACAGGCTTGCGCGTCTCCGAACTCATCGCCTTGCCGCTCGGCGCGCTCAACCTGGAAGCAGGTTATCTCATCGCGCGCGGTAAGGGCGATAAAGAACGCATCGTGCCGATGGGGGACTGTGCGCGTGAAAAATTGCTGACTTACATCGCATCCGTCCGGCCGCGGCTTTTAAAAGGAAAAAGCGACCCCACGCTTTTTCTCAGCCGTCTGGGGAAAAAGATGTCACGACAGGCCTTTTGGAAAAAACTGAACGTTTATGCAAGACAAGCCGGGATTCAAAAACAGATCAGTCCGCATATCTTGCGGCATTCATTTGCCAGCCATCTTTTGGAGCGCGGGGCGGACCTGCGCGCGCTTCAGATGATGTTGGGCCATGCCGACATCTCCACGACGCAAATTTATACCCATGTCGCGCGAGAACGCCTCAAGCAGATTCATCAAGCCGCGCATCCCAGAGGGTAGTTCGAGGTTTCGATTGAATGTTTGAGAGACCCTTCAAGCACCTTATCGGTGTTTCTTAACCCCGATGCGCCGGCAATAGGCTGTGATCGGGCATCGGCTGCAAAAGGGGGAAAGCGGTGTGCAAATGTGCTGACCGAAGGGCACGAGCACGTCGTTGTAACGGATCCAGTAGCGTTTCGGCAATTTTTTTCTCAAAACCCGCTCACTCTCGTCCGGCTGCGTTGTGTTGATATACCCGATGCGGTTTGAAATCCGGTGGACATGAATATCCACGCAGATCGCCGGTTTGCCAAAACCGATTGCAATGACCAAGTTGGCCGTTTTTCTGCCCACACCCGGAAGCGTCAACAGGGTTTCGAGTGCCTCCGGGACCTTGCCGCCGTATTTTTCCTCAAGAATGCCTGCAATAGAGCGGATCGACTTGGCTTTGTTTCGGTAAAAAGAGACGGGATATATGGCATTTGCGATTTGTGCTTCGTTTAAGTTTAAAAGCGTGCGCGGCGTGTCGGCGATGCCAAAAAGACGGGCGGAAGCGGCGGCGGTTGTTTCGTCCCGCGTGCGCAGACTGAGGATGCAGGAAATCAAGACGAGGAAGGGGTCTTTTGTTGTGTCGGCGATGATGCCGACCACCGGAGGTTTCAGTGAAGTGAGCGTCGCAGTGAGGCGGTCCATGATGAGATCAATCACCTCATTTGAGGGGTTTTTTGAAGGCGTATTCCGCATGGCGACCTGAGAAAGTACCACAAATTTTTGCACGGGAAAAGTAAAAAAGGGGCGGTTTTCGATTGCATCCCTTGACGATCCCAAAAATCAATCGCTGATTTCCGGACAACTCTATTTGCTTCTAACGCCGGGAGACAAAGGCGCTTGACATCCCACAGGGGCTTTGGAATAATCCAAGTCCGCAGGCGCAAAGCAGGGTGAGACCGTGAACAAAATTAAAAAACTCTTTTTTGTCGGGCTGCTTGCATTTCAGGGTGTGTCCGGGGGCTGGTTGGGTATTATGGTGCAGGATCTCACACCGGCGCTTGCGGCCCGTTACGGCATTCATCGCGCCACAGGAGTTGTGGTCAGCCGTGTACAATTTAACAGCCCCGCCATGGTCGGCGGGCTCAAAGAAGGGGATGTGCTTATTTCGCTGAATCGTCAAAAAATTCGGGATTCGAAAGCTCTTAAAGAGATTGTCTCGAGGCTTTCTCCCGGAATGTCCGTTGATGTGATTGTATTACGAGCCCGCCGTGAGAAAACCCTGAAAATTGTGCTGGGCGCGATCCCTCGAGACGCGGTTTGAGTGCTTGTCCTGCGTGAGCCGCGCTGCTGATCCGGATAAATCATTTTGGCGAAATTCAAAAAAAGAAGAAAAGAAATTGAAAAAAATGTTGTCACCACAAACCGCTGGGGATGCGGCATTGTGATTCTTCTATTTATCGGAGTGATCCTGGCGATGATCTTTGCCGGCGCGATGCAATAGTCGAGGATTTTACGTTTTCGGTTTTTTGAGAAAACTTTGATTTCCCCACCATTACGGAGGAAGGCGATGAAAGGCCCGTCCTTGATCGCGCTTGCCCTTGCCTTCTTGAGCGGTCTTTTTTTTGGCGAAGCCTTTTCTTTTTTCCCCATCACGCTGACTTGTTTTGTCGCAGGTCTGGTGTTTTTGGAGGCCTTCTTTTTTAAAAGTCGCCTGCTTTCTCTGAGCGTGTTCTGTTTATGGGCGCTTGGTTTTTTAGTCCATCAATTCGGCGCACTCCCGCAAGGCCCAAAGGCTTTAAAATATTATGCGGATAAAGGTCGGCATCGGGTCATTGCCGAAGTCTCCGCGCCGCCCCGTTACCGCAAAAAACAGGTTTCGCTTCACATGAAGGCCCTGGCCATTCGCTCTGAAACGGGTGCGGATGAATTCCGGCCTGTTGACGGGCGCTTTCAGTTGTTTATCCGGGACAAGACTGAGCCCCTGCCTTTTCAATACGGCGACCGGCTTGAGATGACGGTCAAGCTCCGTCGCACCAATCAGTATCATAATCCGGGATCGTTTTTATATGCGGATTACCGCGAACGCATCGGTTGGCAGGCCACCGCTCGTCTTTCGGGTTTTCATCAAGTTAAAAAAACGGCTGAAGGCGGTAATGCGCTGCTCAAACAGGTTTATGGCTGGCGTGAGGACATTCGAAAAAAAATCCTGCTTTCGATGGATGGAGCAACGGCAGCCATATTGCTTGCGATGGTGATTGGTGAGTCCGGATATTTGGAGGAGGAGCTGCGGGAGACTTATATTGCGGCGGGGATCGCGCATTTGTTAGCGGTCTCCGGAACCCACCTTGCTTTCATCTCCCTCTTCATTTTTTTCTGCAGCCGCACTTTGATATTGTGCTTGCCGGAAAAGATATTTTTAAAATGCACGGTACAAAAGATTCCTTCTCAATGGGCGGCCTTGATGACGGCTTTTGCCGTGAGTTTTTATGCCCTCTTGGCGGGAGGACGCATCGGCACGCTGCGGGCCTTGGTGATGATTCTGGTGTACCTTTTTTCCATTTGGCTGGGGCGGCGGCGCGATGCAATGACGGGTCTTGCGCTTGCGGCCTTGCTCATCCTGTTCTTTCAGCCGAGTGCACTTTTTGAAATCTCCTTCCAGCTTTCATTTTCGGCCGTCTTGTCGATGATTCTTTTTCTGAATTGGTGGCAGCGTACAACTGCCGTGCCGGATTCGCCGGAGGGCTTATTGACTCCCCTTCAGTCTTTTCGCAGGCGGATCAGACAATCCCTGCGCCTCCTCTGTTTGTCGGGCTTCAGTGCCGCGATCGGGACGGCGCCTTTGACGCTGTATTATTTTCATCAATTCAGTTGGGTGGGCTTTCTTTCAAACTTTTTGCTGACTCCCATTGCAGGCTGGCTCTTCATTCCTTTTGCGCTGCTCTCCGCCGTTATTGCCCTTTTTATGCCGGGGTTTCCCCTGCCGCAGTGGCACACGGTTCTTTGGGGGACTTTCCACGATATTGTTCGTATTTTTTCCGGTTTTCCGGGGGCGGATTTCCGTTTTGCCTCCCCGCCTCTTGCGCTCGTTGCCCTTTTCTACGGCAGTCTCTTTTTTCTGCTGGTCACCCAAAAATCCGGAAAAATGCTTTTTGCGACCGTGGCCGGGTTTTTTGCGGTTTTTCTGCTTTGGGGCGGCATCCGGCTGCCGCCGAAAGTACTTCGTGTGACGTTTTTGGATGTCGGACAAGGGGATGCAAGCTTGGTGGAATTTCCAAGCGGCGAGACGCTTTTGGTGGATGGAGGAAATCGACGTGCGGGCAAATATGCCGTTGCGCCTTATCTTTGGCAACGTCGCATTCGGGAGATTGATCTGCTCATTGTGAGTCATCCTCAATTTGACCATATGGGCGGACTTCCTTTTATCCTTCAAAAATTCAAGGTCAAGACTGTTTTGACAAACGGAGGTGGAAAGCCGAACAAGATCCGTCGCAGTTTCCAGACGGCGATAGAGCAAAGCGCCGTGCGTACAGCCCTGATTGAGCCGGAGCCCTCCGTGCGGAAGATTGCGGGTTGCGATCTTGTTTTTTTTCCGGCCTTTGAAGGGAAAGGGGCTTCACGAAATGCCTTGAATAATCGCTCCATTGTTTTCAGATTGCATTGCCTTCAAAAAGGCGCGCAGCCCATTTCCTTTCTTTTTACGGGAGATATCGAAGCCGAACGGGAAAGGCAATTATTGGCGCGCGGAGTCCCTCTAAAAAGCACGGTTTTGAAGGTGCCGCACCACGGAAGCCGGAGTTCTTCTCGTGCAGGTTTTGTTTCAGCCGTTTCTCCTAAGATTGCCCTGGTTTCAGTGGGACGGAAAAATCGCTACCGCCACCCGCATCCTTCCATACTCGAAACCTATGAAAAGGCAGGGGTGTCGACTCTTCGCACGGATCAGGTGGGGGCCGTGGTGATCCAAAGCGGAAACAAAGTCAAGGTCAGGACATTTTTGGGACAATACGGGCGGCGCATTATTTGGAACAAAACCATCGTTAGGCAGGAACGGGATAATATCGTCAAAATGTTTTCAGGCCTGAACGGATTCTGAAGGAGATCCCCGAGAAGGCATCGCCCTTCCGCGTCCCAAGATCAATCACCGGTCTTGGTCAGGACAGGTAAATTGACAGCGGATGGGCCTTTGCCTAAGATAATAGGCATGAAACGCATCAAACCCGTCGGCATGGCTGCCGTCATCTTTTTGATCTTTGGCCTGTCCGCATATGCGATTTTATCGTCGGATGAAAAAGCCATTCTTTTTCCCAGCGGCGCGGTGATTGTTGCTGAGCTGGCGGATACCCCGGAAACACGAGAAAAAGGTCTTATGTTTCGTGAAAGTCTTCCTAAAGGGGGGGGCTTGCTGTTTATCTTCGAAGTGGCAAAACCCTATCGATTTTGGATGAAAAACTGTAAGTTCCCCATCGATATTATCTGGATCAATGAAGCGAAAGAAGTCGTGTATATCGCAAAAGATGCGCCGCCTTGCACGGGCGACCCTTGTCCAACCTACGGGCCGAAAAATGAAGCGGCTTTGTATGTGCTGGAAGTCGCGGCCGGTTTTTCAGTGAAAGAAGGCGTCAAAATCGGAACGAAGCTTCAGTTTTAAGGGAGCCTCCTAAATCCCTTTTTGCATCCGAAAAATCCCATCTCAGATTTTTCGGATGCCGATTTCCTTACAAGCGATTTTTATCGGTTCAACCCGCTTCTTTAAAGCGGGTTTTATTTTTTATTTTCACAAGCAATGCGCTTTAAAAGCGGGCGTGTTCCCTGTGTTTTAAGCGCCCGGGGCCGCCGTTGACGGGTTTAAGCGCAGTGCTATACTGTTATAAACAGACCTCCTTTTGTCTAATTTCAGAGGATAAAGACGTGAATGTTTTTCATTTGCGCACGGCGCGATGGGTCTTATTTGTACTCTGTTTTGCTGCGACCGTACCTGCTGAGGCCGTTCGCCTCGGGGCCAGCGATTCCGGGAAGGATCTCACGTTTGGGATTAACGGATTTCTCGGTTTTGAATATGCTTACATGGATCAAATGCCCGTGGTTATGGATGAGAACGGCACAGAAGTGATCGGGGCGATGCCGAGCGTTTCTTTTCTCAAGCTTCAGCACCTCAATCTCTTGGTTTCGGCAGAAAGAGAAAATCTGCGCATACTCATTAATTTTCATTCTCATGATGTCGGTTTGGCCGGATCGGGGCACGGGGCACAGCGGGAGTCGATTGAAGTTCAGGAAGCCTATGGGGAGTACATTTTTAGGGATTTTGCCAGGATTCGCGCCGGCTCTTTTTTGGCACCCTTTGGCATCTATAACGATGTGAGATATATCCTGCCTGTCTTTTCCAGTGTGGTTTTGCCTCAGATTTATGATACGCCGAGAAATTACAGTGAGGCGACAAGGCCGGGCGAGCCGGTTGAAACCGTTACACCGCTGACCCCGGAGGACGGTAATTTTATGTTTTGGGGAACAACGGGCAAACAGAATCTTGATTTTAGCTACCATCTGTATCTTTCGAACGGGACAAACCATAACGGCGGACGTGAAGACCGGGATTTGGGGATTGGCGGCAGGCTTCGCCTTAATGCGCGGGACATGTTTAAAATCGGGGGATCTGCCTACACCGTTCATAATAAAGGGGCGCCGGAGGGGCGCGCCCGGCTTTTTGGCGGAGACATTGCGTTTAGTCCATCGCCTTCAGTTCTGCTTCAAAGCGAATACGTGGTGAATCGTTATGAAAAACGGCGGTCACGCTATTCCTATTATCTGTACGCCGGTTTTCCGCGGCTTCAGTGGTTGCCCTACCTGCGTTACGATTTTCTCAAGGATCCCGAACACTTGCTCATGAAACGCAAGCAGGAGCGTTATACCGTGGGCCTTACTTATCGCTTTAAGCCCAACTTCCATATCAAAGGGGAGGTCCATCATCATCGCATTGTGGATGATACGGGTCTTGCAAGCGACTTGGCGAGTTTTGAGATGTTGCGCCTTGGACTCATTATGATGTTTTAGGGGACGACATCTTCCATGATACGCCACATGCTGTTTACATTTTTTTTGCTCCTTGTCCCCTTGGCGGTGCGGGCTGAAGTTGTCATGGTCGTGCATCCTTCCAATCCGATCACTCATTTAAAGGGCCGGGATATCCAGGCGATTTATTTATTTAAAAAAATCACTTGGAAAAACGGGCTTCGTATTGTGCCGATTCATTTGGGGGCGCGAGATGCGCTGCGCGAATCCCTTTCAAAAAAATGGCTGGGCCGCAGTTTAAGGGAAATCGAAAATTTTTATTTGATGCGTGCGCTTTCCGGACAGGGACAACCCCCGGTCATTTTTGCGAATACGAAAGAAGTGAAGGCCTACCTGAGCCGGACACAAGGCGGGATTGCTTACATTGACCGGAAAGATCTTGATGATTCGGTAAAAGCAATCATTGTCGAGGGGCCGGGTGCCGAACAATGAAAACGGGGTCTGGCTTTAGCCTCAGAACAAAGTTTTTGCTTACCTCGCTTGTGCCCATCCTGGTCATGGTGACGCTCATTGTGAGCCTTTTTGTCATGGAGTTTAACCGCCTGGTTGTTCGGCGACAAGTGGACGGACTCTTGATCGTACCCGATATGCTGGAAAATACCATCAGCTCTCCCGATGTCTTGAACTATCGTCATCTCATACAAAACGGCGTTTACCTGCTCAACAATCTGCGTAAGGACATTACAAGTATTACGGTTTATGCCTATGAGGATGCGCAATTTCAGGTCATTGCAGCGACAGATCAACAGAAAATGGGGCAATTGTCCTCCGAACAAGAAGTGATTCCTTTTCAAACAGGACGTTATGTTGTTTCCGAGTACACGGATATTGGACAAAAGATGATGCAATTGGATGCACCCGTTTTTTCGGGTGCGCAGCCTGTGGCCGTTGTTTCCATCACGGCGATCATGCCCGTCTATAATACCATGATGGCGTATTTAAGAGGCCTCGTTTTTTTTATTGCACCTGCCGGCGGCATTCTGCTTTGGATTTTCATATACTTTTCTTTTAAACGTATTTTTTTATCCCGGCTTACGAATCTTTCGGCGGCTTCTAAGGAGATTTCTGCGGGGAAATGGCCTTCCCTGATTCCCGTGAAATGGCGGGATGAAATGGGGGAGCTTGAGGAAACCTTCAATCAAATGAGTCTTTCCAGGCAAAAGGCCGAAGAAGCCCTTGAAGAGCAGGCCGTACGTGACGCCCTCACCAAATTGTATAACCGCCGCTATTTCGATATCCGTATCAAAGAGGAAATTGCAAGGGCGGTCCGAAAGAAAACCCAATTTGCCGTACTCATTTGCGACCTCGATCTTTTTAAAAATATTAATGACAGTCTGGGGCATCAGGCGGGAGATCATCTTTTAAAAGAAGTGGCCTGCAGTCTCAAAGCGGCCACCCGCGGGGCGGATCTGCTCTTTCGTTGGGGCGGCGATGAATTTGTGGTGATTTTACCCGAGTTTTCGGGTGAAGACGGTGCCGTCGGGGTTGCGGACCGCATTAGAAAAGGCGTGCAAAATATCTTCACCGAAGAAGAGGCGAAAATTGACGTGAGTATCGGCATGTCCTATTTCCCCGAACACGGCAACGATGCTGAGAGCTTGATTCGTGTTGCAGATCGTGCGCTGTACATCGCTAAAAAAGGCGGCGATAAAATCCATGTCGGCGAAGAAGAGTTTCATCTGAGTGAAAATACCATCGTAGCGGTTTTTCAGCCCATCGTGGATGTGCGTTCCGGGGTGGCGCTTGCATATGAGGCCTTAAGCCGTGATCCATCCGGGAAAATGGGGATCCTCCCGCTTTTTAAAAAATACCAGGCCATCGGGCAACTCAGGGAATTGAAAAAACTCTGTTTTAGGACACAGCTGGCTGCCGCAAAACGGGAAGGCCTTTCACGGATTTTTATCAATGTTGATTTTGATTTACTGAGCCACTTGGAGGCCTTCCCCATTCCGCCCGGCCTGGAAATTATCCTTGAAATTTCAGAACTTGAAGCCTTGCATGATATTGAAAGCCATCTCAGTGAGGCTGGGCGTTGGCGAAATTCGGGGTATCAATTTGCGGTTGACGATTTTGGTGCCGGCTTTGTTTCCCTGTCTTTCCTTTCCCAACTCGTCCCGGAATACATTAAAATTGATCGTTCGGCGATCTTGCGCGCCGATGCCTCTGATAAATTTAAGCAGTTTTTGTGCGACCTGGTGAAAACCCTGCGGAACTATACAAAAAAAGACATTATTGCGGAGGGCATCGAGACGGAACGTGAGCTTGCGATGGTCGAAGAAATCGGCATCCATTTGATCCAAGGGTATTTATTCGGAAAACCCAAAAAACTTGCATATGCTCGAATAGATGAAAGTCAAAATATCCTATATTGAAATATAAAGGTGCGGATGCACCCGATTCACATCATGCATCTTGTTTGAAATCAAAGCGTCCTCAGGTTTCGCGCTGCGTGTTAAATCGGTATAATACGCTTCATCCTCTTGTGGCGGCCTCTGAATGAATCTCATTTTTTATTTCCTGATCTTTATTGCCTTTTCTTATACTGCGTATCATCACTTGACCGGGTTTCCCGCCGCCGATCTTGTTTCACCCATGCAGCTTTTGACCGAAGGCATGATGCAATCGGCAAAGGGTGCGGTGGAGTTGGCGCTGGGCCTGATCGGCGTGATGGCTTTTTTTCTAGGCCTGATGAAGGTGGCCGAGGCCGGGGGGCTGTTGCAAATGATCGCGCGTCTGGTGCGGCCCGTGATGGTGCGTTTGTTTCCCGATGTGCCCTCAACGCATCCCGCAATGGGGGCGATGATTCTGAATATCTCAGCCAACGCCCTGGGCCTGGGCAACGCCGCAACGCCTTTCGGCATTCGCGCCATGCAGGAATTGGATAAGCTGAATTTTCAAAAGGGCACGGCCAGCAATGCGATGGTGCTCTTTTTGGCGATCAATACCTCCGGTGTCACACTGTTGCCGACGGGCATCATTGCTTTGCGTGCGGCGGCAGGTTCGAATGACCCCGCCGGAATATTGCCCACGACGCTTTTCGCCACATTGATTTCAACCGGGGTCGCAATTTTTGCGGCAAAGTGTTATCAGCGGTTTTCGCCACAGCCGACAAAGGGAGATGTTCCGGCATTCGCTCCATCCGCTCACCCGAATCAAAGAGATGAAACAGCGGAGGATCTGCCGCCCGAATCCCGGACGGCATACGCAAAACATACGGCTTATGTCGCGCCGGCTGCTTTGATCATCGTCATTGTCCTGGCTATCGTGTACGGCAGGGCCATCGGGCCTTGGATTATTCCGGGGCTGACCTTGGGCCTGTTGTCTTTCGGTTTTGTGCGCGGTGTTAAAATCTATGAAGTCTTTGTGGAGGGGGCAAAAGAAGGCTTTCAAGTGGCGATAAAAATCATCCCTTTTTTAGTCGCGATTCTTGTCGCAGTCGGCATGCTGCGCAGCAGCGGCGCGATGGATTTTTTCATCGCCCTGCTCAGTCCGCTGACCGCCGGTTTCGGATTGCCGGCAGAAGTTTTGCCGATGGCCTTGATGCGACCGCTTTCCGGCTCCGGGGCCTACGGCCTTGTGGCTGAAACAATCAATAATCCGGACATCGGCCCGGACAGCTACATCGGCTACTTGGTCAGCACGCTCCAAGGTTCGACGGAAACGACGTTTTATGTGTTGGCGGTCTATTTTGGCGCGGTGCAAGTACGCAGAACCCGGCATGCCCTGGCAGCGGGCCTGACGGCAGATCTGGCCGGTATCATTGCCGCAGTGGCGGCCTGCGCTTATTTGTACGGATAAAAAACGCATGAAAATACCTTTTAAACATTGCCTCATCGTGTTTCTACTCTTTCCGCTTGTCAGTGCGACGGCGGTTTTCTCGCGTGAACATCCTCAGAAACGAATCGAAAAAAAAGAACTCTTTTTGAAATTTAAAAAAGGAGAGACGGTCAAAGGCCTTCTCATCAGCGGGGCGGACTTGATTGAAATAATCAAAAACACGGATCATGATATTCGTATTGAAGGTTCGACGATTACGCAGGGTTTGGATTTCACTCAGATCCCTGTTGTTCGGAACAAGATCGACATTGTTCACTCTGAGATCAGCATAAATCGAGAAACCCGCTACGCGGTAAAAGCGGAGGCCGCGCGTTTTCTTCAGCCGGTTTCTTTTTCAAAAACCTTGTTTAAAGGAAAAACGTCTTTTTCGGGGACAATTTTTAGTCAGGGTATAGGTTTCGATGAGGCCGTTTTCAAAGAAAAATCTGTCTTTGCATTGACGCAATTTAAAGCGATTGCCGATTTTAGCGGAACAAACTTCGGAGGCGAAACCATCTTTGATCTGGCATCCTTTAAAAATAAAACCTCATTTTCGTCGGCGGTCTTTAATAAAAAAACGTCTTTTATTTCAACGACCTTCGAACACGAAGCAAGCTTCAAAGACACTGTTTTTATCGAAAATGCCTTCTTCCCTGCCGCCACCTTTAAGGCATTGGCCGACTTTTCCCGCAGCATATTTCACAAACTGGCGTACTTTGCATCAACCGTGTTTGAAAAACGGCTCACGCTTGAGATGATTGATTTTAGAGAATACGTGGATTTTAGGGATGCGATTATCGGACAGCTTGACTTTAACAGCACGGAAAGCCCCGCCGTGATTGTCGGCCGGATTGATTTTAGGCGCGCCATTATTTCGGATGCGCATTTTCAGGATATCTTTTTTGAACAGAACATTGATTTCTCCGATGCGATTTTTATCCGTGTTTTCTTTAAAGATGTATCTTTCGAGCAGGATGCTTACTTTTTGAGAACCAAGTTTCGATTGCAAACGGCGGTCTATGACACACGATTTAAACAGGGAGTTGATTTCACCGGAGCCGATCTTCGAAGCAACCAGCAATTCTTGATGTCTTATGTTTTTTTTAACAACTTAAAAATAAGGTGGCAGCAACTTCCGCCACTCAAGGTTTGGCAAAATAATGTCGATAAAAAAATGCGGAGTTTTCTCGATATCGAGCGCAGCCGGAAAGCGGGCGGTGAAAAAAAAGAAAACCGTGTCAAACTCGGAGGCATCGAAAAATTAAACGATGTTGTTTCGAGCCTGGAAAGCAGCTTTCGCAGCAATCGGCAACTTCAAGATGCAAATCGTGCTTATTATGATCTTAAAACGCTTGAATTGAATGAAATCCGTCAAGGAAAAACCCTGTGGCAATGGTTTTCTGCGCAACCTGCTTGGGTCATCTGGTGGGCAACAACCGGCTTCGGCATGCAACTTCCTTGGATTTTGCTCTGGTCTCTTGGCATTAACCTTTTTTTTACGCTCCTTTATTTTTTAGGCGGAGGATTAATCGACGCGCCTAAGGCGGATGATGCCTTCAAATTGCGTGTGCTTGATTTTCCAAAACGCTATTATGCCGAGCCGGGTTCCGCTTTTTCTTCGGGACGCCCTGAATATTCGCTGCGCCGGTTTTCGGATTTGTTTTGGTTCAGCGCGGTTATTTTGATCAAAATCGGTTATCGAAACCACCACATCACGGGGAAGTTTTTAGGCAAACTGCACTATCGCTGGATCATTCGCCTGGAATGGTTATTAGGGCTTTATTTGCTGCCTGCCCTCTCTTACACCCTGCAAAACGTGGTTCCGGTGGTCAACAAACTCGTCACGGGTATTTTTTAAGAAGGGTTAAAGACCCTCTGATGAAATCTTTGAAAATGCACGGTGCTGCCGCCAAATCATAAATCCCCCCAATAAAATCATGGGCAGGCTGAGCAGTTGTCCCATTGAAAACGCATTGCCGAGCAAAAGACCGATGTGGGCATCGGGTTCCCGTGTATATTCGACCAAGAACCGGAAAACGCCGTAGCTTGCGATCATGGCCCAAAAGACGATGCCCGGCGCAAGCCTGCGTTTTGAAAGCACCCAGAGGATCACAAAGAGCACGGCGCCTTCCAATACGGCTTCATAGAGTTGTGAGGGGTGGCGGCAGACATCCCCGCCGCCCGGAAAGATCATGCACCAGGGTACGCTTGTTTCCCGTCCAAACAACTCCCCATTCATGAAATTGCCCAAACGCCCCAGGCCCAGGCCGAGCGGCAGGCTGACAACGGCGACATCGGCCACAGGATAAACGGGAAAAGCAAAACGTTTACAAAAATAGATTCCGCCCAGGGTTGCCCCGATCAATCCTCCGTGAAAGGCCATGCCGCCTTCCCAAACCGCGATGATTTTTGCGGGATTTTCAAAATAATACGATGGGTTGTAAAACAAAACATAGCCGAGACGACCGCCCAAAATGACCCCTATAGCGGCATAAAGCATCAGGTCGGAGATCTGCTCTTTTGTAATGGCCAGCTTTTTTCGCGCCGCAACCGCACGAATAATGAAAATCGCCGAAATAAACGAAATGGCGTACATCATGCCGTACCAGCGAAAAGCGAGCGGCCCGATGCGGAAAAAGACAGGATCGATATTGGGGTAAGGGATCATTTGATAGCGTGTCCTTGTTGTCGAAGCCAATCAATATAACATAGCGAGAAAATGAAATGGAAGAATGCTCCGACCGCCCAAAATCGCCGATTTTGGGCGGTCGGAGCATTTACCAATCCACGGCAACTTTTTTGAGCTGATTTTTTTTATCGTGATAATAAATAAATTGATTTTTGCAGCCAAAAAGATGGAGGTTGCGGGTAATGCGCACGTCTTCTTTGCAATAAAGCGCAATCTTGGCGAATTTGCCCTCCCGAAACCACTTGAGGGCCGTCAGCCCGTGTGCGGATTTTCCCGTGTGCAGGGTGGCCCCGGCGACATTGTCCAACTTGAGCCGCAGCCCCGTGCGTTTTTTGAGATCCGCCATGAGGTCAAAGGAAGGCAAAGTTGAAAAATCGAGTGCGCTGTAATACGAGAGCACCGGGTAGTCAAAGCCGATGATATTGTATCCCACAACAAGATCCGCGGACTTGAGTTCCGCAATCAGCGCAGGCACGTCCTCTTCTTCAAAGCCCTTAAAGGTTTTTGACGTGCTCGAATAGGTCACGCCAAAAGAAACACGCATCAATTGTTTGTTGCCCCAGCCCCCCACTTCATCCGCGCTCTTTTGTGTTTCCAGGTCGAAATAAACAATATTCATCGATGTTAATGGCTCTTATGTTTTTTTGCTCACTCTAGGGGAGGGGTAAAAACATGTCAAGGCGTCTGAAGATCGAAGGGGCATGCATTTGTCTCAATTTACTGCGATAAAAAAGTCGCACTAAAAAATCTTTAATTTTAAAAGAATATCTTCATTTTGAAGCGTACTTGAAGAAAAACAGCCGCGGTCATTTTTTGCAAAGGCAGAACGCTGAGTTTATAAATGCTTGATAAACAGGTTGTTTTTTGTAAGTGTTTTGGGCACATCCTTTGCAAATAAATATTTCGTTTTTATACAGTGCCTTATCTTGTTCTCCTAGAGGCACATAGATTACCAAAGCGTATCACAGCTTCCTGAAGTGACCCGGTTTTATCGTAACCGCTGATGGGAATATTTATTTTTCAAGGAGGAGGGGAAAGTTATGTCTGTCGAGATCAAAAACCTGACCAACAGGCCTGTATTAATGCGTTTAAATAGCGGGCGGTCTTTGCATCTTGCGCCGGGCGCCACATCAACCGAGCTTGCGGATACCGAAATCAGCAATAATGCAAAGGTCGAAAAGCTTACGGGGCGTCATGTGATCGCCTTAAATGCGGTCTCCAAAAGGGCGCACAGAGCGCCAAGTGCAAAGAAAGCCAAAGCGAAAAAAGCAAAAAAATAGCACACACATCTAATCTTAAGGAGGGGGATCAAATGGCGAACGTGTCATACCCAGGCGTTTATGTAGAAGAAGTATCGAGCGGAATTCGTCCGATTGAGTCCGCCAGCACATCGACCGCAGCTTTTGTGGGCCTTGCGGAAATGGGGCCCGATGATGCAGCACGGCGCGTGACCAGTTGGACGGAGTTTCAAAAATATTACGGCGGCTACATGAATGACGGTTATTTGGCTGAGAGCGTTTTTCAGTTTTTTAATAACGGGGGCCGCCAATGTTATATCGTGCGCATCACGCGTTCGGATGCGGAAACTGCCAGCGTCACGGTTGAAAACCGCGCCGACACACCCCTTGCGGGCCTGACTTTCTCGGCCAAGAACAAGGGCGCATGGGGCAATTTCCTCTATCTTCAGATCGAGGACGGTTCAACCGACAGCGGCAACACCTTCAGGATCAGCATACGGAAACAAGAGGCGGTGGACCTTGTTCCGGACGATTTTGCCAATATTGCGCCACTGGAAGTGCATGATAATTTGAGCATGGATTCAGGTGCGCCAAACTACGTGGTGGACGTGCTGAGCCGGAATTCCAATTTGATCGACGCCGCCGTGGATGCGGCGAATACCAGTCTGCAGCAGGGCTTCCACCGGGGAGACACCGGCCCCACGGTTCCGCCGGATACGAATTTGAATTTCCAAATCAATCTCGACGGCGACGGCTACCAGTTGGTCACCCTTCCGGCGGCGCTCGGCACGATGGCGGCCGTGGCCGGGGCCATCCAAACCGCGGTCACCGGCTTGACGCGGCTTAAAACCAGCACCGACCCCACCGCCTTTACCGGTTTTACTTGTACCCTCGAAGACGCCGGCACCGCGGACGAGCACTTGCTTTTAACCTCGGGCACCACTTCGACCACTTCTTCCGTTCGCGTGCAAAACGCCTCCTCGGCCAACGCGGCGGTCAGTTTAAAACTGGGTGAAGGCAATGGCGGATATTCCGAAGACGGGATCGCCGTCCGTCGCCCCGCAAACGCGGACTCGATTCAAATTGGAGACGCCGCGGTCGAAACACCCGTCACCGCGGTCACTTTGGGCAGCGACGGCAGCGCGGCTTTGACCGAACTTTCCTACAGCGCGGGCTTCACGTTGCTGGACAACAAAACCGATTTCAGCCTCCTGGCCGTGCCGGGTGTCGGCACCGAAACGATGGTGGATCAAGGCATGGCCTATTGTCAAAACCGGCCCCTTCAGGATGTTTTTTATATCGGGGAAATGGATCAATTCGACGATGCGCCTTCGGAGGCCGAATCGTTTCGGAATGCCCTGACCGCCCCCAATTCCTATGGTGCCGTTTATTTTCCCTGGATTCAGGCGCTCGATCCTTCCGGCGCGTCACCGGAGCCGATCCTGCTGCCCCCCTCGGGGTACATCGCCGGTTTGTTTGCGCGCATCGACGGCAAACGCGGCGTTTGGAAAGCGCCCGCGGGTACGGAGGCGACCATCAACGGTGCGGTGGGTCTGAGTATCAATCTCACCGACACCGAACAAGGCAATCTCAACAAAATCAATGTAAACTGCCTGCGCCGCTTCGCCTCCGCCGGCATCGTCTCCTGGGGGGCGCGCACCGTCAGCTCCGATCCCGAATACAAATACGTGCCCGTGCGCCGCACAGCCATCATGTTGCGGGTGAGCATCTACAACGGCATTCAATGGGCGGTGTTTGAACCGAACGATGAAGACCTTTGGGCTGCGCTCCGGCTGAACATCGGTTCGTTTATGACCACGCTTTTCCGGCAGGGCGCCTTTCAGGGCGCCTCCCCGTCCAAGGCATTTTTTGTGAAATGTGACGGCGAAACGACAACCCAGGCCGACATTGATTTGGGCATCGTGAACGTGCTTGTGGGTTTCGCGCCGCTGAAACCTGCGGAATTCGTCGTGGTGAAAATCAGCCAGAAGGCCGGAGAATCTTCGTAAGCTTGATTTGATTCAGTATTTAAGGAGGAAAAAAGATGGCAAAGTTTACGGTCAATGCGCAGCGTTTTGATCCCTACCGGAATTTCAAATTTAAAATCAAGTGGGACGGCCAATATGTCGCCGGCTTGAGCAAGTGCAGCGCCCTCAAAAAGACCACCGAAAGCAGCGACTGGCGGGAAGGCGGCGATCCCAGCACGGGCCGGAAAATTCCGGGAAAAACCTCTTACGAAGCCGTGACGCTGGATGCCGGTGTGACCCATGATACGACTTTTGAAGAGTGGGCCAACCTGGTCAACAATTTTGAGGGAGACGCCTCAATGTCCCTGAAAAATTTCAGAAAAGATATCACAATTGACGTCTTCAACTTGGGGGGGCAAAAGGTGTTGTCTTACAACGTCTTCCGCTGTTGGGTGTCCGAATACCAGGCCCTGCCGGAGCTGGACGCGAGCGGCAACGCCATCATGATCCAGACCATCAAGCTGGAAAACGAAGGCTGGCAGCGCGATATCTCAGTTACCGAGCCGACAGAGACATAATTAAGGAGGAAGGGGTCGGCCGCAGCGGCGCGTCGAAAGGGATGGAGCGGCCTGCTCTTTGCGGTTTTTCGGCCCCTGAAGGGCGCACATGGAACAGCTTGAAGCACTGCTGCCCGGCGGATGGACAGATGACCGCGGTCGGCTTCATCAAAAGGTCGTGCTCAAAACCCTCACCGGAAGAGAAGAGATGCTGCTTGCCGAAAACAAGCGGCGCGAAAGCGCATCCCTGGTGACGACGATCTTGCATCGCTGCCTGTTGCAGATCGGAGAAATCACGGAAATTTCCGAAAGCCTCTGCCGCAACCTGCTCGTCGCAGATCGTCAGTACCTGCTGCTGAAACTCAGGGAACTCACCTTCGGCACAGAAGTGCGGGCCACCCTGCCCTGTCCCTGGCCGGATTGCGGAAAAAAAGCGGATATCGACTTTTCACTCACCGATCTTCCGGTCACGCCTTCCGTGGATAAAGGGCCGCATTACCGTATCCCGCTTTCGGAGGACGCAGCCTTCAAAGAAGGTGATCTGATGTATGACGAAGTTGTGTTCCGTTTGCCGACCGGGGCGGATCAGGAAGTGATCTCCCCGCTGCTGGCGCAAAATGAGGCCCGTGCCTTAAATTGGCTGCTTGAACGCTGTCTGATTTCCATCGGCCCAAACAAAGATCCAAACCGCGAGATGATCGGCAAGCTGTTGCCAAAGGCCCGGTTTGAAATCGAAAAGGCCATGAGCGCGCTGAGTCCAAAGATTGAATTGGCGTTGAACACGCAATGTCCGGAATGCGGCCGGGAATTCGCTGCGCCGTTTGATCCTCAGGATTTCTTTTTCGGTGAATTGAGAAGCAGCCGCGACCTGCTCTACCGTGAAGTGCATTATTTGGCCTACCACTACCACTGGAGCGAGCGGGAAATCATGGACATGCCCAAAACCCGGCGGCGGGATTACATCGAAATGCTTGCCGATGAAATCGAAAGGCTGAACAATGCCGTCTGAAAATCCGATAGAACCCCCCGGTTTTTTGAAGGCCCAGCTTTTGGACGGCGGCAAGGGCTTCCGCTATCGCCCGGGTGTGCGCATGTTGCTCGGCATGCCGGAGGCGAAGGAAGCCCCCCTGCGCTTTGCGCAAACACTGCCCCCCTTCGGCTTTCGTTACCGGGCGGGTCTTCGGGAAGCCGTGCCGGCAAAAACCGGAACGGCCGGCCTTGCAGACCGGGACGGCTCTGTGACCGAAAGCCCCTCTCCGCATCCGGTTGAAGCGCAAGGTGCGGCGCACCCCGGCCCCTTGCATCGCATTGCGCCGCCGCCCTCTGGATTCAAGCAAACGCGTTCCATCTCTTTCGTCACGTCACCTGAGGCCCGTCCGCCTGTGGACAACAAAACACGCCGGGCAAGGGAACAGGCCGGTGTTGAGGCCCTTGATATCCAAAACAATGGCTTGCCTGCGCTATCTTCCGTGCCCGCGGAAAAGACAAAGGTTGCGATCCCGGGATTTTCCAAACGCCCGCAAGTTTTCCCCGCGTTAAAGCCTGAGGCATCGGAAGCAAAAAAGGCGGACGAACAAGACCTGTTTTCCGCGACACAAAAAGCAAGGCCGGTCAAGCAGGGTGCAAGGGAAGTGATGTCCGGGCCGGATACGCCTGAGCTGACGCATATTGAAAACAAGAAAAGCCCTGCTTCCGAAGAGATGCTTCCTGAAGAAAAAACGGAAAAGATGCCCGGTTTGGCCCCGGCGGCAGGCCTGCTGCTGCAACCGCGCCCGGAGCAAGGCCTTCGGCCGCGCAGTGCGCATCAACAAACAATCGAAGGCGGGTCGGACATTCGGAAAACTTGGAACGACCGGGCGGACACCTTTAATCCCGCGTTCTCTGCGGCGGCAAAACCCTCGCGGCCCGATCCGCACGCGCAGATCCGGCAATTGCGTGAAACGCTGCGCACATTTGAAAAAAATCAACAGGCAAGGGAAGCGGAACAAGCGCAGCTAAGGACCGATAAGAATCGGGAACCGCAAGCCCCGCCGGCCGTGATCCTGAAACAGGCGCCGCCTCAAAGCAAAACACCCCCGGCGTTTTGGGCGCGGCGCTACCTGAGCCACGCCGCACTGCGATTGAGGATCTTGCGATGAGCGCCTCAACCGCAATCGGCATGGTGAGCGAATCGCTGCGCAACCTGTTGGTGGGCGAGATGACGATTACCCCCAACGTGCCCGTGACCATCATGGCGCCGGACGAGCCGGGCGGCGGCAGTCGCCGCGTGAACCTCTTTTTGTACAAGGCGCAGGAAAACCCGTCCCTGAAAAATCTGGACTGGCAGGTCAAGCAGGGCGAACCCGGACAACTGGTGCCGCCGCCCTTGTCCTTGAATTTGTTTTACCTGATGACCCCCTATGCGCAAAACGATCCGCAGACCGGCAACAGCACCGCCCATGAAATCTTAGGCGATGCCATGCGTGTCTTTTACGAAAATGCCATCGTTTCGCAAGACTACCTCGCGGACGGTCTTTTAGACGCGCGCCATCAGATTAAGATCATGCTCAATACCTTGGACTTGGAAGAAATGAGCCGGGTTTGGAATACCTTCACACAGCCCTTTCGGCTTTCGGTTTTGTACGAGGTGTCCGTCGTGCAAATCGACATGCTTACAGAAAGCGAACGCGCGATGGCCAACCGGGTGCGGCAGGTCGGCATCCCCGATGTGCGCGCGCCTTATCGGCCCCCCGTAGTCGAGGGCGTAAACCCGGAAAGCGCCGTCGCCGGATCAACAATTACCTTCCAAGGTGCGTATTTGGATGGGTGGCAGGCCTATGTCACAATCATGCGACAACCGGTAGTGAGTGGGCAGGCGATTACCGGGAACAGCTTCGACGTCACGTTGCCCGGCGATCTCGCGCCCGGTTTTCATGAAATCCGCGTGGATGTGTCGCATGTATTCCGAAAGACCTTTTTCTTCGAGGTGACAACATGACGGTGCAATCTTTGAGAAAAAACGAGGCAGCGCTTTCCACTTATGCGACGAATGAAGCCCACCTTGAGGACGAACTCAAAAAACTGGATCTGATTATCGCCCTCCGCAAACACGTCTTGCAGGGTCGGGCGCGGCAAATGGAAACATCAAAGGGCGCGCCGCTTTCGCCGCCCCTCTATATTTCCAATGAAGAAATCGATCATCTGCTGCAGGCAAAGGGCGCGGCCGTTCCGGATGACCCCGGAACGGCGCGCATGCGAAAGGCCATCGAAAGCCTGCAGCAGCAGATTCAAGACCGGGTTAAACGCAGCATTGCGGCAGGGACCTTCCTGGCCTTGCCCCGGCTGGCGCATATCTTTGGCTTGTCGCCCTTTGAGTTGCAGGTGGTGGTCATTTGTCTTGCGCCGGAACTGCATCGCAAATACGACACGCTCTATGCTTACTTGCAGGACGACATCACGCGGAAAAAACCCAGTGTTGACCTCGTTTTGGATCTTCTCTGCTCTTCCGTGCCCGCGCGCTGGCGCGCGCGGGCGGTGTTCACACAACAGGCTCCCTTGTTCCGCGCGGGCCTGTTGTGCGAAGTGGATGACCCGCAAAGTCCCTCCGGTGCGAGTGATTTGGCGCGCTTTTTAAAGTTGGACCCCCGGATTTTGAACGATCTCTTAGGTAACCACGGCCTGGATGATCGCCTGGCGGGCATGGCGCGCCTTTATCCGGCACATCCTGAAACTCCTGCTCCGGAGGACTTGGCCATCGATGCCGGGATCTGCGCGCATCTCTCCGGCGTGTTGAAAACGCACTTTGCCTCCGACGCCGCCGCGCGCAAAAAATTAACCTTTCATTTTTACGGCCCGCCCGGCGTCGGGAAAAAGACCCTGGCGGCTGCGCTCTGCAAGCAGATCTCCTGTCCCCTGCTCGTGATCGATGTGCCGCAATTTCCGGCAAACGCGGATGAATGGGATGCCTTGCTGCACTTGGCCTTCCGGGAGGGACTGCTGCAGCAGGCCGCGCTTTATTTTGACCGCATCGACCCCTGGGTGAAGGATGCCGGTTCCGGCCCGGCGCGGCTGAAAAAACTGGCGGAGGCGATTCAAAAATACGGCTGGCTGACCTTTTTCTCCAGCGACTTGCCCTGCGCAGGGACAAATGTCTTCCGGGAGACGGCCTTTCACGGTGTTGCGCTTGCCCTGCCGGATGCCGCTCTTCGCACACAGGCCTGGGAGGCGGCGCTCGGCGCCGTGAACTGCGAAGCGGAAAAACGCTGGGCCGGTGCGTTGGCGGGCCGCTTCCGGCTGACGCCGGGACAGATTCAGGACGCTGTGCGCTTTGCGCTCAATCAGGCGAGTGATTCCGCCGGGCGGCCGGAAATCACGCGCGCCGCGCTGTATGCCGCCTGCCGAAAACAGTCGAACCCGCAACTCCAGGCACTCTCCCTCAAGATTTCGCCGCGCTGCGGCTGGCAAGACATCGTCTTGCCGGAAGGCCCACTTGCGCAATTGAAGGAACTTTGCCAACAGGTCAAACATCGCGCGCAAGTCTTCAGTGCATGGGGTTTTTCCGGCAAGCTTTCCCGCGGCAAGGGCCTGAGCGTACTCTTTTCCGGGCCGCCCGGCACAGGGAAAACCATGGCGGCCGAGGTCATTGCAAAGGCATTGCAACTGGATCTCTACAAAATCGACCTCTCAAGCATTGTCAGCAAGTACATCGGCGAGACGGAGAAAAACCTCTCCAAAATATTTCACGAGGCGGAAACAAGCAACGCCATTCTTTTTTTCGACGAGGCCGACGCCCTCTTTGGAAAACGCACGGAAGTCTCGGACGCCCACGACCGCTACGCCAACATCGAAACCGGCTATCTCTTGCAAAAGATGGAAGAATACGAAGGGGTCGTCATCCTCGCCACCAACTTACGCGATAACATGGACGAGGCCTTTACCCGCCGCATTCGTTTTATTGTGGAATTTCCTTTTCCAGATCTTGAAAGCCGCCTCAAGATCTGGAAGGGCCATTTCCCCGAAGCTGCGCCCCTGGATGACGACATCGATTTTGACTTTCTGGCGAAACGGGTGCAAGTTGCGGGCGGCAACATCAAAAACATCATCTTAAATGCGGCCTTTTGCGCGGCGGAAGAAGGGACGGCCATCGGCATGCGGCATTTGATGCACGGGACAAAACGGGAATATGAAAAAATCGGGAAGATGTGGAACGAAAGCACTTATCAAAAAAAGTCTGCTTGAGCAGAATATCGGGAGCTAAGAGGTGTAAATTATGAAAACACGCAAAACGGAAGGCAAGGGGGAATCAATCAGTGTTTTAAAGCCTGCAAACGGGCGCAAGCCCGCGACAAAGGCAAGCACACCCCTCCGCCTGCAACGCAATGCGCCGTGTGTACTGCAAAGAAGTCTGGGGAACCGCTGCATTCAGGCCCTTTCGGCGTATGAGGGGGGTCGCCCCCGCATTCAGCGAAAATGTGACTGCGGGGGCACTTGCGCAAGCTGTGCCAAAAAAGAAGAGCAGGGCATACAAGCCAAACTCAAGGTCGGTGCGGCCGGTGACCGTTATGAAAAAGAAGCCGACCGGGTTGCGGCGCAAGTCATGCGCATGCCGGACATTGTGAGGCAAACCGAGGAGGAAGAGGAGGAGACGATCCAGGCCAAAATCCAACGCATCTCCACGGCCGCAGATGCCGGATTTGATCCCGGTCCGGATTTTCGGATTTCCAAAAGCGGCGGGCAGGCGCTTTCTTTGTCCACGCGGCAGTTTATGGAACCGCGTTTTGGGAGCGATTTTAGTCAGGTTCGCATTCACGATGACGCTGCATCACAGCAAAGTGCGGCACAAATTCAGGCCAGAGCCTTTACATCCGGCCATCATATCTGGTTGGGCAAAGGGGCTTCCGAAAACGATAAAAATCTCATGGCGCACGAATTGACCCATGTCGTGCAACAGGGCGGAAAGGGAAGCCACATTTCTGGAGGCTTAGGGATTCAACGATTGGGTAGCAACCCCGGTTGCACAAATGCTGAAAGACGCACGATTCACCAGGCAATATTCAACGCCAGAGGATGGCTCAGTAAAGCCATCCCCCAACTCAGAGCAAGTCCATTATCGAGGAGGGCCATACGGAGTCTGCGCCGTAACTTTGGACCGACTTATGGTGTCGCAGCAAACGCGCCACTCATTCTTGGGAGGCTCCGTGCTGCTTACAACGAAATGAGCACCATTTCCTTTAGATGTGCAGGGGCTGCCGATGCAACATGCGCGACAAGCCCCTGTGGCTATGCTGTCGCAGGTTCGCGTGATGCGACGATTTGCAGAAACGCGACTCTCACTCCTGGAACAGACTGGAGATATCAGGCGGGATGCGTGCTTCACGAATCCTTACATGCGAGATTCTCCAGATTTACCGTAGATGAATATTCGGGGTGGCATGGTGCCTCAGGTTCTAGTCCGACTTACCCAGGTGCTGGAACAGATCCACTGTTGAATGCTGATTCTTACACGACACTTGCGATGGACTTGTCTTGAAAAAGATCGTGGTAAACGTTCATCATAGATAAAAGATTAAGAAAGACTTAAGGAATGTCCGGTTTTAGCAACAAACCCAAGATTTTACGGGGGGCTTTTGTGGAATATGGCCTCAGTCTTCCGCCCTTGTTTGTGGTGTTTCAATTCAACCCTATCGAACTCACGCGCAATCGCAGCCTCACCTTTTCGGTGCCGGGGGAAACGGCAACGACCCCGAGAAACCAAACCCTGCATCATACCGAATCGGATTTGCTCAAGATTCAAGAACAACAGCAAGTGGCGATTCCGGAAGAGTCCATCAGCTTTGATATCCGCCTGGATGCCACGGACGATTTGAATGACGGCGATGCCATTACTGAACAATTCGGCATCGCCCCCCAGCTGTCCACGCTGGAGCTCATGGTGCATCCCAAAGAGGAAAGTCTGATCGGGCAGGCACTCGGCTCTTTGCTCGGGTCATCCGGCGGTTTTAGTTTTACCAAAGGCGCAAATCCGCCGCTTGTGCTGTTTATTTGGGGGCGCAAACGGGTATGGCCGGTCAACCTTGAACAGCTCAATATTACGGAGACAGAATTCAGCACGGACTTAAACCCCATTCGCGCGACGGCTTCGGTGAGCATGAAAGTCATCGAAGGGAAAAACCTGGCCTACAAATATACCAAGGTCATGAAAGAAGCGATGTCCGTGCTGAATTTGGCGAATATTGCCGACATTGCCGACGTGGTCATTCCCGGTTAGGAGCAAGCGATGTTTTCAAAGCGTTCACGTTATAGAAAATTGGATGATGTCGTTACCGCCGATGCGGAAGGCCGGTCGGCGCAATCCAAGGCCCTTCGCCTGCTGCCGGAGGTTTCGGGCACGTTTCTTCACACGGTGGAAGAACCCGACCGCCTGGATCACCTGGCCTATAAATATTACAAACAGCCGCAAAAGTGGTGGCGCATCTGTGACGCCAATCCGGAGTTTATGCTGCCGCAGGCCCTCTTGGGAAAAGATCCGGTGAAAACCACGCGCTTTCCGCTCACCGTCGATGAGGAAACCCCGGAACCTTTTTGGGTGGGATTATTGAGTGCCGTGCAAAAAACCGTGGGGGTGGAAAGGGCGCAGCTTGCGAAGGAAGAAACGGCACTGGTGGATCGTGTACGTTCCGTCGGCTTGAATGAAGTGACCGTGAAAGTGCCGGAATATCGTTATGTGTTGATCGTTCGACACAATGTGATGAATGTCGATGAGGAAGCGCTCGCGGCGCAAATTTCCGGGCTTTCATTTACCGTCGGTCCGCCGGAATCCGTGGGCCGTGTGGGAAAGCAGATCATCATTCCCCCAAATATTGTGGGTTAGGTCGGGTATGCCTGAGAACGAAAATTTTATAATTGAAATCGAAGGGACTGAAATTGACGATCTTTATCCCGATCTCAATCATGTTGAGATTGAATTGGATGAGGAACTGGCCGGTCTGTTCCGCATACAGTTTGCGACCGGACAAAGCGGTGAGGGGCTGTGGTGGCACTTGGACGATGATCGGCTACAGATTTGGAAGGAAGTGGCCATCCGCGCCGGATTCGGCGATGGGATGGAAGAAGTCATATCCGGGGTCATTACCCATGTGAAACCCGTGTTTGAAACCGACGCCGCGCAAAGCACGCTTGAAATCTGGGGCATGGATCGCAGCGTCTTGATGGACCGGGAAGAAAAACTGAAGGACTGGCCGAACAAAACGGACAGCGACATCGCGACGGAGATCTTCGGCAACTACGGTTTAACCCCCGAAGTGGAGGCGACGGATATCGTGCATGACGAAGCCGTTTCAACCGTCATTCAACGCGAAACCGACATTCAATTCTTAAAACGGCTTGCGCTCCGAAACGGCTTTGAATGTTATGTCGAGGGCACGACGGGCTACTTCCGTCCCCCGCAAATCGATGCCGCACCGCAGCCGCTTTTGGCCCTGCACTTCGGCGCGGAAAGCAATGTGACGCAGTTTTCGCTCGATGTAAACGGTTTGAATCCGGCTAATATCGAGATGCTTCAAGTCGACCGGAGCAACAAGGAAATTCTCGAAGCCGTGGCGGCATCGAGCCGGCAAACGGCCCTGGGCCAGGCCGATGCGGAAAGCCTGCTCGGCAGCGGCATGCCTCCGGGGCGGTTCTTCATCGGCAAAAACGCGACCACGGGCAATCCGGAGATGTCGGCGCTGTGTCAAGGCCTCTATCACGAGGCCGCCTGGTTTGTCACCGGAGAAGGCACAATCGCCGGCGGTCAATACGGGCATCTTTTAAAACCGCGCGGCACCGTGACGATCAAGGGCATCGGAGAAACTCACAGCGGAATATATTATGTTACACAAGTCACGCACCGCATGACGGCAGAGGGCTTGACGCAGTCTTTTAAAGTGAAACGCAACGGCATCATGCCGACCGGGACGGAAGATTTTTCGGGTGAATCTTCGGGTCTTTCGGGCGGATTATTGTAGGAATCGGGATGGATTTAGACAAGGCGGTCGCCAACCTCATTCAAAAAGTCGAGCAGCGTTTTTACGGCAAGTACCGGGCCTTTGTGGTTGAAAACGACGACCCGGAGCAACTCGGGCGTCTTAAACTGAAGGTGCCGAGCGTGCTGGGCGAAGAAGTGGTCACGGGCTGGGCGATGCCCTGCGTCCCTTACGGCGGTATGACGGATCGGGGCTTTTTTTTCATTCCGGAAATTGACGCAGGCGTGTGGGTGGAGTTTGAAGAAGGCGATCTGGAATTTCCCATTTGGGTCGGCACCTTTTGGAGCAAACCCGGCGGAACGTCGGAAGTCCCCAAACCCAACGATGCGGCAGGTTCGGAAGAAGGCGGCATTCCGTCGCCGCCCACGCGCAAAATCATCAAAACCCTGAAGGGACACACGATTCAGCTCGAAGATGCGGACGGGGAAGAAATGGTGCTCTTGGTGGAAGCGGAAAACGGCCAAGTCTTCACGATGAACCAGGACGGCATCAAAATTACGGACGGGAAAAACGGCAACACCGTCACGCTGGACAGCAGCGGCATCGTCATCGAGGACAAAAACGGCAATGTCATTACGATGGATGCCTCAACCGTCACGATTAAAAGCAGCAGCATTAAAGTCGGCGAAAACGCGAGTGAGCCGCTGGTGTTGGGCAATCAACTGAAAACGGCGCTGGAAACCTGGATCAACGGCACCTTTTCCACGCACATGCACACGGGCAACATGGGTGCACCGACCACACCGCCTCTCCCCGGCGCGCCCTTGGTGATGGACCCGGCGCTCTCGCTCACAAACAAGGTGGAATAAAGATGGCGCTTGCAATCGGAACAACCCAAGCAAACACCGGCATGGCCAAAGCCATTTATGACGAAATCGACAAACAGCTTTCACCTCCTTTGAGCGGCACACCGGCGGAGGACATGGAAAAGATACGCGACAGTTGGAAGAAGTTGGCCTTCGCCATTTCAACCGGCGTCATCAATCACATTATTTCCAATATGGAGATCAAAGGTGTGCAGACTTCGGGTGATATCAACGCCACGGTTTCGGGCAGCAGTGCCACGCAGTCCGACGTGGTGTTTACGCAGCGCAATGACGGCATGGACTTGGTGGAGTAAGACATGTTGATTGAGGAAAAAGACAGCTTTGCTTTTCCCTTCGGCATCGACGAGGCGGGACGGGTCGGTATCAGCGGCGGGGATGACGCCATCCGTGGAAAAATCATTCAAGTCTTGTTTACCGCGCCGGGGGAGCGCGTGAATCTACCGACTTTTGGCTGCGGTCTCTTCAACCTGGTCTTTGAGCCGAATAACACCGTGCTCGCGACGGCGATGGAATTCACCGTCGGACAGGCGCTCACACGCTGGTTGGACGATGACATTATTGTTGACGGCGTCGATGTCAGTTCTGAAGAGGAGACCGTCACGATTGAAATCGCTTATACGAAAAAGGCCGATTTATCGAAAAAGCAAGTGCGCATTCATTTTAAATAAAAGGGTGAGATGATGGCCGAAATCAAAAAATCAACAGGACGCGCAAGCATTGACTACATGGCGCGGGATTACGACAGCCTGCTCAAGTCGATGCTGGATCAAATTCCGGCAAAGCTGCCCGAATGGAAGACGTACGAATCCGAGGCGGATTTTGGCCGCGTTATGCTTGAACTCTTTGCCCACATGGGCGACATCCTGAGTTATTATCAGGATCGTGCGGTCAACGAAAGTTTTCTCAGCACCGCACAAACGCGCCGCAGCATCATTCAACACTTGCGACTCATCGGCTACAAATTGGCCACCGCCGCCCCGGCTTCTGCGGCATTAACGCTCACGCTTCCCGATACCTGCAATGACATCATCAGTATTCAAAAAGGGGACGCCTTTGCCACAAAGAGTCAACCCGACACCCCCGGCGTGCGCTTTGAATATACGCGCGAAGTCACGATGGATGTTGATTGCAGCACACTAACACCCGTCGGCGGCAGGAAAATCATCGAAAATATTCCCGTCGAAGAAGGTCGGCTGATTAAAGACGAAGTTCTGGGCACTTCGGACGGCAGCATCAATCAACAATATATGCTGGTTCATGCCGGACTCATTTTAAGATCGCCGGGCCAAGGCTCACAGGTTCAGAAAGACATCATTTTGCTCACGGAATTGGGCGGACTCATCGAAGAATGGACGTTACGGGAAAGCCTATCTTTCAGCCGTGAGGGGCAACAGGATTATGTGATTCAAATTGACGAAAATGATCAAGCCGCGGTGATGTTCGGTGACGGCGCTTTTGGCGCGATTCCCCCGCCCGGTGCGGAAATCCGTGTGAGCTATCGGGTCGGCGGAGGATTGAAAGGCAATGTGCCGGCGAACACGATTCAAACAATTGTGGATGCCCCGCAGTTGTCTTTGATCGGGGCGAAGGTGACAAATGCCGAGGCGGCCACCGGCGGCGCAGAACGGGAAACGATCGAAAATGCCGTGCGTGCCGCGCCGAGTGTCTTCCGCTCCCTCAAACGGGCGGTGACGGCGGACGATTACGAGGCGCTCGCGCTTGAATTTACGGGCGTCGGCAAAGTCCGGGCCGAGGGCAGCAATTGGAATACCGTGACGCTCTTTGTCGCACCCGAGGGCGGCGGCCATGTGAGCGACGTATTGGAAGCCGATCTGCTCGCCTATTTTGAAGACAAACGACCGGTTTCCACGCTCATCGAAATCCAGGATGTGGATTATGTGCGGATCTACGTTACGGCGGAAGTCGATGTCGAAAGCTATTATTCCGCTAACGAAATCCGGGAAAAGGTCGAAGAGGCTGTCGCCGCGCTGCTCGCTTTTGACGCCGTGGATTTTGCGCAGACGCTTTATCTTAGCAAGTTTTATGAAGCCATCGAAGCCATTGATGGCGTGAAAGGGGTGAATATTTCGGAGTTTCGCACTGATGAGGAAGCGGCGGACATCATCCATGTGGAAGGAAAAATCGTGCTCGGCAGTAATGAAATTCCCGAGATCCCTGCGGCAACGGCGGATTACGCCAAGGGGGCAAGGGTCGTCACCTCCGGAGGAAGCCTTTGAGCCTGCGCCTGAATCGAATTAGGGCCACACCGCACCCCTACGGGAACCGGATTGAACTGTCGTGGGAAAACCCGGATGCCGCGCAATTCCCGGGTCTGCGCATTATGCGTCGTGAGCGAAGCTATCCCACAGGCCCGGAAGACGGGGACTTTGTCGCAGAAGCCGAGGATTTCACGAGCATCTCCGATGGGCCGCTGAAGGCGGAAACCGTTTATTATTACGCGCTTTTTCCCTATCGCAAGGATCCGCCGGAATATGAAATCGACAAGCAAAATCGCGTGTCGGCCATGGCGACCGGTCCGAACAATTCGGCCGGACAGATGTATGATTTGCTTCCGGGGATTTATCACCGCTACGACACGGCCCTAGCGAAAAACCCTCCGCCGGACATGTTGACGCTTGACAAAAAACGCGGTCAACTCCGCCGGTTTTTGGATCTGCCGGGCGGGCAATTGGATCAATGGCTCAGCTTCGCGAAAACCGTCCCGGATTTTGCGGATGTGCAAAACGTTGACGGCGCACTTCTTCCCCTGCTTGCCGAATGGATCGGCTGGCGCACGGACAATCGTCTGGAATATGATGCCCAGCGCAACGAACTGCGCGATGCGGTGTCCGTTTATCAAACCGTCGGACTGATTCCTTCGGTTGAAGCCACGGTGAAGCGTATTTTGGGATGGGAGAGCCGGGCGAAGGAATTTGTGCACAATGTTGCAAGATCCAATCAAGCCGAACGTTTGAATATCTGGATAAAACGGGAACGCAGTGCGGGACTTTGGTCAAATGCCGTTGAGCCCTTTTCTTTAGGTTTTGCCTACGACGGCCGCCCGTCTTCCGTCATCGACAACACAGGCACGCGCCGGTTTTTCTTCCATACACTCAGAAACGGACGTTGGGATCTGTGGTTTAAAACCCTTTCTGTTTTTGACATCCCGGGCACTTTTGAAGACAGCCTGAATGACGAAAGCATGACTTACGCGCTGCAACAAGCCTTTGAAGGCGCAGGTTACACACTTTCCTTGAATGCCCGGGTGATTAAAAATGAAGACGAATGGCTGATTCAAGATCTTGAAAACCACGAACGCTATACCGTCTTGCCCGGCGTTGGACAACTCGATGTCACCCGTTGGTCGCCCAGCAAGCGCATCACAAACGGTCCGCGCATTGACAAACACCCCACGGCCGTGGTGAAAGGCGATGCCCTGTGGTTATTTTGGGATTCATTCGATGCAACAAATAAACAGCATCAAATTCATTATCAAATTTATGAAGCGGGCGTATGGACTGAAGCGCAAGTTTTTGGCGACCCTGCGGCTTCACAAAAACGCCCCTTTGCGATCATTGACCATACCAACCACCTCTGGCTTTTTTGGCTCGAAAAAAAGGGGGAAACCTGGCAGATTAAATTCCTGCGACAGGAAAACAATCGTTGGAATATTGCCGCAGCTCACACCATGCCCACGGATGCGGGCGAAGATCCCGTCGTGCAGACCGACCTTTTTGTCTTTTTTCAGCCGGGCACAGCATCCGGCGACGGTGCGCCCAAAATTTGGGTCTTCTGGACACGAAAGGTCAAAACGGGCCAGCCCAATCAAACCCGCTGGGAAATCGCCTATCGTATCGCCGCGAACATTGATCCCAACACCTTTACCTGGATACATAGCTGGAGTGAAGCTTTTCCGGATCACTTCACCGTCGATACCACGGTCTTGCCCGTCGTCACGGATTTTTTGACCTGGTACGTCAATCGCCCACCGGACTGGAGTCCGGTGTTTACGCTTTCAAAACCCACAGCCGATGATCAAGACCGAGAACCTGCGCTCTTTTTGAATGCCGCAGGTGAAATGGAACTCTATTGGAGTTCAAACCGCAATCAAAGCTGGTCGATTTGGCGCGGCATCCTGCGGGATACGCCCGTGCCGAGTGTGGACAATATCGAGCAGATCACAGAGAACCCCTATTCTCAACGTGATCCATTTCCTTTTTTGATCGACGGGATTACACGGCTCACCTATCATTCCAATGAAGCGCTGGGCTATGCAAGCGAGGTCTACGGCGCGACGGAAACCGTCGATTTGCGCTATTCGGGCACCACTTCGGTCGATACCAAAAACTTAGCAAAAATTGCAAAACGCGGCAGCTATGATGATTTTCAACGCTATACCTATGACACGGGCCCGGAGGGCAAACCCGATCCGGAGACCTGGTATGCACGGGACACCATCGGCATCTATTTAAGTCCCGATACCGAAGACACATCACGCATTCGGCAAAACCAAAGGATGATCGAAAACATCCTGAGAGAATTTCTACCGATTCAGATCCGCGCCGTGTTTATCATCGCGCCCACGATTTATAAAGAGTACATCTACACGACGGACTTCCCGGCCTTCGTCCCGCAGCGCAGGCTCAGTGATCTTATGTTGGATGCCGCTATTCCGGAGAGGGTGTCTGGTGTGGCGGATGCCTCTACAGATTTTGTGCCGGAAGGAGGAGAATAAAGGATGGAAAACATCGTTTCGGGAATCAAAGGCATCTACCGCGATATTCTACACGATGCCGAAGGCCGGGTCATTGAAGACCGCGGCTGGCGCAGCAATACCATATTGGACGGCTGCCGATTGTTGCTGGCAGGGTTTATGATGAATGAAACGGCGGCAGGCATTACAGGGCTGGGTGTCGGGCAAGGGGAGGCACGCTGGGATACGGAGGGCGTTCCGACGCCTCATCCGGGCACAACCACGGGCCTGCTTAATCGCTACAATCCCTTGATTCCTTTTTCGGAACTGGATGTCGTTTACCTGGATCAAAACGATCAAGTGATTGTAGGACCCGGCAGCCGTTTGCAAATCACCGCGACGCTGAATCCCGGCTACCCTGCGCCGACCGCACCCTTAACGCACTATCCATTGAGAGAATTCGGACTGTTTGCCGATTTGGACGGGACAGAAGTGATGATCAACAACATTCGGCATCCCGTGCTGCACAAAGAAGAAACCTCAACTTTGATTCGCGTGATCCGTTTGTATTTTTAGTTTTTCAGTTGTTTGGATAAAGAGGAGGCATCATGGGTAATTTTTCCAGAGACACATTTGATCGATTAAAACACTATGTCGGTGTGCGACTACAGCAAGGCGTCCCCATTGTTGACGCGGACTGGAATGAACTTGAAGACATCCGGCGATACGAACTTCAGGCCTTTTTAAATTGGTTTGTCGGAAACGGCGTTCCGGATGGAAACGACGGCTTTAATATTGAAGCCGTCGGAGACCCAAATGATCTATTGATTCGCGGGGGAGACGGCACAGCCGAAGGGGCAGGCCGTCTCCTGATTGAAGGCTTAGATGTGTTGAATGAGAGTGACATGCGCTACACGGCGCAACCGCTTTACAACAACCCGGCTCTGGCCGCCGAATGGGGTGTTGATCCCATTCCACCGCTTACCACGCCTGCGGGAAACCGGAGCGATTTGATTTATATTGACGTGTGGGAACGTGAGGTCGATTCGACTGAAGATCCGAATTTGATCAACCCCGCCATTGGCGTCGAAACCTGTGTGCGCATTAAACGTGAGTGGGCCGTGCGAATGCTTGAAAACACAAGCAGCTTGCCCGCTGCGGTGCCGGCGCACGTTTTTTATCCTTTGGCGCAAATCAACCGGATCGGGGGTTCGCCGACGATTCTGTCCAGACAGATTTCCGACCGGCGGCAAAAAAACATCAATCTTGCAAATCTCGTTTCAGAGATCGCCGCAGCGCGGGGCACAGCAGGCAGTCTGGATGCGCGTTTAGATGTCGCATTGGCCGGCAACGGCCAACTCAATGCAAATATTGTCGGAAACAGCCATATCAGAACGGATGCCGCCATTGCCGAAAATAAAGTACGTTTCAATGGATCGGGCCATGATCATAGCGGCGGTGCCAACGGTCAATTGATCGATACGTCCGGTTTGGCGAACAATGCAGTCACCTCTTCAAAAATCAATTTTGAAACCGTAAACAGCGGCAGCGAGGCGGATATTCCTTCGGGGAGCACACGGCAGGTTCTTGTCGAACAAAATTCCGAGCCGGGCAAAAAAATCTACCTGCCGAGCATTGCGGTTACCAATGTTGATGGCTCGGGTCTTGCGCAAGTGACGTATAACCTGATCTACTGGCGGACAAGTGCATCAAGCAAATACGACGTCTATTTACTGATCAATCACCTTGAGGCCGCCGGCAACAGTACGGCGGAAGTCGATGTTATTTGGGCCGTCTACACCTTTGGGCAGTTAGGAGGCCCTATTCAGTTAGAAGGGCCTATTCAGTTAGAAGGGCCTATTGAGTTGGGAGGCCCTATTACGGAACTGAGCAGTTAGGAGGACCTATTATGGATCAGAGAAGAGTCATTTGGAAAAAGCTAAAATCAGAAGGCATTATCGATTCCGACAATCCCAGGGTTCAGGAATTCGTCACGTTTTTGCGGGAGAATCCCGATCTGTGCTGGAAAGACTTGGTGCCTGCGTTCCGGAAAGATTTTTACGACTGCTTCGATGCGATCACTCCCGTCTTAACAAAGATTAAAGACCCGATGGTGCAGGCCTCCATCGTGACGCTTGCCGATCCGAAGAAACCGAAAGAACGTAAACTTTTGGAAGAGATGGCAAAAGAAGTCGATCCCGAGCAAGATCAGGTCACGGCAAAACTACTGGCCTTGACCAAGAATCAAAAAGTAAAAAACACTTTAAAACAGAAATCCATGCCGGCGCATCTCAAAGTGCATCTCAAAAAGAAATGAGTTTTCAGATGAGAGAAGCTGCCATGAAGACCGCGATAATAGGTCGCTACCGGGATGTGTGCCATGATGCGCAAGGCCGCAAGCTTTGGGACAGCGGATGGCAAAACAACCTCGTTGTTCAATCCTGCTATATCCTATTAGCCGCATTGATGAAACGCGAAACGGGCATTTCCGGAATATTGTACTGGGCCGTCGGCACGGGAGATCCCGGATGGGACCGCCTGATGCCCGGCCCCGTACCTGCCGATACCCAATTGCGCAACGAAATTGCCCGTCTCCCTATGGACATGAGCCGGATTGTCTATCTTGACAATGAAAACGCCGTGAGCGAAAGTCCCACAAATCGTCTCGAAATCAGAGCAAGCTTCAATGCCGATGCATTGGGGTTTGAAGGCCCTCAGCCTTTACGGGAGTTCGGCCTGTTTGGCGGGGATGCCGCAGATGCGGCAGGCAGCGGCATCATGATCAACTACGTCATCCATCCCCAAATCCCCTTGTCTGCCGACATGTCGCTCACACGCACCCTGCATCTGAGCTTTGGCGGCGGGGCACAACTTGGTGATGGCATGAGCGGTTTTGCCGCAAGGCTGCCCGTGATCAGCATTGACGGGGTGGGTGAACAATTTTCAAGGGTGCTCAATGCTGCGGGGGTGAATACTCTGGACGACTTACTCCAAATCGATCCCCTTCAGCCGCTCGAAAACATTCCGGCGGTCAAACTGCGGGAGTTTCGCGCCAAAGCAAGAATCGTTACAGGGTTTCGAGCGAACTTAAGCCCTTTTAGCGCCCTTTTTGAGCGCAGCATCAGCGCGCTCTTGCAAACAAACCCGGAAGAACTGGCGGCCGAAACCGACTCACCCACTGTAACACCGGAACGTGTTGTCCGGATGCAAGAGGCCTTGGCCATCTTGCAAGTTGCGCTGGATGATGCGGTTTTGCAGGAAATAAACATGGCCGGTCTGTTAGTCGCTTAAACCAACAATCTAATTCGCACTGAAAATGCATTGGAAGCGCAACGCGTGCCGTTAAAAGGGTGGGTATGCTCAGCTCAAGGGGGGTGTGCCGACAGTAAGCGACGAAGGGCTTTGTAAACCTGTTTGGTCGCCCCAAAAGGTCTTTTTGGGGGCATTGCTGAGTCCTCCGGCCGGGCTGATTGGGCCGAATGCAATACTTGCATTCGTAAAGATGGATACCGAATTTTCGCCGGAATCGGCCAAATACAGTAGGTT
>Ga0256830_1000296_pt1 | contig 44059 bp, 38 predicted proteins | sample 128326metaG_FD_190537 | JGI IMG/M metagenome (GOLD analysis project Ga0256830, IMG submission 190537) | Hydrothermal vent microbial communities from Lau Basin, Pacific Ocean - 128-326 | ecosystem: Environmental > Aquatic > Marine > Hydrothermal vents | place: Pacific Ocean: Lau Basin | collected...
CACCGGCGCCCCGACCTACCGGGCTGACGACGGCATGCGAAGGCGCGGCGAAAGGGGTGCCGCACTCGCGCCCGGCCGGAGCCAGCCCCCCACCCGCGCCCGGCAATACCTTCGTAGGCCTTAGTAACGCTGCCCACTCAGGTTTCGCACTCTACCCGAGCTTCTGCCTTCGGACTCCTGACACCTGGATCGCAGGCCCCACGCCCCTGCGACCACCTGCGCGCCTTTATAGTCGCCGGGTTAATAATAACCGCCCGATGAACCCCCCGGCGGCGTCCCGGGGTCCGCCTGAAACTCCCGGAGCAGGCGTTTCAGGAGCACCCGTTCCTCCAAGGTGAACCGATCGAGCACCTCGGCGTTGATCCGTTGGATCTCCCGCTGGAGGTCGTCGCCCGCCTCCCGGGCCTTGCCGGTGGTCCATACCCGCACCACCCGGCCGTCGTCGGGGTCGGGGCGCTTCTCCAACCAACCCGCCTGGGCCATCCGGTCGAGCGTGCCGGTAAGGGTGGCCGTGTCGAGGCCCAGCTTGCGGCCGATCTCGCCCACGGGCACCCCGTCCTCCTCCCGCAGAGCCGAGAGGATCAGGTTCTGGACGGGGGTGAGCCCGTAGGGCCGAAGCCGGGTTTTGAACACCCCGCTGACCCGTTGGGACGCCTTGGCCAGGAGGAATCCAATGCAGTCCTGGTAGTCGTTCATGGGGGCACCATACCACGCGCTTTGTTTGCATACAAGATAATTATCCCCACCCCTACCCTGGGACCCGATCGGGCCCACCGCCCCGCCGAGCAGTACCGACGTGTCCTGCGTCGCGGCACGGCTTCCCTTGCCGTGGGGAGTTCGCAGGCCCCCTTCCGGGGCGGAGCATCACACACTGGTCGACGCGTCTCGTCCCGAGATCGCCCCGAGCACCCACTCGGCCAGGGCGTCGTAGACCTGGGCCGCGGCCTCGTCCACGTGGGGAGCCAGGCATTCCGCCTCCACCCGGTCCAGATATGCGGCCCAGGCCCGATCGAGGGCCACGGCCACCCCGGCCCGCCGGGCCACCCCGCCCACCACCCCGCCGGGCAGGAGCCGCTGCCACACCCCCCCCGGCCGGCCCGGGCCCACCGTGCCCCGGAACAGGGGGATCCTGCGGGTGGCCGTGATCTCCCGGACCAGGGCCTGGCGATCGGGCGGCGGCGGAGGCCTCAGGCCGGCCCGGGCCAGCGCCTCGGCCGCCTGCCGGGCCAGGTCCTCGCCCGCCCGGGCCAGGGCGGCCCGGGCCTCCAAGGCCAGGTTGCGCACCGCGTTCACCCGCAGGGGCTCGGTGGCCGCGAGCACGGCCTCGACCCGGTCGCGGTAGTCCGCCGCCGCAGGGTCGAGGGACGCTACCCGTCCGGCCCAGGCCCGGCGGTGGGCCGCCCGGCGGCGGCCGAACCCGGAGCGAAGCCCCGCGGAGATCCCCACCTTGGCCTCCCGGGCCGCGGCCTCTATGCGCTCGGAGAGCCACCCCAGGAGCGCGTCGGCCGTGTCGGCCCGCCAGGGCCCCCGGCCCAGGCCGAGGGCCGTGCCGGCGCCCAAGGCCCGCCCCGCCTCCGCCACGACCCGCCGCAGGTCGGCCCGGCACCGGGCCAGGATCAGCCGGTCCCGCCGAGCGGCCACCTCGTCCCACAGCTCGTCCCGGAACGACCGGAACGCGTCCCGCAGGATCGGCGTGAGGGCCGAGGACTCCCACGCCTCCCGCAGCCGGGCCTCGCCGGCCGGGAGCACGGCCGGGTCCGTGAGGGCCTGCCGGTCCAGGAGCCCGAGCAGGGCCGAGACCACGGCCGGCCGGCCGGCCACACCCAGCCCCCGCAGGTGCCGGACCACCGACTCCTCCACCCGGCGCAGATGCTCGGGACGGCCCAGCTCGGACAGGTCGGCGTTCAGCACGAACCGGGTGACCCCCAGGAGCCCGTACCCCTGCAGGGCCTCCAGGAACCGCAGGTCCGCCTCCCGGAGCCCCACCCGGCCCGAGATCACGTACACCACGGCGTGGGCGTCGAGGAGGGCCCGGTCCACCGCGGCGCCGTGGGCCGCGTTCCAGGCGTCCACGCCGGGGCAGTCGGCCAGCACCACCCCCCCGGGCAGGTCGGGCGCGGGCACCTCCACCCACACCCGGCTCAGGAACGCGGCCACCTCGTCCCGGGCCACCCACGCCCACAGATCGCCGTGGGCCCCCAGGTCCTGGGTGCTGGGCTCGCTCCCCACCCGGTCGGCCGCGGCATCGGCCCCCCGCACCAGGGCCCCCAGGGCCTCCCGAAGGGGCGAGGGGGGTCCGTCCAGCAGGGCCCGGGCGGCGCGCCGGTGGTCGGGGTTCCACAGGTCCCAGTCCCCGGGCCGGCCCAACGCCTCCAGGTGCAGGCCGAACGCCCGGTTCACCTCGGCCCGGCTCCTCCAGGTGATGCGGACCGCCGCCCGGTCCGCCGGCACCACCTCGGTCACCTGGGCCGTGAGCACCCCCGAGCCCCGGGGCAGCAGATCCCGGCCCACCAGGGCGTTGGCCAGGGTGGACTTGCCCGACTTCACGGCCCCCACCAAGGCCACCCGCACCCGGGCCTCGCAGGCCCGCCGGGCCGCGGCGTCCAGGTCCGCGAGCCATCCGGCCGCCCGGGCCGCCAGATCCGGCCGGGAGGCAGCGAGGGTCCGGAGCCTCTCCCGGGCCTCGGCCACGGCCCGCTCCACCTCGGCCTGCAGCCGGGCCGCCCGGGCCTGGCGTAGCGGCTCGGTCACCGGCCCTCCCGGTGGAGGGCCCAGGCCAGCTCGGACCACAGCTCGAACCCGGCCCCCTCGGGGAGGGCCCCGGCGGGGTCGCCCGGGGCGGCCCACCGGTGACCCCGCAGCTCACCGTCCCCGTCCCGGGCCGTGGCCGGGTCCACCGTGAGCCGGCAGCACACCCCCACGTGCACCCGGCCCACCTCGGACTCGTCCTCGCTGATCAGCCCCACCACCTCCAGGCCGCCCAGCCACCGCACGGGGTACTCCTCCTCCACCTCCCGCCGGGCAGCCCGGGCCAGGAGCTTCGGCCCGGGGGCCTCGTCGCCGGCCGCGTCGGCCCGGTCGATGTGCCCGCCGATCCCCAGGCTCCAGAAGGCGTGGAGCCGCGCCTCGGTGCCCTGGCGGGGGTAGACCAGCACCCGCCCGCCGGGGTCGAACACCGTGACGTAGGGGATCACCTGCTTCCACTCCGGGTCGGTCTCGGCCTCGGGCCGGGGCATCCACCGGGCCCGATCCAGGCCCAGCAGCCCGGCCGCCTCGGTCCAGGACCCGGCCGCGACCCAGGCCCTGGGGGCCTGCAGCGCCGGGTGCAGGGCGGTTCGGGGAACGACGAGAATCGTCTGGCTCTTCATGGTTCCTCCGGTTCGGGGGGTGGCCGGAGTCTGGCACACCGGACGGCTTCGCCTCAACCTCCGCCCGGCACCAGAAGGGCCGGCCCTCAGGGCCGGCCCTTCTGGTGCCTCCAGCGTCAGCAGGGATGGACGCTGGAGGTTCCCGCGATGCGGGGCTTTACGTAGGGGATCTTCTTCATGACGGTCCTCCTTGGGGCCGGCCGTTCCCGGCCCAGCAGTGGGGATCGGGGGCGTTGAACGAGCCCGTGGCCGCGAACGCCCGGGCGGTGCACCCGCCCAGACACTCGCCGTACACCCCGCAGGAGCGGCACTTGCCCTCCGGGGTCTTCTCGCGCATCTTCCGCAGCACCGGCGAGGTGCTCCACAGCACGTCCAGGGGCTGATCGATCAGGTTTCCGGCCGATACCGGGATGAACCCGCACGGCGTCACCTCGCCGTCGGGCTCCAGGTGCAGCGAGAGCTTGCCGCAGGTGCTGCCCTTCACGGCCCCAGGATCGGCCCCGCCCAGCAGGGCCAGGATCGGGTCGTCGAACGCCAGCTCGGCCGGCGCCCGGGGCCGCCAGGCCAGGGCGTCCCCGTAGAAGGCCCGCCACTCGCCGGGCGAGAGATCGAGCTCCGTCCGGTTCTCGGCGCCCCGACCCGCGCACTTGAAGTTGTGCAGGTACACCGTGGCCGCCCCCCGCTCGGCCGCGAGCTCCACGATCCGGCGGTACGAGCCCACGTTGTTTCGGTGGATCACGGCCGACACCGTGGACGCCACCCCGGCGTCGCGCAGGTGCTCCAGGGCGGCCAGGGCCCGGTCGAAGCTGCCCGGCCGGGCCCGGAACGCGTCGTGCACCTCAGCCGTGGCCCCGTCGAGGCTCACCCCCACCGAGGCGAACCCCGCGGCCCGGGCCCGGCGGGCCGCCTCGGCGTCCAGGAGCCACCCGTTGGTGTTCATGCTGACCCGCAGGCCCCGGTCCGCCGCGGCCCGGGCCACCTCCCACAGGTGGGGGTAGCACAGCGGCTCGCCCCCCCCGAAGTTCACGAACAGCACCCGGCACCGGGCCAGCTCCTCCACCAGGCCCAGCACCCGCTCCAAGGGGAGCTCCGGCCGCGCCTGGCCGCGGGAGTAGCAGTGCCGGCACGAGAAGTTGCAGGTGTAGGAGAGGGTCCAGTTGACGGTGAGGGGTGCGGTGAGCTCCACGGTCAGGCGTCCTCGGCCACGAGCCAGCCCCGGCTCAGGCACTCGGCCACGAACGCCTCCACGTCCTTGCGGATCTCGTCGGCCGGGGCGTCGTACCGGCCCGCCAGCTCGGCCGCGATGGCGGCGGCGTCCCGGGTGCCGTCGGCCAGGAGCCAGATCTCCCCGGCCAGGAGGTTCAGCTGGTGCATCCGGCCGGCGTGGACCAGGATCACCCAGCCCTCGTCGGCCACGTCCTCGCTCCGCTCCAGGGCGGCGAGGATCCGCTCCCGGGCCCCGGGCTCGTCGCGCCAGGCCAGCGAAGGGTTTCGGCGGAGCACGGTCACGGCGGCTACTTCTTCCTTTCCGGCGGGCCCCAGGGAACGGGCAGCCGGGGCTCCATGTTCACGCGGCCGATCCCCTCGGAGTCGGCGGCGTCGAAGATCCGGTCGGCGAGCCGCCCCTTCTCTCCGGCCTTCCACCAGTTGCTCCCGGCGTCCACATCCTCGGTCTGGGCCTCGCCGAGCTTCAGATCGTACTCCCGATCGTCGAAGTTGTTTCGCCGCAGCACCGCGCCGGTCACGCCCTGCCGGAAGAAGATGCCGGTGAGGTTGCCCACGAACCAGTTCTCCTCGATCACCGGTGAGGCGTTGAGACACCGGATCCCGATCCGGTTCTCCTCGAACCGGGACCGGCGGATCACCAGCCGCCCCCCTTGGAACCGCACCCCGCCGTAGTTGTTGCGAAACGTGCAGTCCTCGAGCTCCACGGGGGTGAAGTGGCTGTGCACGGCCCACGGGCCCCGCTCGAACACCACCCGCCGCAGGTGGGCCTCCTTGGCCTCTTCGAAGGAGATCATGTCCTCGAACTCGTTGTTGCGCAGGGGCACCGAGGTGATCTCGATCGGCGCCTCCGGCGTGCCCAGGGCCACCAGGCTCCCCAGAACCCGGATCCACGGCTCCGGGTCCTCGCCCGGCTTGGGCTCGGGTAGATCGAGGTACACGCGGGTGCCGGGCAGGAGGGTCAGGGTGGCGGTCTTGGTCACGATGAGGGGCCGAACCAGCCGGATCTCCCCGCGCCACACCGTGGGGGCGTAGAGGATGTGCCGGGCCTCGGTGCGGGCCCCGGCCGGAACCGAGATCGTCTTGGGCTGGGGCAGGGTCACACACGCCGCGAGCCCCACCGCCGTCGCCGCCCCCAGGAGCCACCATCGCCGCAGACCCATCGCCCGCCTCCTTCCCCGTGACTTCCGCTAGGACGCTGGGAGGCTGGGACGCCAGAAAGCTCGAAAACCGACCTGATTCCCAAGCATTCTAAGCATCACCACACCTCTTTGACACCGCCTCACGGCGCGGGGCATGGGGCCTGACTCCGGGTCAATGGGGTCGGACCGAGGCGCCCAGGCCCAGAAGCGCCGCCAACCCGACCAGCACCGCCACCTTCCCGGCTGTCGGCACCCCGGCGGCCGACGCGCCCAAACCCCAGACCTGCACGAGCACCGCGCCCGCGCCCATGCCCACCACCGTGGCGGCCGCGTCCAGGTCGCCCTCGCCGGCCCGCACGATCTGGCGGAACGGACACCCGCCCGCCACCACCGCGGCCCCGCCCACGAGCCCCATGCCCAGGAAGCTCCACAGCCACTCCAGGTGAGCCCCGGGCTGGTCATAATAGCCAAGCCGGAACTGGCCCGTAAACCCGTCGGCCACCCCGGCTGCCAGAAGGAGCCCTCCCAGGGCCAGGGCCGCCCCCGGGCTGCGCACGAGCAGGATGTCGCGCACCGACCCGGTGATGCAGAACCGGGAGCGCTGACAGACAGCTCCGATCGCCAACCCCACGGCCAGGCTGATCCAGACCGGGGCGTGGAGCGCCCCACCCCCGCTCCGGCTCTCCAGCAGGATCCCGGGCCGGAACAGCAGGGCCGTGAGGACCAGGGCCCCCACGACCAGGCCTGCGGGCACGAGCCACGGCACCGGCCGGGCCCGGCCGCCGCCGTCCAGGTCGCCCCGCCGAACCAGGCGGAGCCCCCCCCCACCCCGGCCACCAGGCCCACCGCCCCGGCCACGGCGGTCAGGTCCCCGGCGGCGAGCCGCAACATCATCTTGATCGGGCAGCCGATGAACACGGCCGAGCCCACGATCATCAGGAGCCCCAGACCCAGCAGGTGGGCCCCGGCCGCCCGGGCCCGCGGCCGGAACTCCCGCGCAGCCAGGGCGGCGGCGGCGCTGCCCAGGAAGAACCCCAGAAGCTCGGGCCGCAGGTACCGCATGCGGGGGTTGGGGTGCAGCCCCAAGGCGCCCACCGCGTTCTCCAGGAAGCACGAGATGCAGATCCCCGTGTTCGGCGGGTTGCCCCAGTAGGCCAGGAGGCTGCCGAAGAGCCCCATCAGGAGCCCGGCGGCCACGATCCACCCGTGCCGGGCCACCCCCCCCCTCACTCGCACCCCCCCGCCAGGCGGCGCTGGAGGGCGTAGAGCGCTCGGATCTCCGGCGGGGGCCGCTCGGCCCACGGCCCCTTCCGGATCGAAGCCAGCCGCTCGGTCACGCGCTCGCCCGACCGGAACGGGCCGTTCCGGTCGGCCACGGCCGGGTTCTCGTCCACGGCCCGGCCGTAGGCCCGCACCGCCTCGGCCCACGCCCCCTGGCGGTAGGCCGCCTCACCCAGCCAGAACCACGCCCAGGCAGGGTACGGCCCGGAGCGGGCCCTCTGTCGAAGATCCAGCACCACCCCGGCCGCGTCCCCCCCTTGGATCCGGGCCTCCACGTCCCGGTAGCTGGCCTCCACCGCGGCCGGGTCCACCCGGGCGGCACAGGGATCGGTCCGGACCCGCCGGTCCCGGCTCAGGCCCCGGGCCTCCACCCCGGCCCACACGAGCAGCAGGGCCGCGGCCACCAGAAGCCAGGTCCGCTCCCGGTCCACCGGCTCAGTACTCCTCGTAGGGGGGAAGCTTGGCCCGGCGGGCCCACGCCCGGATGCGGTCGTAGTCCGCGTCCGTCACGGGCTCGAACCCGCTCAGGCCGGCCCGGCCGAGCACTCGGAGCCGTTCCCCGGCCCACTCCACCGTGGTCCCCGGGGTGAGCCCCACCAAGGCCTCCCGCACCCGGTTCACCCACTTTGCCGGCACCCCCGGCCGGGCTCCCACGGTGCAGTAGGGGGCCAGCTCGCTCTTGGCGAGGATCACAAAGTCGTCCGGGGAAACCTTTCCCTCGGCCGTCATCTCCTCCAGGTCGATCATGGGAGCAGCCCCCGCGTCGAAGGCGCCGTACAGCACCGCGTAGATCGCCTTCTCGTGCTTCCACGACCCGTGGGGGATCGCGTAGTAACCCAGGTCGGTCTCGGGGTCGATCCCGCTCTCCAGGAGCAGGGCGTACTGGGCCAGGAACCCAAAGGGTGCCCACTGGGGGCCGAACACGAACCGCTTGCCCTTCAGGTCGGCCAGGGTCCGGATGCCCGAGCCCTTGCGGGCGATGATCGCTCCCAGGGTCCGGGCCCCGAACGCACCGCGCCGGTCCGCGGCCACCACCCGCAGGCCGTGGCGCTCGCGCAGGGTGACGTACAGGGCCGAGTTGGTATGGGTGAAGTCCAGGTCCCCGCGGACGTAGGCCTCCTCCACGTCCACGGTGTCCAGGTACACCGGCACGAATCGGGCTCCGGTGGCCTCGGAAAGGTAGGCGGTCAGGGGGCCGAACCGGGCCTCGGTCTCGGCCCGGGAGTTGCAGATCATGTACCCGATCCGGAACGTGCGAGGCTCGCGGCACGCCCCCGTCGCCAGGGTCAGGAGGGCGAGCCCCAGGACCCCGAGCCTATGGAGCATCGAGCACCACCTGCCGTGCCACGGCCTTGGGGGGCCGGTCCCCTGCGGACCGGAACGGGCCCGAGGTCCAGAGCGGGGGCACCTTGCCCAGGGCCCGCTCCACCAGGGTGAGCCGCAGATCCTCGAACACCTGGGGCCGTAGCCAGAACACCACCGGCCCGAACCCGGCCACCTCACCCCCGGGCCGGGTCTCCACGCCCTCGGGTGGGGCCCGGCCGGCCGGAACCACGACCACGTCGGCCCGGTCCCCGAGCAGCGCGGCCCCCGGGTCGGCCGTGTCCACGAACTCCACCCGGGTTCCCGCCCGCTCCTCCAGGTAGTACCCGAACACGTACGCCGCCAACGCCACCTCCGGCACCACCCCCACCCGCAGCCTCGGACCGAAGCAGCCCCATGCCGAGCCTGCAGTCACCGCAGCAGCGGCGATCGCCGCCCACAGGACTCGAGTCATCACACCACTTTGCCGGGGTTCAGGATGCCCAGGGGGTCGAACGCCGCCTTGACCGAGGCCATCAGGGCCAGGGCCCGCTCCGGGAGGAACCGGTGGAGATAGGGTCGCTTCAGGACCCCGATCCCGTGCTCGCCCGAGGGAAGTCCACCCAAGGCCTTCACCGCCTTCATGATCTCGGCCAGGGCCAGGGAGCGCCTCCGTTCCCACTCGTCCTCGGCAAGGTCGCATCGGAGCAGGTTCACGTGCACGTTGCCGTCGCCCGCGTGGCCGAAGCTGGCGGCCACCAGGCGGTGGCGGTGGCCCACCCCCTGCACGGCCTCCACCAGCTCGGGCACCCGGGCCCGGGGCACCACCACGTCGGCCTTGCCCAGCTGCCGGCCCCAGGCCCGCAGTGCCTCGCCGAGGCACCGGCGGCTCTCCCACAGCCGCTCCTGCTGGCCGGGGTCCTCGGCGGCCAACACGTCCAGGGCTCCATGGCCCTGCACCACCCCGGCCACCCGCTCCATCTGGGCCTCCAGGGCGGCTGGGGCGTCCCCGTCCAGCTCCACAAACACGTACGCCCCGGCGGCATCGCCGCCGGGGAGATCGCGGCCCAGGTACCTGCGGGCCGCCTCAATGGTTACGTCGTCCATGAACTCGGCCGCGGCCGGCAGCACCCGGGCCCCCAGCACCGCCGTGACCGCCCGGGCAGCCTGGTGGATCGACGGAAACGGCACCAGCATCACCACCCGCCGGCCCGGCCGGGGCACGAGCCGTAGGGTGATCCGGGTGATCACCCCCAGGGTGCCCTCGCTCCCCACCATCAGGTCCCGCAGGTGATAGCCGGTGGCATCCTTCACGTTCTTGCCCCCGAGCTCCAGGACCTCGCCGTCGGCCAGCACCACCTCAAGCCCCAGCACGTAGTCGCGGGTGGTGCCGTACTTCACGGCCCGCGCGCCGCCGGCGCCCACGGCCACGTTGCCTCCGATGGAGCAGCTCTCCAGGCTGGCCGGATCCGGGGGGTAGAACAGGCTGTGACGCCGGGCCTCGTCGTCGATGCGGGCCGTGATCACCCCAGGCTCCACCGTCACGGCCAGATTCTCGGGATCGAGCTCCACGATCCGGTCCATCCGCTCCAGGCTCAGCACCACCCCGCCCCCCACGGCCACCGCCCCCCCAGCCACCCCCGTGCCGCCACCCCGGGGCACCACCGGAAACCGCCCCGCCGAGGCCCACCGCAGGGTCTCGGCCACCTCGGCGGTGCACCGGGGCCGCACCACCGCCCACGGCCGCGCCTCGACCACGGTGGACTCGTCCCGGGCGTACCGCTCGACCGACTCGGGCGAGGCGCTCACCCGGTCCCCGCCGATCCGCCCGGCCAGGGCCGACAGGTCGGTGTCGGTGGGGCGGCGCAGCCGGACGGACGAACAAACGGCCCCGGGAGACGCCCCGGGGCCCTGGATCGGCAACCCTCTCCTCGCGCTCACAGCGGGAGCATGACCGTTCGGGCTTCGCCCGTGCGGGTGTTGCGGATACGGAGCCGCAGCTGCTGGGGGCTCTTGGCCTCGGCCGGGAAGAACAGCACCCCGTGGGTCAGCACGCCCGGCTCGATCGGCCTGTTGGCCAGGGACCGGCTGCGCAGATCCTGCCGGATCGAGCGGCCCACGTCCGGCTCCTGGGCGCCCTTGGCCCCGCCCAGAACCGCGCCACCCGCGCCGCCCACGGCCGCCCCCTTGCCCGCGGCCTCGGGAACGCTCTTGCCGGTCACGATGCCGATGGCCGCCCCCACGATCGCGCCCGCGGCCGCCCCCAGCAGGGCGCCCTTGCCCGCCTCGGGCGCGATCTCACCCCACTCGGTCCTCTCCTGGATCCGCTTGTAGGCGAGCTTCTGCTCGAGGATGTTCCAAAGCCGGCCCTGGGCGTCCACCAGAAAGGTCTGCTCGGGGACGATCTCCACCGGGTCCGGCCCCTGGTGGTCGAACACCACTTGCACCGGCAGGACCCCGGCACCCACGATGTCGAACCCGTAGAGCTCCTTGGCCCGGGCCGGATCGGCGTGGGCCTCGGCCGCCAGGGTCACCCCGAACACCGTGGTGACGTTGGGATACGCGGCCGGAAGCCGCATGGGAAGGGGCTTTTGCTCGTAACGCGCGCAGGCGGCCGCTGCAAGGACCGCCCCCACCAGCAGCACGGCCAACCGGTTCCGGATCATGGCACTCCTCCCTCACCCTGGCCCGTTCGAACCTGCCGATCGGGCCTACTCCTCGTAAGCCACCACCCGCAGCAGGCCGATCGTGGTGCCCGACTCGTCGGTCACCGGCATGTCGCTCACCCCGATCAGCCGGGCCTGGGGTCGGTCGGCGAAGAACCGGTTCACCTGGTCGTCCAGCCGCTCCAGCTCCTCGTGCAGGTGAAACACCCTCATGTCGGTGCCAAAGGTCCTGACCTTGTACATGCTCGCCGCTCCCCGGGCCTAGTCCACGGCCACCACCTCTTTCACCTCGGGTACCTCGGCCTTGATGGCCCGCTCGATCCCCCGCTTGAGGGTCATCTGGCTCATGGGGCAGCCGTGGCACGCCCCCTTGAGCCGCAACCGCACCACCCCGTCCTCGCTGACGTCCACCAGCTCGGCGTCGCCCCCGTCGGCCTGCAGGTTCACCCGCACCTTGTCCAGCGCCGCCTGCACCTTTTCCTTCATGGCAAACTCCTTCTCTTGGCCGGAAATATGTACCAAAGTGATCAACGAACCCAATCTAGCCCCCGGCCCCCGCACTGTCAAACCGACCGGGCAGGCAGGCTTGCACCCGAAAAAAACCCTGGTAGCCTGACGAACGAGCCCTTGACAATGCTAACCGAGCTGGTTAGCATTTCGGTGCTCACCGATCCCCGTCCCTATCTTGCACGAAGGAGGAACCCATGGGTAAGACGACCGAGAACCTGAAGGCCGCGTTCGCCGGCGAGTCCCAAGCCAACCGTTCGTACCTGGCCTTCGCCAAAAAGGCCGACGAGGAAGGGTACCCCCAGGTGGCCAAGCTGTTCCGAGCGGCCGCGGCGGCCGAGACGGTGCACGCCCACAACCACTTCCGGGCCCTAGGCAACATCAAGGGAACCAAGGAGAACCTGCAGGCCGCCATCGAGGGGGAGAACCACGAGGTGGTCTCCATGTACCCCGAGTTCATCAAGGACGCAGAGGCCGAGGGGGAGAAGGCGGCCCTTCGGAGCTTCCAGTGGGCCTGGGAGGTGGAGAAGGTCCACGAATCCCTGTACCGCAAGGCCCTCGAGGCCCTGGCCCAGCAGGGGGAGACCTTCGACTACTACGTGTGCCCGGTGTGCGGCTACACCCACGAGCGCGAGGCCCCGGACAGGTGCCCCGTGTGCGGCGCCCCGGGGAGCCGGTTCGAGAAGGTCGAGTAGGTCGCCCAGACCGTTCCTTGCTACCCACAACGATACGGCGGGCGCCCTTCTCGGGCGCCCGCCCTTCTTCTGGGTCCGCCGGTCCGTTTCAGCTGCGCCGTCGGTAGGCGACCAGGGCTCCGAGGCCGCTCCCCAACAGGAGGAGGGTCCCCGGTTCGGGAACCGTGGTGGCCACCTGCCGGATCCCGATGCTCCCCGCCTGGCCGTTGAAAATCTGGAAGGGATCGAACCAGAACACGAACTGCTGGGTCTCCCCAGGGGCCTGCCAGTCCGGCGCCCAGAACTGAAGCGTGGACCCGTCGAACGCCCAGTTCTGGAAGATGTCGGCCTGGGGGTCCGGAGACATCAGCGGAAAGAGTAGCCGCTGGGTGAACGTCGCATCCCAGAACTCGAAATGGTAGTCCGACCACGTGTACGGCCCGGTGTTCGTGACCCGGAAGTCCAGGGCCCAGGTTCCGTCGAGGTCTCCAGCCGTGAACGTCAAGACCTTGTCGAAGTACCCCCCTTGGGCGTTCACGATGCCGTATCCGTCGTGGGACTTGTAGGGCACGAGGTGTGTCTCGTTGTAGTCCTCAAACACGAGGAGTTCGTTGTTCGCGTCGTCCTCGTCCTGGCTCGTGATCGAGTTCTGGTCCGTCAGATCTTGGTCCGTGATGGTCATGGCCCCGGCGGGGCGGAGCATCGGAAAGAGAAGCAGGGACAGGGCCGCAAGCAGGACACCAGGCGCAGCACGTTTGGGTTGGGCCTTTGGGAGTCTCATCTTGCCTCTTCCTCCTCTCCCCCGGATGAGCTGCAAAGCAAGACCCGAAACGTCATTTTTTGACGGCGAAGCATTGTGTATTTATTAATCAAGCAAGTTTTGGGCCTTTGTCTCGACGCCTTTTGGGGTCGGGGCTGTCACCTTTCGTTCTCAAAAAGGGAAACGTCTTTCCCTCCCATGGGGCTCCCGACTTCCACGGTGGTGGCTCTGGCTTCACTTTCGCGGAGGCTTTGTAGTATCTTTTGCGGCTTCCCAAAGATCCCACGAGGTGCGCAACCCCCATGTCCTCCCGTCTCCGCTTCCTCCCCGAGGCCCCCGACGGCCCCGACGACCGGTTCGACGTGGTGCTCGTGACCGGCGACGCCTACGTGGACCACCCCGCCTTCGGTGCGGCCCTGGTAGGCCGGTACCTGGAGAGCCTGGGGTTCCGGGTGGGCATCCTGGCCCAGCCCGACTGGACCCGGCCCGACGACTTCCGTCGCTTCGGCCGGCCCCGGCTGTTCTTCGGGGTGACCGCCGGAAACCTGGACTCGGCCGTGGCCCACTTCACCCCGGACCGCAGGCGGCGCAAGCGCGACGCGTACGCCCCCGGGGGCCGGCCCGGCCGCCGGCCCGACCGCGCCACGGTGGTGTACGCCCAGCGGTGCAAGGAGGCGTTTCCCGACGTGCCCGTGGTGCTGGGAGGGATCGAGGCGAGCCTCCGGCGGCTGGCCCACTACGACTACGTGGAGGACCGGGTGCGCCGGTCGGTCCTGGTGGACGCCAAGGCCGACTTCCTGGTCTACGGCATGGGGGAGCGGGCCGTGCGCGCCCTGGCCGAGGGCCTGGCGGCCGGGCAGCCCCCGGAGGCCCTGCGGCGGGTGGCGGGCCTGGCCTACCGCACCCCGGCCCCGCCGACCGGAGAGGGGACGCTGGAGCTGCCCCCTTTCGAGGCCGCGGCCGAGAGCCCGGAGGGGTTCTTCCGCTACTTCCGGGAGCTGGACCGGGCCCTGCGGCAACCCGATCCGCCGGTGCTGGTGCAGCGCCACGGATCCCTGGCCGTGGTGGTGAACCCTCCGGCCGCTCCGCTCACCCCGGAGGAGCTGGACGGCCTGTATCAGCTGCCGTTCACCCGGGGGTATCCGCAGCGGTACGAGCGCGAGGGCGGGGTGCCGGCCCTGGAGACGGTGCGGTTCTCGGTGGTGACCCACCGGGGGTGCTACGGCGGCTGCTCGTTCTGCGCCCTGGCGGCCCACCAGGGCAAGGGCATCGTGAGCCGCCCCCCCGAGGGCGTCGTGCGGGAGGTCCGGAGGCTCACGAAGCATCCGGACTTCCGGGGCACCATCACCGACCTGGGGGGCCCCACCGCCAACATGTACGGCACCGGGTGCGCGCGGGCCGGCCCCGGGCGGTTCGCCTGCGACCGGCCCAGCTGCCTGGTGCCCGAGGTGTGCCCCCACCTGGAGACCGGGGGGCGGGCCTACCTCCAGCTCCTGCGGGGCGTGCGGCGGATCTCGGGGGTGAAGCACGTGTTCGTGGCCTCGGGCCTGCGCCACGACCTGCTCCTTCAACCCAACCAGCGCCGGCTGTTCCGGGAGATCGTGGCCCACCACGTGGGCGGGCAGATGAAGGTGGCCCCGGAGCATGTGGCCAACCGGGTGCTCCGGCTGATGGAGAAGCCGGGCCGCCGTACCTGGAAGGAGTTCCAGGAGGCCTTCGGCCGGATCCGGCGGGACCTGGACCGGCCCGTGTACCTGATCCCGTACCTGATGACCGGCCACCCGGGGTGCGATCTGACCGACGGCCTGGACCTGGTCTGGTTCGTCCGGGACCTGGGCCGGTTCGCGGAGCAGGTGCAGGACTTCACGCCCACCCCCATGACCCGATCCACCTGCATGTACTGGACCGGCCGGGATCCGCTGAGGGGCGAGGAGGTGCCGGTGCCCCGGGGCCGGGACAAGCGGGCCCAGCGGGCCCTGGCCCAGTACCAGAGCCCCCGGAACCGGGAGTTCCTGATCCGCTATCTCGAGGAGGCCGGCCGGCCCGAGGTGCTCCGCAGGCTCTACGGCCCCGGGTACAAGGCCCGGCCCCGATCCCGGCGGCCGGGCTTTGACTCCCGTTCCAAACGCTGTGATACTAGAGGCCGTCGGTTCCCCCGGAAACCCAGGAGCGAGGAGTCCCCATGAACGTCGGAAAACGGATCCGGAGGATGCGGGAGGCCCAGGATCTGTCGCTGGCTCAGGTGGCCCAGATGACCGGGTTGAGCGAGGCCTATCTCCAGGCGGTGGAGGAGGGCACCGAGGTCCCGTCCATCGGCGCCGTGCTCAAGATCTCGCGGGCCCTGGGCTCGAAAATGGGCCAGCTCCTCCACGAGGCCGGCACCCGCTCCGACATCTTCAGCATCGTGCCGGCCGGCAACGGCACCACGGTGGACCGGTCGGTCCAGCGCACCGGCCAGGGGTACACCTACCTGAGCCTGGTGGCCCCCGACCTTCGGGGGCAGGGCATGGAGCCGTTTCTGGTGACCTTCGATCCCAAGGCGGCGAGCTCGATCCAGCCCATGGTCCACGAAGGCGAGGAGTTCCTCTACATCCTGTCGGGCACTGTGGAGCTCCTGTACGACGGTGAGACCTACACCCTGAAGAAGGGCGACAGCCTTTACATCGACTCCTCCCGCCCCCATGCTCTGCGGGGCATCGGCAAGACCCCCCCCCAGGCCCTCGCCGTGATCTTCAGCCGGGACTGATCCGGGCCTCCCCTTTCGTGCAGGGCGGGCGCGTTCCGGCAGGGGCGCGCCCGTTTTTTTCTCTCCCCAGGGAGAGACGGGGCCGGCGGACGTCCCCCCATCCCCTCAAGCGGATCGGGAGGGGTGCCGTTATAGAAGCACGTTGTACGGCCATCCTCCTGCGGGAGCTTTCATGGTCCGACTGCCTACCGCCTTTTCCTTGCGCCTCGCGGCGATCTTGGCCGCGGCCGTGGTCCTGGCCGAGATCGCCGAGGAAGGGTTCAAGCTCGTCTGGCCCGCGGCCTCCCCCGTTGTCTCCCAGGGGCTCCACATCCTTTTCGTGGCCGCTGCGGTCGCAGCCCTGGTGGAGACCGGGGTGGTCCGCCGGCTCCGGCGGGCCTTGGCCCAACAGCAGGAGGCGGAAAGCCGCTACCGCCTCTTGTTCGACGAGTCCCCCGTTCTGTGCTGCCTCACCCGAGACGACACCGGCCGGCCCGTGGTGGTAGACGCCAACCGGGCGTTCTGCCTCGCCGTGGGGCTCGACCACGACCGGGTCGTCGGCCAGTTCCTCGACCGATTCTACGACGAGGCCTCCCGCCGGGAGCTGCTCGAGGAAGGGGGGTACCGAAGGGCGTTGGAGGGAACGTTCACCGAGGAGCCCCGCACCCTGATCGCCTCGGACGGTCGCGCCATTCCCACCGTGTTGAGGGCCAGACCGTTGAGCGATTCCGACGGCCGTGTATGGGGAACCCTGGCGGTGTACGTGGACCTCACCGAGAGGCTGCGGGCCGAGGAGTCCCTGGCTCGCCTCCACGCAGCCGTGGAAAACGCCGGGGAGATGGTCGTGCTCACCGACCCCCAGGGGCGCATCACCTACGTGAATCCCGCGTTCGAGGTGGCGAGCGGGTGGCCCCGGGAGGAAGCCCTGGGCCGAACCATGGTGGAGCTGCTGGGTCCCGGTGAGCACCCGGGTGCCGACCAGGAGGCGATGCGACGCACCCTGGCCCAGGGTCACACCTGGAAGGGCTCGTTCGTTCGTCGCCGAAAAGGGGGAGGGCGGTTCGAGGTGGAGGCGACGATCTCCCCCATCCGGGATCGAGGTGACCGGGTGAGGGGGTACGTGGCCATCGAGCGTGACGTCACCCGGGAACGGCGGCTCGAGCGGACCCTGCGGCGTGCTCGCCGGCTCGAGACCCTGGGGCAGCTGGCCGGGGCCGTGGCCCACGACTTCAACAACTTCCTCACCGTGATCTTGGGCCAGGCGGAGATCCTCGAGCGCAACCCCGAGCTCCCGGCCGGAGACAAAGACCGGGTGGACCGGATCCGGGAGGCGGCCGAGCGGGCGGCCGACCTCACCTCCCAGCTCCTGGCCTTCGGCCGCCGTCAGCCCGTGCATCCCCGCGTGGTGGGGCTGAACGACCTGGTCCGAAACCACCAGAAGATGGTCCGAAAGCTCGTGGGCGAAGCGGTTCGGGTAGAGGTGTCGCTGGATCCTGACGCCGGCCTGGTGCGGGTGGACCCCACCCGGTTCGCCCAGGTCCTTCTGAACCTGGCGGCCAACGCCCGCGACGCCATGCCCGGGGGCGGCACGCTTGCCATCCGCACCGGTCGGGCCCAGAGCCGTGAAGGGCCCCCCGAGGCCGTGCTCACCGTGGTGGACACCGGGATCGGGATGGACGAGGAGACCCGAGGCCAGATCTTCGAGCCGTTCTTCACCACCAAAGGCCCCGACCGGGGCACCGGCCTGGGCCTGGCCACCGTGTACGGCATCGTCGCCCAGGCCGGGGGATGCATCGAGGTGAACAGCGGGCCGGGCCAGGGGGCCCGGTTCGAGATCCGGCTGCCGGCCGTGGACGAGGCAGAACACGAGTCAGACGGCCCGGAGATCCCGAGCCAGGACGTGCCCAGAGGAAAAGGACAAAGGATCCTGCTCGTGGACGACGACCCGGCCGTGGGTCAGGTGGCGGCCGAGACCTTGGAAGGGCTCGGGTACCGGGTCGTTCGGGCCGACGGGCCAGGGGAGGCCCTGCTCGCGGCCGAGGGAGAAGGGTGGGCGATCGACCTGCTTCTCACCGACGTGCGCATGCCCCTTATGGACGGGGTCACCCTGGCGTCCCGGCTCTCGGAACGGAAGCCCGGGCTCCCGGTGGTGTTCATGTCGGGCCACACCGGCGGGCAAGAGCTGGCGCCGGGGTCGGTGTTCGTGGCCAAGCCGTTCCGCTCGGCAGCCCTGGCCCGGGCCGTACAGCGGGCTCTGCAGGGTGCGGGAAAAACCTCTCAAGGGACCACAGCCCTCACCGCGCCACCCGAAACGTCGGACCGCTCACGGCCGGGATGAACCGGCGGCCCACGGCCGTGAAAGGGGGGTACCACGCCAGGTCCGGCAATGGGACCCCCAGGTAGCGGGCTGCCTCGGTCAGGATCCTCCGGCCCAAACCCGTGCGGCGGTACCGCGGGGCCACCCAGAGAAAGTCCACGGACCAGGCCGTGCCCTTCCCCGGCTCCCGCGCCCGCCACCCTTTGCGAGGGGCCACGCCGTCGGGCTCCACGCCCTCCACCCACTCGGCCACGGCCTCCACCGGTCGGAGGGCCAGCAGGAACACCCCGGCCAGCCGCGCCCCCCGGTACCCCAGGAACCCGTGGGTCTTGAGCTCCGGCGGTTCCCTCAGGGAGTAGGGGGATCCGGTGTACCCCATCTCCCGGGCCCCGATCCGAGCGATCTCCTCCACCCTGCGGCGCTGCGTCCGGGGCGCGCCCGGCGCCACCACCGTGACCCGCAGCCCGTCGCCCTGCCACAGCACCCGCTCCCCCGCCAGGGGACGGCGGGGGAGGCCCCGGGTGACCCGGTCGTGAAGCCTGCGGTGGCGGGCCGTATCGGCCGGGGCGTCGGGATCGTACCGGGTGTGGCACACGCGGCACCAGGCCACGGCCCTTACTCCAGCAGCCGCTCCAGGGGGGTCCAATCCAGGCCGAACGCCTCGGCCACGGGCCGGCAGGTGACGTGGCCGTCCCAGGTGTTCACGCCCTTGGCAAGGCTCGGGTCGGCCCGGAGGGCCTCCTCCACGCCGGAAGCGAGCTTGCGGCAGTAGGGCAGGGTCACGTTGGTCAGGGCGTAGGTGCTGGTCATCGGCACCGAGCCCGGGATGTTGGGCACGCAGTAGTGGATCACCCCCTCCTCCTCGTACACCGGGTCGGAGTGGGAGGTGGGCCGGCTCGTCTCGCTCACCCCGCCCTGATCGATGGCCACGTCCACGAACACGCTGCCCCGCTTCATGCCCTGCAGGATCTCCCGGTCCACGAGCCGGGGGGCCTTGGCCCCGGGCACCAGGACCGCCCCCACCAGCATGTCGCAGCTGGCCGCGGCCTCGCGCACGTTCCGGCGGTTGGACATGAGGGTCACCACCTTGCCGTCGAACACGTCGTCGATGTAGGAGAGCCGGGCGTGGTTGATGTCGACGATGACCACCTCGGCCCCCAGCCCGTAGGCCACCTTGGCTGCGTTGATGCCCACCGCGCCGCCCCCGATGATCACGATGCGGCCGTGCTTGGTGCCCGGCACCCCGCCCAGCAGGATGCCCATGCCCCCCTTCTCCCGCTGGAGGAACGCCGCGCCCAGCTGTACCGCCATCTTCCCGGCCACCTGGCTCATGGGGGCCAGGAGCGGCAGGCTCCCGTCACCGAGCTGGATCGTCTCGTAGGCCACGGCCCGGATCCGGCGCTCCAGGAGCACCCGCCCCAGCTCCGGCAGGGGCGCCAGGTGCAGGAACGTGAACAGGATCTGGCCCTCCTGGAGCAGGTCGTACTCCTCGGGCAGGGGCTCCTTGACCTTCATCACCAGGTCCGCGGCCTCCCACACCTCCCGGGCCGAGGAGGCGATGCGGGCGCCGGCCGAGACGAACTCGTCGTCGGAGATGCCGCTCCCCAGGCCCGCACCGGTCTCGATCAGCACGGTGTGGCCGTCGCGGGTGAGCTCCTCCACACCCGACGGCACGACGCCCACCCGGTACTCGTTGTTCTTTCGCTCCTTGGGTACCCCAACGATCATGGCGCCTCCTTGGACGTCCTCCCAAGCCCCTGGGGGGCCGGGCAACGAAGAATGTAACCCTATCTGGCACCGGACAGCTCCGGCGTGGGCAGGGGGCCCGGTTTCGGCCGCCTACCATACCCCAACCGGTCCCCGCAGCCAACCGGCCCGGCTTGCCCGGCCGACCGGCCGTGGTAGGGTGGGTGAGGCTGTTGGCTTCTTCGGAGGAACCCGTGCTGCTTCGCCTTCCATCCCGCTCCGTCACTCCCGAAAGGGTCTGGGCCGACCGCAGGCGGTTCCTGGCCCGGCTGGGGTTTCAGGGTCTCGGGGTCTGGAGCCTGCTGACCGGGTCGGGGTGGGGGCTCGATCTGCCTCCTCCGACCGGCTCCATCACTCCCGAGGCCTCTGCCACCCGGTTCAACAACTTCTACGAGTTCACCTCGGACAAGCGCCGGGTGTGGCGGGAGGTGGCGGCCCTGCAGACCCGTCCGTGGGCGGTGGAGATCACGGGGCTCGTGGCCAAGCCCCGTATCGTGGACGTCGGGGACCTGGTACGGCGGCTGGGTACCGTGGACCGGGTGTACCGCCACCGGTGCGTGGAGGGGTGGTCGGCCGTGATCCCCTGGACCGGCATCCCCCTGCGCACCTTGGTGGACCGGGCCCAACCCCTGGGCTCGGCCCGGTATGCGGCGTTCACCGCGTTCCTCGCCCCGGAGGCGGCCCCGGGCCAGGCCCGGCATCCGGACTGGCCCTGGCCTTACACCGAGGGCCTCACCCTGGCCGAGGCCAGAAACCCGCTTGCCCTCCTGGCCACCGGCGCCTACGGCAAATCCCTGGCCAAGCCGCTGGGAGCTCCGATCCGCCTGGTGGTGCCGTGGAAGTACGGCTTCAAGAGCATCAAGGGCATCGTCCGGATCTCGTTCACCGAGGCCCGGCCCGCCACCTTCTGGACCACCCTGGCACCCGGCGTGTACGGGTTCCGCTCCAACGTGGCCGGCGGAGACCAGGAGTGGCGGATCGACACGGGGGAGCGCCAACCCACCCCGCGGCTCAACGGGTACGGACCTTGGGTTGCGTACCTGTACGGGGGCTGAGCACAACCTCCGTGATTACGGGTAGACATATTTACTCCCTTGCCGCAGGGGAACCCCCGGCTGCCCTGCCAGATGCTCCATCCTCCCGAGCGTCCGGGATGCGGAGCCGCGCCGGAAAGGGGGTGCATCTTGGTCCCGACTCCCCGAGACCCTGCCGCCACCTTGGTGGCCGACGACGACCGGACGATCCGGGCCATGGCGGTTCCTGTGTTGGGCCGCCACGGGTGGCGGGTGACGGAGGCCGAGAACGGCCGTGAGGCGGTGGATCGGTCCGTGGTCGATCCCCTCGACCTGGTGATCCTCGACGGCGTGATGCCCGAGATGAACGGGTTTGAGGCCTGCGGCAGGATCCGCGCCCTGCCCAAGGGCGACACCGGCCCGATCCTGTTCGTGGCCGCCCTGGACGACTCCGAGAGCGTGGACCGGGCCTCTGGGGCCGGGGCCAGCGAGTACGTGAACAAGCCCTTCCACGGGGCCGTGCTGGAGCGCCGGGCCCAGGACCTGGTCCGGCTCCATCGCTCCGAGCGACTGCTCCAGATCGAACAGGCCCGGGTGTTGGTGCGGGCCGAGGGGTGGGGAGGCCCGGTGAGGCTGTGGGTGGAGGACAACGGCCCCCTGGAGAGCTGGGAGGCTCGGATCCAGGAGATCGCCACGGAGCGGGGCCGGCTCCGGGGCCGCCTGACCCAGGAGGGGAAGCCATGAGCCCGGCGCGGCTGCGGATCATCATCGCCGACGACAATCCCGACGACCGGACCCTGGCGCTGCGGGAGCTGCGCAAGGAGTTCGCAGCGGTGGACGCCACCGAGGTGGGAGATCAGGAGGCGTGGGAGGCCGCCCTGGCGGCGGAGGCGCCGGACCTGATGGTCACCGACTACCATCTGCGCTGGTCCGATGGGCTGGTGCTTCTCCGGCAGGCCAAGACCCGGTGGCCGGGAGTGCCGGTGGTCATGTTCACCGGCACCGGCACCCAGGAGGTGGCGGTCGAGGCCATGAGGCAGGGCCTGGCGGACTACGTGGTCAAGTCGCCCCGGCACTTCGCCCGGCTGGCCGTTGCGGCCCGCAACGCCCTAGAACGGGCGGCCAAGGAGCGGGCCCTGGCCGAGGCCGAGGCCCGCTACCACGACCTGGTGGAGAACCTTCCGGTGGGCATCTACGTGTCCACGCCGTCGGGCCGAATCCTCACCGTGAACCGGGCCTTCGTCGAGATCCTGGGCTACCCCGACTCCGGCTCCCTCACCCGCTTGGACGCCCGAGCCCTGTGGGTCGATCCTGCGGAGCGGGACCGGTGGATCCGGGCCCTGGAGACCCAGGAGCGGGTGGAGGGGTTCGTGGGGCAGATCCTCCGGGCCGACGGCACCTCGGTCTGGGTGGAAGGCGGGGCCAGCGCCATCCGGGATCCCCGGGGCCGGCTGGTGGCCTGGCAGGGCTCGGCCGTGGACGTGACCGATCGCATCCTGGCCCAAAAGGAGCGGGAGAAGGCCCTGCGGGAGGTGGAGGCTGTGCTTGAGGCGGTTCCCGCAGGCATCGCCCTTCTGACGCCCGAGGGCACCATCCGTCGGGCCAACGGCGAGGCCCGTACCCTCCTGGAGACCTACGCCGACCTGGACGCCCAGGGCCGGCTGCGGGCCGTGGCCGGCCGGCCGTTTGCCGACCTGCTGGCCTCGCCAGCGGACGGACGGGCGGTTCACGAGATGTTCACCCCGGGCCCTGCGCCCCGGGTCATCCAGGTCCAGACCCGGACCGCGGGGGAACCGGACCGGCCCGACGCGTGGGTGATGGTGATCCGGGACGCCACCGAGGAGCGTCACCGGTTCGAGAAGATCGCCCTCCAGGAGCGCTTGGCGGCCCTGGGGCAGCTGGCCGCCGGCATCGCCCACGACTTCAACAACATCCTAAGCGCGATCGTCGGGTACGCCGAGGTGCTACGAGGCCGCGAGGACATCCCGGCCGACGTCAGGGTGCGGCTCGAGCAGATGCTGATCCAATCCTTTCGCGCCGCGGACCTGATTCGGCAGGTGCTTGACTTCGGCCGCCTCACCAAGGGCGAACGCCAGCCCATGGACCTCCTGAGCTTCGCCAAGGAGCTTACTCGGCTGTTCCAGACCACCTTCCCCGAAGGAATCCGGGTGCGCATGGCGTTCGATACGGGCAGCTACTGGGTGCTGGCGGATCCGGCCCAGATCCAGCAGGTCCTGACGAACCTGGCCGTGAACGCCCGGGACGCCATGCCCGAGGGCGGCGAGATCACGATCCGACTGGGCCTTAGATCCGTGGCCGCCGGGGAGGCCCCGCCGGTGCCGGGCATGCAGCCCGGCGAGTACGTATGCTTGGGCGTGGCCGACACCGGCTGCGGCATCGCCCCCGAGCACCTGGATCGGGTGTTCGAGCCGTTCTACACCACCAAACCCTCGGACGAGGGCACGGGGCTGGGCCTGAGCCAGGTCTACGGCCTGGTCCGGGAGCACGGCGGGTTCGTGGACCTGCACAGCACCCCTGGCGCAGGCACCGAGGTGAACGTGTACCTGCCGGCCGCGGAGCGGCCCCATGCCCGCCGCTCCACCGTGATCGGGGCCGCGCCGGAGGGCGCAGGCCAGACCGTGCTCCTGGCCGAGGACGATGTCAACGTACGAGAAATCCTGCGCGCCATGCTCGAACGCCTCAACTACCGGGTTCTGGAGGCCCGAAACGGGGACGAGGCCCTGGCCCTGTGGGAACGCCGTGCCGACACGGTGGACGCGGTGGTGACCGACCTGGTGATGCCCGGGCTCCACGGCCGGCAGTTCGCCCGCCGGATCAAGGCCCGTAGGCCCGAGGTGCCGGTCATCGCGGTCTCCGGGTATCCCCTGCCCAGGGGGGCCGACCGCCGACCCGACGAAGGGTTCGACGAGTGGATGCCCAAGCCTGTCCACATCCGGGAGCTGGCCAAGGCCCTGGTGCGTCTCCTGGCCCCACCCTCCGATCCGGGTCGTTGACCCGACCCCGGCAGAGCCGATGTCCCGGGTGTTCGCCGATGCGGTCAGCCAGGCCCGAAGGATCCTGGACGCCAACTGGACCGGACGGTTCACCAGACCGGCGCCCACCCTCTACCCCCACCAGTGGAGCTGGGACTCCGGGTTCGCGGCCATCGGCCGGTCCCACTGGAGCCCGGTGCGGGCCATGCGCGAGATCGAGGCCCTGCTCGATGCCCAGTGGTCCAACGGGCTCGTGCCCCAGATCGTGTTCGACCCTTCGGCCCTGGGCCACTACTTCCCCGAACCCGACTTCTGGCAGACCGAGGGGTCGGGCCTTGCCCCCTCCCACGTGCCGACCTCGGGCATCACCATGCCCCCGGTGGTCACCGTGGCCGCCGAGTGGATCCTCCGGCATGCCCGGCACCGGGACGTGGGGGGGTTCCTCCGGCGCATCTACCCCAAGCTGCTCGCGTTTCACGCCTACCTGTACCGGGAGCGCGACCCTGACGGCCGGGGTCTGGTGTACCTGAGGCATCCGTGGGAGTCGGGCATGGACAACTCCCCCACCTGGGACGGCCCACTCGCCCGGATCCGGGTGGGTCCGGGCTCGGTTCCCCCCTACCGCCGGCAGGACCTGGGCCACGGCGTGGACCCGTCCATGCGCCCTTCCGACCCGGACTACGACCGGTACGTCCTGCTGGTGGATCTGTTCCGCCGGGCCCGGTACGACGAGGCCGCCATCCGGGTCGAGTGCCCGTTCCTGGTGGAGGACCCCCTGTTCAACGCGGTGCTGGCCCGGGCCGACGAGAGCCTTGCCCGGGTGGCCGAGGCCGTGGGTGAGGACCCCTCTCTCCCCAGGGAGTGGGCCGAGGCCACGGCCCGGGCCCTCCGAACCCGTCTGTGGCACTCTGGCCACGCCATCTTCGACGCGTTCGACCGGGTGGCTGGCCGGCCCATCGAGGTGGACACGGCCGCCGGGTTCGTGCCCCTGTGGGCCGGTGCGGCCGATCGGGATCAGGCCGAGGCGCTGTACCGTCACCTGGACTCGGCCGCGTTCTGTGCGCTGCACCAGGGCAACTGCTACACGGTGCCCAACTACGACACCCAACGAGAAGGGTTCGACCGGGCCCGGTACTGGCGCGGCCCGGTGTGGATCAACGTCAACTGGATGATCGCCGAGGGCCTGGCCCGGTACGGGTTCACCCAGAAGGCCGACAACCTACACAAGGACCTGCTGCAGCTGCCCATCCGGTTCGGGTTCCGGGAGTACTACGACTCCTTCGACGGCACGGGGTACGGGTCGCACCGGTTCACCTGGACCGCGGCCCTGTTCCTGGACCTGGTGCACCGATTCTACCAGCCCGCCCGCCGCCGACCCCTGGCCCTGCGGTGGAGCGCCGGATCGGTTCGCCCCCTCGAGCTGAACGCCCCGGGTCCCGGCCGGCCGCCCCCGGCCCCGCCGGGGCTGGCGGGGCGGCTCCTGGAGACCCTGGGAGATCTGCGGGACCGGTTCTTCGACACGGCCCGGGGCCTGGTGGACTACGACGGCATCTCCGCGTCACCGGAGTACGGGGCGTACCGCGCGTTGACCCGTTCCCTGGACACCTTTGACCCGGCTACCCTGGCTGGGCGTGCGGAACGGCTTGCGTTCTGGATCAACCTGTACAACGCCCTGGTGATCGACGGCATCGTGGCTCGTGGCATCCGCGGATCGGTACGGGAGGTGCCCGAGTTCTTCAGCCACACCGGCTACCGGATCGGCGGCCGGTTCTACTCGGCCGACGATGTCGAGCACGGGGTCTTACGAGGAAACCAGCGGCCCTGGCGCCGGGCCCGGCGTCCCTTCGGCCGGGGGGACCCCCGCCGGGCCTTTGCGATCTCCCCCTTGGACCCCCGGATCCACTTCGCCCTGGTGTGCGGGTCGCGCTCCTGCGCGCCGGTGCGGTTCTACGACCCCGGCCGGATCGACACCCAGCTCGACGAGGCGGCCCGGGAGTTCGTGAACTCCTCCGAGGTGCTGGTGCTGCCCGAGCGGGGACGGATCCTCCTGTCGGAGATCTTCCGTTGGTACGCCAGGGACTTCGGGGGGCGGCCGGGCATCCTGGAGTTCCTGATCCGCTACCTCACGGCGCCCGACGCCGCGGCGTTCCTCCGGAGCCGGGGCCTCCGGGCTCCGATCGGATTCATCGACTACGACTGGAACCTGAATCGGGGGATGCCCCGGGGCCCCACGGGTTGAGGCTCGTCCGCTGCGAGCGTATCATGGCGCGCCCCCGTAGCCGACCGCCGGGAGGGAACGCCGTTGAGCACCCAGCGCCCCTTGAAGCCCCTTTCCGACCGCCTGAACCACTGGATCGACCGGATCCGGCCGTCGGAACACACGGCCACCCTCTACATGGCGGTGGCCGTGGGGCTCCTGGCCGGCGCGGGCAATGTGGGGTACCGGTACCTGATCCACCTGGTGCACCAGGGGGTGTTTGAGACCGGGTGGCAGGTGCTCGGGCTGGACTACGGATTTCCCCTGCTTCTCTTCCTGCCGCTGCTCCCCATGGCGGGGGCGGCCCTTCTGATCCCCCTGGACATGCTGTTCCCGGGCGAGGTGCGGGGCTACGGGCTGCCCCGGTTTCTGGAGACCGTAAACCTCAAGGGCGCGGTGTTCCGGGCCCGGACCCTGGTGGTGAAGTCTCTGGCCTCGGCCATCACCATCGGCACCGGGGGCTCCGCCGGGACCGAGGGCCCGATCGCCCAGATCGGCGGCACCCTGGGCTCGCTGGTGGGGCAGGTGCTGCGGGTGGGCCAGGAGCGGACACGCACCCTGGTGGCCTGCGGCGTGGCCGGCGGAATCTCGGGCACCTTCAACGCCCCGATCGCCGGGGTGTTCTTCGCCCACGAGATCGTACTGCTGCGCAACTTTGACGCCACCAGCTTCACCCCCATCGTCATCAGCTCGGGACTGGGGGCCCTGGTCACCCGGATGATCGAGGGCAACCGGCCGGCCTTCGAGGTGCCCCGCCATTACGTGCTGCGCAGCCCTTGGGAGATCGTGTTCTACTGCCTGCTGGGGGTGGTGGTGGCCCTGGCCGCCGTGGCGTTCATCCGCAGCTTCTACGACCTGACCGACCGGTTCGCTCGGTGGAAGGCCCCCGGTCGCCTCAAACCCCTGGTGGGCGCGGCCCTCACGGGCGTGATCGGCATCGCCCTGCCCCAGGTCCTGGGGGACGGGTACGAACACATCGAACAGGCCCTGGCCGGCCAGATCGGGGGATGGCTCCTTCTGGGCCTGGCCCTGGCCAAGATCCTGGCTACCGGCCTGACCCTGGGCAGCGGCAACGCCGGCGGGGTGTTCGCCCCGAGCCTGTTCATCGGAGCCGCCCTGGGGGGCGCCTTCGGCAGCCTCGTTCACGGCCTGTTCCCCAACCTGGCTGCCGGTCCCGGTGCCTACGCCCTGGTGGGCATGGGCGGATTCCTGGCCGCGGCCACCCACGCGCCCATGACCGCCATGTTCCTGATCTTCGAGATGACCGGCGAGTACTCGGTGATCCTGCCGATCATGTTCGCGTGCGTCATCGGGTACACAGTGTGCCGGTACTTCGAGCGCGAGTCCATCGACACCCTGGAGCTGGCCCGGCGGGGCATCCATCTGGAAGAGGGTCGGGAGGTGGGGCTCCTGGAGTCGATCCGGGCCGGCGACATCATGAACCCGGACGTGGAGGTGATCCACGAGGGCACACCCCTGCGGCGGCTGCTCGCGGTGATCCCCTCGTCCCGCCACGTGACGTTTCCGCTGGTGGACGGCGACAACCGGCTGACCGGGATCTTGAGCCTCCAGGACCTCCGGGAGGTAGCCTACGAGGAGGGGCTGGAGGATCTGATCGTGGCCAAGGAGCTCGGCACCCCCAACGTGATCACCATCTTCCCCGACGAGAACCTGCGCCACGCCCTGGCCAAGATCGGGTACCGCGACATCGAGCACCTGCCCGTGGTCAGCCGGGAGGACCCCCGCAAGGTGATCGGCATGCTGTCCCGCCGTGACATCCTGGCCGCCTACAACAAGGCCCTGATCGACCGGAGCTTCCGGGGGGACGCCGCGTGACCCTCGGCCCGGTCCCCCGCCGCTCCGCCCTGGAGGATCTCCGGGCCCGGCTCAACCCGGCCCAGTGGGAGGCAGTCACCCACACCGAGGGCCCCCTGCTGATCCTGGCCGGGGCCGGAAGCGGCAAGACCCGGGTCCTCACCTACCGCATCGCCTACCTGATCGGAGCGGCCGGGGTCTCCCCCCGGGAGATCCTGGCGGTCACCTTCACCAACAAGGCGGCCCGGGAGATGATCCGCCGGGTCGAGGCCCTGCTGGGCACGGACTCGGCCGGGGTTTGGATCGGCACGTTCCACGGCATCTGCCTGCGCATCCTGCGGGCCCACGGTCACCTTCTGGCGGTGGGCCCGGACTTCACCATCTACGACGCCGACGACCAACGCAGGCTGGCCAAGACCGTGGTGGAGGAGATGGGGCTCGATCCCCGGCGGGTGTCCCCCGGCAGCCTCCTGCACAGGGTCGCACGGTGGAAGGACGAGGGGATCCCCGCCGACCGGGTACCGGCCGAGGTGGAGGAGGACGTCCGGGAGTTCTACCGGCGCTACCAGGACAGGCTCCGGGAGGCCCGGGCCATGGACTTCGGCGACCTGCTCCTGGAGACCCTCCTCCTGTTCGAGGCCCACCCGGACCTGGCCGATCACTACCGCCGGAGGTTCCGCCACGTGCTGATCGACGAGTTCCAGGACACCAACCGGGTCCAGTACCGGCTGGCGATCCACCTGGCCCGGCCCCACGGCAACCTGTGTGTGGTGGGGGACGACGACCAGTCGATCTACACCTGGCGCGGGGCCGACGTGCGCAACATCCTCTCGTTCGAGGAGGACTTTCCCGGCGCCCGGGTCGTGAAGCTCGAGCAGAACTACCGCAGCACCCAAGCCATCCTGGACGCGGCGTGGGCCGTGGTGAGCCGCAACCGCCACCGCCACCCCAAACGACTGTGGACCGACCGCAACGACGGGGACCCGGTGGTGGTCCACGAGGCCCGCACCGAGGAGGAGGAGGCGGCCTGGGTGGCCGACACCATCGGGGAGCTCCGGCGCCAGGGGATGCCCCTGGGCGAGATCGCCGTGCTCTACCGGGTTCACGCCCTGTCGCGGCCCCTGGAGGAGGCCCTGCTCACCCGGACGATCCCCTACGTGGTCTATGGGGGCCTGCGGTTCTACGACCGCAAGGAGGTCAAGGACGCGCTGGCCTACCTGCGGTTGGTTCTCAACCCCGACGACCCCGTGGCGTTCCGCCGCGTGGTCAACGTTCCGCCCCGGGGCATCGGGGCGTCCACCGTATCTGCCGTGGAGGAGCTGGCCCGGGAGGAGGGGCTCGGGCTCCACCGGGCCGCCCAGGCGGCCGTGACCGGGGGCCGCCTGAGGACCCGCCAGGCCCGAGCCCTGGGCGTGTTTCTCGGCCTCCTGGACCGGTGGCGCCGGCTCTTGGGCACCGTGCCGCTTCGGGAGCTCCTCCTCCGGGTTCTGGAGGACTCGGGCTATCTGGAGAGCCTGCCGAGGCTCGATCCCCGCGAGGCCCGGGAACGCCGGGAGAACCTCCAGGAGCTCCTCAACGCTGCGGAGACCTTCGAGCGCGAGGAGGGGGGCGACCCCAAGGCGTTTCTCGACCGGGCCGCGCTGGTGTCCGACCAGGACCTGGGTCCGGACCGGGCCGAGGTGGTGACCCTGATGACCCTCCATGCCGCCAAGGGGCTGGAGTACCGGGTGGTGTTCCTCACCGGCCTCGAGGAGGGGGTGCTCCCCCACCAGTTCAGCATGCGGGAGGACGAGGAGGTGGAGGAGGAGCGCCGGCTCTGCTACGTGGGCATGACCCGGGCCAAGGACCGGCTGTACCTCTCCCGGGCCCGCATCCGGGCGGTGTATGGCCGGGACGGCGGCATTCGGGAGCCGAGCCGGTTCCTGGGGGACCTGCCGGCCGGCGTGTTCCGCAGGGTGGAGCCCGAGCCGGCCGTCCCCTGGACCCACGTAACCCCCCATCGTCCTGCCGACCTCCCGGCCGAGGCCGGCGGCCGCTACATCCAACCCGAGCCCGGCGCTGTGGCGTTCCGGGCCGGCATGCGGGTCCGCCACCCCGCCCACGGACCCGGCCGCATCGTCCGGGTCCAGGGCCGGGGCCCGGCCACCAAGCTGGTGGTCCGGTTCGCCGGTGGCACCCGAAAGCTGCTCGCTTGGATGAGCGACATCGAGGTGGCGGCCGAGGATCTCTGAGCGCCCCGACCTCCTTCCGTCCCGCTCCGAAGCACCCCGCCCAGGATTTGCAATACAACATTGTTTTGTGCAAGAAATGGGGCTCTCCTCGTCTTCTCAGGAAAGGAGGTCCCCATGACACCACCCCAACCCATCGAGACCATCCCCACCCCTGCCACCCGGGTGATAACCCGAATCGACCGGGTTTCGGGCCTGTCCCTGGAGGACCGCCGGAGGATCGCTCCGGTGGCCAAGCGGTTCCGGTTCCAGGCCCCTTCCTACTACCTTTCCCGCATCCGGTGGGACGATCCGGCGGATCCGCTTCGCCGCATCGTCGTGCCCGATCCCGGAGAGGACGACACCACCGGGCGGCTCGACCCCTCCAACGAGAGGTCGAACACGGTGCTCCCTGGCCTCCAGCACAAGTACCGGGACACCGTGGTGGTGCTGCTGACCGACCGGTGCGCCGGCCTGTGCCGGTACTGCTTCCGGAAGCGACTGTTCATGCAGGACGAGGGGGAGTGTCTGCAGGACGTGGGGGTAGCGGTGGCCTACGTGGAGCGACACCCTGAGGTCACCGACGTGCTTCTGACCGGGGGAGACCCCTTGACCCTTCCCACCGAGCGCCTCGCGGCCGCTGCCCTGGCGTTTGCGTCGATCCCCCACGTCCGGACGATCCGCCTGGGCTCGAAGACCCCTGCCTACAACCCCCTGCGGGTGCTGGAAGACCCGGCCTTGCCCGAGCTGGTGCGGGCTTTGCACGCCCGGGGCAAGGCCGTGGCGCTCATGAGCCATTTCGATCACCCGGCCGAGCTGGGCCCAGAGGCCCGGCGATGCATCGCGGCGTTTCAGGAGGCCGGGGCCCAGGTGCTCAACCAGTGCCCCCTGATCCGGGGGGTCAACGACGACTCCTCGGTGCTGGCCGATCTGTACCGGGAGCTGGTCGGCCTGGGGATCACCCCCTACTACCTGTTCCAGATGCGCCCCGCCGTGGGAAATCGGGTGTATGCGGTGCCGATCGTGGAGGGGTGGCAGATCCTGAGCCGGGCCCGGCGCCGGCTCTCGGGCCTTGCCCGCCGGGTCCGCTACGCCATGAGCCACGCCACCGGCAAGGTGGAGATCCTGGGGGTGGACGACCGATCGATCTACGCCCGGTACCACCGGGCGCGGGCTCCGGAGGACGAGGACCGGGTGCTGGTGCTGCCCCGGGACGACCGGGCCCTGTGGCTGGACGAGCTTTGGGAGCAGGAGGAGCCGCCCGAGGGCGATGCTGCGGCCGCGTGACCGGCTTGGCCTTCGGCCCGTTGGAGGGCTAGGAGGCTAGCATTCAGGGGTCAGAATTCAGGCGACAGAAGACAGAACGCAAAGCCACCGTGGCCGAGGCGACGTCGCGGGACCACGCCCCGTCCACTGACCCCTGCCCTCTGACCCCTGATCTCCGACACCGTGAGGTGACGCCAACGAGGCGGGGCATGGGGCCTGCTTCCGGCCGGGCGCGAGTGCGGCATCCGATCGCCGCGCCTTCGCATGCCGTTGCCGGAGCAGCCTGTTCGGGCGGCGACAGCGGAGGGGCCTGGAATTCGACAAAGCTACAGATGTTCGAGGGGCGCGGCGAGCCAAGGAGCCGCGCCCGGCTTTCCAGCAGGCCCCATGCCCCCCGGACCGTGAGGTGACGCCAAAAAGGCGTGGCTATGCTTGAAACGCTGGGAGATCACGGAGGTTTTTTAAGCGTCCTAGCCGAAGTTACTGGGAGGCGGGGCGGTCCTCGGGCTCCACCACCTCGAACCCACCGGCCGGCAGGGTCCGCTCCAGCCGCCGCCGGGCGCCCAGCAGGTTCTCGTGGGGCTTCATCACGAGGCACGGCTTTCCGTTCCGGCCGGTTTCCACCGGCTCGGCCGAGAGCTCGATGCCCGCGAACACCCGCGCGGACTCGGCCCACCTCTTGTTGGGCCGGAACCCGAACCGTCGGGCGAACTCGATGGCCCGCTCCACGATCGCCCGGGCCAGGGACGGGTCGCAGGGCTCGAACTCCACCTCGTCGTGGAAGATCTCGGGCTTGATGCTCTGCTGGTACTCGTCCGGCTCCAGGTCGGGGAGCACCGCCGTGTCCTTGAGCCCCATGCACCACAGGTCTACGTAGTACCCGCCCACCAGGAGGCGTCCGTTCTCGCGACGCCGGGCGAGAAGGATGTGGGCCGAGCCGCTGTCTCGCCAGCCCCGGCTGATCACACACTCCTCCACGGGCAGGTCCCCGGCCGTGGCGAGGAGGCGACCCATGCTCGACCGGGATCGGGCCGCCTCCCTTCGCGCCCGCTCCCTGCGCTTCTTCTCCTCGCGTTCCTTCCGCTTCTTCTCCAGCGCCTTCTGGCGGCGTCGTTGCCCGGAACTCATGCCACTTCTCGCTCCTTTTCTTGGGCCTTCGGCCCGCTGGGACGCTAGGAGGCTGGGAGGCCGAAAACAGACCCCCTGCCCCCGGGTACGGGCGCGTCACGCTATCGGGACCGGTCCGGCGGCGTCAACCCCAACCCTGCCGGGCCGGGCTCAACCGATCAATTTTCCACACCCCCTTGCGGTGCCCGAGCCGCCTTTGCTAGTCTCGCCTCGTTGCGGGCCGGCTCTCCCGCCGGCTCCTTCCCCCCTGCTTCCCCGTTTCCGCTGGGCTCGTGCATCCGTCACCGTCGGACCGGGGTGAGCGTTATCCACACTTGTGGATAACCCTGTGGATACCAAGCCCCCATGGAACAGATCTGGCGATCCATTCTGAGCGACCTGGAGTCCTCGCTGCCCACACAGACGTTTCAAACCTGGATCCGCCCGATCCGCCCCCTGCGTCTGGACCAGCACGAGCTCCTGGTGGAGGTGCCCAGCAAGTTCTTCGCCGACTGGCTCCAGGACCACGAGTACCTCAGCCTGATCGAGCGCTCTGCCACCGGCCATGCCGGCCGCCCCGTGCAGGTGCGCTGCGTCCCATCGAAGCAGGAGAAGGCCTATCTCCGCCCGTCCAAGAAGGAGTCACCGGCTCCACCGGGGTGGCAGGAACGGGCACGGCGGATCGGTCTGAACCCCAAGTACACGTTCGAAGCCTTCGTGGTGGGGAGCTCCAACCAGTTCGCCCACGCGGCCAGCCTGGCCGTGGCCGAAAGGTCCACGCGGACCTACAACCCCTTGTTTATCTACGGCGGTGTGGGGCTCGGAAAGACCCACCTGCTCAACGCCATCGGTAACTTTCGGCTTGCCAACGACCCCGCTGCCAAGGTGTGCTACGTCCACAGCGAGAGCTTCGTCAACGAGATGATCCAGGCCCTCGCCCACAACCGGATGCCCGAGTTCCGGGAGAAGTACCGGAAGATGGACATCCTGTTGATGGACGACATCCAGTTCATCGCGGGCAAGGAACGCACCCAGGAGGAGTTCTTCCACACCTTCAACACCCTCTACGAGAACCACCGCAACATTGTGGTGACGAGCGACAAGTTTCCCAAAGAGATCCCCGGCTTGGCCGACCGCCTGCGATCCCGGTTCGAATGGGGCCTGATCGCCGACATCCAGCCCCCTGACATCGAGACCAAGGTGGCCATCCTCCAGAAGAAGGCCGAGCTGGAGTCGATCTTCCTGCCCCTGGACGTGGCCCACTTCCTGGCGGCCCACTGCCCCTCGAACATCCGGGAGCTCGAGGGGTCGCTGATCACCATCATGGCCTTCGCAAGCCTCACCAAGGCCGAGATTACGGTGGATCTGGCCAAGAGCGTGCTGCGGGGCATGATTCGCGAGGGCTCCCATAAGGTCACGGTAGACCGCATCGTCAAGGCGGTGGCCCAGCACTATCACCTGACCGCATCGGATCTCCGGGGCAAGCGCCGAACCAAGGCCGTGGCCCTGCCCCGGCAGATCGCCATGTTCCTGGCTCGGGAGCTCACCGACTGCTCGTTTCCGGAGATCGGTCAGAAGATCGGGGGGCGTGACCACTCCACCGTGATGTACGCCTGCGAGAAGATCTCAAAGGCCTTGGAGGCGGATGCGGACCTGCGAGCCGAGCTGGAGTCCATTCGCCGAAAGATCTCTGGATGACCTGGGGATCACCGGAGGAGAACCCTGGGGATAACCTGTGGGCGAGCCGGGCCACCTCAAGACCTGTGGATAAATCCGGGTTTATCCACAAGGTCATCCACAACGGAAAGCGGCCGGCCCAGCGCCTGGTTTTCACCTTATCCACAAAATCCACAGGCCCTATGACTTACGAGTAAAGAAAAAAAACACCCCAGTAGGAGGAGCCATGATCGTCCACATCGACAAGGACGCTGCCGTTCCGGTCTTGGCCCAAGCGGTCTCCGTGCTGGAGCGCAAGACCACCCGGGAGATCCTGGAGCACATCCTCCTGGACGCCCGGGGAGACGCGCTCCATGTGCGGTCTACAGACCTCAAGATCAGCCTCGTCCAGAGCCTACCCTGCGAAGTGAAAATGCAGGGAGCGGCTGCGGCTCCGGGCCGAAAGCTCTACGAGATCGTTCGAGAGCTTCCTGCGGGCACGGCCACCCTCGAACTCGAGGAGAACGGCTGGCTCCACATCACGGCCGCGAAGACCAGCTTCCGGATCCCAACGGAGCGACCCGATGAGTTTCCGGAGTTCCCGGTGTCGCCCGACGAGTTCTTTCGGTTTCCCGCATTGTCCTTCGTGACCATGCTGGACAAAACGCTTTTCTCGGCTTCCAACGACGAGACCCGACCGACCCTGTGCGGAGTCTACCTCCATGCCCAAGGGGACCCGAACACCGGCTCACACACCCTGCGCATGGTGTCCACCGACGGACACCGGCTCGCCATCATGGAGCAGCCGACATCGGTGGACCTGCATATGTTCCAAGACGGCCTGATCCTCCCGAAAAAGGGTCTCACCAGCCTGAAGTCCTTGATCGAGGAGGCAGGGGACGAGTTCGAGATCGCCCAGTCCAACGGGAAGATCTTCTGCCGGATCCCCCACGCCCACATGTGCCTGACACCGATCGATGGGTCGTTTCCCCGGTATCAGGACGTCATCCCAACGGAGCCAAAGAACCGCGTCACCCTGGCCAAGGACGCGTTCGCTGACGCCCTGCGAAGGGTCTCGCTGATGACCGACCCCGACACCCACAGCGTCATCCTCGACGCCGACCGGGGACGCGTGCTGCTGACCTCGATGAACACCCTGACCGGCGACAGCCGGGAGGAGATCGAGGCCACCCTCGAGGGTGAGCCGCTACGCATCGCCTTCAACGCATCGTACTTCCTGGACGCCCTGCGCCACCTCAGCGGCCCGGAGGTTCGCATCGAGATCGACCAACCCCTGGCCCCCTGCCTGATCCGATCGGATGAGGACCCCGGCTACCTCTGCGTGGTGATGCCGATCCGTATCGACTGACGATGCGCATCTGCCGGCTGAGGGTCAACGGGTTTCGAAACCTGAAGACCCTCGACCTGGAGCCCACAGCGCGGGTGTGCGTGGTTCACGGTGCCAACGGAGAGGGAAAGACGAACCTCCTCGAAGCCATCCGGTTCGCCTCCTGCCTCCAAAGTTTCCGTACCCGACAGACCTCCGATCTGGTACAATTCGGCGGTTCTGGGTTCTCCGTCCACGTGGAGGTCCAAGACCGAAGCGGCCTGCGAAATCTGCGGGTATCGTGGAGGGGAGGAGCCCGGGCGGTGACCATGGACGGATCCCGTCCCACGACGATCCAGCAGTACCTGAGCGTCCTTCCCACGGTCGTGTTCTCTCCGGCCGATACGGGCCTGGGCCACGGCGACCGCGAGGCCGGTCGCAGGTACGTGGACGGGGCCTCGTTCTTCCAAGATCCCTTTCACGTGAGCCGGCTCCGACGGTACCGCCAGACCCTGAGCCAGCTCAACGCGGCGCTGCGGGGCCAAACCGCCGACCTGGAGACCTGGGAGCAGCGAATGGCTGAGGCGGCCGAACCCGTGCATCAGGTCCGTACCCGGACGCTCCGGCTGATCGTCCCTACGGTTACGGGCCTGTACCGGGCGATCTCGGGGGATCGGGAGGAGCTGGCGTTGAGCCTGGAGGCCCCGTACCTGCACGCGGCCCGTGACGATCTGGGGTATCGCGAAGCCCTGCTCCAGGTCCTGCGGGCTCGGAGGAACGAAGACCGCTGCCGGGGGTTCACCGGAGCCGGCCCCCATCGGGACCGACTGGTTCTGCGGCTCAACGGCCGACCCGTGGAGCGCCATGGATCCCAGGGCCAGCAACGCAGCGTCGGGCTGGCCCTGAAGCTTGGGCTGCTGGAGTGGGGGCGGACGAATCTGGGCGAGCCACCGGTGTTGCTTCTGGACGACCCCGGCTCGGAGCTGGACACCCAACGGCTGGCGGCACTGGGATCGTTCGTGGATCAATGGGACGGCCAGGTCTGGATCGCCACCACCGGGCCGGATGTGGTTCCGCTGATCGGAAGGCGGAACGTCGCGTTCTACCGCATGGAGAAGGGGGCCGTTCACGTCCGGTGAGTGGCACGAACCGCAGGGAAACCATGGAAGAGAATCTGAAACGAATCGAGGATCTGTACACGGCCGACAGCATCAAGGTGCTCGAGGGGCTTGAGGCCGTTCGAAAGCGTCCGGCCATGTACATCGGGTCCACCGGGTCCATGGGCCTTCACCACCTGGTCTACGAGGTGGTGGACAACTCCATCGACGAGGCCCTGGCGGGTCACTGCGACCAGATCCGGGTGGTCATCCACGTGGACAACAGCATCTGCGTGGAGGATAACGGACGCGGCATCCCCGTGGACGTTCACAAGGAGACCGGAAAGGCAGCCGCTGAGCTCGTTCTGACCACCTTGCACGCCGGCGGCAAGTTCGACAACAAGACCTACCGAGTCTCGGGCGGGCTGCACGGGGTGGGGGTCTCGGTGGTGAACGCCCTGTCGGAGTTCCTGGAGGTGGAGATCCGGCGGGACGGCAAGGTCTACCACCAGAGCTTCGAGCGGGGTCTTCCCAAGGAGCCGCTGACCGTCGTGGGAACCACCCCCCGGCGGGGAACCACCGTCCACTTCAAGCCCGACCCCGATATTTTCACCGAGACCGAGTACTCCTACGACATCCTCGCCACTCGGCTGCGGGAGCTCGCGTTCCTTAACCCGGGCATCCGGATCGCTCTGGAGGACGAGCGTACCGAAAAGAAGCAGGAGTTCTGTTATGAGGGAGGCATCCGCTCGTTCGTGGAGCACCTGAACCGCTCGGTCACCCCGATCCACGAAGCCATCTTCTTCTCCGGCAAGAACGACGACATCATCGTGGAGATCTCGATCCAGTACAACGACGGCTATAAGGAGCGGTTGTTCAGCTTCGTGAACAACATCAACACCCGGGAGGGCGGAACCCACGTCACCGGTTTTCGGGCCGCCCTTACCCGCACGCTCAACCACTACGGCCGCACCAACAACCTGCTCAAGGACGTGAAGAGCGGGCTCACCGGCGATGACGTCCGGGCAGGCCTGACCGCGGTGATCTCCGTGAAGATCCCGGACCCCCAGTTCGAAGGCCAGACCAAGACCAAGCTGGGGAACTCCGAGGTCCGGGGCCTGGTGGAGAACATCTGCAACGAACGGCTGTCGCGGTACTTCGAGGAGAACCCCTCGGTCGCTCGGAAGATCATCGACAAGTGCGTGCGGGAGGCCCTGGCCCGGGAGGCGGCGCGCAAGGCCAAGGAGCTGACCCGGCGGAAGAACGCGCTCGACTCGGCGAGCCTGCCGGGAAAGCTCGCCGACTGCCAGGAGAAGGACCCGTCGCGCAGCGAGCTCTACATCGTGGAGGGCGACAGCGCGGGCGGATCGGCCAAGCAGGGCCGGGACCGCAGGTTCCAAGCGATCCTTCCCCTGAAGGGAAAAATCCTGAACGTGGAGAAGGCTCGTCCGGAGAAGATGTTGTCCAACAAGGAGATCGCCGCCCTGGTTACCGCGATCGGGGCCGGCATCCACGACGACTTCGATCCGGAGCGGGCCCGCTACCACAACATCATCATCATGACCGACGCCGACGTGGACGGCAGCCACATCCGCACCCTGCTCCTCACGTTCTTCTACCGGATGATGCCGGATCTGATCGAGAGGGGCTACCTGTACCTCGCCCAACCCCCCCTGTACCGGGTGGCCAAGGGCAAGCAGGAGCGTTACCTCCACGACGAGGAGGATCTGCAGCGTTTCCTGGTGGAGGAGGCGGTGGGCGATCACGCCGTACGGATCGAGAAGACCGGCCGGGTGTACTCCGGAAGCCACCTGCGGGATCTGCTGCTGCGGATCTTCGAGTTCCGGTTCTACCTGGAGCGGCTGGCCAAGAGGGGGTTCGAACGCGACGCCTTGCGGGTGCTGCTGAACTCGGGGTTGAGGAGCGACGAAGCGCTGCGCTCCGAGGAGTCGTTCGAGCCCTATCGCCTGGCCCTGGAGGCCAAGGGGTACGAAGTTGCCTCCGACGGCTTCGACGAGGAGCACAGCCTCTGTCGGTTCCGGGCCGTCCGCAAGGTGAACGGCCGCCGCAGCGTGTGCCCCATCCACCGGGACCTCGTGGAGTCCGCGGACTACCGGGGGCTCTACCGGGTGAACGAGACATTGGGAGACATGCGGGAGCCACCGTTCACGATCCTCCGAAAGAACGGGGAGGAACAAGGGCGGGTGGTGGTTCGATCCAAGCAGGACCTCCTGGACGTGCTGATCGAACGGGCCCGACGGTCGTTTACGATCCAGAGGTACAAGGGCCTCGGCGAGATGAACCCGCAGCAGCTGTGGGACACCACCATGGACCCGGCAAGACGCACCCTGCTGCAGGTCAGGCTGGAGGATGCCGTGGCCGCCGAGGAGATCTTCAGCGTGCTGATGGGAGATGCGGTGGATCCCCGTCGCGAGTTCATCCGCAGCCACGCCCTGGAGGTCCGAAACCTGGACGTGTGAAGGGGGGAGCTTCGGTCGAGGGTCCTCCGGTCAACGGTCGTCGGTCTTGGGCCCTGGTATCTCGAGGTTCTGCTCCGACCCCCGGAACGCGGCGCGCAGCTCCTCGGCCACCTCTTCCGGAGCCCGCAGGACCATGGGCTCGTGCTCGATCACGTCGAAGTGGATGTCGCTGCAAGCGGCCGGCGGAAACACGGCCCGGGGAACCAACCGGACCTGGCACCGGAACCGGCGGTCGCCCTCGGGCAGTCCCATCAGGGCCAGATTGAAGCTCCACAGCCCTTGGGACGCCAGGTGACGGAACAGGGAACACAAAGGGTCGATCAGGGAGCCGTAGTCCTCTTGTCCCAGCTCGGCCAGGTCCGATTTGGACCGGTGGACCCCTACCCACTCGAAGTACCGGCCCTGGGGTGCCGGGTCCAGGAAGAAGCTCCAGGGACCGTGCTCTCCCAGCCACCGTTCGCCCGCCTCGCGTTCCGCACGCACGATCGCCTCCCAGGGGCTCTCCCCCGGCAGAACCAGAAGCGAGCCGGCCCCCTCAGCCAGGCGGCGCAATCGGGTCGGCGGGAGGCTGGTGGCCATGAGCTGGTGGTGGGGGTGGAGGATGCTGGACCCGGCCGGGGGCATGTAGTTCCAGTGGAGCAGCCGCACGGGCAGGTCCGGCCGGTTGCACCGAGCCCGGTCGAAGAAGATCCGGGCTGCTGCAAAGGCATCGGTGAGCACCTCGGCCGAGAGCTCCTCGATTCCCACGAAGTGCTCTCGGGTGAGCACCGACACCGCACACACCCCGGAGTAGGCGAGAAGGTTTGGAAACACCCGCACCTCTCCGACCCGGATCCGGGGCTCGTCCAGGTCCTCGGGTGCGAACGACGGGGTGCGGGCTTCCAGGGCGTCGGGGCAGAACGGGCAGTGATCCCGGGTGTGCCCGTACTCGGCGACCAGGTCCGGGATCCGGAGGGGACGGTGGGGCGGGGTCAACACCCGAACCGTGTCGCCGGTGAGCGGGTGAATGCGCACCTGCACCGTCCGCTCCACCGCCCTGCCGTCGGGCAGCACCATGCGGGCCTTCTCCTCTCGGATCTCCACCCGGTAGCTCACGGCCGGCCCTCCTTGCGGGAGACCTTCTTCTCCACGGCCTGCAGGAACGGCTCCTCATCGATCACGAACCTCACGTGACGGGCCGTGCCGATCTGCTCGAGCTCGTCGAAGCACTCCACGTCGAACACGTACTTGCGCCCCTCAAGCTCCACCAGCCGGGCCACCGCTCGGACCCTCCAGCCCAAGGGCGTGGGTTTCGTGTGACGAAGCTCGACGAACCCGCCCACGCTCATCTGGCCCGGCGCCAGGTCCGGCTCCATCAGCCGGGCCGCGGCCGCCTCCACCGCGCCCACCAGGAACGGGGTGGCGAACACCGGGGGAGAGCTGTCCTGAAATCGATGGGCCCCCATATCCGTGGTTGTGGTCATTTCGTAGGTGAAGGTGTCGCCGACGCGCACGGTGCCGTTCGCCATGGAACTCCTCCTGCTCTGGTTTCTCGGAAAATCTGCAAGAGATCTCCCGGCCGAGGGTTGGCGCGGGATGGGAGTGATCTTACTCATACCCAACACCGGCCGCCAGGGGGAGGCTGCTTGTCTCGATCGGTACGTTCGATGAACGGGGGAAGGGGAAGAATTATATTGAAAATGAGTTTCAATAGTGTTAGAACTCCAGGGTCGTCCCCCACCGAGGAGGAGCCATGCCTGGTCGTTGTCACTCGTCTGCCGCACCCCAAGCCGATCCGTCCCTGCGGAAGATCGTGCTGGTGGGCAACCCCAACGTGGGTAAGAGCGCGCTGTTCAACCGGATCACCGGCACCTACGTGGTGGTGTCGAACTACCCGGGCACCACGGTGGAGGTGTCGCGGGGAAGGCTGCGCCTGGGGTCCACGGACGTGGAGGTGGAGGACACCCCGGGCATGTACAGCCTGCTGCCCATCACCGAGGAGGAGAGGGTGGCCCGGGACATCCTCTTGGAGTCCCACGCCGACGCGGTGCTCCACGTGGTGGACGCCAAGAACCTGAAGCGCATGCTGCCCATGACCCTCCAGCTGATCGAGGCCGGCCTGCCGGTGGTCCTGGTTCTCAACATGATCGACGAGGCCGAGCGGCTGGGGGTGCGGATCGACACGGATCGGCTCGCCCGGTCCCTGGGGGTGCCGGTGGCCACCACGGCCGCCCTCACCGGACGGGGGGTGAAGGAGCTGATCGCTCGTCTCGGCGAGGCGGGAAGGGGCCGGACCCTTCCGGAGATCTACTACGGCCCGGAGGTGGAGGCCGCCCTCGCCCGGGTGGAGCCCCTGGTCCCGGCCCGGGCCGGCCTCTGCCCCCGGGCCCTGGCCCTGCTGCTCCTCCAGGGCGACGAGCGGCTGGAGGAGACCCTGGGGCTGTCGGCCGCGGACGTGGAACGGATGGCCGAGGCCCGCAGGGAGGTGGAGCGCAGGGCCGGAGCCCCGGCGAGCCTGCTGATCCCCGAGCGTCTCCACGACGAGGCGGCCCGTCTGGCGGACGAGGTGTTCCGGGCGCCGGAGGCCGGGCGGGTGACCTGGGTGGAGCGGTTGAGCAAGTGGATGATGCACCCCGTAACCGGACTGCCGATCCTGGCGGTGGTGCTCTACTACGGGCTGTACAAGTTCGTGGGGGGGTTCGGGGCGGGGACGGTGGTGGACTTCCTGGAAGGGCACGTGTTCGAGACCTATGTGAACCCCTGGGTCAACGACGCGGTGACCCGGTGGATCCCGTGGAGGTGGCTCCAGGATCTGATCGCGTTGGACTACGGGGTGATCACCCTGGGTCTGCGCTACGCGGTGGCGATCATCCTGCCGATCGTGGGCACGTTCTTCATCGCCTTCTCGATCATCGAGGACTCCGGCTACCTGCCCCGGCTGGCCATGCTGGTGGACCGGCTGTTCAAGGCCATCGGGCTGAACGGCCGGGCGGTCATCCCCATGACCCTCGGGTTCGGGTGCGACACCATGGCCACCATGGTGACCCGTACCCTGGAGACCACCCGGGAGCGGATCATCGCCACGGTCCTGCTGGCCCTGGCCATCCCTTGCAGCGCCCAGCTGGGGGTGATCCTGGGCATGATGTCGGCCGAGCCCAGGGCCATGGCGGTGTGGGCGGGGTTCGTCATAGGGGTGTTCCTCCTGATCGGATGGCTCACGGCCCGGATTCTTCCCGGGGAGCCTCCGATGTTCTACATGGAGATCCCTCCCCTTCGCCTGCCGCGGCCCGGAGCCGTGGCGGTGAAGACCCTGACCCGCATGCAGTGGTACTTTGCCGAGATCCTGCCCCTGTTCCTGCTGGCCAGCGTGCTGATCTGGCTCGGCAAGATCACCGGCCTGTTCGACGCGGCGGTGTCCGGCCTGGGCGTGGTGATGGGGTGGATCGGGCTGCCCAAGGAGGCGGCGGTGGCGTTCCTGTTCGGGTTCTTCCGGAGGGACTACGGGGCCGCCGGTCTGTACGATCTGCAGTCCCGGGGACTGCTGACCGGAAACCAGCTGGCCGTGGCCGCGATCACCCTGACCCTGTTCGTGCCGTGCATCGCCCAGTTCCTGGTGATGCAGAAGGAGCGGGGCACCAAGACGGCGCTGGCCATCGCCGGGTTCGTGTTCACGTTCGCCTTCGGGGTGGGCGCCCTGGTGAACGTCGTCTTGACGGCCTTGGGGGTGAAGCTATGAAGTGTGATTTCTGTGGTAGGTGGTTCTCCGAGGACGAGGCGCGCAAGGAGTGTCGGGGCTGCGCGGTGTTCGGAGGCTGCAAGAACGTGAAATGCCCCTACTGCGGGTACGAGATGCCCCGGGAGGCGGGGTGGGTCCGTTGGCTCCGCACCCGCAAGGAGAAGCGGTCATGAAGTTGGACGAGCGAGCGGAGGAGGCTCTGGAGACCCTGTGGGAGACCTTGGAGGAGGGCAAGCCCCGGAGCACCATGCCGAGCGGCGAGGATCTCCAGGCCCTGGCGGACCTGGGGTTGGTCACGGGGCAGGGGGACTCGGTGGGGTTCACCGACCGGGGTAGGGAGGAGGCCCGCCAGGTGATCCGGCGGCACCGGTTGGCCGAGCGGCTGATGAACGACGTGGTGGACACGGCCCGGGCCGACATGGAGGCAGCGGCGTGCCAGATGGAGCACGCCCTGAGGCCCGGGGTGGAGGAGAGGGTGTGCGAGCTCCTCGGTCACCCCGAGACCTGCCCCCACGGTCGGCCGATCCCTCCGGGGCCGTGCTGCGAGAAGGCCTGGGCCGAAGGCGAGCGCTACGTAGCACCCCTGGCCCACCTGCGGCCGGGAGAGGAGGGTACGGTCGCCTACCTGCGCACCCAAGACTCCAAGAAGCTCCAAAAGCTCATGGCCATGGGCGTACGGCCCGGCAGCCGGCTGCAGGTGGAGCAGGCGTACCCCGCCTACGTGTTCACGGTGGGGTTCAGCCGGTTCGCGGTGGACGCGGACATGGCCGGCCTGATCATGGTACGCCGGGACGGGGAGCCGCCGCCCCGACGGCGCCGGAGGCGATGGGGGTTCCGGTTCGGGGGGTGATGGGGAGATCAGGGACGGCCGACGACCAACGGCCACAAGGTGGCCAGGCCGAAGGCGAGGAACAGGAGCCCGGCGATCCTCCGGATCCGGCGGGCAGGGATCCAGCGGTGGATCCGGACACCCACCGCCAGGGCCAGGCCGCTCACGCCCCACAGCGCCAGGCAGGAGCCGGCGAACACCTCAAGGGGCGCGGCCCATCGGGCCGCGAGGCCTGCCGTGGCGAGCTGGGTCTTGTCGCCCAGCTCGGAGACGAGGATCAACAGGAACGAGGTGCCGAACGGCCCCAGGGATCGCGCCCCGGGGCCGCTTTCGTTTCCGGGCTCTTCCCGGCTCACGAAGGAGAGCCCGCCGAACAGGAGGAACAGGCCGCCCGCTGCGACCTGGATCCAGGCCGGGGGCACCGCGGCCGCAGCCACCCCTCCCACGGTCACCGCGGCGGCGTTGAGCAGGGCGAACGCGGCCACCACCCCCGCCAGCACCGGCCTCCAGGGGTAGCGCGCGGCCAGGGTCAGGGTGGCGAGCTGGGTTTTGTCCCCGAGCTCGGCCACGAACACGAGGCCCAGG
>Ga0256830_1000297_pt1 | contig 44039 bp, 34 predicted proteins | sample 128326metaG_FD_190537 | JGI IMG/M metagenome (GOLD analysis project Ga0256830, IMG submission 190537) | Hydrothermal vent microbial communities from Lau Basin, Pacific Ocean - 128-326 | ecosystem: Environmental > Aquatic > Marine > Hydrothermal vents | place: Pacific Ocean: Lau Basin | collected...
TGATGAGGTGATGGCGGGTGCTGATGGGTATATTAGCAACCCCTTGCTGATTGATACCGATGGCGATGGTTTAAATGATTTTCTGGAGGTCTCTCTTGCGTCCAACCCCAGTGATGCAAATGATCGTAATTATGACGATGCGGTTAGCACGTTTAGCGTGACCCCCTCGCGTGTTCACCTCTCCGGTAACAGAGTTCAACTGCGCAATGGGAGTCAGCAACTTCAAGTCACCGGAATACTCGTGGATGGCAGCAGCATTGATTTAACAGATACGGCGCGTGGCACTAATTACCTGAGTTCTGATTTATCGGTTTGCAGTTTTGGATTGACGCCAGGGCTTGTTTTTGGCGAAGATGATGGAACGTGTAGCATCACCATTTCAAATGGAAAATTAAAATCCACGATATTGGCAGTAAGCGCTACTTTTGAGCCAATAGCCTTGGGCCTAATAAGGCTGCCCGGTTATGCAAACAATATCAGTGTTAATGCCGACATGGGCTATGTCGCAGCGGGTAATGCAGGCTTGGTGATTATCGATTTGGCGGATAAATCGAACCCAAGACAACAGTCTATACTGGATACAACCGGCGTGAGTATCGATGTGAAGGTGGCGTCAGGTTTTGCCTATGTTGCGGATGGTGAGTCCGGCTTGCAAATTATTGATGTCAGCAATCCCGATGAACCCGTCTTAGTCGGCGGCGTGGATACACCGGGTATTGCCCAGGATTTGCAAATTAGCAACGGCTTTGCGTTTATTGCAGATGGCAGCAGTGGCTTGCAAATCGTGGATATGCGTGATCAAAAAAAGCCGCTTATTGTCGGCCAGGTCAATAACATCGGCATAACCAAAGGGGTTGATGTACAAGGAACTCTCGCGGTGGTTGGCTCGACCACCGGAATCTATATGATTGATGTGAGTTCGCCAAATTTGCCTACCGTGTTAAGTACCGTGTTAAGTCAGCTGGGGCCGTATAGCATAAAGGACTTAAGCATTCATGAAAATTATGTGCATGTCGCCGCTCTGGGTGCTGTATATCGCATCATTGATATACAGGATCCGCAAAACCCCGTGCTCGTTGGGTCTGGAAGGGGTTTTATGCCCAGAGATGTGGCGGTCAATGCAGACACCGCTTTTTATGCGGAGCAATTGTTTCCTAATTCCATTGCGTATGTCGATATCCAAGATCCCACTACAACCCAATTTTCCGGTACCATCGGTTTAAGGGGGGGGAGTTATGCTGGCACTGGAATCGATGTAGATCAGGAATATGTTTATATTACGGGAGAGAATGGCTTTTCTCCTGAGGGTGATTATGGCACTGGTCCGCCCGTCAATCAGGGCGATACAGCGCTGATGATTGCGCAATATGTGCAGCAAGTAACGGATGAGAACGGAATTCCACCGGTAGTCTCTTTAGTTTCCCCAATGAATGGAATAACGGTATATGAAGAATCCTGGATAAATGTCAGAGTAAATGCCAGTGATGATGTTCGGGTGGCGGCAGTGTATTTTGAGATCAATGGTATTGTTGTTGGCTCTGATGACTCAGCGCCTTACCAATACGATTTTTCTGTTGAACCGGGTGTCACGCAGTTGTCCATCGCTGCTTACGCCGTCGATGTATCCGGAAATACCGGTTTTTCTACTACCAATACGGTGACGCTAGTTCCCAATCCTAATCCGTGGAAAATAAAAACGACGCGTATTTGGGGGAGCGATGATGCCCTCGGCTTTTATGCAGGCCAGCCTTTGTACTTAGAGGCGTACGTTTTTGGACGCCAAGGCTATAATCTGCCGGTAGAAAGAGTTGACTTCATCGTTAATGGCGTCACTTTTTCGGATTGGGAAGGCGAGTACGGCGACTACTTTCATGCTTTTGCCTCGGAAGCGAATGGGGGTATACCTGCAGGTCGTTATGAGATATCTATACAAGCATTTGATATTGCAGGCAATGGAACAGTGATTGAATCTAAGGTTATTACCGTGTATCCCGCTCAAATTGACATCCCACCGGAGGTTCGCGCGTTTAAAAGTCCAGAGAATGGCGCTGAAGTTTTTGAAGGTCGGGAAGTCCCGTTGCTTTCACGGTACTCGCTGAACGAGCGAGTGAGCATTGAGCGTATTGATTTTATCGTTGATGATGTCGTTGTCTTCACGACGACCTCAAGGAAAACCCCCTTCAACTTTATTCCAGAAGTGGGCGCAAGAAACCATGTGATCTCTGCACGCGTTGTTGATTCCGCTGGAAATACCGGTGAGTCGCCAAAACTAACCTTAGTGGTCAACCCACCCTCAACGGTGGTGGGTCGCGTATTAGATGCTGATGATGCGGTGGTTGAAGATGCGAGGGTCAATTGCGCCGGTGAAATTGGCTATACGGATATATCAGGAGCGTTTAATGTTGAAGATGTCCCTGCATTCAATAATGTATTTTGTACGGTGACGATGCGGAGTGATGACGGCAGAATTCGGCGTGGTCAATCAAATGGAATGACCGCCGTGCGTGGAGAACTCGCCAATGTGGGGGATATAAAAACAGACGATGGTAGCGGCCCTAAAAGAGTCGCACTGATTGGAGAGAGTTCATCTGTTCAAGTGAACAATGAATTTAAGTTAAATCGACAGCCTTCATTTGATCAACTTTTACAATACGATGCAGTATTGGTTTCGGTAAGGACGAACAGTTTCTATAACTCGACAGCATTAGGCAATCGATTAGCGGACTATGTTGATGCAGGAGGAGGGCTTGTGCTCGCAGCTTACATAGGCCTGGAAGGCAGGATATTTACGGATTCAATCAGTCCACTTGGAACGAGTGACTTCTCACGATGTGGTCGGCTGGGATATAGCTACTTAGATTTGACGTCGGCGGATTACAGCCATCCCATACTGGCGCCATTAGATGATGGTCGTACTGCATTTCGCTACCTGAATGATTGTAGATATGAAAATCTCATGTTAAGCCCAGGCGCGACGTTATTGGCAAAAGACACGGATGGCCGCAATGTCATTGCGGTAAGCAGTTCAGGTCGTGTTGTTGCAACCAGTATAGACCCGGACTCCGTAAGCAATAAAGGCATTATATCCCGTGCCGTGGACTTTGTTCAGTAAGGGATACCCGCACTAAGTCTGTTCTCGGACAGGTTCCTAGGAGCCTGTCCGAGTGGGTTTAGAGTGTTAATGCAAGGCGTACTTTGTTGCGATAGTTATATATATTCTCTTGCAAAAAGCGCAAGAACGCAGTGCTTCATTTGGCACATCACTTTGGGCAAACGGAGAAACAATCACCCTTAAATCCGCAGGTACCAATGCCTATTTCTCGATTTGTTGAGCCCGTCTGGTCGGCATACCTGATGCATTTAGTAGAACATGCACGCAAAGCCGATAATAGACCTCATAAGCAAGCTAAGTATTATATATGGCTTAAGTTCAACAAATGTGTTTGCTAATTCAGAACAGTGTATGCCGGATAGTCTCTGGCTTAATCCCGCAAGCATGCAGTCAGTTGCGAGTAGCGATGTATTCAGTCAATTGAATCAAAACCCCATACTATTAATGGGTGAGCATCATGCTAATGCGAATCATCATTCTTGGCATCTAGATACGTTAACTAAGCTGAGTCGTGATAATAACAACATCGTTTTGGGTTTTGAAATGCTGCCCCGTTCTAAACAAGATTTACTTAATCGCTGGGTTGCGGGAAAGCTCAATCAAAAAGAATTTTTACGAATGCTTAATTGGGATGAATTATGGGGCTTTGATCTTAATCATTATCTTCCTCTTTTTTTATTCGCCAGAGATAAAAAAATCCCAATAGTTGCGTTGAATATTGAACAAGCTTTAGTAAAAAATATCGCTAATAGGGATTGGTCTAAAACTGATTTCTCTCTATACCCTATTACTAAACCAGCTAATCCACCGCCGGAATATATACGTCAACTTGCGGTAAGTTTTACCCGGCATAAGTTTGAGCCGTTATCAGAAAGTGACAAAGAAAAGTTTCACCGTTTTGTTAAGCAGCAATTGATTTGGGACAGGGTAATGGCGGAGTCAATAGTCAAAAGTATCGATAATTCCAGCAACGTGCTCTTTATAGGGTTTGCGGGCAGTTGGCATTTGATAAACCGTTTTGGCATTGTTTTTCAGCTGAATTCATTAGGGCATAACGAAATAACAACGTTAATTCCTTGGGATAAGAACTTGGATTGTAGCGACCTTAATTCAACTTTCGCTAATTACATTTATGTCAGTGAATAGCGTCACACGAAAGGCAACGAAATAGCTACATATTATTGCAAAACGACCGACAAAGATAAAAGGAGAACATGTTTTTTCATCAGGCAATAAAAAAATAATAGCCATTTTTGAAGGAAGGAGTATCGCAATGCAATATCTAAAGCGATTATCTTTATTAACTACCCTAAGTGCATTGTTTTATGCAAATGCAAGTTTTGCCCAAGTCGGCGAATATCCCGAAGGCCCTGTTCAGCAATGTTATGCGGTCGCAATGATTGGTTATGATACCGTGATTAATTCTCGTCTCGGCATACCGGCAGAAGAAGCAATAGATCTCGCACGCATACAGAAGTCTTCGTCTGAAGGAGACCTGTTTGCACCGTTCTTATTAAAGGTCGTCTTAGGCGCTTATATGTGGCAGAGCTCGCCACATAGCTATGCCGTCAAGATGATGTATGATTGTGCTGCAACAAGAGCTCCGCTGCAAACGGCTCAAAATGAAGACGGAAGCTTACCCGGAATATTCTAAGCCATTGTTTATTTTGATGGTAATGGCATCTTTCAAGGTATGTTAGCAAGCAAAAACGTCGTCTTATAATATATATTTACATGGATAGTGATAATTAACTACTTTTGCACTAAGATACCCGGCTTTGTGAGCTTAGAGGTCTCTTGCTGTGTCATTACCTGTCCCTGGTCAACGCTGGATTTGTGAATCCGAACCCACTTTAGGTCTAGGTACCGTTTTAAGTGCTGATAACCGACGAATTACCATCGTATTCCTTGCGAGTGGTGATACCCGAACTTATTCTTTATCTTCGGCGCCGATTAAGCGCGTTCAATTTAAGCCCGGTGAAATGGTAGATAGTCATGAGCAATGGACGCTACGGATTGAAAGTACCAAGGAAGAAGCTGGCTTAATTACTTATTTTGGCCAACGAGATGACCAGCAAGCCGTCTTGCATGAATCCGAACTAAGCAATTTCATGCAGTTTTCACAGCCACTTGATCGTTTATTCGCATCTCAAATTGATAGTAACAAGTGGTTTTCGCTGCGCCAGCAGGCGCTAAAGCAAAAACACGCTCTGCTTGAGTCGGATACGTTTGGTTTGTCCGGTGCGCGTACCAGTTTAATTCCACATCAGTTATATGTTGCACAGGATGTGGCTAAACGATTTGCTCCTCGGGTATTGCTTGCCGATGAAGTTGGCTTAGGTAAAACCATTGAAGCAGGGCTAATTTTACATCAACAAATTCTGACCGAAAGAGTACAGCGAGTTCTAATCATTGTACCTGAAACCCTAATTCATCAGTGGTTGGTAGAGATGTTACGGCGCTTTAATCTCCACTTTAATATCTACGATGAAGAACGTTGCATTGCCGATGAGGAAAGCGGGAATCTGCAAAACCCATTTGAGAATGAGCAGCTCATATTATGTAGTTTGGGCTTTTTAAGTGGTAACGAACAACGTTTTGAGCAAGTATCTACGGTCGACTGGGATCTTTTAATTATCGACGAAGCACATCATTTAGAGTGGACCCCCCAGGTTGCAAGTCGAGAGTATCTGTTGGTAGAGAAGCTAGCACTCGCTACCAAGGGCTTAATTCTAATTACGGCAACCCCAGAACAAGTTGGCAAAACCGGACATTTTGCGCGCCTAAGATTGCTCGATCCTTCGCGCTTTAGAGATCTTGAACAGTTTCTATTGGAAGAACAGCAGTATCAACCGATAGCAGAGTTTCTCGAAACTTTAATCGCGTTAGATGCGCCGAAAGTTGTTAAATTGATCGCATTGCCGGGATTGCAAGACGATGTAGAGTTGAATGCCTTGTTTGCGCAACTTAATTCACTCATCGCCGATGATTCAGCGTGGCTGGAACGTCGAGAAAAAATCATTCGCCATCTATTAGACCGGCATGGCACAGGTAGGGTTTTATTTCGGAATACACGTTCTTCAATCCAGGGCTTTCCGGGGCGGGAAATACACAGCTATCCGCTTGAATTACCTGAAATCTATGCGCAAAGTCTTGCGGATGCCCAGGAAAGTGGAATTTCATCTACCCAGCATTTGCTGAGTATTGAATTACTCTATCAATCACTACGCCAAAAGGGCGTGCATTGGGCCTCTTTTGATCCTCGTTTGCCCTGGCTAGCACACAAGCTTAAGCAATTGAAACCTCTTAAGGTGTTAGTACTCACTTCTAATGCGCAAACCGCTAAAGATATTGAAAAATATTTACGCACCAAGGAAGGTATTCATTGTGCGGTATTCCATGAGGGCATGAGTATTATTGAGCGCGATCGAGCGGCAGCATTTTTCGCCGACGTTGACACGGGTTCTCAAGCGCTCATTTGCTCAGAAATCGGCAGTGAAGGAAGAAACTTTCAATTTTCACATCACTTGATCATGTTTGATCTTCCGTATAATCCAGATCTGCTAGAGCAGCGTATCGGCCGCCTGGATAGGATTGGGCAAACCAAGACGATTAATCTGCATATTCCTTATCTGCAAAAAACAGCTCAAGAAACCCTGTTTCGTTGGTATAAAGAAGGTCTGAATGCTTTTGCAGGTCCCTGTTCAGCGGGCCAAACAGTATTTAGAGAAACTAAAAACTCATTATTCGATGCATTACATTTTGTCGATGAGTATGAGCAGGGAATTGAGGAGCTTATTGCGAGCACGCAAGCGATTACCCAGCAAATTTCCGATAAACTGGAACATGGGCGGGATCGATTATTGGAATTGCAATCTCATCATCCGGTGCTTGCAGAGCAAATTGCCGCCGATATTGAGGATTTCAATAACGAAAAGGGATTGCTGCAATTCGTTAATAGGGTATTCAATTGTTACGGTATTGAGTTTGAAGAGTTGGATGCTACTCGGTTTTTAATCAAACCAAGCGAGGCAATGCAGTTATCTAGTTTCCCCAATTTGCCAGATGATGGAATGACGGTAACAGTGCATCGACCGACGGCACTGATTAATGAAGATGTTAATTATCTCAGCTGGGAGCACCCCTTAGTTCAGAGTTCAATTGACTTATTACTGACTCAGGAAATGGGTAATACGTCTCTCGTCGCCATTAAAAGCTTGAATTTTGAACCCGGTACTATGTTATTAGAAAGCGTTTTTAGTCTAGAGTTTCCTGGCTTAAAAAGTTATGTGCGGCGCTATATACCGGCCACGGTTATTCGCATTGTTATTACACATTCTGGGGCCGACGTATCCGCGCAGATTAGTATGGAAGAGATCGATGCTGCTGCGCTTAAAGTGGATAAGTTAACCGCCATTAAAATTGTGAAGCAGCAGACTGAAGCCATTCAACGCTTAGCAACCCAGAGCCAAGAGATGGCTGGCCAACAAGCTGTAATGGTGAAACAGAATGTCACGGCTAATGCTCTGCTAAAAATCGGTGAAGAAAAATCTCGCTTAATTGCATTGGCGCGGATTAATCCAAGTGTTAGAAAAGAGGAAATTGAGTTTTTTGATAAGATAGAAGAAGATATTCAACAAAGTTCAAGCTTGTCTAAAATCAGACTTGATGCGTTGCGAATAATTGTGACGACTTAAACGTATTGCTTAAAACAAAACCCCGCATGAGAGCGGGGTTTAATTTTAGTGGCTTGATGTTCTAGTTGTTTTTATTGAGGAACGACATTAACGGCTGTTAAACCTTTGGGACCATTTTCAGTTTCAAATGAAACTGTTTGATCCTCATTTAAGGTTTTATAACCGTCTGAAGTAATTGCTGAATAATGCACAAATACATCATCACTGCCATCTGATGGAGCAATAAAACCGAACCCTTTAGAATTATCAAACCACTTTACGGTACCCGTTGCCATACAAAAAAACCTCCCTCCTACCTCCAACAAAAATACTTAAATCACCCTAGAATCTAAGATGCAAGAGCGATAAAGCCCCTGGAATCTTAGCATCTCGCTTTCTGTATTGCACGAGTTTAACCGAGATTCCTAATTAGACGAGTTTAATCGGTAAATCAAGTCAGGAATGCTGTCAATTTTTCAGCGCTCGCTTTTATTTTATGCACAATAAAAAATTCATCACTTGCAATTATGAGTAATAAAGAATCAATTTAAGGCGAAATAAAATTAATCTATAAAATCAACAGCTTATATCTTGTTTGTTTTGCATTCAATCTGTAGCAAGGGTAGAAGGTGTCTTGTTCTAGGTCAGTTTTAAGTATTTAATTCACAGAGTTATCCACAGCATTTGTGGATAAAGCGTTAAACCCAATAACTACATGGGCTTAGCGTCTAAGTGTGGATAAAACTTTGTGTTTTGCCGCGATGAAGTCAGCATGGCTGACATAAAGCAAATCAGCTATTTTTCGAATACTGTGCTCTTCATAGTGGTGTAATTTATTATCAGCGTATGCAATTAACCATAAATGCTCAATAATATTAACTTTATCTGCGTACTCAAAATGTTGATTGATTAAGGATGTAAACTCATGAAAATCGGTGGCCTCTTGGGCTTTTAGTTTTCCAAGGGTGAGAATATTTTCAATTTCGCCGGGGTTTAGTTTGAATTTTTCTTGCAGCGCAGCACTTATCGCTTGTTTTTCTTGGCTTGAATCTTCATCGTCAATTCCCATCAGGTCGATCATCAAAACAGCCGTTGCAATTTGAATATCATGCTGCTTATTTTCTTTTTGAGCGTTGCTTAGGTTGCTATTGCTTGTTAGTTTTTCTACTAGCTCAGTAAAAGATTTAAACATATTCATGGCCTCGTTCATCGCTCAGACGATGGTTGTTGTTAACTAATGAATCTTTTCCCGCGCATGACTTACTTTTAACTCGCGACCATAAAATGGCTCATCGTTGAGTTCGCTAATGGCTTTATTCGCGTCTTGAGTATTCATTTCGATAAACCCAAAGCTACGTTTTTTACGTGTTTCCTTATCTATTGCAATGCGTACGCTTTTAACCGTACCATAGTTTTCGAAAAGTTTGCGTAAATTGTAAGTGTTTGCTTTATAAGGAAGATTACCAACAAATATTGTTTGAAATGAAGAGGAATTAGCCGCTGGCATGGCTTGTGGCCGGGCTTTCGAGGTGTTGCTCTTAGCGGCTTCTGGCCCTATATGATGAGAACCAATGAGCGCACCTACAAACCCGCCGAGAAATACGCCAACGATTAAAGAAAGTGAATCTAAATTGACTAAAGCACCCAGAAAATAGGCTAAAATTGCAGTAATGGCGACGACTAATAATGCGATAACAAAATTCTTATTGTTCATAAATAAACCACTTTAAAATAAAATGCTAAGTGTTTCCGGAACTGAAAACGAGTATGTAATTCAGTTAAGATCTTATGTTAATAATAATTAATAATAGACTTTGTTTGTGTACAAAGCTGCGGATTTGAGATTTCTATAATAAAAATGGAAAATACTCATACTTGGATATGGGTCTCAATAAACCAATGCAGAGATGCAACGTTAAGCATGTACGTATTATGAAAGTAACCAGAATCCTTTACGCGCTTTAAAACTTTTTAATTCACATCTCGCATTACCAATACATACTCAAATTCTAGTTCGTTCTTCAATATGCACAGGACGCCAAAGCAGGGCTATTGTAGCGTAATGAAGCATGCCTGACCAATAAGAATTTGGGTGAAACTAAAACAAAGGATAATAAATGTCAGAGACTTATGTCATTAACCGCAGCTTGCCAGAGATGTTTGCTGAGACCGTCGCTAATTATACTCATAATATTGCTATTCAATATGGCGAGAATAATATTACTTTTGCCGAACTGGATATTTTAGCGGATAAGGTGGCCGCAGAACTGGTACAAAATAATATTCAAAAAGGCGATAGAATTGCTTTGTATTGTGTAAATAGTGATGCATTTGCAGTGGCCTATTTAGGAATTGTTAAAGCGGGGGCGACAGTCTTACCAATAAATTTATTGCTTACACCTATTGAAATTGAATACATTTTAAAAGATTCACGCGCCAGTGGCATAATCTACCACGCTACGTTTGCACAAAATATTAATGTACTTAGAAACTCTGTAGCAACCTTAAAAATGTACATTTGTATTGGAGATAAACCGAGTGTTAGTTCAGATATTGATTGGAAAACCTTACTGGAAAATACACATGTTTCACCAACTATTCGTTTCCAACCTGATGTTGATCTGGTTGCCATTATTTATACATCAGGCACAACGGGGAAACCAAAAGGTGTGATGCTAACGCATACAAATTTAGCCAGCAACACGACGAGCGTGCGATTGGCGTTAAAGATCGAACCAGCCAAAGACAAATTACTGGTAGTGTTACCCATGTTTCATGCATTTGCTGCAACTGTTGGCATGTTAACGCCACTGCTTCATGGTGCATCCTTGATGGTCGTTGAAAAATTTAATCTAGAGTCTGTTTTTTCTGCAATTGATCGATCAAAGGCAAGCATATTCTTAGGTGTACCAAGCATGTATAATTTAATGTTACGTGCTTCAGTACAACAGCAAAAAAAGTTCGCTAGTATTAAATATTGTGTTTCGGGTGGTGCTGCGATGCCAGTAGAATTAATGTATAAGTTTGAGAATCAATTTGGTGTGCCTATCTATGAAGGCGATGGTCCTACAGAGTGTTCCCCTGTAACCTGTATAAATCCTATTGGGGGAAAGAAAAAAATAGCCTCTGTAGGTTTGCCAATCCCTGGTGTAAAAATGAAAATCAAGGATAATAAGGGAAACGATCTTGCGCTAAACACCATAGGTGAAATATGTGTGCGTGGACCCAATGTGATGAAGGGTTATTGGGAAAGACCGGCGGCGACATCAGAATCCTATTTTGCCGATTGGTTCAGAACGGGTGATTTGGGCACAGAAGACAGCGACGGATATTTTTATATCGTTGATCGCATTAAGGACATGATTATAGTCAATGGTATGAATGTCTACCCACGTGTCATTGAAGAAGTATTATATCAATACCCAAGTGTTGTTGAAGTCGCTATTGTTGGAGAACCGAATAATTTGCATGGCGAGATTGTTATTGCCTATGTTGTATTAAAACCGGAGAGTGATGAAGATCCACTGTTGTTGCGAAATTTTTGCCGTGAACGCCTAGGCCAGCATCAAATACCAAAAAAATTCAACTTTTTGCAGATGTTGCCAAAAAATGCGGCTGGGAAGGTATTGAAAAGAGAGCTTCGTTTACACGGTGAGCTAGAGCGTGGCATAGATGCACGCTCTGCGAGTTGAGTTTGCAATTTAAAGGTTTAACCCAAATTAAGAAGAAGCGTTGCTCATTAATGCATTAACCGATGATTCATTGGCACTACCCTGGGCATCAAGTGCGAGATAAGGATTCGCATTGATGGCTCGTTTTATTTTTTCTGCCATTTCTATTGCTTCGCTAGTATTGTCCAAAAACTGATCGTTGGGAATTTTTTTCTCCGCCTTGCTGATCGAAGTGACGGTACTTATATCATCTTGAAGACGCAGCCCTGCGGCCGAAGTATCGGTCTTCGAGGGCGCTATTGCAGTAGAGGTTTTTTCATTTTTCTCTATTTTTTTGGCATCGTTAGGAGTGCCGATATTTGTTGAACTACTAGGAATGTGTATAGACATAATGATGTCCTCGCAACCTTAAATAAAAAGTTCTTCTTAAACTCTTATCGGATACTTATTTGTTTATTTCACGAATGATCCTGAAATTGTGATAAGCGTCTCACTTTTAGACTCAATTTTTTTAAAACCGATTTATACTTAGTAATTTTAAGCGAATCAAAGCTATACGCAAATTCAAATAGTGAGCATTTTAGAGTGATTAATCTATGCCAAAGCTTGAGTCAGGCAACGACCAAGCTCAGTGGGTGACTTAGTGGTGTTTACACCGGCTCTCTCTAAGGCCATAAATTTTTCTTCTGCGGTTCCTTTACCTCCCGCAATTATCGCGCCGGCATGTCCCATACGTTTGCCCTTAGGCGCGGTAACGCCGGCTATATAAGCTACCACAGGCTTGCTGACATTAGATTGGATAAACTCAGCCGCCTCTTCTTCAGCGGTTCCACCAATTTCACCAACCATAATAATGGATTTTGTTTGTGGATCCGCTTCAAATAATGCTAATGCATCAATAAACGTAGTACCCGGCAGCGGATCACCACCAATTCCAATACAAGTGCTTTGCCCTAGACCGATATCAGTTGTTTGCTGCACCGCTTCATAAGTGAGTGTGCCAGAGCGTGAAACAATGCCAACACTTCCCGCTTGGTGAATCGCGCCGGGCATGATACCAATTTTGCATTCGCCAGGGGTAATGATTCCTGGGCAATTCGGGCCGATAAGTCGCGCACCAGCTTCGTTAACAATAAGGTTAGTCACTAACATGTCTTGAGTGGGAACGCCTTCGGTGATGCATACAATAAGTTTAATACCGGCTTCTACTGCTTCGAGTATTGCATCCTGGCAAAAGGGTGCTGGTACGTAAATTACGCTGGCCTCGGCTTGGGTTGAGTTGACCGCATCTTTAACCGTGTTGAATACGGGTAGATCGAGATGTGTTTGTCCTCCCTTTCCAGGAGTGACGCCACCCACTAGTTTTGTACCATAAGCCAGTGCTTGCTTAGAATGATAGGTTCCTTGCTTGCCGGTATAGCCTTGGCAAATCACTCGGGTGTTTTTATTGATTAATACGCTCATGACTTATCTCCGATAGCAGCGACTGCTTTATGTGCCGCAGCATTTAGGTTTTCAGCAGCAATAATGCTGAGACCACTTTGCGATAGCAGCTCTCTACCTTTTGCAGCATTATTTCCCTCCAATCGAACAACCACCGGTATGGTCATTCCAACTTCCTGCACGGCGCCGATAATTCCTTCGGCAATCATATCGCAGCGAACAATTCCTCCAAAAATATTGACCAATACCGTTTTGACATTGCGATCAGATAAAATAATTTTAAAGGCCTCCGCTACTCGTTCTTTGGTTGCGCTACCACCCACGTCTAAAAAGTTGGCCGGATTGCCTCCATGCAGTTTAATTAAATCCATGGTTGCCATCGCAAGGCCTGCTCCATTGACCATACAACCTATATTTCCATCTAAATGAATATAATTGAGATCCCATTCTTTTGCGCGTACCTCACGTTCGTCTTCTTGGCTAATATCACGCAGTTTTTCCAGTTCTGGATGTCGATAAGCAGCACTATCGTCAACATTAATTTTTGCATCAAGGCATAACAGGTCGCCCTGCTGGGTAACGACTAAGGGGTTAATTTCGACCAAGCTTAAGTCTTTAGCGGTGAACAGCGCAGACAATTGTGTGATGAGCTTGTTCAGTTGTTTCATTTGATTTGCATTCAAGTCTAAAGCAAATCCCAGTTGGCGCCCTTGGAATGCTTGAAATCCAACCATTGGGTTTATGGCAATTTTAAGTATTTTTTCAGGGGTGTCATCCGCGACTTTTTCGATATCCATACCGCCTTCGGTGGAAGCCATGATAACGACTCTGCGTAAAGAGCGATCAATAACTGCACCGAGGTAAAGTTCGCGTTCAATATCACAAGATTCTTCAATTAAAATTTGATTGACAGGCTGCCCATTTGCATCGGTTTGCGGGGTAACCAGCTGGGAGCCTAACAACGATTGAATGGCAGTATGGGCATCTTTTTTATTATCGACCCGTTTCACCCCCCCGGCCTTGCCTCGGCCACCCGCATGGACCTGTGCTTTAATGACCCACTTCTGTCCGCCAAGCTGTTCCATTGCTGCATCGGCTTCGTTAATATTTGCAATCACCCTATTATTTGGCACGGCTAAACCATAATCGGCAAACAGTGCTTTGGCTTGATATTCGTGTAGGTTCATAATTATTCCAATTTATCGTTGTAATAGTTAAGTGAGCGTCTATTTTTTCTTTACTTGTACGGCATGAATAGCTCGATTATCAACAGACAATGCGGCTTCGTGTAAGGTTTCTGATAGTGTGGGGTGGGCAAACATAGTCATTGCGATATCTTCACTGCTGGCGCCAAAATCCATTGCTAGCTTGGCTTGCATAATTAGCTCAGAAGCTTGCGGCCCAATGATATGCACACCTAAAATTCGATCTGTTATTTTGTCGGCTAATACTTTAATAAAACCTTCAGTAGTCGCTGCAGCACGTGCACGCCCATTTCCGCTGAAAGAAAATTTGCCTGCATTATATGCTACGCCCGCGGTTTGTAGCTCTTGCTCGGTTTTTCCAATCCATGCAATTTCAGGATCCGTATAAATCACTGCTGGGATTGTTGCATAATCTACCCTGGTATGATGACCGGCAATTAACTCGGCAACCATAATGCCCTCTTCTGAGCCTTTATGGGCTAACATGGCTCCGCCGACGACATCACCAATGGCAAAAATGCCGTCGCTATGGGTGCGGCATTGCTCATCTACTTTAATAAATCCCTTGTCATCTAATTCGATAGCGAGGCTTGGGTCAAAAATATTTTGACTATTCGCATCACGCCCGACAGCCACAATTAACTTGTCTGCTTTATAGGTGACTTGCTGGTTTTCTTCTTGATATGCAATAGACACTTTTTTTGCCTCGACCTTACAGCTTGTTATTTTAACACCCGCTTTAAGATTTAGTCCTTGGGCGGTGAATAATTTTAAGGCTTCAGTGCTAATTTCTTGGTCGACGTCAGGTAAAAAGTTTTTGCGCGATTTCAATAACGTGACTTCAGAGCCAAGTCGTCGCCAGACACTACCTAATTCAAGCGCTATCACCCCTGCCCCAATGAGGCATAAATGCTTGGGGACCGAAGTGAATTCCAATGCCCCAGTGGAGTCGACAATGTTCTTTTGATCAAATGGCGCTAATTTGAACTCCTTGGGTGAAGAACCAGTGGCGATAATGATATTTTCTGCCAGTAGCGATTGACTGTCACTCTTTTTATGGCCAATTATTTCGATGCTTTTATTTGCCAGAATTTTTGCACGGCCCGCAATAAAGGTAATTTTATTTGCCATAAAGAGAGCTGCCACCCCTCCGGTTAATGCTCTGACCACTTTATTCTTACGAGCATGCATTGCTTTCAGGTTTAGCTTGACCTCACCAACGTCAATGCCGTGTTCCGTTAGTCCATGTTGAGTATGGTGAAATTTTTCGGATGAATCTATCATCGCCTTAGACGGAATACAGCCTACGTTTAAGCACGTTCCACCGGGGGACGGCTTATTCTCAGCATCTCGCCAGTCGTCAACACAGGCGGTTTTTAGTCCTAGCTGGGCACAACGAATTGCGGCAACATAACCGCCTGGCCCGGCGCCAATAATAACAACATTAAATTTTTCTGGGTTATTCTTTGACATAGAGCTTCCTAGACATCGAGTAGTATACGTGCGGGATCTTCGAGTAAGTCTTTAATCGTCACTAAAAACTGAACCGCCTCTCGTCCATCAACAATTCGGTGGTCATAAGATAACGCAAGATACATCATGGGCCGAATGACCACTTGTCCATTTTCCGCCATTGGACGCTCTTGAATTTTATGCATACCAAGGATTGCACTTTGTGGTGGGTTTAATATGGGTGTTGACAATAGAGAACCAAAAACCCCACCGTTGGTAATCGAAAATGTTCCACCCGTTATTTCGTCGAGTTCTAGTTTTCCAGTCTGTGCACGTGCTCCATAGTCACGAATTTTCTTTTCGATGGTGGCAATATCCATGGTGTTGGTATCACGCAAAATGGGAACGACAAGTCCCCGCGGTGATCCTACCGCAATGCCTATGTCATAAAAACCGTGATAAACAATATTATCTCCATCTACCGAGGCGTTAACTTCAGGAAACTTGCGTAAGGCCTCTACACATGCTTTAACAAAAAATGCCATGAAACCCAAACGAACGCCATGCTTCTTTTCAAAAATATCACGATAGCGTGTTCGTAAATCTATTACCGGTTGCATATTTATTTCATTAAACGTGGTTAAGATAGCCGCCGTGTGTTGCGCATCCACTAAACGCTCAGCGATACGCTTACGTAAACGGGTCATTGGTACGCGTTTCTCTTCACGCAAACCCATAACACGGGTACTATTCTGCCGGATGACATCTTCTTTGAGTATGCGACCACCTTTTCCACTGCCTGTGATACTTGCTGCAGAGATGCCTTGTTCGGACATCATTTTTTGCGCGGCAGGCATCGCCAAAGTTTCTTTGCTTCGCTCTGATGATGGGCTGCTGGATGCAGGAATTTCTGCAGTAGGTTCTTGAGTTCCAGATGCGGCCTCGGCTTTTGCTTTTGCGGATTTGGAATTATCAATGTTAGCTATCGGTTGATTTGATGCAACAATTTCCCCTTCTGCTTCGATAATTTCCTTGATTATTCCACTATCGGGTGCAGGAACTTCGAATACCACTTTATCGGTTTCTATTTCGGCGATTATTTCATCTTCAGTCACTAAATCACCTTTGTTCTTGCGCCAAGAAATAATGGTGCCATCAGTGACGGACTCCGGAAATGTTGGAACTTTTACTTCAATAGGCATGCAATCATCCTTTCTTAACAGACGCGTTATTCGGGTGGTTTTAGGCGGTCCCTAGAGCATCCTCCAATAAGCTATTGAGTTGCTCAAGATGCAGTGACATATACCCACATGCAGGGGCTGCACTAAAAGGTCTTCCCGCATACTCTAGATATCCCTTGTCAGTGACTAAGGAGCGAACATGATGTTGACTGGTGAACCATGTTCCTTGGTTTTTGGGTTCTTCTTGGCACCAAATAAATTTTTTTACATGGGGGTATTTGTCGATTTCCATTTTCAGTAAGTCAGTGGGAAAGGGATAGAGTTGTTCCATTCGGATAATAGCGACATCCTGTCGATTCTCCGCGCGCCTTTTTTCAACCAGATCGTAGAACACTTTGCCGCTGCAAAAAACAATACGTTTAACTTGGTTTTTATCTAAGGAATCGACTTCGCCAATTATGTTCTTAAATTCTCCATCCACTAATTTACCCAAGGGACTACTCGCTAGTTTATGCCGTAACAAGCTTTTTGGGGTCATTATAATTAATGGTTTTCTGCATTGCATTTTCATTTGGCGACGCAATAAATGAAAAATCTGTGAGGCACTTGAGGGTATGCAAACCTGCATATTATTTTGCGCGCATAATTGCAAATAACGTTCTGGGCGTGCAGATGAATGTTCCGGGCCTTGGCCTTCATAACCATGTGGAAGCATCATAACCAAGCCTGCGAGCCTATCCCATTTTTGTTCGCCCGCGCTAATGAACTGATCCACTACCACTTGGGCACCATTGGCAAAATCTCCAAATTGTGCTTCCCATATACACAAGGTATCTGGGGCGGTTGATGCGTATCCGTATTCAAATGCGAGCACGGCTTCTTCTGAAAGCAAGGAATTTATGACCAAAAAATCAGCAGTAGAGCTTGCAAATTGGCGTAATGGCACCAAGGCTTCATCGGTAACTTGGTCGTGAATAATCGCGTGTCGATGAAAAAAAGTACCGCGGCCACAATCTTGACCGCTGAGTCGAACATTAAAGCCTTCCTTGAGTAGCGAAGCATATGCCATGGTTTCGGCAAAACCCCAATCGACAGGAATTTCGTTATTCGCCATTTTGATCCGTGCATCCAGTAGTTTACGAATGCTGAAATGCAAGTTATTGCTTGCTACTGTTTGATCTAACTCCGCAGAAAGTGATTTAAATTCAGCCTCTGGGAAAGTGGTGTCTACCGTTTCAGGGATCTCTTTGCCGAGAAAACTTTTCCATACTTTGCCTAATTGGCGCGTACTTCCCGCTTCTTGCAACTGATCGAAAATCACACTATCGCCACTGGTTATTCTTTCTTTATATGCCGCCATCATATTCTTTTCGTCGTTGCTACTTATTACGCCTTCTTTAATTAACTGCTTTGCATAAATGGCTCGAGTGGTTGGCATTTTTCGGATATGACTATACATTAAGGGCTGGGTAACCGAGGGCTCATCGGCCTCATTATGACCATGACGACGATAGCAAACTAAGTCAATAACCACGTCTTTATGGAAATGCATGCGATAATCTAACGCACATTGGGTGACAAAAAGTACCGCCTCGGGATCGTCGCCATTAACATGAAAAATGGGTGCATTCACCATTTTTGCAACATCGGTGCAATAGTAAGTGGAACGTGAGTCGCGTTGATTGCTTGTGGTAAAACCAATTTGGTTATTAATGACGATATGCACGGTTCCTTTGGTTGCATATCCTCTAGACTGAGACATGTTCAGCGTTTCCATGACAACGCCTTGGCCTGCAAATGCAGCATCACCGTGCACGATAATTGGAATTGTTTTATTGCCTTGTTGATCATTGCTGCGGTCTTGGCGTGCGCGCACCGAGCCTTCCACAACGGGCCCAACAATTTCTAAATGACTGGGGTTAAATGCCAGTGCAACATGGACTGTACCGTTTGCAGTATCTAGGTTACTGGAAAATCCTTGGTGATATTTCACATCGCCAGATCGATGTGAAACATTACTTGCGGTTCCTTCAAACTCCGAAAAGATTTCAGAAGGTTTTTTCCCCATAATATTAATCAGTACATTAAGTCGACCGCGGTGAGCCATTCCAATTACAACGTCTTTTACATCTAACTGACCACTATGTTGAATGATGCTATCCAGCATGCAAATAAAGCTTTCTGCACCTTCCAGTGAGAACCGCTTTTGTCCTACATATTTGTTATGTAGATATTTTTCCATGCCTTCCGCAGCATTGAGTTTTTCGAAAAGACGTTTTTTGATGTCGTTTGAATATTTAGGCGCGGCATGCTCGGCTTCTAATCTCTTTTGAATCCAGCGTTTTTCGACATTATTAGGAATATGCATGTATTCAGCGCCAATACTAGCGCAATAGGTTTTTTCAAGTATTTGAATGATGTCTTTAAGTTTGGCTTTATCTACGCTAACCAATGAGCCGGTATCAAATAGTGTTTCAAAATCTTGGCTATTGAGTTCTGATGGCAATAAGGATGTGCTTTTAAAAGATGATGCAACCAGTGGGTTAGTATTGGCTCGAAGGTGGCCGCGAAACCGATAAGCATTAATCAGCTGCAGAACTCGAACTTGTTTTTTTTCATAAGACGCATCTACACCCGACGAGGCAGAAAAAGGAATATTTCGAAAATCATTTTTAATCGCGGTATGTGAAATATCTTTTTGGGCACCATTAACTTTTGGTAAGCGCTCAAAAAAAGCTTGCCAGTCAGCGGTAACGGTTTCTGGGTTTGCTAAAAAATCCTCGTAAAGCTGCTCGATATAAGGGGCATTAGCGCCCGATAGTTGCGAGGAAGACCACAGCTCTCCCAATGTTTTCCGTTTGTTTTCCATGTGTTCTAACTATTCCGTTCTTAAGGATGGATATACTTACCCGTAGCGATTGATAGCAAGATGCTCGTTCTGAGGCCTGCGCACGATTCATATTTTCCGCTCAAGGATCGCGTTCTATGCGGCAGGAATTTCTACGCTATAAATATGCCATTAACTCAATGAGAGCAAAATTCTAGCCGGAATATTAGAAAAAACAAATACAAACACGCTATAAATCAATCGCGTTTCTTAGCCAATATAAATAAACAATTAGCGCCATAAATAACGACTATAGTGCTGCTTCTTCAGTGGCTAATATTCCACTATGTCGTAACAGTGCGTCAATTTGCGGCTCTCTACCTCTAAATGCAATAAACAAATCCATCGGTTCTTTAGCGCCTCCTTGTTCAAGTATTGAGTTTAAAAATGCAAGCCCCGTCTGCTGATCAAATATTCCGTTTTCTTCAAACTTTGCAAAAGCATCCGCCGAAAGTACTTCTGCCCATTTATAGCTGTAATAACCGGCGGCATAACCTCCTGCAAAAATGTGTGCAAAGCTATGGGGGAAGCGGTTAAACGCGGGAGGAGTAAGTACCGAGACTTGTGTTCTCACTTGCGCCAGTAAATCATAAATTTTCGCACCTTTTGCAGGGTCATACTCAGCATGTAAGCGAAAATCAAAAATCGCAAATTCCAATTGCCTGAGCATTTGCATGCCTGATTGAAAGTTTTTTGCCGCCATCATTTTTTCGAATAAGTCATCAGGTAATGGCTTGTTACTCTGGTAGTGTCCTGAAATGTGGTCTAAAGCTTCTTTTTGCCAGCACCAGTTTTCCATAAATTGGCTCGGTAATTCCACCGCATCCCAAGGTACACCACTGATACCGGAAACGCTGGGGTATTTTACCTGAGTCAGCATATGGTGTAAGCCATGACCAAACTCGTGAAATAGCGTGATCACTTCATCATGGGTAAATAGGGCTGGATCCGCGCCAATTTTTGGCGAGAAATTACAGGTTAAAAATGCCACTGGTATTTGTATTTTGTCACCAGACTTTGACGAATCGATTTCCATGCGGGTAATACATTCATCCATCCAAGCGCCCCCGCGCTTGTTTTGGCGAACGTATAAATCAAGATAAAACTGCCCACGTAGTATTCCATTTTGATCCTTTATACTGAAAAAACGTACATCGGGATGCCAGGTATCAATCCCTGTAAGCTCGATAATGTCTAAGCCATAAAGATTTTTTACGACATAGAACATGCCCTTTAATACGCGATCTTCGGGAAAATAAGGCTTTAACTCTTCCTGGGTTACCGCATATTTATGTTGCCGTAATTTTTCACTGTAATAGGGTAAGTCCCAGGCTTCTAATGCTTCAACCTGGTATTCCTGGTACGCAAATGCCTGGAGTTCATCCAATTCGTGACGCGCAATGTCGATGGATTTTTCAGCAAGATCGGATAAAAATGTCAGAACTTGCTCGGTACTATTGGCCATCTTTGTGGCTAATGACTTGCTTGCGTAGTTTTTAAACCCTAACAATTGTGCTGCTTCATGTCTTAAGGCCAGAATTTTTTCCATATTTTCGGTGTTGTCCCATTTTCCTTCTCCTGGGCCAACATCCGAAGCGCGGGTGACATAGGCGGCATACATTTTTTCGCGCAAAGCTCGGTTATCGGCATAACACATTACCGGATAGTAAGACGGAAACTCCAAAGAAAATAGCCAGCCTTGTTGTTTTTCGCGTTCCGCCGTTTGCTTAGCAAGATTTATTGCAGAATCGGGCAGCCCCGATAATTCTGTTTTGTCCGTGATTAATTGAGTCCAGGCATGTGTGGCATCGAGTAAATTTTCGTCAAACTTGCTACTTAAATTCGCAAGTTCTTGCATGATTTCTTTATAGCGGTTTTTTTTATCTGAGGGCAGTTCGACCCCTGACAAACGGAAATCTCGAATGGCATTTTGAATAATTTTCTGCTGCGCATGATCATAAGATTTATAGGCGTCACTTGCTTCGACCGCAAGAAAGGCTTGGAAAAGCTTTTCGTTTTGACCCATTTCAGTAGAATATGCGCTGAGTTTAGGCAAGCAAGCATTATAGGCTGAGCGTAGTTCTTCCGAATTGACCACAGAATTCAGATGCCCAATAGGAGACCAAATTCGACTGATTCTTTCGTCTATTAACTCTAATGGTTCGATTAAGTTCGCCCACGTATAATCGGTGTTGGCATTGAGTAATTGCTTAACTTGCGCAAGACTCTCTGACAGGATTTGGTCAATTGCAGGCTCGGCATGCTGCGCTTTGATGATTGAAAATGGCGGTAAGTTTTGATTTTCGAGCAGAGGATTTAAAGTCATTAAATTTACCTAAATGAGTCCGTGATGTTTTTAAAGGCGCTGGGGCAATGAACCCCCGCTAATGCCTTACTGTAGCAAACTGAGAGGAAATAATCGTGAACTTTATAGTGCCCATATAGGAATATAGCGAATATGAAACATTATGACTTAATTGCAATTGGTGCTGGCAGCGGAGGCTTATCCGTCGTTGAAAAGGCCTCACTTTATGGCAAAACAAGTGCGGTGATTGATTTTGATAAGCTGGGTGGAACATGTGTTAACCGCGGGTGTGTACCCAAAAAAATCATGTGGTATGCCGCAGAATTACGACAGCAGCTTAACCATTGCAAGGGCTATGGCTTTGCTGCAACGCTTAAACAATTTAATTGGTCGCATTTGGTGGCTGGGCGAGAAAAATATATTAGCGGGATAAATAAATGGTATAGCCGTTTTTTAACAGATGGAAATATCGATTTTATCCAGGGCAAAGCAAGATTTTTAGACAATAATACCTTGGATGTTGCCGGGCATAAATTTACCGCAGACCATATCGTTATTGCTGTTGGCGGCACCCCTAACATACCCGATATTCCAGGGGCTGAACTTGGAATAACTTCTGATGGTTTCTTCAATCTGAGCCAACAACCTAAAAAAGTTGCCATTGTTGGAGCCGGTTATATTGCCGTCGAATTAGCGGGCTTGCTTAATTCTCTGGGCACCGAGGTCACACTGATACTCAGAAGACAGCATTTGTTATCGCGTTTTGATCCTATGTTACGTGAAACGCTGATGGAGGAAATGCTAAATGCAGGCATCAATATTATGTCTTGCATTCATTTGCAAAGTATTGCGCAATCAGCATCCGAAAAACTCAGCTTAATTAGTCAAGACGGCTCTAAGATCGAAGGGTTTGAGCAAGTGATTTGGGCAACTGGACGTCGACCACTTACGTTGGAATTAGCCTTAGATAAAACAGATATTCGGGTAAGCAACAACGGAGTTATCGAAGTTGATGCGTTCGAAAATACCAATGTTAAAGGCGTTTATGCGGTGGGTGATGTGACCGGGCGAGCGGCTTTAACGCCAGTAGCTATTGCGGCTGGACGACGCCTAGGTGAGAGGTTGTTTGATAATCAATCCGAGCGTAAAGTAGACTATAATCATATTGCAACGGTAGTATTCAGTCATCCACCAATAGGCACGATTGGTTTAACAGAAGACGAGGCCAGGGAAAAGCACGGGAAAACAATAAAGGTATACCAAACACGTTTTACTCCCATGTTTTATGCGTTGACGGATCACCCGCAGATCAGCGCCATGAAATTGATAACCGTAGGTCCCAAAGAAAAAATTATCGGTTTACATGTTATTGGAATCGGAGCGGATGAGATGTTGCAAGGTTTTGCCGTGGCAATAAAAATGGGAGCTACAAAACGTGACTTTGATGACACTATCGCTATTCATCCTACAAGTGCAGAGGAACTTGTTACTATGCGATAGATAAAAAAACGCAGCTATAAAAGACAATAACACCTAAGTCTCAATCGTTACGGGTATATTAATAACAATACTCCAAACAATATTACATAATTAGGAAATGATTAATGACGATTAGAAAATTTCAATCCGAGCATCCAAGCATCGAACCCAGTGTTTATATCGATGCTACAGCAGTTGTTATCGGTGATGTGAGTATTGCTGAAGATTCCTCTATTTGGCCCATGGTAACGGTTCGTGGTGATGTACAAAAAATCAGCATTGGCAAACGCACCAATATTCAGGATGGTTCGGTGCTTCATGTTACCGCAGATAATCAATTTAATCCTGGAGGTTATGCCTTGACTATAGGCTCAGATGTCACGATTGGACACAATGCAATTCTACATGCTTGCACCGTGGAAGATGAGTCTCTTATCGGAATGGGAGCAATCATTTTAGACGGCGCTATTATTCAACGTAATGCTATGGTTGCTGCGGGCAGCATTGTAGGCCCTGGGAAAGTGATTGAAAGTGGGTATTTATGGATTGGTAGTCCGGCAAAAAAAATACGTCCTCTTGCGGCTAAAGAAATCGACTACCTGGCGTTTTCATCAAGACATTATGTCGAGCTTAAAAATAAGCATATGGGGCTAAATTAGAGAGAGGGAGGGGGAATTTATGTCCAGAATCGTTCTAGGTCTAAGTCAGGGCGAATATATCCCATTTCTACTATTTCTTTTACGATATAAGGTTTTTGTTCGGTATTGCGCAACATTGGGGTAACAATTTGACTGCCGTTAGCATTAAATATTGCACGAACCACGGGAGTATCAACACGAGCGCCGCGGCGAGTGACGATTCCAATTTCGTTACTGGCTAATTTGACCAAACAACCAGGCGGATATAATCCCACAATTTTGACAAAGATCTGAATTAAACCACTCGTACCATTATCTGTTTTTTCCATGAATATATCTCGGGCTGCAATACTCGGAATAATCGGGGAGCGATAAGTTCTCCCTGTGATTTTAGCGCAATAAACATCAGCGAGTTTGAGTATTGATGCGCCGAGAGGGATATCCTTACTGGTTAATTTACAGGGATACCCCGTACCATCAATACTTTCATGATGTTTTTCAACAAATTCCAACCATTTTTTTTGCTTAATGCCGATCACTTGTAAGCATTTTGAACTTTCGGTAGGGTGATTGGCTATTTCTACTTTCTGCTCTGCAGTGAGTGGTTCAGATTGCTGATGGTAATCATTTTGCTTCATGCCCAAGGAAAAATTCATCGTAATAGATGCGCCAATTAAATGCTTGGTATCCTCTTTGTCCCATCTTAAGTACTCGGCAGTAAGATTACAGAGTATGGCGGTGTGTAGCGCGTGTTGCACGGCATAGTTATCAATATTTTCAATAAAAATCTTGGCGATTGCTGCATCAGGCATTTGCTGGCAAATCGTTTGAATTCTGCCAATGATGGTCAACAACTTAGACATATTGGTCGGATGGCTTGGTTTAACATAAATGTCTTGCAGCATTTCTTCTGCTTGGCGAAAACGCAAAAAAGGAGAAGCCAGCTTGTGGGTGTCTACAAGGTCTTCTCGAGTCTGTGCTTTGTTAACAGCAGAGGTGAGTTCATAAGCGTCGGTGAAGAGTTCTTCCTCAAGAAGGGTATTGGTTTGCGATACAGTAAGCACCAAGCCTTTACTGGCGAGCAAAGTTCCATCATTACGGTAGACCGGGTATAGCATAGGCTCACCAGATTTAACAACCGATCGAAAAAGAGGGACTAGTTTTTTCTTCATCCTTAAACTTCTTGCAATAAAAAAGGTTTTAATTCGAAAAGTCAGTAAAACTTAGGTTCTTAAGTGATTAACGGCAGGAAATAGCGAAAAGTTTATTTTTCTCGAATTGACAAAATATACCCGAGAAAATCATCGCAATCAGGCCACAATGGATTGGTCGCAGTAGGACAGGCTCCTAGGTTATAGGCGTCCTAGCTGGTCTCCCGCTTGGTAGCCAATTAACTCAAGATCGAGGTCCTTGCTGAGTGCGAGAACCTTAAAAAGCTCTCCCATTTGATCTGGCATTAACAGTTGTTTAACCGGTTGCGTGGTAGCCAAAAATGTTTTTGTGTCTGTAGGATCTAGAGTTTGGATTAACTCATCTATTCCACAGCCAATGAGAAATAATGCCTGGGTGATGAAGCCGTCAACATCAAAGCCAGCGGCAACCGAGAATTCTGCAATTTCAGTGAACTCTACGGATGAAGTTAAGTCCTGTAAACCAGGGTAAAACAGTGGGTCAGCATGTGCGTGATGCTTGTAATGACACATTAATGTGCCTTGATATCTGATGGGTTGAAAAAATTCGTGACGCGGGTATCCATAGTCAATGATAAGCACGAGACCTCGATCAAGTACTTTATTAAGGCTAGTTAACCAGTCTTCGGCTAGCAAGTTGGCTTCAACATCAAAATATTCAGGCATTTGCTCACCTAGACATTTTCGGACGCGATCAGCTACGGTTTTTAAGCGTTGGTCTGATAACCCCCCAGGAATTGGCTTAAGTACGCCCGCTTCCATTCCAATATAGATTTCTTGTTCTGAGCCATCGGCATATACACGGACACGATTTACCGGCATGGCATCTAGAATTTCATTGGCTAATATTAGCCCGGAAAAACGCTCATCGGGCAACGTGGAAAGCCACCTTACACGATTTTGCAAATGTGGCAGATTGTCCGCAATTAATTGGTGTTGTCGTTGACGCAATGCGGGGCTAATTTCCATAATGAGGTATTCATCGGGTAAACCGTTTATTGAATCAAGGTAGCGCAAAATTTCTAAAGCCATGATACCTGACCCAGCACCAAACTCTAGAATAACGGGGCGTTCAAGTTCGCCCATGACTTGCGCGCATTGTTTGGCCACGCAGTGGGAAAACAAAGGCGTAAGCTCAGGAGCGGTAACAAAATCACCGTCTTTACCAAAAATGCGTTGGCCAGCCACATAATATCCTAAGCCTGCTTCGTATAAGGCCATTTCCATGTAACGCGCAAAAGTTATTTTACCCCCGGATTTCTCAATCACGTGTTGAATATGTTGCAGCAGGATCTCATGTTGAGCGAGCTCAGATTGATTTGGTGGTGGTAGATTTTCGATTTTTTCTTGGTAAAACATGCTCATATTTCGGCACGCTTTAGGCTATACTTAAACATATTGTGTAAGTCCTTATTTATGAATGATTTATATTTTGGAGGTTATCTGGTGAAAGACAAACATTCCGTGCAACCTAAGGTTGCATTAATTACTGGAGCCGCTCACCGAGTAGGGGCAGCCATTGTGGAACTTTTACACACTAATGGGATGAATATTGCGCTGCATTATCGCAATTCATTCACGGTTGCGAAGGCTACACAAGAACGCTTGAACTGCCTCAGGCCAAATTCGGTTATTTTGCTGAAAGCCGATTTGTCAGATATTCAAGCTCTTCCTGATATTGTAAACCAAGCTGCCGCTGAATGGGGCCATTTAGATCTATTAGTGAATAATGCTTCTAGCTTTTATCCAAGCCCCATTGGGTCGGTGGACGAGTTGCAATGGGATGATCTGTTGGCAAGCAATTTAAAGGCACCTTTTTTTCTCGCCCAAGCGGCGCAAAAATTTCTCGCAAACAAGCATGGAAGTATTATTAATATTGTCGATATTCATGCTGATCGACCGTTAAAAAACCATACGGTTTATTGTGTCGCAAAAGCCGGCTTGGTTATGCTGACGAAATCTCTCGCACGTGAATTTGGTGATGATATTCGAGTTAATGCCATTGCCCCTGGCGCGATTATGTGGCCACTCGATATTACGGAAGACTTAAAATCTGAGATTATTTCACGTACGGCATTAAAAAGGAAAGGAGAGCCATTAGATATCGCCAAAGCGGTTTTATACCTAGTTGAAAATGCGGATTATATGACTGGGCAGGTATTAACGATAGATGGAGGTCGCAGCTTAAATAGTTGAACGAATGCGGGTGATAACAGGCCGTGTATCGGGCTGAACATTACGCCAAACGTAAAATGCTGCTGCCGCTTGCTCAATCAGCATTCCTAGGCCATCGCTAACATTCGACGCATTATGCTTCATGCACCATTGCATAAATGTGGTTGCTTCTTTTCCGTACATCATGTCATAACAAAATGCATTGTTAACAAGTTCCGCTTTAATATCTGGGATATGGCCGGTTAAGCTACTTGAGGTACCATTTATGACAATATCGAATAGTTGCTTGGGAATTTCGTCAAAACCCATACCAATGACCGGGCAAGTATCATCAATTTCAGCATATTGCTTGGCGAGAGTTAGCGCTTTATCAGGTGTGCGATTGGCAATCACTATTTGTGCAGGGTTTTCGATGAGAATAGGTTGTAATATGCCTTTTACCGCTCCTCCAGCTCCGAGTATCAATATTTTTTTATTCTTAAGAGAGAAAGATTGGTTCTTAGTTAAATCGTTTACTAGGCCAATTCCATCGGTATTGTCGCCGTATAATGAACCATCTTGGCGAAGCATAATGGTATTTACGGCTCCCGCCTTTTCTGCGCGCGCACTGCGTTGATTTACCAGCGACCAAGCTTCTTCTTTATAGGGTATTGTGACGTTAAGGCCTTTTCCACCCTGAGATTGAAAGGCAGCAACTGCATTACTAAAGTCACCAGGCTCTACCAGGATTGCGCTATAAACGATATGTTGTTTGCTTTGCTCAGCAAATAAGTGATGAATGCCAGGTGATCGACTATGTGATATGGGATATCCCATTACCGCATAATGATCAAAACTATGAGTTGTCTCCATGGTTTATTAGCTTCTTTGAATATGGAACAGGCTCCTAGGAGCGTGTTTTAGGCCCAACTATTTGAGCTTTTACCTCTTAGCTTAGGCAAAATAAGACCGATTAGAATCCCGAGTATAACGACGCTTGCACCGGTTAAGAACCAATTTCTTTGTCCGCTAGAATCAAGGCTTTCACTTTCAAGTCTTAATCGATTGAGTTCGCTAGAGATAGCGGCATTTTCAGTTCTAAGGGTTTTGTTTTCTGTTTTTAATTGCAAGGGCTGCTTGGCCATTTGTTCCAATTTTTGCTTTTCCTTGACTAGCTTTCGGTTGCTTGAGTCTAATTGCTTGCGTTCTTTTTCAGTGTCTCTTAATTGGCTACGTAATTCCGCTAGTTTTTTCCTGAGGATTTTATTTTCCGGTTGGGCCTGGTCGATCTGAGCGAGTGCGATTTCGAGTTTAGCTGCGCTAATGGGCTCTTCGGTTAAAAACCGATGGGGTATCCAGCCTTCGAGTCCGTCGGGAGCGCGTACTAAATAATATTTTCCCTCTCCTTTATGTAGTATTTCCAGTTTTACCCCACTTTTTACCACCCGAAGAGGGGGGAAATCATCGCCTTCTCCTTCTCGAATTGACACATAGAGTACATCCGTTACATATTGCTCTTCTGCCTGTACTGGTACTACTGATATATAAATCAGTAGTACCAGTACAGCATTAAGTACGCGCTTCATTACATCTCCTTGTCGAACATCCTTAGTTGCTGCGGTTCTATTATATACCTCTGAAAGCTTCGCAAATATTTCATCGTAAATATGGTATTGGCGCTATCGACCGCTACAGAGTGATGCTTTATTTTTTGAGTATTCAAGTGCTCATTTGTGATTAAGGTTTAATCGTGGCTTGCTAAAAACTTGAATGAACCAATACTATTGTACTCATTTATACGCAGTAATATAGCTCATTATTAAAATCTTGCATTTGTGTTCATATACTATGCTATTTCGAAGAGTAAGCTTCCTAGGAGATTGTCCTCGGACAGGCTTCTAGCCTCCAGGCACAGCCACTGATCGCTGAATATATTGGCTATAAGTTATGCCATCTATAAATATCTTCAGATCGATATGTTCTAGCAATTCTTCCATTTTTTTATGCCCGGCTAGGTAGCTTAATTCCCAGTTTATGGGTTTGGATGCATCAAATCCCAAATCATTTCGCCAACCACTAACAGATGTTGGCGGAATAAAGCGAAGCGTTTTTGCTTCATTTGCTAGAAACCAATGAGGTGATACCGCCACTCGCCACTCAAGTTGAGAGATATCGGGGTCAGTGTCTTTTTTCTTCTTCCACTTTGCAGGGCTGCCGGAAAATGTCCAGCGAAATAAACTCGCATCGCCCAATGCTTGGTCGCTATAGTTTGGCCATGAAACATTGATGTCAGATAATTCACCATTTGCTTTTAGGACAACATTGGCGATAGTGCTAGGAACCGACGGAATGCTGAGCGTTAATTCTTTGGCAAGTGAACTAAGGGAGATAACTTCGGAAGTCACTAGGCCTTTTTCATTAAATGTTTGAGCCGATACTTCATGGCCTTCTTTGGGCAGAATAATAAATGTTTTTGATTTATCTTCAGATTTATTTCCCGCATCATCCACAATCACATATTCGGGTAAACCCTGGTACGAAAATGCTGCGGCATTTTGTTGCTTGAACAATTGCATATAGGTATTGTTTTCATTGCGAAAACCTGCCTTCGATAGCCAATTAGTACCAAGGGGTGCATTATCAATGATAATTTGTACTTCGTCAGATGGTGCAGAGCTGCTGACCAAGCATGTAGGTTTGGTTAAACTGGTGCAGTTGAAATTTATATCTAAACGAGCACTTTGGTCTAAAGCTTTATTAAACGACGGCTGGCCACGAAAAAACTTTTCTATTTTGAATTCTTTTTCTTTATTGGCGAAACCTTTGTACGCCAGAATATCTCCCGAATTTACAGGACGGGTTGTTGCGTAGGAATCATAAGCTTGGATGCGGTTATCTGTCCCAACAGTTATATAAGCTAACTCGGGTTCCTCAGCGGTAGTATTAATACCCGATATGTTGCCATACAGGTTACGTAGAAGCTCTGATTCACTAACATCTCTTAGGCAATTATATTCAAACTCACGCACCTCTGCAGCCAGCGCATAAAAAAGATGTATACGATGCGGTTGGTGCTCACGTGAAGACGGACATAATAAGCCAATGGTTATTCTTTTATGTGGATCATTGACGACATAAGAAATGGTTCTCGGATCAAAAGCACGATTACCAATACTTAGAGCATTCCACTCAGAGTTGACACCGTCTTGCACCATTATGACAAACGCATTACTCTCGATGGTGACAGATGCGGTTGTATTATCGATACCGGCATTTCCGAATAGTAATTCATCAGTACAAGAAGTGATTAATAAGGACAAAACAATAAGCAAATAAAGTTTATTTTTCAGCATGTTTTTTCAATGTTCTCTGGAGGATGTTGTAGTCAATATTTCGGACAATTTGCTAAAACTTTCAGTGCTCATGCCTTGAAAGCAATAAGTTACCCATTTTATCAACCCGGCATGACCAACTGGGGCTAATGTAAATTGTTGATACTTCTTCGGTTATTATTAAGGGGCCGATGTATTGCTCGATACTTAATAAGCTGCTTCTGGTTACAACTCTCGTTTTATGGTCGCGTTTGTCAAGATTTAAATCCAAGTTGTTTACATTCTCTGATTTAAGGGTAAATTCTGGCTGAGGCCCGCTCAGTTTAATCCGCATATTCACCAGTTCAACGTCTTCATCTAATGTATGACCAAATCTAAGCTTATGCGTTTCATGAAACGCGGTAATACTTTGTCCGATGCCGTTCCATGCAATATTTAGCGTGTACGACTGGCCGCAGTAGCGTAAATCTAATGAGCGTTGAATGGTAATTTCTTCGGATTTGACGCCTTCGGTCATTAAAGCTTGAATACCTTGCATTTCTAGTTGGAAAAAATTTTCAGTTAAGGTGTTTTTGGGAATGGTTTTTAGTCGCCCTATTTTTGTTTTCGATAAATTTCGGCTACGTTTCGCCACTAGCATGCCCATGGCTGATAATACGCCGCTATGAATCGGTACCATGGCTTCAGTAATCCCGAGGTGTTCAGCCAAAGCACAGACATGTAAACCACCGGCGCCGCCAAATGACATAAGCACAAAATTTCTAGGGTCAATGCCGCGTTGTATTGAGATAACACGTAATGCCTGGGCCATGTGCTCGTTTGCAATATCAACGATTCCCTGCGCGACTTGATTAACCGTTAACGACATTTGTGCAGCAAGTGGGCGCAGCGCATTGAGTGCTGCATTACGGTTGAGCGCCATTCTGCCACCCAAAAAAGCATCGGCTTGTAAGCGCTCTAACACCAGATTTGCATCAGTTACTGTAGGCAATTGACCGCCTCGGCCATAGCAAACTGGGCCAGGATATGCGCCCGATGACTGGGGGCCAACTTGCAGCATGCCCGCACTATCTAGAATCGCTATAGACCCACCTCCTGCACCAATCGTATGCATATCAACCATCGGAACGCCAACAGGGTAGCCCGCAATCATACCTTCATTGGTTAAATTTATTTCTCCATCAATTAATGCCACATCCGTTGAGGTTCCACCCATATCAAAGGTTAGTATGCGTTGTTTAGCCGTTAGCTCGCCAAGATATTTAGCGGCGTTTAATCCACCAGCGGGGCCCGAAAGTAATAGATTAGCGCCCTTGTTTTCTACCTGCTCAGAAGATATCGTACCTCCAGAGCTTTGCATTATGGTAATCGGGGCAGCCTGTAAGCCTGTCTTCAATTGGCTTAGATAAGCTTTAACTAGAGGGCTTACATATGCGTTTAACCATGTTGTCATTCCACGTTCATATTCATTTATTTCAGGTAATATTTCTGACGATACTGAAACAAAATAGTCATTGCATAATGCCTGGTATAATTTTTGTTCATAGCGGTCATCGAGAAAGGAAAACATTAAACAAATTGCAATTGAGTCGGGAGCGAGTGCTTTGAGCTGATTAACTAGAAGGTTTACCTCATGCGTCGTTAATTCAGTAACTACGGATCCATCCGCAGCGAGTCGTCCACCGGTTTCTAAACAATAGGCTTTCGACACAGGGGGAGACGCTGGCCTGGGTTGCAGATTAAACAATTCTTTACGCGCCTGGCGCCCAATGGTTAACAAATCAGCTAAACCATGATTGGTTATAAATGCAGTTTTCAGCCCTTTTTTTTCCAGTACGGCATTGGTTGCTACGGTTGATCCGTGAATGATTGCGGTGTTGTTTATATCGACGTTTAATTCAGAAATGCCTTGTAATATAGCATTTTCAGGTGCATGTGGAGTTGATAAAACCTTATGAATAGTTAGTTGTTGATCACGATATAATACAAAGTCGGTGAAAGTGCCGCCGGTATCGATGCCTAAAAAACTCACACTGCTATACTCCTAGGAGCCTGTCCGAGAACAGCGGAATCTAGGTTTAACGTCAGCAAGCAGTATTTGGATGAGAAACTAGCAATAGCCATGTCAAATGAAGCCCTAATTGTGGTTGAAAATGTATCACGTTTTTATGCTGAGCATACTGCAGTGAATAATATTAGTTTTACCGTAAAACGCGGTGAAGTGCTCGGTTTTCTGGGGCCCAACGGTGCGGGGAAGTCCACAACGATGAATATAATTACGGGAAATCTCGCACCGACAGAGGGCAGGGTTCTAATTAATGGAATTGATATTCTCGATGCACCTAAGGAAGCAAAAGCAGAACTGGGCTATCTTCCGGAACAGCCCCCGCTATACCTTGATTTAACGGTGAACGAATATCTATTATTTTGCGCCAAAATAAATAAAGTCAAACTATCGCACTATAGAATGACGATTGACGCTGCAAAAGAACGTTGTGGATTGACCCAAGTGGGTAAGCGGCTGATAGCCAATTTATCCAAAGGTTTTCAACAACGCGTAGGGCTCGCACAAGCCATATTGCATTCTCCGACTATTATAGTATTGGATGAGCCCACCGTCGGCCTAGACCCGCTGCAAATTCGAGAAATTCGCAAACTCATTGGCGAATTACGAGCAGACCATAGTGTTATTCTTTCCACTCACATCCTTCCTGAGGTACAAACACTTTGTGATAATGTATTGATTATCAATAAAGGCCGGTTAGTATTGAGCGACAGTATTAAGGGCTTACGCCAACGCATGCGCTTAGCGATTTTACGCGTTGCATTTTTACGCCCACCAAGCTGCGAGCAATTGATGAATATTAAATTCGTTGACCAAGCGCAGGAATTAGGGAATGGCATTTTTAATCTTCATTTCCAGCCAGGGGAAAGCCCAGCTGAAGAATTAGTTAAGGTAGCAGTCGTCAATGATTGGGGGCTTTTTGAGCTGGTACCGGGACGGTTATCGCTCGAAGATGTTTTTGTTGATATTACGATGAACGAGCAACTAGATTAAAATTATCCAGCATGTTGATGTTACATATCGCTAGTAAAGAGTTTAAAAGTTTGTTTATCTCACCCTTGGGATGGTCAATACTCGCCGTTGTACAATTTATTGTTGCTTATTTATTTCTCAGTCAAGTCAATCTTTATGTTCAATTTCAACCAGGCCTCAGTGATAGCCCAGGCTTAACTGAGATTGTTGTTTTACAAACATTTAATAATGTAGCGATTATTCTTCTTTTGGTTATTCCGTTGTTAACGATGCGAATGTTGAGTGAAGAATTTCGTAACAAAACAGTTTGCTTGCTATTTAGCGCTCCCATTTCAATGACTGAAATAATAATCGGCAAATATCTTGGCTTACTAGGATTTATCGCATTATTGCTAGGCATGATCATGCTTATGCCATTATCTTTATTAATTGGGGGCGTACTGGACTGGGGCCTGATTTTTTCAGGCATACTTGGTTTGAGCCTACTATTAAGTAGTTTTGCGGCAATCGGTTTGTACATGTCTAGCCTAACGTCTTACCCCAGTGTTGCCGCAGTAACGGCTTTCGGGGTATTGCTTGGTCTCTGGATCATTGATTGGACGCAAGGAACGCTGGATGAAAAGTATCAAATTGTACTGGGTTATATCTCCATTTTTAATCATTACGAGTCATTGTTAAATGGGGTATTTAGCAGCAGCGATGTGGTCTACTACTTGTTACTAATTATTACTTTCATCACATTAAGTGTTAGACAATTGAGCGCATATCGAACTCAATACTAATGCGAATAAATTCAAAAACAAAACACCACCTTAGAATTCAGAATATTATATTTATTCTTCTCTTTGTAGGCATAGTGTCGATGATTGCTTGGTTTAGCACGCAGTTTGAAATTACAGCCGACTGGACGAATAACCAACGTAACACACCGTCAGCGGCTACGGTAGCATTACTAAAAACCATTGAATCACCGATTAAATTTACCGCTTTTGTTGCTGATAATAGCTCAGGCTTACGCCAAAAAATTGAATATTTGATAGCTCTTTATAAGCGCGAGCATCAGAACATTCAAACATTCTTCGTTGATCCAGTTACTGAGCCGAAATTGATTCGTGACTTAGGCGTTAATCGTGATGGGGAGCTATTGATTGAGATAGATAGTCGCAAGGAATTTGTGCAAGCACTGAATGAAGAAACCATCACCAATACGATTCAAAAACTCGTACGCAAAAGTAATCAGCAAATTATATTTATTCAAGGACACAATGAACGCAGCGCTCTGAGCCATTCAAACTATGACTTATCGCGTTTTACTGAGCATCTTAGAAATCGAGGATTGCTGACTAATACTCTAAATCTTGCAGATAACATGGAAATTCCTGCTGCGACTGCGGTGTTGATTATTGCCGATCCGCAAAAAGAGTTTCTTCCGGGTGAATTGCTTATTATCCAAGACTATGTGGAACAAGGTGGAAACTTGTTGTGGCTTGCAGAGCCCGACGGGTTCAATGGTCTAGATTTGTTAGCGGAACAATTAGGCATTGAATTTTTGCCTGGTGTTGTTGTCGATCCCAATACCCAATTGCTCGGTATTAGCGACCCAAGATTTGCATTAATACCTGAATATCCCTTACACCCTATTACCCAAAACCTCAATAGCATCACCATTTTCCCTATTGCTATGGCCATAGAGTTTATTGGTATTGAGGAATGGGATGGCGAAAGTTTTTTGGATACATTGCCCAGAACTTGGTTAGAGGTTGATGATTTGGAAGGTGAACTCAAGCAAGACCTCCATGATATGACCGGATCATTTTCAGTGGGCTATGCATTAACCCGTGCAACTGTCTTGGATACTGAAATTATGAATGACGAACATGGCGGGGACGCAGATGACTTGGGAATAAATGATTCACCCGATAAAAATCAGCGCGTTGTAATTATTGGTGATTCTGATTTCATATCTAATGCCTATTTAGAGCAAGGAGATAATTTAGACCTGAGTTTAAATATCATCAATTGGTTAACCGAGGAGGATCAATTTATTGCTGTTCCCGCCCGCATTAGAATAGATGGGAGGCTAGAACTGAGTATCTTTGCGCATAAAGTGATGGCCTATAGTTTTGTTATTATACTTCCTGTGTTGTTGCTGCTCATTGGCATAGGTATCTGGCTAAAGCGTAGAAAAGCATAAATATGGACAGACAAACATGGACTAATGCAGCGTTGGGTCTGTTCTTACTATTGTTAATATTTTCAGCTATCCATGACTGGCGCGAGCCTGAAAAAATAAAACCGCAGCATTTACTCATTACTCAAGACGAAGAAATACGCAGTATTAAAATTATTCGGCAAAGCGAAAAAATAATCTGGTTTGAAAAACAGGGACAACATTGGTTTTTAAAGAGTGGATCTATAGATGAGCCTGAAAATCATCTTGCCGATCAACAGAAAATCGATCAAATGCTTGGTTTTCTGGAAACTGAAGTGTTTAAAAAATTTAAAGTGCCAACGCAAGAGCTCATTAAATTTGAACTGGATAAGCCAAGAATCGCGGTGCTATTCAATCAAACGAAAATAAGCTTTGGAAGTGTTAACCGCCTTACACGACATCGTTATATCAATATCGATTCAGCAATATATACAGTGAGTAATGCATTCTATCCCTATTTCATTGCAGCAGAAGAAGATTATATGGTTAAATAAGTTTATTGCATAATCCAAAATTTCGCAGTTGGCCGCTACGATATCAATAGCATGCTTTTAATGGCTTCTAGCGCGGATGATTTTTTATTAAGAGGAATAATGTGCCCGAACTCCCAGAAGTAGAAACCACCTGTCGAGGCATAGCAAAACATATTACGGGAAAAAAAGTAAACCAAGTATATGTTCATCAAGCCAATTTACGCTGGCCGGTCACGCGCAAACTAAACAATATTCTGCATCAACAAACGGTAAACAGTGTTGATCGTCGTGCAAAATATATTCTTATTCGGTTTGCAATAGGTACTTTAATTATCCATCTTGGGATGTCCGGCAGCCTAAGAATCAGCCCAAAACTTGAGGCCAAGAGAAAGCATGATCATCTTGAATTTGAGTTTGATAAGTTTGTTATGCGTTTTCATGACCCACGGCGTTTTGGTTGCGTATTATGGACGCCAGAAAATCCAGAGCAGCACTCACTCATGCGCAAGCTTGGTCCAGAGCCGCTAACGGATTTGTTTACTGGCACTATGTTATACAAATTATCAAGAAATAAAAAATGCACGATAAAGAGTTTTATTATGGAAGGAAAAAATGTGGTAGGTATTGGTAACATTTATGCGTGTGAGTCTTTGTTTATGGCAAAAATTCATCCGTTAAAAAAAGCAAATACGATTTCTATGCAGCGCTACCTTGATTTAGTGCGTAATATTAAACAGGTGTTAAGTGATGCCATCAAACAAGGCGGCACAACATTAAAGGATTTTGTTAATAGCGAAGGTGCTCCGGGTTATTTTTCAATAAAATTGAATGTCTATGGAAAAAAATCTAAGCCTTGCCCAGAATGCGGAAAACCTATTTTGAGTCGAGTAATTTCCCAGCGAAATACTTTTTATTGTAACCGTTGTCAAAACTAACTTTGGAGTTGAGATGTTACGTTTTATTTTTGCATGTTTCTTTTTTTTCTTTGCATTACATGTACAGGCGATAGAAAAAAAAGAAACTTATGGTATACAGAGTAATTTATCTTCGTGGTTTTTGAACGGTAACAATTTTGCATTTTGGTATCAAAAATATGGGCAGCGTTATCGGGTAAGTATTTCTTCCGCCGACATGCCGGGTTATTATACTGCGCAGGGTTTGGCCAATCATACGGTTAATAGCTACAGTTTTTATTGGGATCATTTTCGGTTCGAGAATAATAAGCTTTGGCTTGGTGGAGGCTTAGAAATATGGGAGGGGCAACTCCGCAAAGAAGCGGTTCAAGAAGTCAAATCCTATATTAATTTTAATGTCATCGGAACAGGGGGTTATCTTTGGAACTTTCACAATTCATTTTATCTTGCTCCGGAATTGACCCTGAGTGTCAATTTTGGAGAGAAATCCCACACGATAGAAAACACGGCCTTTAATACCCAATGGGTCTATGTTTTTGCTAATTTACACCTTGGTTGGTATTTCTGATTCCTTTCGCTAGTAAAAACACCTATCCGTTTTAGTTATTTCTGCTTCGTGAATATATCTATTATTTCCTAATAGAATCAGCTTTATAGACTTAAGTCATAAAGTTTTAGACGATTTTTGTCGATAGCCAGTATACGTCCCTAGGAGGCTGTCCCGAGCACAGTATCCTAGCAATTGAAATCTAGTACTGGTTAACATGAATACACAAAAAAATAGCATTGGAATAAATAACAAATTACGTTTTGATTGCTGCAGCATATCCACGCAACCCTGGAAGTGTCGCTCTATTGACATTAAGACGGCCTTGCTTTGCCTGCTCGCAAGTTATCTGTGGATTCCTGGGACGGCGTTTACGGCTGAAAGCCGTATTATCGTTTATGCTGCAGTAACTGGGCATCATAAAGATGCAAACTCCGATTTTCGCGATGTCGTGCGCAAAAGTATAAATAATCTACAACGTTTTCGAGTAAGTACAAAAGTAGACGGCGTGATCGCTCCGGTAAAATCAATCAAGGAAAAACTGAGGGCTGCGCGTAAAGCAGGTATTCGCTGGGTGGCGAATGTAAGCTTAAGCACTGAAAAAAGAGAAGGACTGCTTAGCTTTAAGATTTATCGTACAAACGGAGAAAACACCTTTAATTGGAAGGAAGAGTTTAGAATAAAAAATGTGAAATCTTTTTTAGCATTAATGGAATACGAGATGCCGAAGAAGCTAAAAATTCGCTTTCTAGAACTAGGCAGGGTTATTAAAAAAGACAAACGCTTGATTTATTTTGATCTGGGAGAAACCGCGGGTGTGAAACCTGGTGATATTTATGAAATTTACAAGGAAGGTGATGAGATTACTGATAACAAAGGTAATTCCTATGGCAATCTAGAAATTATGACCGGGGTAGTGAAAGTGACTAGCGTTACCTCAATCTATTCAATTGGTGAAATTAAAATTGGCACCCTGGCTATTCGTCCAAAACATTATGTCCGGTTATCAACCCACAAAAGTAAAGCAGTCACGCCTGAAATTTTATCTGTGCTGGAAAGTGAAGTCGCGATAAATATCGGAAAAAACGTAGGTGTCGAGGAAGGTAATTACTACTCCGTATACCGGGACATAAAAAAAATTCGCGGCAACGAAGCTTTTCGTCAGGTCATTGGACATATAAAAATTAACGAGGTGTACGAGGATTTTTCTAAAGGCGAGTTATCGATTTCGGACACCTTCGAGTTGACGCGAAATATTATCAATAAAGGTGACCGGGTTGAAGAAGTTGAATCTCCGCGTAAGCCCATGTGGTCGGTGAATTCTTTGATGACCAATGTAGATGGTGGCGCAGGGAAAAAAATCTATTATGCCACCTATCAGCGTGACTCTTCTGCCAATGTCAGCATGGTTTATCGTTTTAAAGGCGGTTATGATTCAGGCCAGCCTATGCTTGGCTTTGGGGTAATGAAAAGCATTAAGCATAGCTCACATTTTTTTACTGGATTAGAAGTACTTTACTTCAATACAGTCGCTGTTCATTTGTTTGTTTCAGTTGATGTTGATACACCAATTTCAAAAAATTTAAAAATTAATTTGGAAAGCGGATTTATCATTGCGCAGAAAGATGATGCTTATAATGGAATTAGCTCAAGTATTGGGCTGAAATATGGATTTGAGTTGTTTTGAATGAGGCTGATGAATGCCAATGCCGTATTAGTGTCTAAAATGTCGCATGCCAGTGAAAACCATTGCGATTTCATGCTCATCGACAGCGCGGATGACTTCCTCATCGCGCATTGAGCCTCCAGGTTGTATTATCGCTTTGATGTTTGCTTCTGCTGCAGCATCTATCCCGTCTCGAAAAGGAAAAAAGGCATCAGAGGCCATGACTGAACCCGCCACCTCCAACCCTCCGTCTACGGCCTTTATTCCAGCAATTTTTGCGCTATAAACACGGCTCATTTGACCTGCGCCAATTCCAATAGTTTGGCTATTTTTTGCATATACAATAGCATTGGATTTGACATACTTTGCAACTTTCCAGGCAAATAAAAGGTCTTGCAATTGTTGTTGATCGGGCTTGATTTTACTTACAACTTTCAGATCGCTAAGATTTATCGTCGCAAAATCTTGGTCTTGGATTAATAATCCACCTACTACTTTTTTATAATCTAGTGTCTTGTTATTTTGGTTTGAATCAGGGTCTTGCATATTGCAAATCAATAATCGAAGGTTCTTTTTTTGTGCGATGACTTGCAAGGCTTGCTCGGACACAGCCGGAGCAATGATCACTTCAACAAACTGGCGGTCAATAATAGCGGCAGCTGTTTTATTATCTAATAATCGATTAAAAGCAATAATGCCGCCAAAGGCAGAGGTCGGATCCGTTTGATAGGCCTTGTTATAGGCTTCAAGTACGGTGTTAGAGGTGGCAACACCACAGGGATTGGCATGCTTTACGATAACACAAGCGGGTTCAGCAAATTGCTTGACACATTCAAGAGCCGCATCGGTATCTGCAATATTATTGAATGATAACGCTTTACCTTGTATCTGCTGGGCAGCAGATACACTGTTTTTGGGCGTGTATTCTGCTCTGTAGAATGCGGCAGTTTGGTGAGGGTTTTCACCATAGCGCATATCTTGTACCTTGGTATACTGGATATTAAAAGTGCGAGGATAATTTTCGCGGGTACTTGATGTGGTTACTGTCCCTAAATAATTCGCAATTGCACCATCATAGTTGGCGGTGTGTTCAAAAGCTTTTACCGCGAGCGAAAAACGCGTATCGTCACTAAGCAAGCCACTATTTTGCTCAAGCTCGTTGATTAAATCATGGTAGTCGCATGAATTAACAACAACAGCAACAGATTTATGATTTTTTGCAGCGGCACGAACCATGGTTGGCCCACCGATATCGATGTTTTCTATTGCGGTTGCCAGGCTGCAATCTGGTTTCGCGATAGTCGCGGAAAATGGATAGAGGTTCACTGCAACCAAGTCTATCGTTAAGATCGCGTTATCCGCCATAACCTGGTCATCAACGCCCCGTCTTCCGAGAATTCCGCCATGAATGAGTGGGTGTAATGTTTTCACCCGGCCATCCATCATTTCAGGAAATCCAGTGTAGCTAGAAACCTCGCGAACTTCGATGCCTTCTGCGGCGAGCAGTTTAGCCGTGCCACCCGTCGATAGAATGTCTATTTCAAGCGTACGTAGTTTTTTTGCAAACTCTACAATGCCTGTTTTATCTGAAACACTTAATAATGCATTTTTTACAACAGGCATGTAGGTTTACTCAGCACAAACGTTACAATAGGTCGTATTCTTTCAGCTTTTTACGCAATGTTCCGCGATTGATGCCAAGAATTTCGGCGGCTTGGCTTTGATTACCGCGGGTGTGTTTTAGAATGGTTTCTAACAACGGTTGCTCAACCTCGGCTAATACCATTTTGTATAAGTCGTGGGTTTGGTGCCCGTCCATATCACGCAAGTAATTTTCCATTACCTCGGTAACGCAATGTTTTAAAGTATTGTTATCAGCCTCTGGTTCAACTGAACTTACTGGCGTCTCAACATCTTGCTCTACTGAATAATTAGTCACGCTGCCAATTCCCCTTCTATGGTTAACTCATGGAAATAATGATTAATTGCCTCCAGCTGCAAAGCTGGCCTATCTATTTTGTTAAATATCTTTCTAAACCTAGTGGCTTCAGGCATGTTATGGGTGTACCAATTAACGTGCTTGCGCGCAATCTTCACGCCCATTATTCCGCCATAAAAAGCATAGAGTTCTTTTATATGTTGTAATATGGTTTCAAGTTTTTCTTGTCGTGTCGTTGTGGTAACTGAACGCGGACTATTAAGATAGTCTGTTATTTCTCGAAAAATCCAAGGGTTTCCTTGTGCCCCTCGGCCAATCATTACCGCATCTGCTTGAGTGTACTCAATAACGGCCTTTGCTTGTTCTGCAGATGTTATATCTCCATTTGCGATAACCGGGATGTTGATTGCTGCTTTAACGGTAGCAATGGTTTCAAATTCAGCATCTCCGTTAAATTTACAAGCCCGTGTACGCCCATGTACAGCAATCGCTTGAATTCCAGATTGTTCGGCTATTTGCGCAATTATTACGGCGTTTCTAATAGGTATATCCCAGCCTGTTCTTATTTTTAATGTCACTGGAACAGCGACCGATTTTACAACGGTTTCTAAAATTTTTGCGACTAATAATTCGTCTTTTAATAGTGCGGATCCTGCCGCGACATTACACACTTTTTTTGCAGGACACCCCATGTTGATATCGATGATTTTGGCACCAATATCGACACAAGTTATTGCTGCTTCCGCTAATTGACTGGCTTCTGCTCCGACTATTTGCACACTTTGCAGCATCGTATTATCAGCGAATTCTAAGCGGTTTTTACTTTTATTGGTTTTCCATAAACGCGTATTTGCGGTAACCATCTCTGTTGTCGTCAATCCTGCGCCAAAACGATGGCACACCTTTCGAAATGGTAAATCCGTTATACCAGCCATCGGCGCTAAGACGGCCTTAGCCTGTATTTGATAAGGCCCAATCTTCATTGCTAATTCAAAAATACTGTTTTGGAAAGGACGAACATCATACCGGGTTGTTTGCTGAGATTAAAGCATTGATAGACAAAAAATACCCAATAAAACACATTAATTGACTCACTATTGAATGTTCTAAGCGGACTTGCTGCACGGGTTTATTTGAAGTCAAACTCGAAACTGACGGCATTAGATCCTGGATCAATAATTTCCAGCTTAACTTTAACGGGAATTCCGGGCTGCATTCCTGAGCTTAAATCAATTTCGGGGCTTAAATATTCCTGCGGCTCAAACAGTCTATCCGCGATAGGCTGTTGATTAATATCGGTAAAACGCATAATCATTTTTGGAAATGGCTGCACAAACGCGGCATTATTCACAATTGATGCGGTGATTAAAAGTGTATTTTCACGCTGCGGATGTGACCGCACATCCCGCTCGGTTAGTTCAATACCCTCAATATCACGTGCATCTGGTATCGAGCATTCGGTTAGGGGTCTTAGATTATTGCATATAATTTCAACAAATGGCCGCATGCTAGGCGATTGGGAGAACTCAACGCGCTTAAAATAAATCAATTGTCCAATTAGCACCAGGACTAACAGCGAGATTAGCCCCACCCACAGCACATTAGAAAGCAAGCTTGAGGGTCGGTTTCTAGCTCCAAGTTCCTGGCTGATATAACTACTGCTTGGGCTGGCTTGAGAACCTTCTTCTTTAAAGACGGTTGGCGAAGATTGATCCTCCATCATTGCTCTATCGGAGTTTTTAAATACACCTTCTTCGTCTATTACAGTGTCAAGATCTTTTAGGAAGCCATCATCAGGATTCTGAGTATTTTGCGCTAGCGCCGGGGTCTGTGATGTTTTTGTGGGCTTTTGCTTTCTCGAGGTTGAAATACGATGACTTAGATCTATATCGCTTAATTTATCATCACTTAGGTCTAGACTGAATTCGTCTAAATCCATTGATTGGATCTCATGATTGGGTCGCTTGCTACTCGCTTGCTCTGGTGTAAAGTCGAGAGCATCTAAGGTGTCTTCAACAATGAGTGAGTCTGAGCTGCGCTTAGTTCGGCGAGTGGGGCCGAGTGCTTTAACTTCAGAGATAGGGTCAAAGTCGCGATCTAGTTGTTCGATCTCGTTATCAAGATTTGGCGAAACTTGGGTGTTTTTTAGGTCGATGTTTTGCGCGGGGGGAGATTTTTTTACTGTAGGATCATTGCGGCTTGGGGCTTTGTCGAGCAGCGCTTCTAACGCATTAAACTGGGTTTTACATTGCCCACAGCGTGCTTGTCCACTCGCCGCACTCAATTGCATGGAGCTGACTCTGAAAAACGTTTTACAGTTAGGGCATTGTGTATACATCGCCTAGTCTTTTGTCGTTCCGGGTACCGTTAATCATGACCCAATTGTCTTGTATTGTGACCTTATATTCTTTTATCCAAGGGGAATAAGCCGTTAATACCTCATCTTTTTGCTTTTCAAGAATGCCCGATAATACAATGTGGCCTCCTGGTTTTACCTGGCTAGTAATGGATTTTGATAGTTCAATT
>Ga0256830_1000298_pt1 | contig 43967 bp, 44 predicted proteins | sample 128326metaG_FD_190537 | JGI IMG/M metagenome (GOLD analysis project Ga0256830, IMG submission 190537) | Hydrothermal vent microbial communities from Lau Basin, Pacific Ocean - 128-326 | ecosystem: Environmental > Aquatic > Marine > Hydrothermal vents | place: Pacific Ocean: Lau Basin | collected...
CGCTGCGGCCGGAGCGCTCGGTGTCGGAGACACGGCGGCGAGGAACGAAACGACCACCAGCGCCGTCACTGCGGCGGGCCGCCACCCCCGGGTGGAGCCGCTCCGCGACGTGCCGCCACCGGACCTCACCACGCGGCTTCAAGCTAGCCGCCCGTCGTCGCCTGACCAGACCTTTCCGGCGGCGACCGACGAGGCCGGGCGGGAAGACCGGAGCCGATCGGCTCGGGCCGGCGATGGGCATCCGAACCGGTGCGGCTCGGCGGCTCCGGACCGTCACGGCACCGACGGTGAACAGGGATCCCGACGCCTGCCGGACCCCGGACGGAGCCCCCGTCAAAGTCGGGCGACGAGGGCGTCGAGGGCGGCGGCGGCACCGCCGACCTTCGGTCGCCCATGGCCGAAATAGATGGTGTCGGGGGCCAGGGCGGCGAGCTTCCTGGCCGACGCAGCCGCCGTCGCCATGTCGGCGGTGAACCGGGGATTCGGGCCACCGACCCCGTCGACGATCGTCTCCACCCCCGACCCTTCCCCGTTGAGGCTGTCCCCGGCGATGAGGACCGCCCCCTCCGGGTCGAACACCGAGACGTGGCCGGGGGTGTGGCCCGGAGTGTCGACGACCTGCATGCCCAGCACCGTGTCCCCGTCGCCGACCGGTTCGAGGGGTCGGGGTGTGTCGATCGCCTCGACGTCGGCGGCGCCGGCGTACAAGACCGCGTCGGAAGCCCGGGCGGCGACGTCGCCGAGGGATCCGACATGGTCGGGATGCCGGTGGGTGAGGAGCACATAGCCGACATCGGACCAGCCCACGCCCACCTCCGCCAGACCCCGTTCGATCGCCGGGGCGCTGCCGCCGACACCGGTATCGACCACCACCGCCTCGGTGCCCCGCACCACGACGTAGGCGGAGACGAAATCCAACAGCACCTGCCGTACCGTCGGCTCGCCTCGAACCGGCGTGGCGGGCGGCGACACGTCGGGGCCGGGAGGCGGTGTCGCACCGGGGACGGAGGTCGACCCGGACGGGGAAGGTTCGTCACCGCCACAGGCCGCCCACAGGGTCCCGCCGACGGTGAGGGCGACGACCCCCAAGCCGAGGTCCCGGACGAAGACCCTCCTCGACGTCAGCTTCGCACCCATATCCTCTTCCACCCACAACCCTAGGGGGCGACGCCGCCAAGGTGGCCGCCGGGGGCGTACCCTCCGGCGGGGTGGGTCGGATCTCCACCTCCGGGCGGTGGGTCTCGTCGACCGTCACACAGGGCGGTCGTCCTCACCGAGCAGGAACCTCCGGAGAGGCGGAGGGATCGTGTCGGTGGTGAGCCGGGACGGGTCGTCCGGATGGGGTCGGGCGAACACCCGAACTTCGTGGCCGACGGCGATCTCGTCGTCGCCACGGTCGAACCGATGCTCGACCGTGAAGCTGCGGTTCCGCAGCTCCACCACCGACGACGTCACGACGATCTCGTCGTCGTAGCGGGCCGGCCTCCGGAACCGGCACACCGCTTCGACGATCGGGAAGCCGTAGCCGCTGTCGGTGAACAGGTCGGCGAAACTGCCGGCAGGGGAGCGGAACAGTTCGTGGGTGGCCTGGTCCATCCACACGTAGAACGAGGGGTAGAACACGATGCCGAACGGGTCGGTCTCTCCCCACCGCACCCGCAGCCGGTACACGGTGGTTCTGCCTCGGAGCTCGGTCATGGAGCCACAGTGTGGCATCCGTCGACGGCTCAGCCCGGGCGCCTCAGACCCGGCGGTCGGTACCCTGAGCGGATGCGACCCGAATACACCTCCTTCGACTTCGCCCGACTCCAACCCGTCGACCGGTACAAGCTCCTCATCGGCGGTGTGGTGCCCCGTCCGATCGGATGGATCGGCACCCAAGACGCCGACGGTCGCCGAAACCTCGCACCCTATTCGTTCTTCAACGTCGTCGCCGGGACGCCACCGACGGTGCTGTTCTCCCCGGGCAGGCGGGGCGACCAGCCCAAAGACACCCTCGCCAACGTCCTCGCCACCGGAGTGTTCACCGTCAACGTCGTCGACGAAGACCTGGCGGAGGCGATGAACCTGACGTCCGGCGAATACGGACCCGAGGTGGACGAATTCGAACTCGCCGCCTTGGAGACGGTGCAAGGCGACGTGGTGGCGGCGCCGATGGTGGCGGCGTCGCCGGTACGGCTCGAATGCGAACTCACCCGCACCGTCGATCTGGACGACCCGCCGACCAACACGGTCGTCTTCGGCCGGGTACTCCGGATGCACGTCCGGTCCGACCTCCTCGACGGCACCCGGATCGACCCGATCGGGCTTCGGGCGGTCGGACGGATGGCCGGGTCGGGATACACGAAGACGGTGCCCGGCTACTTCGAGATGGAGCGACCGGGCTGACATCGGTGGGAACCGTCTCCCGGTGCCGCGCCGTCGAAGGGGCGTACGCCAGGGAAAGGAACCACCATGCGCAAGCTGGTACTCACGTTGGCTGCCGTCGGGACGGTCCTCGTCGCCCTCCCCGCCGGTGCGGCCCCCGTCAGCCGACCCGACCTGGTCCGTGTGGTCGAGGTGGAGCCGGCTACGGTCGCCGAACCGGTCGTCGTCGACGCCGAACCCGTGCCAGAGCCGATCGTCATCGAGCCGATCACCCCCGAACCGCTCGAGCCGGAACCCGTCGTCGTCGACCCGGTCGAACCCATCGACCCGCCCGAACCCGTCGACCCGGTGCCGATCCCCGGCTGGGGTGGCCTCGGACTGGAAGGCGACGTGCACATGCCAGACAGGACCGTTCCCGGGGTGCTGTTCAGCCTCTTCTGGGACCTCGAAGATCCCGGCCACGTCCAGCTCTGGGCGCTCTGGGAAGGCCAGCCCCTCCAGATCTGCGACGGTCGGGTCATCGACGGGCCGGTGTTCCTCGGACGGAGCGACCTCCTCGCCGGCACATGCCTCATCGGCCAGAACCCCGACGGGCAGTTCCCCCTCTTCATCCTCGGCGACGAAGGAGGCTGGGCGTTCGCCCTGTTGGCGCCGACCGACCGGGTACCGGCACAGCCGGTCGGCTGACCGTCCGCCGGGCCGGCTCCCGCTCAGTGCCCGCCGGTGGCCTTGTTGACGGCCCGCTGCGCCGTCGTCAGGTTCTGCAGGATACGGGCGTAGAGGGGGAGCCGGTTCGGGGCGCAGCAACCCACCTGGAGGCGGCCGATCTGGGCGCCGACGTCCTCCATGTGGACGAGGGCGACGGAGGCGGCATCGTGGTCGTCGGCGACCGCCTCCAGGGCGGTACGGATCCGGTCGAGGGAGTCACCCAACGCCTTCATCCGGGGGCTCCGTTCGGGCTTGCAGCAGCGTTCCTCCAGTTCGACGAGGGCCTCGTCGCAGTCGGAGATCGCTTCGAACGCGGGTTGCAGGAGTTCGGTCGTAGACATGACGGGCAGCATACCCACCCCCACCGGGGGTGGGTGCCGGGAAACGGGGATGTCGGCGTCTCTACCAGGAGGCGGCGATGTACTTCGTCTCCAGGAACTCCATGAGGCCCTCGTGGGCCCCTTCACGTCCCAGCCCGCTCTCCTTCACCCCACCGAACGGAGCCGCCGGATCCGAGATGAGGCCCCGGTTGATCCCCACCATCCCCGCCTCGATCGCCTCGGCCACCCGCAAACCCCGGGCGAGGTCACCGGTGTAGACGTAGGCGGCGAGACCCCACAAGGTGCCGTTGGCGAGGTCGATCGCCTCCTCCTCGGTCTCGAAGGTGACGATCGGCGCCACCGGGCCGAAGATCTCGGTGGCGAGGATCGGGTCGTCGGGACGGACGTCGGTGAGGACCGTCGGTTCGAAGAAGAAGCCGGGCCGGTCGGGGCGGCGGCCCCCCACCCTCACCTGGGCACCGTGGGAGGCCGTCTGGTCGACCAGCTCGGCGATCCCTTCGGCGGCCTGCAGGTTGATCAGCGGACCCAGCTCGGTGGACGGGTCCAAACCCACACCGACCCGGGTGGCGGCCATCGCCGCCGCGAACCGGTCGGCGAAGGCGTCGGCGACGGCGGCGTGAACGTAGATCCGGTTGGCGGCGATGCACGACTGTCCGCCGTTGCGCATCTTCGCCACCATCGCCCCCTCCACCGCCGCGTCGAGGTCGGCGTCTTCGAACACGACGAAGGGGGCGTTGCCTCCCAGCTCCATCGAGCAGTTCACCACATGTCGGGCGGCCTTCTCCAACAGCAGTTTCCCGACCTCTGTGCTCCCCGTGAACGACAGCTTCCGCACCCGGGGGTCGTCGAGCATCGCCCCCACCACCTCGCCGGAACGTGACGTCGGCACCACGTTCACCACCCCGGGAGGGACCCCCACCTCCTCCAGCAGGGCGCCGATCGCCAACGCCGTGAGAGGCGTGTCCGAGGCGGGTTTCAGGATCATGGTGCATCCGGCTGCGATCGCCGGACCGATCTTGCGGGTCGCCATCGCCGCCGGGAAGTTCCACGGGGTCACCAGCAGGGAGACACCGACCGGCTGGTGGATCGAGATGATCCGCTTGTCGCCCGCCGGGGCGGTGGCGATCGAACCGAGGTTCCGTACCGCTTCCCCCGAGAACCACCGGAAGAACTCGGCGGCGTAGAGCACCTCGGCCTTCGCCTCCCGCAGGGCCTTGCCCATCTCCCGGACGATCAGCTCGGCGAAGGCGTCGGCCCGGTCGACGAGAGCCTCGAAGGCGGCTCGGAGGATCTCCGCCCGCTCCCGGGGCGGAGTGTCCGCCCAGGCCGGCGCGGCCTCGGCGGCGGCGTCGACCGCGGCCAGGCCGTCGGCGACCGACCCGCTCGGCACGGCGGTGATCGGTTCGGCGGTGGCCGGATCGAGGACGGTGATCTCGGCGCCGTCGGAGGCGTCGCGCCATTCGCCGCCGATCAGCAGCCGATGGCGACCCGACGCGACGAGCTCTTCGATCAGACTCATATCGGATCCTCCTCTCACCGCCCCAGGGTAGATGTGGGACGGGACGGCGGTGACCGGCACCGGCGCGATATCGTGGCGGCATGACCCGGGTTCAGCTCTTCGTCACCTGCCTCGTGGACGGGTTCGCCCCCGAAGTGGGTACGGCGGTGACGGAAGTGCTGGAACGGGCGGGCTGCACCGTCGAATTCCCCGACGCCCAGACCTGCTGCGGCCAGCCCGCTTACAACGCCGGGCTCGTCGCCGACGCCGAAGCGATGGCCGCCTACAACGTCGAAGTCCTCGACGCCACCGACGGGCCGATCGTCGTGCCTTCAGGGTCGTGCACCGACATGCTCGTCCATCACGTCCCGGCGTTGGCGGAAGGGACCGGATGGGAACAGGCGGCCCGGCGGGTGGCGGCACGAACCCGAGAGTTCACCCAGTTCCTCGTCGACGACCTGGGGATCTCCGACCTGGGGGTGCTGCGGGAAGGATGCCGGGTCGTCTACCACTCGTCGTGTCACGGCATGCGAAACCTGGGTCTCGGTCGCCACGCCCGGGCCCTCATCGACTCGGTCACCGGAGTCGAACGGGTCGAACCCGCCCAACCCGACCAATGCTGCGGATTCGGGGGGCTCTTCGCCGTCGAGATGCCGGAGGTGTCGGCGGCGATCATGGACGCCAAACTCGACGACCTGGAAGCCACCGGAGCCGACCTCGTCGTCGGCGGAGACGTGAGCTGTCTGCTGCACCTCGAAGGCGGCCTGCGACGCAGAAACAGCCCCCTCCGGGTGTGCCACATCGCCGAACTGTTGGCGACGGAACCATGACCGTCACCCCCGTGACCTTCGTCGAACGGGCACGACAGGCGGTCGGAAGCGACGTGGCCCGATCCAACCGGGTCGGAGCCGAACGTCTCGCCGGGCTGCGGGAAGCCGCCCGGCAGGCCTATCCCGCCTTCGACGAGATGCGGGATGCAGCCCGCCAGATCCGCCTTCGCACCCTCGCCCACCTCGACGACCATCTGCAACGGTTCGCCGACCAGGTGGAACGCAACGGCGGACACGTCTTCTTCGCCGCCGACGGCACCGAGGCGATCGGCTACATCCAGCGGCTGATCCAGGACCGTCGGGTGCGCCGCGTCGTGAAATCCAAGTCGATGGTCACCGAAGAGATCGCCCTCAACCACGCCCTGGAGGCGAGCGGCGTCGAAGTGGTCGAGACCGATCTGGGGGAGTTCATCATCCAGCTCGCCGGGGAGCACCCCTCCCACATCATCGCCCCTGCCATCCACAAGACCGCCGCCGACGTCGGCAGGCTCTTCGCCGACAAACTCGGTGTGCCCTACACCGACGACGCCGACGAACTCAACCGGATCGCCCGAGCTCACCTTCGGCGCATCTTCCTGGAAGCCGACCTGGGGATCTCGGGCGTGAACTTCGGTGTGGCCGAGACCGGGTCGATCTGCGTGGTCACCAACGAAGGCAACGGCCGGTTGGTGACCACCGCGCCGCCGATCCACGTCGCCGTCATGGGGATGGAACGGGTGGTGCCCACCGTCGGCGACCTGGCGCAGATGCTGGAAGTGTTGGCCCGGTCGGGCACCGGGCAGGGGCTCAGCGTCTACTCGAACATCGTGACGGGGCCTCGCCGGGTCGGCGACCCGGACGGGCCCGACGAGCTGCACGTCGTCATCTTGGACAACGGCCGGTCCCGTGCCCTCGCCGCAGATACCGCCGAGATCCTGGCCTGTATCCGCTGCGGGGCGTGCCTCAACGTCTGTCCCGTCTACCGGGCGGTGGGCGGCCACGCCTACGGGTCCGTCTACACGGGTCCGATCGGCGCCGTGGTGACGCCCGCCCTCATGGGCCTCGACCCGTGGGCCGACCTGCCGTTCGCCTCCACCCTGTGCGGCGCCTGCCGTGACGTCTGCCCGGTACGGATCGACATTCCCCGGATGCTGCTGCATCTGCGCCGCCGGGCCGCCGACGAGGGACACCACCCGTTCCGCTGGGTGGCTCCGGGGCTACGGGCTTACCGGATCGCCGCCACCGGGCCTCGGCGTTGGAGAACCTTCCTCGGGTTGGGGGCGCTGGCGGCGCGGCTGTTCGGACGGTCCGGCCGGATCGAACGTCTCCCCTTCCACGCGTCGGGTTGGACCCGGTTCCGGTCGCTGCGGGCACCGGCGAAGAAGCCGTTCCGCCGGAGATGGGGGGAGCGGCATGGAACGTGACGCTTTCATCGCCCGGGTGAAGGCGGCGGCGCGGGCCGCTCGGCTCCCGGACGCCGACCCTCCGGGACTCGTCGTCCCCGACCTCCCCGAAGTCGACCTCACCGAGGCGTTCGTCGCCGCCCTGGGGAGGGTCGGCGGTGTCGCCCACCGGGACGACCCGGTGGAGGTCGTCTTGGCGTTGGCCGACCGCCTGGGGACGTCCGAATACCTGGGCTGGGACGACGAATGGCTGCCGCCCGGCGTCGGTGCCGGGCTGCGCCACGGTGGATTGTCGGCGTTGGCGGGTGACGTCCCGTCCGACGCCGAAGGGAGGCGGCGGCATCAGTCCGGCTACTTCGACGTCGTGCTCGGTGTCACCGGGGCGGAGGCCGGGTTCGCCGAGACGGGGACCGTGGTGATCCGTTCCGGGCCGGGACGACCCCGGATGGCGTCGCTGATCCCCGAAGTCCATGTGGTGATCCTCGCCGAGGAAGCCATCTGTCGGAGTTTGGCCCACTGGGCGGAAGCGAACGCCGGCGCGATCGTGGACGCCGCCAACGTGGTGTTCGTCACCGGGCCGTCACGGACCGGGGACATCGAGATGCGGCTGAACGTGGGCGTGCACGGACCTCGGGAGGTCCACGTCATCCTCGTCTGACCATCCGTGTGCACGCGCCGGCGGTTTCCGCGAGATCGTGCACACAGGCTCGGGTTGTTCGGTGGCCCGTGTGCATGCGCTGGCGGTTTCCGCGTCCTCGTGCACACGGCGGGGTAGGGTGCGGTCGATGGCTTCCTGCTGCTACCAGACCGATTATCGGCGGCTGTTCCGCCGTCGCATGGCCGCTCGGCGAGCCCGGCGGTTCCGCCGCAAAGGTCTCGACGGGACCGCCCAAGCGCTGGTCGACGCCCTCGTCGCACGGGGCGTCGACGGAGCCGCGGTGTTGGAGGTGGGGGGAGGGCTCGGCACGTTGGAGGCGGCGTTACTCCAAGCAGGGGCCGCGCGTGCGACCAACATCGAGATCTCCGCAGGCTGGCAGGAGGCGGCCGAGAGCCTCGCCGAGGAGATGGGCCTGTCGGATCGGATCGAATACCGGGTCGGGGACTTCGTCGACGAGGCGGACACGCTGCCACCCGTCGACGTCGTCGTCCTGCACCGGGTCGTCTGCTGCTACCCGTGGGCCGACCGGATGCTGGAGGCGGCCGTATCGCTGCGTCCCCGGCTCATCGCGTTGACCTTCCCCCAGGACAGGGCGTGGGTGCGGGCGGCGATGCGGACCTTCAACCTCTTCCTCCGCCTCCAGGGCCTGGAGTTTCGGGTCTTCGTCCATCCCCCGCAGGAGATGCTCGGCTTGTTGGACGGGCGCGGCTACCGGGTGGTGGAGGACTCGGACCACGGGTTCTGGCGGAACGCGGTGCTGGAGTCGACATCGGAGGCCCCCGGCGACGGCCGAGGGCCCCGATGACCGACCCGGTATCCGATACCCGGGGGACGGCCCCCCAGCCCGCCCCACCCGAAGGAGATGGAGTGGGGGTGAGGCCGCAACGGCGGTGACCCCACCCCCTGACTCCGCTCCGCTCACGTCCTCCGAAGAGGACGCTCACTATCAGAGGTCGGCCGCAGGCCCCGAAAACATGAGGACCCTTCTCGAACCCGCCGGAGGGACTAGTCAGAGGGACTGGTCGGCCATCCAGTCGACGATGGCGTCCACCACCCGTTCCCAGCCGGGTTCGAGCATCATGTCGTGGGCCATGTCCTCGAAGATCACCGCCGACGTGCCGTAGGCGCGGGCGGTCGCCTCCACCTCGTCGACGGTGAAGATCCGGTCCCGGCCCGCACCGAGCACCAGCACCGGCACCGTCACCCCCTCTGGTCGGGGACGCCGGAACATCATGTCGAGATAGGCCCGGTACGACTCGTCTTGAAGCCGAGCGTGCAGGGTACGCACCCGGGTGTCGTCCATCTCGTCTCCGAACAGGGCGTCTTTAGCCAGGGAGGGCGTGGCGACGATCGGCCACAGACGGAGGGTGAGGTTGGTGCGGAGGAACGCTCCCGGGTGGCGACGGGCGATCCGGAAGGTGGTGGGGACCACCCCGGTCGGGGGAACCGACGCCATGAGGACCGCGCCGGCGGCCGGATGCCCGGCAGCGAGGTAGTGCTGGGTCACGAACCCGCCCATCGAATGTCCGACGATGACCGGCGGGGTGTCGAAGGTGGACGCCACCTGGCGGACGTCGGCGACGTAGTCGGAGATCGAGGTTCGACGCAGACTCTTCCGGTTGGGGCTGGTGCCGTGTCCCCGCAGGCTCAGAGCGTGGGCTTCGACTCCCCGGTCGGCGAGACGCTGCATGAACCCTTCGTCCCAGCACCACGCCCCGTGCCAGGCACCGTGGACGAGAACGACCGGGTTCGGGTGGGTGCGTTCGGCCGGTTCGGCGGTGCGTACCTCGAGGGTCATGGTGCGACGGCGGTGAGGATGGTGGCGGGCATCGTCGCCCCGAGTGTGCCAGAGCCGTCTCGTCGATGCGGCGCCGAACGGGACTCTCGTCGGGGAGCAGTGGCGGCGCGTCTGCCGACCGTCGACGGTACCGTCCGGGGATGGGAGCCTTCGCGGAGAAGCTGGCCGCCATCCACCGGGGTCGCCGCTGGATCGTGGCGCTCGAGGTGGCCGCCCCCGCTGCCGGCTTCATCGCCACGCTCGGGGAGTGGGGGGCGGCGGGGGTGATGGTGGTGGCCGCAGGCCGAGGGGTCGGGGATCTGGCGGACTGTCCGATCCACTACGTGGAGACGGAGAGCGCCGAGTCGATCATCGGCCGGATCCGCCGGGTCGAAGAGGCCTTCGCCGACCCGCCGCCCGACGTCGCCCAAGCCGTCGGCCGGTTCGACCCCGAAGGTAACGCCCTGGTCGTCACCGCGCCGTTCTCCAGCGCCACCAGGCTCCTCGGCAGGCGCGTGTATGGGGCCCGGCGTCCCGAATGGCTCGCCCTGGAGGACAAGACCCGGGCCGACGACCTGTGGGACGCCGCCGGGATCCCCCGGGCACCGTCCCGGGTGGTGCCGGTCGCCGAGGCTCCCGCCGTCGCCGCCGAGCTGGCCGGCCGCCTCGGGACGGTGTGGACGGCCGACAACACCGAAGGGTGGCACGGCGGGGCCGACTACACCCGCTGGGTCGCCGACCGCACCGCCGTCGCCGAGGCGGTGGAATGGTTCTCCCTCCACGCCCAGGCGGTGCGGGTGATGCCCTTCCTCGACGGGATCCCCTGTTCGGTCCACGGGTTCGTCACCGACCGGGGAGTGGCGGTGTTCCGTCCCGTCGAGATCGTGATCCTCCGCCGGTCCGACCGTCGGGGGTTCCTCTACGGGGGCGTTGCCACCTTCTGGGATCCGCCCGACGAGCTGCGCGAAGAGATGCGGTCGGCGGCCCGGCGGGTCGCCGCCGTCCTGGAGGACCAGGTCGGATACCGGGGGCCCTTCGGGATCGACGGGGTCGCCACCGCCGACGGGTTCCGTCCCACCGAACTGAACCCGAGGATGAGCGCCGGGTTGGGGGTCCAGGCGGCGGGCACCGACCTGCCGCTCGGTTCGACCACCCGGGCGGTCGTCGAAGGCGACCTCGACGTCGACCCCGACTGGCTGGAGGAGACGGTGGTCGCCGGCGCCGACGCCACACGATCCGGAGGGATGGGCGTCCCCCTCGCCGGGGAGGTGGAGCCGGCCGAGACCGATGTCGTGTTCTCCCCGGACGGCGAGGCGGTCCCCACCGACGCCGACCCGGACGGGACCCTGGAGGTGGGACCGAGCGGCGCCGGCGGCTCCTACCTGCGGCTCCGCCTCGACCCCGAGAAGGTCGAGCCGGGCCCGTCGGTGGCGCCGAAGGCGGTGGCGGCCTGCCGACTCGCCGCCAGGCTGTGGGGGATCGACCTGGCGGACCTCGAACCCGCCCCCGACCTCACCAAGTGACCCCTACCCGGCGGTGAGGACGACCCGCCCGGCGGTGTCGCCACGGCCGACCAGTTCCAGGGCGTCGCGGGCGCGGGGGAGAGGGAAGGTGGCGGCGACGACGGGACGTATCCACCCTTCGGCGGCGAGGGCGCTCAGGTGGGCGATGAGCCGCCGGTTGTCGGCCGGGAACCGGTCGGCCAGGGCGCCCCAGTACACGCCGACCAGTTCCACCTCCCTCGATCGGACCAGGTCGAAGGGGAGGTGGGGGATGTCCCCGGCGGCGAACCCGACGACGAGGAGCCGCCCGCCGGGGGAGAGCACGTCGAGGATCCGCCGGCTCACCGCACCGCCGACCGGGTCGACGACCAGGTCGGCTCGGCGTCCACCGGTGACGGCGAAGACAGCCTCGACCAGGTCGGAGACACGGTCCCGGCGCACCACCCCGGCCGCGCCGAAGCTCCGGACCAGCCGTTCGCCCCCATCGGACCCGGTGACCGCCACCACCTCCGCCCCGGATACGACCCCGAGCTGGACCGCCGCCGACCCGACCGACCCGGAGGCACCCAGCACCACCACCAGGTCGCCTGCGTGGAGGCGGCCCCGGTCGAACAGGGCATGCCCGGCGGTCCCGTACCCGGCCAGGAAGGCAGCCCCTTCGACCGCACCGAACGTCTCGGGACGGGGGAAGACGGCCGTGGCGGGCACCACCACCTTCTCGGCGTAGCCGCCCTCCCACACGAAGCCCATCACCGCCTCACCGACCGCCACCTGCTCCACCCCCGCGCCGACGGCCGCCACCCGGCCCGACACCTCGAACCCGGGAACGAACGGGGCGGACGGTTTCACCTGGTAGCGGCCCGCCAGCATCAACAGGTCGGCGAAGTTCACCCCCGCCGCCTCCACGTCGACCAGCACCGTCCCCGGCCCCGGCCGCGGGTCGGGGACCTCGGTCCAGGTGAGGTCGTCGACCCCGCCGAACCCGCTGCACACCATCGCCCGCATCGCCGGGCGAGGCTACCGGCTCAACTCACCCGGGCGGCCTCCACCAGCGGATCCAGGTCGAGGTGGGGAGGCAACGTCCCGAACATCGCCCCCCAGTCGCCTGCCACCCGCGTCGCCAGGTAGGCGTCGACGAGGGCGGGGGAGCCGTGGCGGATCACCAGCGACCCCGCCAAGGCGATCGCCATCGTCTCGGCCAGGCGACGGGCTTCCCGTTCCGGGTCGGACAGGGACGCCAGCTCCCGGTCGAGGCGGTCCAGGTGGGCGTCGAAACGGGCGTCGGCGCCGCGGGCTTTCCCCACTTCTTCCCGGAACACCTCCACCGAGTCGGGCTCCTTCTCCATCGCCCGCAGCAGGTCGAGGGCGATCACGTTCCCCGAGCCCTCCCACACGGCGTTGAGGGGCGACTCCCGGAACAGGCGGGGCATCATCGACTCTTCCACGTAGCCGTTGCCGCCGAGGCATTCCAGGGCTTCCCGCACCACCGGCGTGCACCGTTTCGCCACCCAGTACTTCCCGACCGGGGTGACGATCCGCTTCAGATGCGCCTCCGTCTCGTCGGTCTCGGCCCGGTCGAAGGCGGCGGCGACCCGCATCGTCACCAGCGTCGCCGCTTCGGTTTCGACCTCCAGGTCGGCGATCACCGACCGCATCAGCGGCTTGTCGATCAGGACATCCCCGAAGGCGGACCGGTGGGCGACATGGTGGGCGGCCTGGGTGACCGCCTGACGCATGATCGCCGCCGACCCGATCGTGCAGTCCAGCCGGGTGCCGTTGACCATCTCGATGATCGTCTTCACCCCCCGGCCTTCCTCACCGACCCGCCGCACCCACGCCCCGTCGAACTCCAGCTCGGCGGAGGCGTTCGACCGGTTCCCCAGCTTGTCTTTCAGTCGTTCGATCCGGATGGCGTTGACGGACCCGTCGGGGCGGTGCCGGGGCAGGAAGAAACAGGTGAGCCCGCCGGGGGCTTGGGCGAGGATCAAGAAGGCGTCGCACATCGGCGCCGACGTGAACCACTTGTGGCCGGTCACCTCGTATTCGTCGCCGCCGAGGGGTTCGGCGACCGAGGTGTTGGTGCGCACATCCGATCCGCCCTGCTTCTCGGTCATCCCCATCCCCATGAGGATCCCCGGCTTCTCCCACCAGGGACGGAACGTCGGGTCGTAGCTGCGGGAGGTGATGAGGGGCTCCACCACCGCCGACAGCTCCGGGTTGGCCCGCAGGGCGGGAAGCACCGACGACGTCATCGAGACGGGACAGGAATGCCCCTGCTCCATCTGGCCGTCCAGGTACATGAGGGCGGCCCGGGCGACATGGCTGCCTTCCCGTCCGTTCCGGTGGAACGAATGGACCCCTTCTGAGATCGCCAGGTTCATCAGCTCATGCCAGGCGGGATGGAACTCCACCTGGTCGATGCGGTGTCCGAACCGGTCGTAGGCCCGGAGGACCGGTTCGTAGGTGTTGGCGGCCACCCCCCAAGCCCGGACGTCGGACCGGCCCACCCGTTTCCCGAACTGGGCGAGATGTTCGCCGGCCCATCCGGCACCGCCGTCGGCGACGGCGCCGGGGAGGATCGGGTCGGTCGCCCACAGGTCGTATTCGCCGAGCTCGGGAGGCTGGTTGAGAACCTCGTGTGTCGTCATGGCGGACACCTCCTCGTACCACCCTCAGCCTATCCGCCGTCGCGGCGTCCATAATCGTCGGATGCTGCGCACCTGTCGCCTCCCGACATCCCATCTGCGGCGACGGCACGCCGGAGAGCCCGTCTCCAGGATCCGCTGATGCCGACCGAACCGCCCCCCACCCGGTGGATGTTCCCCGACCCCCGCGACGCCGGATCCGACGACGTGGTGGCGGTCGGCGCCGACCTGGAACCGGGCACCATCCTCGAGGCGTACCGGGCGGGGATGTTCCCCATGCATCTGCCCGACGGACGTCTCGCCTGGTGGTCGCCGGTGCACCGCGGCGTCATCCCCCTCGACGGGCTGCGGATCTCCAGGTCGCTTCGGAGGTCGGTCTGCAGGCTCCCCACCACCGTCGACACCGACTTCGAAGGGGTCATCGACGGGTGCGCCGACCGGTCACGGGACGGCGGGTGGATCACCGCCGACATCCGGGCCGCCTACGTCGAGCTGCACCGCCTCGGCTGGGCCCATTCGGTGGAGACCCGCGACGACGAAGGGAACCTCGTCGGCGGCTTGTACGGGGTGGCGATCGGCGGGGCGTTCTTCGGCGAATCGATGTTCCATCGGGTCTCTGACGCCTCCAAGGTGGCGCTCGTGCGGCTCGTCTCCGAACTCCGGGACGGAGGTGCGGTCCTGCTCGACGTCCAATGGGTCACCCGGCACCTCGCCTCCCTCGGTGCCGTCGAGATCGGACGCGACGAATACCTTCGTCGGCTCGCCGCCGCCCTCGAACGGCCCCTCCCGCCCCGATGGCGATGACGGCCGGTCAGGTCTGTTCGGTGAAGACGACCGGGTCGAGGCGGGTGCGGTCCACTTCGACGTGGAACACGTCGGCCCGGAAGTAGTGGCCGGCAGGGTCGAAGTTCTGGCGTTCGCCCCGCACCGTGTCGGCGTCGACGTCGGCGACGACGAGGCGTTCCTCCCCGGAGACCGGTTCGACGACCCAGCGGCCGTCCGGTCCGGCGACGGCCGACCCTCCGTCGTAGCCCAGGTCGGCCACCCGGGCCAACGCCTGCTCCCGGAGCGGGAACTCTTCGGGGATGTCGTCGGGGCGGAGGAGCGTCCCGGCGGAGAGGACGTAGCAGCGGCCTTCCAAGGCGATGAACCGGGTCGAATCGACCGTGTTGCGGACCGCCCCCGGCCACACCGCCACATGCAGCATCGTCCCCTGGGCGTACAGCGTGTGGCGGATGACCGGCACCCAGTTCTCCCAGCAGTTCAACCCCGACACGATGAACTCGCCCACCCGATGGGTGCGCAGGCCGTGCCCGTCGCCGATCCCCCACGCCATCCGTTCTTCGTGGGTGGGCATCAGTTTCCGGTGGGCGGAGACGACGCCCCGGGTCGGGTCGACGGCGACGAGGGTCGCGTAGACGGTGCCGCCGCTCGGCGAACGTTCCGTCACCCCGAGGTAGGTGAACACCCCCGTCTCGGCGGCGGCATCGGCGACGGCGGCCAGTTCGGGACCGTCGATGGTCACCGCCCCCGCCAGATAGTGGGCGTACGCCTCCTTCTGGTCGGACGCGTCGAACCGGGCACCGTCGGTGAGGGAGATCCAGAAGGGATATCCCGACAGGAACGTCTCCCCGAAGGCGACCAGGTCGACGTCGGCGTCCGCTGCCCGGCGGATCCAGTCGACCACGACGTGGGTGGTGGCTTCCCGGTCTCCCCACACGGGAGCTGTCTGAGCTGCTGCGATCCGCATCGGCGCATCGTAGAGGTCGCAGCCCGACAGCCGGTCGTCGGATCCGGCGTCGTCCCCGTCGGGGAGGCGGTTCGGCTACCGTCGGCCGGGTGCGGCGATGGCAGAAGGTCCTCCTCGGTGTCGTCGTCGTCGTCGCCGTGTCGGCGGTGTGGATCTTCTGGCCCGAATCCGCCGCCGACGAGGTGGCCGGCATCGCCCCCGAAGCCGGCGCCTACGACGCCACGATCCTCCGGGACGACTACGGCGTACCCCACATCTTCGGGAAGACCGACGCCGACGTCGCCTACGGGCTCGCCTGGGCCCACTCCGAAGACGACTTCCTCACCATCCAACTGACGCTCCTCGCCGGCCGCGGCCGCCTGGCGTCGGTCATGGGGCCCGACGCCGCCCCCGTCGACTATTTCGTCTCGCTCCTGCGGATCCCCGACACGGTGGAGCAGGGATGGCCGACCATCCCCGAGGAGGTACGGGACGTCCTCGACGCCTACGCCGACGGGCTCAACCACTACGCCGCCACCCACCCCGACGAGGCCCTGGTCGGCCTGTTCCCGGTGACCGGCAAAGACCTGGTCGCCGCCTTCGTGCAGAAAGTCCCCCTGTTCTTCGGTCTCGACGAGGTGATCGGCGACCTGTTCGGGGACGAACGTCCCGACCTGACGGCGTCCGTCTCTCCCGCCGCCCGGTACGGGTCGAACGTGTTCGCCGTCTCCCCCCGCCGATCCGCGACGGGAGAGACGATGCTCGTCTCCAACTCGCATCAGCCTTGGACCGGCCCGGTCGCCTGGTACGAGGCAAGCGTCCACTCCGAGCAAGGGTGGGACATGACGGGGGCGCTGTTCCCGGGGATGCCGTTCCTCGCCCTCGGCCACAACCGGGACCTGGCCTGGTCGTTCACGGTGAACCGCCCCGACCTGATCGACGTCTACCTCCTCGACGTCGACCCCGACGACCCGAACCGCTACCGGGTGGACGGCGAATGGAAGACCTTCGAGGTACGGACCGCCGAGATCGAGGTGCGGCTCGTCGGGCGGCTCCGCTGGACCTTCGAACGGGAGGCCCTCTGGTCGGTCTTCGGGCCGGTGATCCGCCGACCCCACGGCACCTACGCCCTCCGCTACGCGGGGATGGGCACGGTGGGACTCGCCGAACAGCTCTACCGGATGAACAAGGCCACCAGCTTCGAGGAGTGGCGGGACGCGCTCTCCGCCCGAAACGGGCTGCCGTCGTTCAACGTCGGGTACGCCGACCGGACCGGACGGATCGCCTACATCTACCACGGGCTGTTCCCCGACCGGGACTCCCGATTCGACTGGGAGGGGTACCTGCCCGGAGACACCACCGCCACCCTGTGGACCTCCTACCTGCCCCTGTCGGCGTTGCCTCAGGTGGTCGACCCGGAGTCCGGATACATCCAGAGCTCCAACTCCACCCCGTACACCGCCGCCGGACCCGACGATTCGCCCCGGCCTGGCGACTTCCCCGCCACGATGGGGATCGAAACCCACGAGACGAACCGTTCGCTCCGCTCCCGGACCCTGCTGGCGGCGGATCCGTCGATCACCTTCGACGAGCTGGTGGCGATCAAGTTCGACGTCGTCTACGACGAGACGTCGGCGCCGGTCCGTCTTCGGGACCGGATCCTGGGACTGGGCCTGGAGGGAACGTCGGCCGACATCGACCGGGCTTTGGAGACGGTGGCGGGCTGGGACCGGTCCGCCGACCGTGCAGACCGTGCCACCGCCCTGATCGTCGTGACCTTGGCCGAGCTCTTGGACGCCGACGTCGACATCAACCCGTCTCAGCTCGCCGAGCCGATCGACGTCTCCGACGGGGAGCTGGCGGCGGCGTTCACGGCGGCGGTGGAGACGCTGGTGGACCGGTTCGGACGGGTGGACCCGCTGTGGGGCGACGTGAACCGTCTCGTCCGAGGCGACCGGGACCTCCCCCTCGACGGCGGACCCGACCTCCTCCGGGCCGTCTACGGGCGGCTCGTCGACGGCCGGTTCGAAGGCATCGCCGGCGACGCCTACGTGCTCGTCGTCTCCTTCCGGCCCGACGGGACCGTCACGTCGCGGTCCGTCCACCAGTTCGGTTCCGCCACCCTCCGACCCGACTCCCCCCACTACGCCGACCAGGCCGACCTGTTCGCCCGCAACGAACTGAAACCGGTCTGGTTCGACGAGGCCGACGTCCGCGCCCACCTGGAAGCCGAATACCGGCCGGGGGAGTGACCCGGGCGGGCAAACGGCCGGTGACGGCGAGTAGAGTGCAGCCCGTCGTGGAGGAGGGACCCCAAACGCGGGTGGTTGCGGCTGTAGACGTCACCCCCCTCGGTCGTCGTGTCGCCGAACGCGCCCGGCTGGTGGCCGAGCAGCTCGACGCGGCGTTGGAGATCCTCCACGTGCTCGAGCCCCTCGGCGACGCCTACCTGCACGACGGTGTCGTCAAGCTGGTTCGGGACCACCGGACCCGGGAAGCCGAAGACATGGCCCGGTGGTTGGGTGGACGGGCAGAGGTCCCCGTCGACTTGAAGGTGTCGAAGGGGTCTCCTGTGTGGGAGATCGTCAAAGCCGGGAAGGACGCCCGACTGGTGGTGGTGGGGGCGTCACCGGTGGACCATCCCCGCCTCGGACCTGTCTCCGCTCGGGTGGCGGAGACCTCGTGGACCGACGTGCTGGTGGTGCGCCGCCAACCCCGGGTGCCGTACCGTCGGGTCGTCGCCGCCGTGGACCTGTCGGAGCTGTCGGCGGCGGCGGTGGACCTGGCGTTGGAGCTGGCACCCGACGCCGACCTCTCCCTCGTCTACGCGCTCCCCAGCCGCCACGACGGGCTGATGGCCCGGGCCGGCATGTTCCCCGAAGAGATCGACTCGTCGAGTCGCCGTCGTCTCATCCAGGCGAAAGAGGCGATGGCCAAGTTCGCGGCTCGCTGGCCGGGTCGGGTCCGCACCGTCGTCGAACATGGGCCTCCCGCCCAGGTGGTGGAGGAGGTGGTGCGCCGACGCTCCGCCGACCTGGTCACCGTCACCAACCGGGGGGCGGGCGCCACGAAACTGGTGCTGATGGGGACGGTGGCCGGTCGCATCCTCCAGGCGGTGCCCTGCGACGTGGCGGTGCACCGGGTGCCCGGCGAGTTCCGGCGTCCCTGAATCGTTCTCACCGGCTGCTCATCTGCGGCCAATCCTGGACTCACGGTCCGCCCCGACGATGTTCGGCATGGATGAACGCATGTCCGATCTGTCCGAACTGGCGTCTCTCCTGCTCTTCCTGCAGGGGGCGATCGCCGCGGCTCTCACCGCCGAAGCCGCCGGAGGCGCGATGGTGTTCGGGGCGGGCGGGTTGGGGGCTCTGCTCAGTGCCGTCGGGGCCGCCTCCACCTTCGTGCTGGCGCGAAGGGTGCGTCGGCGCCGGGCCGGGGCTCTCCGCTGGGCCCGACGCCTCCAATACGGGTGGATGCTCACCGGGGTGGTCGACATGGGCCTGTCGGTGGCGCTGGCGGGGATCGGACCCGCCCCCACCCCTGTCCTCACCCGGCTGCTGCTTCCCGCCTCCATCCTCGTGGTGGTGCGCCGGCTGCAGACGGGAGCCGCCGTCGCCGTCACCGACGCGGAGGTGGCGGCATGAACATCGTGGACCGCTACGTCGCCAGCCCGATCTACCGGATCGAACATCCCGTCGCGCTGGTGCTGGCCGCCGGGCTGGCCGCCGTGGCCTGGTTCGGATGGCGACGGTCGGCCAGGGCAGCGAGCTGGGGCTGGGTCGTCTCCGCCGGTGGGTTGGGCGCCGTCGACCGGCTCTTCGTCGGCCTGGTGGCGGTCTCCGCCGTGGGCAACCTGGGTTTGGCCGTCGAACATGCCGACGGGGCCGGCGTGTGGCTGGCGGTGGCTGCAGTCGCCGAGGCGGCGGTGGCCCGTTGGACGTTGGCGGGGGAACGGTGGCGGGGCTGGGCGGTGGCGGTGTTGGTGACGGTGCTGACGGTCCATCTGGGGTTGACGGTGGCGGGAGTCACCACCGACCAGGTCGGTCTCGCCGTCGGCCTGGTGCAGGCGGCGGCGTTGACGGCGGTGCTGCGGAAGGTGGAGGGGGAACGGCTGCGTCGGATGGCTGCGTCGACGGTGGCGGTGGGGGCGGTGGGGTTCGTCACGTTGGCGGCCTGGGCCGGGGCGGTGGTGGCAGGGGAGGGGGGTGAACGCCTCGGCGACACCCCCCTCCCCGGGGTGCTGCTCCCCCGGGGCGAAGACCGTTCACCGACCGACGCCGAGATCGCCGCAGCCGAACGGTTGGCGGAAGAGACGGTCGCCGCCGTCGCCAAGTTCGAAGATGTCGAGGTGGCGGCTGCCGCCGGGTATCAGGTCGACGACATGTCCGGCTCCCAGTTCCATGCCGAGAATCCGGTCTTCAAGTCGGACGGGGTGATCCTCGACCCGCAACGGCCGGAGACCCTCGTCTACGAGCCGACCCCGAACGGGCCGGTGCTGCTGGGTGCCCTCTACGAGATGGAGGAGGTCGGCGTTCCCGGACCCGCCTTCGGCGGTCCCCTCACCGTGTGGCACGCCCACGACCATCTGTGCGTGTCGTTGCTGCCGCCCGGCCTCGCCGGGTTCGAATCTCCCCTCGGTGGATGCGGGGTGGGGGCGGTGTCGTTGCCGATCACCAACGAGATGATCCACGTGTGGACGCTGCCCGACGTGCCGAACCGGTTCGGTGAACTGGACGAAGGGTGGCTGGCCCGGTATCTGGCGGAGGTTTCGCCGGTCGTCGGACCGGGTAGCCTGTCGCCCCCATGAAACGTTGCTCTCTGCTGTTGGCCGCTGCGTTGACGCTGGCGGCCTGTGGGGCGCCGGCGGCGACGTCCACGACGGCGGCCTCGGAAGGGTCGACGACGTCGACCACCGTGGCGCCGACGTCGTCGACGACGACCGGTGTGACGACGACCAGTACGTCGTCGACGAGCACGTCGACGACCGCTCCGACGACTTCGACGACGGCTCCGACGACCACCACGACCGTTCTGGCCGGCGAAGAGATCGACTTCGGACCCCGGGCCGGGGACGTGCTGGCCGTCATCGGTGTGCGTTTCGACGACGTCCTCAATGTTCGTGCCGGCCCCGGCACCGACCAGCCGATCGTCGCCACGTTGGCGCCGACGTCGAACGAGGCGGTGGCCACCGGCCACACCCGGGCGTTGCCGCGGTCGTTCTGGACGGAGGTGACGGTGGGGGGTGTCACCGGCTGGGCGAGCCTGGCCTATCTGGGCTTCCTGGGGGTGACGTCCGACATCACCGGCGACGTGGTGGCGGCCCTCGGCGGGGTGCCGACCGCCGACACGATGGAGGAGTTGGGCCTGGTCGTCGCCGGGACGCAGGCGTCGGACGAGCCGCGGTCGGACATCGTCGTGGTGACGGCTCCGACGGTGGGCGACGTCGGAGAGGTCGTCGTCGACGTGGTCGGTCTCGGCGACGACGCCTTGGCGGGCCTCCGCCTCCGGGTGGTCGGAGGCATCCCCGACAGCGGCGACGGGTTCTTCTTGACGTTGGTGGAGGCCACCGCCCTCTGCGCTCGGGGCGTCACCGACGACGGACTCTGCCTCTGACGTACACTCGCGGACGGGGCCCGTAGCTCAGGTGGTCAGAGCAGCGGACTCATAATCCGTAGGTCGCAGGTTCGAGTCCTGCCGGGCCCACCGGCGACAACCCTTGCGGTTATTGGGGTTTCGGCGTTTCCGCGCTCACCGGGATCACGCCCAGGCCGCCCCCAGGCCGCCCCCAGGCCGCGAGAATCTGAGAAACCGCGGCCTGCGAGGGGTTCGATCGGGGTGTCTCGACGTCGATGTGCGCGGTCGCGAACGTGTTCTGTTCGGTTGAATCACGTCCGACTCGACAACTTCCGAGGACTCCCGAGAGGGTTGGCGAGAAGCGGTCCGGCGACGGCGCCGGCTACATCGGGTAGACGTTGCCGAGCTCGAGGATCTGCCAACCCGACGTGCCGCGGCCGAGCACGACATTGACCTCCCAGCCCACCTCGGCGAGCTCGCTCGCCTCCTCAGGGACGGCGACGGGTCCGACGTCGTCGAACCAGAGTTTGCCTGGCTCGATGCGGCTGATGGCGGCCATGTCCTCGTAGTAGTCGTCGTCTGAGAGCTCGCCTCGCAGCCGGGGTGATGCCTGCATCACCCGATAGAGGATCTCGCCGAGCCGCTCGGCCCGGGGGAGGAGCCGGCCGGCATCGGCAGCCATCTCGACGGCGTCGGCGGCGATATGCGGATCGACGTAGCCCTGGTCCTCCAGCCACTTGGCCAGCTTCTTGGTGACGGTCCCGGCCTTGCGGCGCAGGTCGTCGGAGGCCATCACCTTGCGGATGAGGAACCAGGAGAGGAACTCGTAGTAGTGCGCGGTGATCTTCTCGGGGCCGAAGGTCCGACAGAAGGCCCCCATCTCCTCGTCGGTGGAACCGTCCCCGAAGGCCTGCTCGAAGCGTTGCACCTCGGCGCCGACCAGCGACGCGTGCCCGTACATGTTGAGGTTGTCCCGCAGCAGGGAGATCACGTCCTCGTAGTCCCGGAGCGTCCGCTCGCTGAGCCGGGCCCGTTGCTCGTCCAGGAACTCATCGAGGGCGTCGTCGATGGTCACCATGGCGAGGAACGATACTGCGGTCGGCACACCGCCTCCCGGCCCGGGTGATCTTCCTTATCCGAGAGGATCGGAATCGATCCCTCGCAACGGGATGACCGCCGGGTCGGCTCCGGTGCCTCCGGAGGAGATGACCCGCCGGCGAGCAGCCGTCCGCGTCTCGTCGAGCCGCCCTGCCAGTTCCTCCATCTGGGAGGGGAACAGGTGCCCGTAGGTGTCCATCGTCACGGTGATCGACGAGTGCCCGAGGTGCTCCTGGATCGCCTTGGGGTGAGCGCCCTCGGCGATGAGCAGGGCGGCGCAGGTGTGCCGCAGGTCGTGGATCCGGAGGCCGTCGGGGACATCCGCGGCCCGGACCGCTGGCAACCAGACGCGACGCCGGAAGTTGCTGTGCCGCAGCGGGGTCCCGTCGGGGGAGCGGAACACGAGCCTCTGGATGTCGTCGGGGCCGTATCGGGCCAGGTGCTCGGCCAGCTGGTCCCGGACGAACGAGGGAAGGACGACCGTGCGACGCTCGTAGGTCTTCGTCGGGCCGAAGTGGACGGCCCCGGCCACCTCGGCCATCGACTCGGCGACCTCCACCCGGGATCGCTTCAGGTCGAGGCGTCGGCGACGAACCGCGGCGGCTTCGCCCCACCGGAGACCGCCGTAGGCGAGGAGGTAGACGAGGGCGGTGTAGCGCTCGTCGATGGCGTCGGCGAGCAGCTCGACCTGCTCGGCAGTGAGGAACAGCTTCTCCCGGCGTCGAGCCCGAGGAACTTTGACGCCTGCGGCCGGATTGGCGGCGATGACGCCGGCCTCGACGGCGGACGCCAGGGCCGAGGACAGCACCTGGCGGGCCTGACGGATCCGGGAGGCGCTCAGCCCCGAGGCCTCCAGGTCGGCGACCCACGCTCGGATCTCCATCCGGCTGATGCGTCCGAGCTCGAGGTCGCCGAACCGGGGGAGCACGTGCCGGCGCAGCAGCGAGCGATAGTCGTACTAGGTCTTCGGCTTGAGGTGGACGGTCGTCGCCATCCACCGCTCGGCCCACTCCTCGAAGCTGACCTTGCCGAGCGCCGGGTCGATCCACCGCCCCCGGACCTTGTCGACCTCGACCGTCGCCAGGAACCGCTCGGTGTCGACCTTCCGAGTGAACGTCCGCGACCGCTCCCGACCGTCGGGCCCCCGATACCGGGCCCGCCACCGACCCGGCCCTCGCTTCTGCACGTGCGCCATCCGACCACCTCCTCGGCTCTCGTCCCAACGTACCGGCCGGGAGTGACAGTCGGCCGGGATGCGTGCCCATGCATCATGCGGTGGGACCCTGTCACCGGGGTTTCAAACCGCTCTGCTTCGGGTGCCGCGGCGGCGTGAAGGCCATCCGAACCCTCTCGACTCCTCGGGTCGACGAGAACGCTGCAACGGCAACGACTTCCGGCGCCGTGACAGGGTGTTTGACAGGGCTGTCGACAGGGTTGCCGGCACTCTGCTGAAAGGGTGGTGGCGTCTTGTGACCCCATGGAGTCGGGACGTTTCCCCTCGGCTCGGCCGGACATGCCGTGGGTTCGCGATTCCGGGACGCCGCGATTGGTGTCCATGGTGGACCTCGAGCCTGCGACGCCGAGGACCAATGCGCGATTGGGGACGAACACCACCGGCAGCGAGCCGGCCACAGAGGAATCGACGGCCAGCTCGGGGACCTCCGCCGACGGCAGGACCCGGCACCCCACCGCGATTCGCGTCGGAACCCCTCCAACCCCACACGCACCTGCAACAAGTTACCCGATGTCTACATGTCTACAGGGAGGCGGATGATGGAACCCGACCGGGGCACCCTTGCGAGCATCGACCGGAAGGTCCTCTCCCGGCTCGGCCGCGACGAGAGGTACCGGATGGTGCGGCTACCGATCTCCGACGCGCTGTGGTCGACGTGGAGGCGGTACTGCGACGCCGCAGGCGTCCCGATGGGCCGGGCCGTCGTGGCCCTCATCATCCAGGAGCTTCGCGCCGTCGTCGAGGAACTCGACGACGCGCGTGCACCGATCTTCGCTGGCCGCGCCGAGGAGCGATTCGCGGCCCGGGAGGCACGGCTCGCCGCCCGGGAGCGAGAGCTCACAGCGACCGAGCAGCGACTTCGTGGATGGGACGAGCGGCTACGCACCCTGGAGGCAGACCTACAGGCCCGGGAGCAGCGGCTCGAGCTGGCATCGAGACTCGCCCGGCGCGACCGCACCATCCGGAAGGTGGGGCGTAACGAACGCTGCCCATGCGGGTCCGGCCTCAAGTACAAGCACTGCCACGGGCCATGAGGGAAGGCTGTTCCGAGGTCGGCGATCCCCCTCAGTCGTCATCGTCGTCGTCGGGCACCTCATTGAAGCCTTCAGAGAGCGCGCAGCCATCGCAGACGGTCTGCATCCAGTTTCTCCTGATCCGCAGCTTTCCGGGCTCACCGCACAGTTCGCAGGTGCGCGCCGATGCGGCTTCAGCTTCCCTGACGACCCTGTCTCCGGCCTCACGGTTCCGGCCGCTCCAGTAGAAGCGGAGAGTGCCGAACTTCTCCTTGACTTGGAGCACTCGGTAGTCGGGATCGATCTCTCGTAGCCGCTCTTCCAGTTCGGCGAGGATCGGATACCACCCTGGTCCGCACCGTATCCACCGGCCCCAGCCGTCGGGGATCCGTTCCAGCAGGGCACGGAGCGCTTCCTCGTACTCGCCGGCGTCGGGAGGCACGTGGAGGGCGTTGGTCATCCGTTCGAGGTCGACCGGAACCTGGCGCACCGCCTCGATGGCGGCCATCAACTCGTCCTCGCCGGCACCGCTTCGTGCAGCACGCGCGAAACCAGCGACGGCAGAGCGAAGGGCTGCCTCCCGCTGCTCGTCCGGTTCGGGGTAGTCGGCCACGGCAGCGCTCCCCATACGTCTCGTTCACTCTCAGCGATGAGCGTATCGGCACCGACCGACAGATCTCGCCCTTGGACCGCCTGCTCCCTCCGGGCCGCATCGCGCTCGTCGCGCCGCGGTGGCAGGAGCGTGCAGGGAGTGCAACCTTGACTCCAGCCCAGCCGTATGTACAATGTACGCACAGAAAAGGAGGCCCATGACCACAGAGCAGCGCGACCGAAGATGGACGTTCCGGGTACGGGAACGTAGCGACGCCCTCGTGCGGGAGGCGGCGACGCTGGAGGGTGTCTCGCTGACGACGTTCGTCGAGGAGAGCGCCGTGGCCCGTGCGCAGGAGGTGATCGCCGAGCACCAGGCGATCAGGCTCAGTCCCGAGGCGTTCTCGCGGTTCGTCGATGCCCTCGATGAGGCGCCGGTCGCCGTTCCCGAGCTCGTCGAGTTGTTCTCCCGGCCGAGCCGCATCCCGCAGGCGTGAGCGAGCTCCGGCCGATCCGGAGGCTCGAGGCCGGCGACGACCTCGAAGTGTTCGACTGTGGGGTACCGGCCCTCGACGAGTGGTTGCGGCGGTTCGCCCTGTCGGACCAACGGGCCGGGGCGTCGGTGACCTATGTGCTGCGACGCGGTGATCGGGTCGTGGGGTTCTACACGCTGGCCCCTCACGCCATCGAACCGGACCAGGCGGAACGCCGGCTGGGCGCAGGGCTTCCCCGCTGCAGGCCCATCCCGGTCATCCTGCTTGCTCGGCTGGGGCTCGACCAGTCAGAGCAAGGGAGCGGCCTCGGTGCCGACCTGCTGCGCGACGCGCTGGCCCGGTGTGTGGCTGCCGCCGACGAGATCGGGGGCCGGGCGGTGCTCGTCCACGCCAAGGACGAGACTGCCGCGAGCTTCTACGCGAAGCATGGGTTCCAGCCGCTGCCGGAGAACCCGCACCATCTCTACGTCTTGATGAAGGACCTGCGGGCCTCCATCCGGAGGAGCGCCGGGTAGGCGAGATGTTCACCGTTCATGCGACCAAGAAGCTGCTCGGCCGAGTGCGCCGGCCCGTGATGCCTCCGGTGGTGGATCCGGACACGGGGCTGGGCAACTGGTACGCCAACGTCTTGTTCTGGCGGCCCCAGGTGGCGTTGCTGGTGAACGAACGGACGCTGTTTCCGGTGCTCATGCCGTTGGCGTCGGCGGCCACGCTCCTCGACCGGTTTCCCGAGGCTCTCGGTGCGGTTCTCGGCCGCCACTCCACGACAATCAACGTATCACGTTGTCAGTCGGAACCCCGGTGGCGACGATCCCTTCAGGACTGTCGGATCCGGGAGCGGAAGAAGACGTCTCCGACATCGCCGGCGACAGGACCGCCCAGGCCGCGGCCAGGCCGCGAGAGGTTGAGAAACCATGGGAAGCGACGGGACCCAGTGAGCAGTGAAAACCCTTGGCATTATTGGGTTTTGGGCGATTCCGCCAGCTCGGCGAAACCCGCCGTGTCGATCTCATAACCCGTCGGTCGCAGGTTCGAGTCCTGCCGGGCCCACCGGCGAGAACCCGTCTCCGAGCCGCCCACCGGGCGATCGCCCACGCTTACCTCGTGAAGTGACGCCAGCTCCTGGTCGTTCCCGGGCTCCGAGCATCGAGTGATGCCGTGCCGACCCGAACGAGCTGGGCCGGATCCCGACGGAGCTCGGCGGCTACCGGAGTTCGATGGCCTGGGAGACGAAGTCGTCGAGCGCCTCGGCGACGCGTTCGTTCCAGTCGGTGACGACGAGATAGCGGACCTGCTTGCCGGTTCCCGTCAGCATCCGCTCCGGGTCGTGGAGCAGATGGCCGTGTTCGAAGCCGACCCTGGCGTGGTCGTCGGCGGGAAACACGGCGCACACGTAGCCGGCGGCGGGGTGGTGGAATCCGACACCGTGCCACCCGCGATAGACCCGTTCTGCGGCCTCCGGCATCACCCCGAGGATCGCCTCCCGGCATCGCCGCACGAGGTCTCTGACCTCCGGGGGGAACTCCCCGAGGAGCCGGTCCAGTTCGGGCGGGGACTCACGCATGGGCGACCACGTCGCCGTGCTCCATCGACGGAGGGGCGACGATGAGTTCGAACATCGCCGCGGCCTCGGGGATGTGAGGGGCGGCTTCGGCGGCGGCGAGGGCCTCTCGGTGGGACTCCCAGCGCCAGATGTCCATCCAGGTGGCGTCGTCGATGCGAACCAGGTTGGCCTCGACGAGCCCCGGGAAGCGAGAGCGGATGGCGGCGACGGCCTCCTGCCAGCGGTCGACGAGCTCGGCGGCTCGGGCAGGGTCGATCGTGTAGCGGGCGAGTTCGAACGTGGCCATCGGGTTCATCCTTCCTCGTCGTGGGTGGTCACCCGCCGGATCAGCAGGTCGAGGGCGGCGAGCCCGTCGGCACCGAGCATCTCGGCGGTGGCCCGCTGGGTTCTCAGCCAGGCGTCGGCGGCGTCTTCGGCCAGGCGGCGCCCCTCCGCCGTCACCGTCAGGCGGGATCCGGGGCGGTCGCCGCCGGCCACCAGACCCCGGCTCCGCAACCTGGCCAGGTTGCGGCTGAGGGTGGAGCGGTCCATCTGCAGGGCACGGGCCAGGTCGGCCGGCCGCAGGTTCCGGTCGGCGGTGAGCAGCGTCATCAGGAGGTCGAGCTGGGCCACGGTGAGCCCACGGGGTCGCAGCGCCTCGTCGTAGGCGCCGACCACCACCCGATGCAGCCGCCGCACCTTCGCCGCCAGGCACGGCTCGGTCCACAGCGCCGCCACGGCCTCTTCGCGGCGTGTGTTGTACATACAACAAACCTAGTGGGCGGTGCGGCGTACAGCAAGCGGCTTCGGGCCCGCCCTCGTCGACACCTGGAAGGTCGCGGCCAGGGACGTCGGGGAAGAAACCCAACGACCCTCCAGTCAGGTCAGAGCCCGAAGGAGACGGTCGGCCACGACCACCTCCGTGCCGGCGAGCCCCACCGAGCAGAACAGGGTGACGTCGTCTCGGTTGGTGCGTCCTCGCCGACGACCAGAAACGACGTCGGCCAGCTCCACCATCGGCACGTCGACGAAGAAGGGACGCTGGTAGGCGTCGACCTGGGCGAGGGAGTCGGTGACCACCACCGACGCCACCTCGGCCACATCGGGCGACAGTTCGTGGGCGTCGGCGAACTTGGGGCCGATGGTGGTGACATGGGTTCCCGGCTCGAAGGCGTCCGACGCTACGACCGGGGTGCGGCTGTCGGTGGCGAGGATCACCACGTCGGCCGCCTGTGCCACCGTCTCGGGTGTGTCGACGGCGACGACCTCCACACCGGACCGGCGGGTCATCTCCTCGGCGAAACGGATCCGACGTGTCGGATCCCGCGAGTGGACGACCGCCTGGGAGAAATCGCGGACGGCGCCGGCGGCGAGGAGATGATGTCGGGCCTGGAGACCCGTTCCCACCACCCCCAGGACGGTGGCGTCGGGCCGGGACAGGCTGTCGATGGCGACGGCGCCGATGGCCGCAGTCCGCAGCACCCCCAACAGGTCGCCGACGACGAGACCCCGCAGACGGCCGTCGTCGGAGTCGAACACGGCGACCACCTGGGCGTGGTCGGATCCCCGGGAGGGGTAGACGTCGTAGACCCGAAACCCGGCGGTACGGCTGCGTGCCGTCTCGGCTCCGACGGTGAAGACGAGCCGTCCCGGACCCACGTCGAGAACCCACCGGGGCGGGGCGACGAGATGCCCGGCCGCCTGGGCCCGGAGGGCGTCACGGACGGCGTCGATCGACAGCCCCACCACACGTGCGAGGTCTCCGGCCAGGTCGGTGTCGGTGAGGACCGGTGCCCGCATCCTTCGGGAACCTACCCCGTCGGGTTCCCCGGTGGGATCCGACGCCGCCGCCCCGACCGTGCGGGTGGCCGGGGAAGACGCGGCGGGTATCCCCGCGAGACCTCACCGGGCGTTCGGGGCGGCACGAGGCAGGTGTCTTCCGCGGCGTCGCCGAACCGGTGAACCCGACGAGGGTCGGACCGGTTTGTTACGGTGCGTCCATGACGGGGAGGAGACCCGCCTCCGGGGCTGCGTCCGTCGCGGAGAACCGTGGCGGTGCACCGTCCGTGTGTGTGCACGAGCCCGAAGTACCGGCGAGCTCCCACCTTTCCGAATCGGGCCTCGACGGTCCGGCACCGGAGGGTTCTCACCGGAGGGTCGACCGCCCGCATCCCGGGTGGTCGACCGGTACCTTCGTCCGTTCGACTGGCCGGCGTCCACGTCGCTGACAGGGCGGATCGACGGCGAACACACCCGAGGCGTCCCGGTGGGGCGTCGTGACCCTTCACGGAGGGACGCCGGCGTCCTCGACGTGGGACACCTGCCCTGAAAGCCGACACAGAGGAGGTACCGATGAGAACCCTCGTGGTCGTGACGGCCCTGGTGCTCGCCGCCTGCGGAGGCGGCGGAGGTTCGGCTCCTGCGGCGACACCCGAGCCGGCCGAACCCGCCCCGGCGGGTACGGAAGGGACGACGGCCGTCACCGAACCGCCGTCGACGGAGCCGGCCGGTGGCGGGGCCGCCGGTGCGACGGTGACAGACCCGGCAGACGACCTGGTGGATGCCTTCGACGAGACCCAACCGTGCGCCGATCCGGCAGGCAGTTTCGATGTGGCGGAAGCCGCCGTCGAGACAGGCGACGACGGGTTCACCGTCACCCTGCGGGGCCACGTGCCCGGACCGCTCCAGCAGGTGCGGATCGCCATCACCACCCCGGGAGGGGAGTTCTACGACATCCGAGCCCGGGCCGACGGCAACTCGACGGTCGACGGGGGAGGCCCCTACGCCTGGGATTCGGGGGCGGTCGTCACCCTGGAAGGATCCGACGACGCCTACACCGTGTCGGTGACGAAGATCGCCCTCGACGCCGGTTCGGAGGTCCAGCTCGTCACCCGTTCTGGATGCGGCGACGTCGTCGAAGCCGTCCTCGGCTGAACGACGGTTGCGGACCGGAGGGCGTCGTCGATGTCGGCGGTCGACGATCTCACCGTGCCCCGGAGACCCCAAGCGAGGTTGCGTTCGTCCTGAAGCAGCCTCGGTGGATATCTGTTGGGTGGAGACACCTTCAGGCCTCTATGGCGGTGCCGGGATCCTGCTCCTGGTGCTGGGGAAGCACCTGAGGGGGTCGGCGAGCGGTCCCGGCACCGGTAGCATGCAGACCGATGGGACGCATCACCACCACCGTCGCACTGGCCAAGGCCTCGTGGCGGGTCCTCCGAGCCGACAAAGAGCTGCTCGCCCTCCCCGTCATGTCCGGGATCGCCACCGTCGTGGTGGCGGCGTCGTTCCTCCTCCCGCTGTTCGCCTCGGGAGTCGTCACCGACGGCGGCGGCTGGATCGGTGCGGCGGCGGCGGCGTTCCTGTACCTGGCGTTGGCCTACATCACGATCTTCTTCAACGCCGCCCTGGTCCACGCCGCCGACGAGCGCCTCCGGGGCGGAGACCCGACGTTGGGCAGCGCCGTGCGGGGGGCGTGGGCCCGCAAAGGGCGAATCTTCGGCTGGGCCGTGGTCTCGGCGACGGTGTCGATCATCTTGCGGGCCATCGAGGAGCGTGCCGGGTTCCTGGGTCGAATCGTCAGCGGGATCGTCGGGGTGGCATGGTCCCTCGTCACCTTCCTCGTCGTCCCGGTCCTCGTCCTCGAAGATGTCGGGGTGGTCGAGGGGATCAAACGGGCGGGGTCGCTGTTCCGCCAGACCTGGGGGGAGAACGTCGCCGCCCGGGTCGGTTTCGGGTTCCTCGGGTTCCTGGCGGCGCTGCCCGCCGTCGCCGTCGTCTTCGTCGGTGGCTCCATCGGTTCGACCGCGTTCGGTCTCTCCGTCGTGGCGGCTTTCCTGTGGGTTGGCGTGGTGACCGTGGTCCTCTCCGCGTTGAACGGCGTCTTCCAGACCGCCCTGTACCACTACGCCACCGGCGGCCCCATACCCGACGACACGTTCGGGTCCGCCGCCATCGCCGAGGCGTTCGTGCCTCGCAGCAGACGGGGTTTCTGACCGTCCCCGACTCCGAGCCTCAAGACGCCCGTTCGACCATGGTGGCGAAGGCCCGCATCGCGCGAGGCGTGACCAGGCGGAAGGGCTGGGAGACGAGCCACACCAGCGGCTTCGCCCACAGGTAGGCACTGTCGGGTCGGACGGTGAGGGTCACCTCGGTTGACCCGTCGCTCCGTTCTCTGAACTCGAAACGGGGACGGTCGAGCCACAGGCCTCCGAGGGCCCGCTCGTCGAGTTCGAGGACCGACTCCCGGTCGTGTACGACCACCTCCTGGCGGAGGATCATCGTCCAGGGACCGAGGATGCGGTAGCGGACGTAGATGACCGAACCGAGCTCCGGCCAGCTGCCTTCCACCTTCACGAGCCCGGCGTACGCGGGGTAGAAGGTGAACCAGTGGTCAGGGGAGAGACCGTGTCGGTAGATGTCCTCGACCGACGCGTGGACGTCGAAGGTGTGGGACCAGACCATCACCGGCATGGACGCTCCCGTCGGTCGGTGAGCCAGGATGTTGAGGGCGTCATGGTGCCCATCATGGCACTGCGGCGGCGGGTGAGGATGCCGTCGTCGACCCCGAGGGTGGCCGTGTCGCGGCCCCGTGGTCGCTGACGGTCTCCGGACGCGTGGAGGGTAAGGTCCTGTCGGAGAGGACGACCCGTGACGATCGAAGGAATCCACCACGTTCAACTCGCCATGCCCCCCGGAGAAGAGGCGCGGGCCGTTGCCTTCTACGAAGGGCTCCTGGGGATCCCCCAGGTCGAAAAGCCCGCCCATCTGGCGGTCCGGGGCGGATGCTGGTTCGAGTCGGCCGGGACCCGTGTCCACCTGGGTGTCGAGGACGGTTTCCGACCTGCCCGCAAGGCTCATCCGGCCCTCCAGGTCGACGGGCTGGCGGAACTGGTGTCGCGGCTTCGCGACGCCGGCGTGGAGGTCGTCGCCGACCAGCCGTTGGAAGGCTTCGAGCGCGTCTACGTTTACGACCCCTTCGGGAACCGACTGGAGCTGCTCGAGCCGACGGGGTGAGCACCCGACCCCACCGACGAAGGTCCGTTCCGTCCCGCGGTCCAGGCTCGCAGCCCAGGAACCGAGGTGATAACCTAGATTAGACTTTGTCCGAAAAACGCCGGGAGGGAAAGGAGCGCGTCCATGTCCAACGCCGAGCAGCAGAGGGAAGCCGGAGCCAAGTGCCCGGTGATGCACAACCCCCACACCGCCACCGGTTCGACAGCCAACCAGCATTGGTGGCCCAACCAGCTCAACCTGCGGCCCCTCGCCAAGAACTCGCCGCTGATCGATCCGACGGGGGGAGCGTTCGACTACAAGGAGGCCTTCAACAGCCTCGACCTCGACGAGGTCAAGCGGGACCTGGCCGCCCTCATGACCGACTCCCAGGACTGGTGGCCCGCCGACTACGGCCACTACGGGCCGCTGTTCATCCGGATGGCCTGGCACGCCGCCGGCACCTACCGGATCCATGACGGCCGGGGGGGCGCCAACACCGGCAACCAGCGCTTCGCGCCCCTCAACAGCTGGCCCGACAACGCCAACCTCGACAAAGCCCGTCGTCTGCTGTGGCCCATCAAGCAGAAGTACGGCCGGAAGCTCTCCTGGGCCGACCTGCTGATCCTCGCCGGGAACGTCGCCTTGGAGACGATGGGACTCGAGACCTTCGGGTTCGGCGGTGGCCGGGTCGACGCCTGGGAACCCGAAGAGGACACCTACTGGGGTCCGGAGGAGGAGTGGCTCGCCGACGAACGCCACACCGAAGACGGCACCCTGCTCGACCCCTTCGCCGCCGACCACATGGGTCTCATCTACGTCAACCCCGAAGGGCCCAACGGCAACCCGGATCCGGTCGAAGCCGGTCGCTACATCCGCCAGACCTTCACCCGGATGGGGATGACCGACGAAGAGACCGTGGCCCTCATCGTCGGTGGGCACACCTTCGGCAAGGCCCACGGGGCCGGGGATCCCGACCGCTACCTCGGGCCCGAACCGGAAGGGGCGCCGCTCGAAGAGCAGGGGCTCGGCTGGAAGAACACCCTCGGAACCGGCATGGGTCCGGACACGATCACCTCCGGCCTGGAGGGGGCGTGGACGTCGAAGCCGACCGAGTGGGACAACGAGTTCCTCCGCAACCTGTTCGAATACGAATGGGAGCTCACCAAGAGCCCGGCCGGTGCCCATCAGTGGAGGCCGAAAGACCGCTCCCTCGACGACACCGTGCCCGACGCCCACGACCCGTCGAAGCGGCACGCCCCGATGATGCTCACCACCGACCTGGCGTTGCGCTACGACCCGGGCTTCGAGCCGATCGCTCGCCGCTTCTACGAGAACCCCGACGAGCTGGCCGACGCCTTCGCCAAGGCCTGGTTCAAGCTCACCCACCGGGACATGGGGCCGATCACCCGGTATCTCGGTCCCGAGGTGCCCGAGGAGCCCCTCATCTGGCAGGATCCGGTCCCGCCGGTCGACCACGAACTCGTCGACGAGGCCGACATCGCCGAGCTGAAAGAGCGGATCCTCGCCTCGGGTCTGTCGCTCTCCCGCCTCGTCGCCACAGCCTGGGCGTCTGCGTCGACGTTCCGGGACAGTGACTACCGGGGCGGCGCCAACGGCGCGCGGATCCGTCTCGCCCCGCAGAAGGACTGGGAGGTCAACGACCCGGCCGAACTGGCGACCGTCCTGGAGACGCTGGAAGGCATCCAGGCGGAGTTCAACGCGGCCCAGACCGGCAACAAGCGGGTGTCGCTCGCCGACCTGATCGTGCTCGGGGGCTGCGCGGCGATCGAACAGGCGGCGAAGGCAGCCGGCTACGACGTCGAGGTCCCCTTCGCCCCGGGCCGGACCGACGCCACCCAGGAGATGACCGACGTCGACTCCTTCGCGGTGCTGGAACCGCGGGCCGACGGGTTCCGCAACTATCTGCGACCGGGCGAGAAAGCACGACCCGAAGAGCTGCTGGTGGACCGGGCCGCTCTGCTGTCGCTCACCGCTCCCGAGATGACGGTGCTCGTCGGAGGGATGCGGGTGCTGGGCGCCAACTCGGGTGGTTCCACCCACGGCGTCCTCACCGACCGTCCCGGTACCCTCACCAACGACTTCTTCGTCAACCTGTTGGACCTGGGGACCGAGTGGCGGGTCTCCCAGGCCGAGCACGTCTACGAAGGGGTGGATCGGACGAGCGGCGAGGTCAAGTGGACCGCCACCGCCGTCGACCTGGTGTTCGGGTCGAACTCCCAGCTGCGGGCGATCGCCGAGTACTACGCCGAAGACGGTGCAGGCGAGACCTTCGTCCGGGACTTCGTCCGGGCGTGGGACAAGGTGATGAACCTGGACCGCTTCGACCTGCGCTGAACCGGACGGGACGTCACGACGGGGTCTCCTCGGGAATCCGAGGAGACCCCGTCAGTGTGCGGCGGCTTCGGCGGTCTCCTCCGCCTTCTTGCGGAGGAACAGCCAACCGATCAGGCCGGCGGTGGCGGACCCGGCGAAGATCCCCAACTTGGCCTGCCCGGTGAGGTCGGGGGACGTGAAGGCCAGGTCGGTGATGAACAGCGACACGGTGAACCCGATGCCGGCCACGGCCGACACCCCGACGATCTGCCGCCACGTCGTGTGGGCGGGGAGCCGTCCCACACCGCTGCGGACCGCGATCCAGGTCGCCGCCGAGATCCCCAGGGTCTTGCCGATGACGAGCCCCGCCGCCACCCCGATCGCCACCGCTCCGGTCGCCGCCGCCGCCACGTCGATCCCGGCGAAGCGGATCCCGGCGTTGGCGAGGGCGAACAGGGGGACGATGACGAACGACGACCACGGGTGCAGCGCCGCCATCATCCGTTCCAGAGGGGAACGGGCTTCCTTGGCGATGGCGGCCAATGCGGCGGCGTCCGGCGGGCTCCCGGCCGGAGTGGGGGCCGCTTCGTAGCGTTCCAGGATGTGCCGGGAACGTTCGAGATACACCTTTCCTTCGTACCAGGGCCGGGCCGGCGTGAGAAAGCCGAGGGCCACGCCGGCGAGGGTGGCGTGCACGCCCGACTCGAAGACGAAGAACCAGGCGGCGACGCCCGCGACCAGGTAGAACCCGGTGGACCGGATCCCGACCCGGGTCGCCACCCACACCGCCAACAGACTGATCAGACCCAAGGTGAGCCAGGGCAACGACAGCTTGTCGGTGTAGAAGATGGCGATGACGGCGATGGCGACGATGTCGTCGGTGATGGCCAAGGCGAGGAGGAAGAGTTTCGCTCCGACCGTCACCCGGGAGCCGAGGAGGGCGAGGACACCGACGGCGAAGGCGATGTCGGTCGCCATCGGGATCCCCCAGCCGCGGGTCGCCTCGGCGCCGGCCCCCGAGGTGAGGGCGAGGTAGATGAGGGCGGGCAGGACGACACCTCCGAGGGCGGCGACCGCAGGCAGGGCGGCGCGACGGGGATCGCGGAGCTCGCCGACGACGAGCTCACGTTTGATCTCGAGACCGACGACGAAGAAGAAGATGGTCATCAGCCCGTCGTTGACGAGCCCCCGCAGGGTCTCCTTCAGCTTCAGGGACTCACCGATGTCGAGGACGATGGGGGTCTCCCAGAACCGCTCGTAGGTGTCGCCGAAGGGGGCGTTCGCCCAGATCAGTGCCAGGACGGCGGCGATGAGCAGGACCACGCCGCCGGAGGCCTCGACGTGGGTGAAACGCAGCAGGGGACGCAGGATCCGGCGGGGCACGATCCCCTCGGACGTGAGCCAGGTGTCGTGCAGACGGTCGTCGTTCATCCTCGAGGTCCTCCAGAGACGTCGGTGGGGCTGTGGGTGCGGTCGGGGTGGATCGTGGGTGGGGTGTGTCGGCTCAGCGGGGCGGGCGGTCGATGCCGTCGGCGTCGACGACCCCGACGAGCCTACCCGTGGCGTCCACGACCGGGATGGGATCCGGTCGGCGTCCACCGACCAGCTCCGTGATGTCGTCGACCTTCTCGTCGACGGTGAGGAACACCGGGTCTTCCATCACCTCGCCGAGGGCTTGGCGGGGGTCCGCTTCGGCGAGGCGTCGCCGGGACACGGTGCCGACCAGCTTGCCTTCTTCGGCGACGATGACGTGGTCGCCGGCGGCGAGGAGGCAGGCGTCTTCCACGAACATCTGTGGTCCGAAGGCCACCGGAGGGCCCATCACCTGGAAGACGCGGGTGGGGCTGTGCCGGATGACGATCGTCCCGTGGGGTGCCTTCGCCCGGATCCGGGCGCCGGGCCCGAAGAACTGCCGTTGGAACCACGAACCGCCGGGGGCGCCGACGACGAGCAACGTTCCGGCGGGCAGGGAGTCGACCATCGCCGCCGGATTCGGGGTCTCCACCGGCTCGGTCCGCAGGTGGGGGACGGCGGCGGCGATGGACGCCAGGACCCCTTCGGCCAGGTCACGTTCTTCGGATCCTCGGTGACCGTAGACGGCCCGGGCGGGGACACCGAGGCGACGGCCGAGGAGGTCGGCGACGGCGGCCGCCAGGCGCGAGTGGGGTCCGCCTCCGACGGCGGCGACCACCGACGTGGTCGCCTCGGGGCGGAACCCGTCGGGGACGGCGACGCTGCACAGGTCGAAGGAGCCGAGGTGGCGGGTGACGAGCAGTGTGGCCCGGGCCTCGATGCAGGTCGCTTTCACGTCGAAGCCGGCCGGTGTGGCGGCGTCGCCGCCGAGGAGCTCGGCGAGGGTCCGGCATTCCCGGCCCTTGGTCCACACCACGCGAGGCTCGAAGGACCGTCGGTCGGGATGGTCGGGCGTGTCGGGTCGCCGGGGACGAGTGTCGGGGGTCATGGTGTCTCCTGAGGTGGCGACGGCGATCCGGAAACCGTCGCCCGGTCGGTTGGGAGCGGGCCGACGACGGGGCCGCGGGTCGGCGTGGTACGGACGCCTGACACAAACACGACACTAATATCGTGTTTTCCGTATCGTCAATCGAGGGTCATATGTCGTCGAGGGAACACTCCGGAGAGCCCACGGCGCCGGGTGGTGGACGTCGGGGAGGCTGGACATTCCTCACCAACCACGCCCGGGTCCTCATCGGCATCGCCGAAGAACCCGGGATCCGGATCCGCGACCTGGCAGCACGGATCGGCATCACCGAACGGGCCACCCAGCGCATCGTCGCCGAACTCGAGGCCGCCGGCTACCTGTCGCACGAAAAGGACGGCCGTAGGAACCGGTATCACCTCCGTCCCGAAGCCCGGCTCCGACATCCACTCGAACAGGACATCGAGATCGGACGGTTCCTCGACCTCTTCGTCGGCCGGACCTCGGCTTCCCGTCGGGGCGACCCCACCTGAGGGTTTCGCCGGGACAGGATCTCACCGTCCGTTCATCCGGCTCTCACCTCCGACTCATCGGAGGTGCCGAGCTTCGACGACATGACATGGAAGATCCCCGCCGCCGCTTTCGTCGTCGTCGCCGCAGCCTGTCTTCCCGCAGGGGAACCCGGACCCGGTCCCGAGCCCGCCGACCTGCCCCGGATCACCCCCTCCGACTGGCGCTTCGGCTGGGAGGAGACGGAGCGGGGGGCGTGGCGGAGCGTCGACGTGACCGTACCGGGTGAGGTCGACGTGGAGACCGGGGATGCGGTCACCGCCGGGCTCGGGGTGATGGCCATCGACCGTCTCGAAGGACCGGCGATCGACGGAAGGCGCCTCGTCGACGTCATGCCGCCCGGTTCGACGGTGCTGGTGCGTCCCGACGGCACCGCGGTGTTCTCCTACGGCGACCTCTTCGATCCGGCCTGGCGGGGGCGGGTTCCGGTCTGGGAAGCCCTCGAGACCGAAGACGGGACCCTCACCGTCGACCGGTTGGCAGACGGTGCCGCCGGGGCCAAGGTGGCGACGGCCGCCACCGCCGACGAGATGCTGTTCGTCGCCGACACCGAAGGGGACGTCTCGTTCTTCTGGATGGGGGAGCTGCGTTACTGCTTCGAGCTGGGCCGGCCCCTCCGCTCCTTCGCCCTCGCCGATCTCTCCGGCACGAAGAAGACCACCGTGGAGGTACCGGCCGGATTCGAAGTGCGCCTGTCGGTCGACGGGCGCCGGTGGGAGACCGTCTGGCGTTCGGAGGAGGAGGGTCCGGCCACCCCGACGGTTGGTCTTCCGTCGTGGATGGTGGGCGCCGAGCGGATCTGTGTGGGTCTCGACGCCGGGGAAGGCGAGTTCGCCACGGCCGACCGCCTCGACGTCACCGTCGAGCTCGACGCCACCGACCTCGTCGACCTCACCTCGTTCGAGGCGGGCACGGCGACCGTCACCCTGGATACCCGGGGTGAGCCCGCCCGGGCGCTCCTCTTCTGGGACGCCCCGGGCCTGGCGGTGGTCGGTGCCGGGGAGATGGAGGCTCCTGCGGTGGTGGAGCTGCGTGCCGGCGACGACGAATGGGTGGCCGCCTTCCCCAACGGGGCGGTGCTGCGGATCCCCGCCGACGGTGGGGGGCGTCCCGCTGGCATCGGCCGCCTGCAAGTCGACGGCGTCCCCGTCTTCGACGCCACGGCGTCGACGGTCCGGGGGCCGGTGAGCCTCGACGTAGCCGTCGGAGAGCCGCTTCCCGGCCCGGGTCTCGACTGGGTCACCTACCGACAGGGATTCTTGGACTCGGGACGTTGGGCATCCCGGGGCGAGCGGGTACGGCGCACCCTGGACGAGGAGGATCTGGTCTTCGAAGGTGCGGAGGTCCGAGACGACCAGGTCGTGTTCACGTGGTCGGTGGCCACCCCTGGGGGAGCGGGGACCGTCGAATGGGTCCTCTCCGGCGCCTCGCCGGAGATGGCGGGCGGCCGCTTCGCCGGGGTGGCGATGTCGTGGCGACTCCGGGGACCCGGTCTCGATTCCGTCGAAGGCGTCGTCGTCGACGTTCCGGTCCCGGTCGCCCCCGGCGAGCACGAGGTGGGCCAGTATTTCCGGGCCCTGGTGGAAGACGAGGTGGTCCTGGCGAGCCCACCGCGGCGACCCGACGCCGTCTGGTTCGAGAACAGCCAATCCTTCGTCTTCTTCTCCGGTCCCGGCAGGACCGTCATCGGATACTTCGACCGGCCCACCTCGGCGACGGTGTCGACGGCGCGGGAGGCGGGACGGGACCGGTTCCGGTTCCGGATCCCCGTCGGGCCCGGCGGCGACACCGCCGCCCTCGTCTGGGCGGTCCTCGGCGTCGGTGCCGGCGACGCCCCGACGGCGGTGGACGCCTGGGCCGCCGTCTACGAAGACCTCCGCACCGGATATCTCCGGACGGCGGGGGTGGCCGACACCCGTCCGGTGCCGACCCTCGTGTGGAACCAGCCTGGCGAAGAAGCCTTCGTCGCCGACCTGGAGAGCTATGTGGCCACCGGCGAATATCCGACGGAGGGATGGTTCCGCTGGTTCGCCGACAACCGGGTGGAGCGGGCAGCCGAGGTGGGGATCGCCAACGTGATCATCCAGGCGCCGTGGTGGAGCGACGCCGAGGATCCCGAACTCGTCAGCTCCTTCCACGCCCCCCGGGCCCTCGAGGTCTCGAAGCTCCTCGGCGGCGTCGATGGGTTGGAGGAGCTGGTGGCCCGGGCCCACCGGGCGGGAGTCGCCGTCACCCTCTGGTACCCGAGCGGCTATTCGATCCGGTCGCCCCTCTTCGAGGAGAACCCCGACTGGGTGGTGTGGCAACGTTCCGGCATCCCCGAAGACGGTGGATGGGGTGACGTCATCGCCGTCGACCCGGGCGAGGAGTACCGCCGATACGTCGTCGACCGGCTCACGGAGCTGCGGCGGCGGGTGCCCTTCGACGGCGCGTGGATGGACTCCTGGGCGGCGCTGGCGGTCCCGGTCGACTTCTCGGATCCCCGTCCCGTCCCCCGGCTCGACGACGCCGTCGCCCTCCAACGGGCCTTCACCGAGATGGGTCTCACCCAGATCGTCATTGAAGGTCTCGGACCTGTGGGGCGGGGCGACGCCTACGGCGACTACGAGACCTATTCAGGACCGCCCGACCCCCTTCCTGCCCAGGAGGCCGAGATGGAGCGCCTCCGGGGACGGGAATACCTCCTCTACCGGATCGGAGCCGGCGTGTACCTCGACGTCGACGTCTACGAGCGGGCGCTGGCGGCGGGGGGCCTGGTCAACGTCGCCAACCTCGACGAGGTCGACGCCCTCGACGACGACGCCCGGGAACGGTTCCGGGACCTCAACGTCGCCTACATGGCGGTGAAGGATCGGATGGATTCCCGGTCCCTCCTGTACGCCGACGGACGCTGGGTGGGGGTGGCATGGACGTCCGAGGACTCCGACGGCGTCGTCGTGTTCACCTTCGAGGATCTCCTCCAAGGGGTCGACGGGTCGGTGACGGTGACCGACGTCGTCACCGGAGACACCTTCGTCGCCGACGGCACGTTCCGGGCCGAAGCCCACCGTGTCTACGTGGTCGGCGAGAACTGACCGCCCTCGAGGCGACCGCGACCTCCGGCGTGTCGCCGCCACGACCGGCGTTGGTGCCGCTTTGGGGAGGGGCGCGACGCTGGTCGCCCAGAACCCGGAGGTGGTGTCATGCAACGTCGAACCAGAATCGTTCTCGTCGCGGTGATCGCCCTGGTGGTCGCCGCCTGTGGCGGAGGAGGGCCCGTCACCGAAGGTCCCGTCGAGGCCGGGGATGGCCCCTCCCCGACCAGCGCGAAGGCGGAGACGTCGCCCGCCGCCACGCAGACACCCACCGACGATCGCCCGACGGCGTTCGACGGGCCGTCGCTGTGGGTCGCCGCCAACGAGGGATACACGCTGCTGCGGTACACCCCGGACCTGGACCTGGTCGACCGGGCCGACGAGTACGTCGGCGACCTCGACTTGAGTACGACGCGGTCCTTTCATCCGATGGGCGGGCTGGTGTGGTTCGTCACCTACGACCCGGACCCCCGACTGGTCGGCATCGACCCGGACGGCTACGGCATGGTCCGCGAAGTGAACCTGGCGGGCGACCCCTTCACCGTCTCGGCCGGTGCCGACAGGCTGTGGGTCTCCTACTACGACCAGAACGTCCTCACCGAAGTCGCCGGTGACGGATCTGCCGAGACCTTCGAGGTGGCGGGCCTCCCCGGGCTGGTCCTCGACGAGGGCGACACCGGATGGCTGTTCGACTACAACCAGAACCGCCTGTACCGCTTCGGTTCCGACCCCAGCCAGGCCGAGGTCGGCATCTCAGAGATGTCGACGGCCGACGCACGCGCCGCCGTCGACCTCGGCGACAGCATCTGGATGACCCTCGAGGATCCCTCCGACATCCTGCTGCGGCTCCGTCCCGACGACGGTGCGGTCGATCGGATCTGGTGCGACGACACATCCGGGGACTGTGAGGTGTATCCCGACGACTTCCTCAGCACCTACGACCTCGAAGGTGGAGCCACGTTCGGCGAGGACATGGTGGAGATCGACGGGAGGTTGTATGTGGTCGGTTCCGCCTTCATCGTCTTCGACAGCGTCCCCCTGTACGTCATCGACCCGGCGAGCCTGAAGATCGTCGCCCGGACCGACACCGAGCCGGTGGAGGCGATGGCGAAGGTCGGGGACGAGCTGGTCCTGTTGGTGTCCGGCGAGTTCGGACCCGAGTCGTGTGGTCGCCTCTACCGGGTCGACCCGGGGACGCTCGAGGTGAAAGACCAGGTGGATCTGCCCGGGGGACTGTGCCCGGACGGGATGGCCGTGGGCTGAGGGGCTTCGAGGGTCGTCGGGACCGGTCAGCCGAGACGGCGGACGGCATCGACGAGCCGGTGGACGTCGTCCTCGGTGTTGTAGAAGTGGGTCGAGACCCGCAGGCCGCCGACCCCTGCCGTGTAGCGGATCGAGAGGAGGATCCGTTCGTCGAGGAGACGCTGCAACAGCGCTTCGTCCTGTTCGGGTGTCTCATGACGGCGGAAGACGGTGATGCCGGAGCGGGCGCCGGCGGAGCCGTCTCCGATGAGGCGGGCTCCGGCCGCCTCCAGCTCGGCCCGGAGGAGGTCGGTGAGGCGGCGGATGTGGTTCTCGATGTTTCGGGCGCCCACATCGTTGATGAGCCGGACCGAAGCCTCCAACCCTGCCGCCCCCGGGTAGTTCGACGTGCCGCCGATCTCGAAGCTGCGGGCGGTGCGGGGGAAGCGGTACTCGCGGAACGGGGTGATCGTGGGTGTCCCGAAGTACCGGGGCCAGCCTCCTTCCGGTTCCTCCAGGGACAGGTAGCCGTAGGCGGGGGGTTCCAGTTCGGCGAGGACCCGGTCCGACAGGGCCAGGAACCCGCATCCGAAGGGGGCGTTCAGCCATTTGTGGCCACCGGCGGTGACGAAGTCGGCGGGACGTTCGGCCAGGTCGACCCGCATCGCCCCCACCTCCTGGATGACGTCGGCGACCACCCAGATGTCGCGGTCCCGGCACAGCTCCGACAGGCCGGCCATGTCGATCCGGTAGCCGCTGGACCACTGCACCGTCGAACAGCACACCACCCGGGTCCGGGGGGTCATCGCCGCCTCGAAGGAGGACAAGTCCAGGACGCCGTCTCGGGAGGGGACCGGCCGGACCACGATCCGGTCGCGTTCGGCCCGCTTCACCCAGGGGATCGCCACCTGCAGGAACTCTGTGTCGGGGATCAGGACCTCGTCTCCGGGACGGAGCGGAATCGCGGCGGCGGCGATCCCCAGCCCGTGGGTGGTGCTCTCCACCAGAGCCACGTTGTCTTCGGACGTGTTGAGCAGACGGGCCACCTGGGGGATCGCCCGGCGTCGTAGTTCGTCCATCGCCACGTGGTGAGCGGAGGCGTCCCGTTCACGACAACCCAGACTGGTCTCGACGAAGCGTTCGATCGCCTCGGCTGCCTGGATGGGGGCGAGCCCGACGCAGGCCGCGTCGAGGAACGTCGTGCCCTCCAACCCGGGGAACCAGCTCCGGACGGTGTCCGGGTCGAAGGTCTGCGCGTCGGTGGGGGTGGTCACGGTGCTCCTGTCCACCCCGTCTCCGGCTCGGGATGGTAGACACCCCCGGACCCGCCTCGTCCGCGGTCAGTCCCGACGAAACGGGGGTCCGTCCAGCAGCGGGAGCATCACCTTCTCGAAGGGCACGTCGAGGGCGGTCGCCACCGTCGACGTGTATTTCAGGAGGGCGACGGTGGTGACGATCTCGACGATCTCGGCGTCGGACCATCCGAGGTCCCGGAGCCGGTCGGTCATCTCGTCGGTGACGGCGGCGGGGCGTTCGGCCACGACCCGGGCGAACGCCAGGGCGGCGTTGGCGCGTTCGTCGAGGCGGGACGAGGCCCGGCCGTCGGCGATCTCGGCGCATTCTTCGGCGCTCCACCCGAATCGGAACAGGTACAGCATGTGGGCGGCCGTGCAGTATTCGCACTCGCCGACAGCGGCGGTGACGACGAAGATCGCCCGTTTCATCTCCTCGGACAGGCTGCCTTCGGTCATCGTCGCGAGGCTCAGGTCCCACAGGGCGTCGGTGGTCTCGGGGAGCGGAGCGAGGGCCTGCTGCAGGGTCGGGACCATGCCGTAGTAGGCCTTCACCCGCTCGAAGACCTCTCGGGTTCGCCCGGTGGCGGTCTCGGGGTCCTGGAGGGGGACGCGGCTCATGGCGGTGTTGCTCCTCGGTCGGTGGACGCTCCGGAGGGTAGAGGAGCCGGCGGTGGGCTCGTGGCGATCAGGACGCTCCGGGGGAGAAGACGAAGAACCCGGCGGTGGCCGACGCCACCAGGCGGCCGACGCCGTCGCGGATCTCGCCGGTGAGGGTGAGCAGCCGCCGCCCTCGGTGCACGATCCGGGCGGTGGCCGTCACCGTCCCGGCGGCGACGGGACGGTGGAATCGGATGTGCAGATCGACGGTGCTGCACTGGGCCTCCGGGGGGAGGGTGGCCACGGTGGCGTGTCCCATCACCGTGTCGACGAGGGCGAACAGCACGGCCCCGTGGACGGAGCCGTTCGGGTTGAGATGTTCGGGGCCGAGGGTGATGCGACCGAGGGCATCACCGTCGTCGGTGGTCTCCAAGGTGAGGCC
>Ga0256830_1000299_pt1 | contig 43967 bp, 34 predicted proteins | sample 128326metaG_FD_190537 | JGI IMG/M metagenome (GOLD analysis project Ga0256830, IMG submission 190537) | Hydrothermal vent microbial communities from Lau Basin, Pacific Ocean - 128-326 | ecosystem: Environmental > Aquatic > Marine > Hydrothermal vents | place: Pacific Ocean: Lau Basin | collected...
GGACTCCCCCCCTTCCCGGATCTCCCCCGCGGAGGCTCCCGATGCACGCAGTCCTCCCCCTCCTCCTAGCACTCACCCCCGCACCCCTTCCCGCTCCGGCCGCCCCCCTGGACGCGGGCTCGACATTTCTTCCCGCGAAGATTTCGCAGAATCCCGCCCGCCGGAACTCCGTCCCTCCCCCGAGAAGCCCCTCGAAAATCCCCCCCGCCGGGGCCGCCAGAAAACTCGACAGGGGTCTGGAGAAGTTCTCGGGACGGGTCGAGGTCTTCGTCCGGATGAAGGAGCAGCTCCTACCGGGGGCGGGGGACTACGAGGCCTTCACGAAGAAGCATGCCGGAGCTCGACGCCGGGAACTCCGGGCCTCGGTCCTCGAGGACCTCCACCGGTTCTCGGACCGTTCGTTCGCGAGGATCCGGGACCTCGTCCACGAACTCGAAAAAGGAGGGGATCTCCGGGGGCTGCGCCGCTACTTCGTCGTGAACGGCTTCGCGGCCCTCGCGAACGCAAAGGCCTGCCAAAAGCTCGCCGCGCACGAGGAGACGGCCTTCCTCTACCGGAAACCGCTTCCAGGACTTCCGAGCCTGACCTCGCTTCCCCCGCGGGGAGTCCGTCCCCCGTCACGGAAGGCGGCGAAGGCCAGGCGGGCCCTGTTCGAAGCGACCCTGGAACGGCTCGCGGAGGAAGCCCCCCCCTTCGATCCGGCTCGGGTCGAAGCGACCTGGAATCTCTCGCGCCTGAAGGTTCCCGAGGCTTGGAAGCGGGGGTTCCACGGACAGGGAGTCGTCATCGCCCTCCTCGACTCGGGTCTCCTCCCCACCGCCCCCCTCACGCGCGCCCTCTGGCGCAACATAGAAGAGGAGTTGAACGGCGAGGACGACGACGGAAACGGCTACGTCGATGACCTGTTCGGCTGGAACTTCGCCGAGGATTCGAACTTCGTGCTCGGCGACGACCCGAGGCGCATCCTCTCCCATGGAACGGCCTGCGCCGGCATCCTCGCCTCCCGGCCCGTCGAGACCGGGGGCCGGATCCTCGCTCCGGGCGTCGCCCCCGGGGCGCGCCTGATGGTCCTGCGGGGCATGGGAAGGATGCAGGCCTACGAATACGCCCTCGAGAAAGGGGCCGACGTGATCTCGATGAGCTACATGTGGGTCCGCCTTCCCCTCGGGAACTGGCGCGGGCTCTACCGTCTCGCCCACGAGCACATGGCGGCCGCGGGCCTTGTACAGGTCGGGGGCGCCGGGAACTTCGGCAAGGGCGGGCGGAGGCCCGCCCCGCCGGGGAAGCAGATCGCCCTTCCGAAAGACATCCCCTGCGTCCTGGCCGCGGCCGGAATCCTGAAGGACGGCACGAAGGCGCCGGCATCGAGCGAGGGCCCCTGCACCTGGGACGACGTCGTGTTCTACGGGGACTACGACGAGGCGCACCCCCTGCAGAAGCCCGACGTCACGGCCTTCTTCACGGGCTATCCGGTCTGGGTCCCAGTCCGGAGGAAGATCCTCCGCAGGGTCCGTTGGTCCGTCGTCTGGAAGGGAGAGGACGGCATGGGCCTCGTCATCGGTCCCGCCGGCAACTCCTTCTCCGGTCCCCAGACCGGCGGGGTCGTCGCGCTGATGCTCTCGGCGAACCCGGACCTCCCGGTCTGGGAAGTCCAGGCGCGCCTGCGGGCCTCCGCCGTCGATCTCGGACCGAAGGGATGGGACCCGACTTTCGGAGCGGGGCTCCTCGACGCGGACAAGGCCTGCAAACTCGCCCTCGACTACGGCCGGGACGGGGGGCGCTGAACCTCGGGGAGGCCCGGTGCTCGTTCGGTTCTGCCTCTACGGCTTCCTGAAGAACCAGCGCTTCTACGAACCCTTCCTGCTCCTCTCCTTCCTCGAACGCGGCCTCTCCTTCTTCGAGATCGGCCTCCTCCTCGGGCTCAGGGAGATCGCAACGAACCTGTTCGAGATCCCCACCGGGGTTCTCGCCGACCGCTGGGGGCGGAGGAGAGCGCTCATCCTCTCCTTCCTCGCCTACATCGCGAGCTTCCTCCTCCTGGGTTCGGCCCGCGGCTTCCCGCTCCTCCTTCCGGCGATGTGCCTCTACTCCCTCGGAGACGCGCTGCGCACCGGAACGCACAAGGCGATGATCTTCGCCTGGCTCGACAACGAGGGAAGGAGCGGCGACCAGACGAGGGTCTACGGAATCACGAGATCCTGGAGCAAGTTCGGCTCCGCCGTCTCCGTCGTCCTCGGCACCGCCCTCGTCCTCGGGAGCGGGGAATACGCAATCGCCTTCGATCTGGCCGTCTTCCCCTATCTCGCGAATCTCGTAAACCTGAGCGGGTATCCCGCCTTCCTGGACGGGCGGTCTCCCCGAAGGCCGCCGGCCTTTCCGGGCCTTGCCGCCCTTTTCCGCGGAAGCCTCGAGTCCCTCGCGGAGACCTGGAAGAACGTGGACCTCCGCCGTCCCCTCTGCGAAGGGATGGCCTTCGGAGGCCTGTTCCTGGCCTCTAAGGACTACTTACAGAACCTCCTCGCGGGGCTGGCCGGAGGACTTCCGGCGTCCTGGATCCCTCTCGAGTCGGCCCGGGGGAGGAGCGTGCTCGTCATCGGGCTCGGCTACTTCGTCCTGCATCTCGCCTCGGGATTCGCGAGCCGGAAGGCCCACCGCCTCGTCGAGGCCGCCGGCGGAGAAGAAGCCGCCTCCCGGAAGGTCTGGACCTTCGCAGCCCTCCTCTACGCGGGCCTCGCCCTCGGAGAGGGTGCGTCCCTCCCCCTTCTCTCGGTGCTGGCCTTCCTCGCCCTGCACCTCTGCCAGAACCTCTGGCGTCCGATCCTCGTCGGCCGCCTCGGGCTATCGTCCCCGGCGGGCCGCCGGGCGACGATCCTCTCGATTGAGAGCCAGGCCCGCAGAATCGCCGCCTTCATGATCGCCCCCCTCCTAGGCTGGGCCGTAGGGCTCGGTGCCACCGGGACCTCGCTCGGAGCCTTCCTTCCCTTGGGCCTCCTCGGGCTCGTCCCCTCCCTGTTCTTCGCTCTCCGCTCCTCGGGGTCGCGTTGACGATTGCGAAGCGTTCATGATAGTCTTCCCCGGTCGGGACGCATGACTCATCTCCGACCCTCGATGCACTCCCGTCCTTCCCCTCTCTAGTCCTCGTTCAGAGCCCTTCGTGTTCCTGAACGCCTTCCCCTCGGTCTCATAAAAGAACGTCTCGCATGAATCCCCAACTCTCACCTCGTTCGTTCGGGAGAACGGCCGGAATCGGCGCCCTCGCCTATTTACTCCTGCTCCTCCTTCTTCCCGTCTCCTGCTTCAAGTCCTCGAGCGGCTCCCCGACCCCGGGCGGGGGAGGGGGGACGAGCCTCCCCTCCTACGCCTTGGACATCAAGGCGAGCCGGCTCTCCGCCCCGGCGGGCACGCCGATCACCTTCGAACTCGTCACGAGCCGCCCGAATGTCTCCTTCCGGAGCGTCTCCTGGGACGTCGGAGGCCCGGCCCCCCTGAGCGGAAGGAAGATCACGCACACCTTCCGGAGCCCGGGGCTCTATCGGGTCGAGGCCCAGGCCGAATCCACCTCCGGGGAGAAGACCGAGGCGGGGATCGGCATTCGGATCTTCGATTCGAAAGGGAAGTTGACCGATGCACTCGGAAACCCGATCTCCCGCCTCCCCGGCGACGTGGACGGCAATGGAAAGCTGAATCTCTCCGACGCCCGGAAGACCCTCGCCCACGCGCGTAAGCTCCGCGAGATCTCCGATCCCGCGGGCATCGAGGCCGCCGACATCGACGGGGACGGAAGAATCACCGGCGAGGACGCCCGCTGGATCTCGAACGCGGTCGCCCGCGGGACGGATGTGCCGACCCTCCTTTCCGCCTCCGAGGCCTCGCCGGGGACCTTCCTCACGATGGCGACCCCGAAGCTCAAGGACTCGACGGGCCGCTTCACCGTCAAGATCGGTTCGGCCGCGCCCTACGAGCCCTATCGCCCCCGCCTCGGTCTCGCGAACTTCCACGTGCCCCTCGATGTTTTCGGGGTCGGGAAATGGAAGAGCTTCAAGAAGCAGACCGTGACGGTGACCCTTCTCAGGGATGGGAAGGCGGTCGAGTCCTTCCCCCTCCTCATCGTCCCCGCGAAGGCGAGCAACCTGACCTTCGATCAGGCGATCCGGACCCTCCTGGACCGCGCCGGGACCCTGCTGAAGGACCTGAAGGGAAGTACCGGGACCTACGTCGCCCAGATCGGGTTGAAGGACCCGGACACCGCGAACCTCCTCTCCGCCTTCATTGGGATGGTCGAGGAGGAGATTCAAAATGCGCGGACGAACATCCTCAAGTGGCTCCCAAAACTCGACCAGGCCACGAAGGAGCAACTGCAATACATCATCGAAGCGAACGGTCTCGCCGACGCACTCGCCGCGACCGTTCCCAGCGGAAACGGCCCGCAGGGTCTCGACGGGGACACATTCCTGACGATCCTCTGCAGTCTCGACAAGGTGAAGGGGGTCCTGGACACGATCGACAAGTGGACCTCGATCCTCTGCGCCGCGATCGATCTCGGCGCCCTGATCCCCTCACCGGTCCAGCCGGTCCTCGCGGCCTTCGGAGTGGCCTGCAAGGCCCTCGCCATCGCGAAGACCGTCACCGACCTCATCTCGGACTTCTTCCCGAGGCTCCTCGACACCCTCGACGTCGTCCCCTCTCCCGCCCTGATCAAGAACGGGCAGAGTTCGATCCTCAAGGTCTACATCAAGATCAGCATCGCGGCGGGCATCTGCGGCGGAGGCGCGAAGAAGTTCGAGGACAAGCTCGTCGACCGCCTGCTGAAGATCCTTCTCAAGGCTCCGTCCGTCAAAACGGCCTTCCGCATCCTGAAGAAGTTCCCCCTGAAGAAGCGCAAGGAGATCCGGAAGAAGGTTCTCGACAAGGTCCGGGCCCTCTTCGAGGCCCTCGCAAAGAAGGTCATCTCACTCATCGGCATCGACAAGAAGCTCGACAAGCTTCGAGACACGATCTGTGGCCTGGGGAAAGCCCTCAACAACCGCCTCCTGGTGAACGCCAAGGGACGCCTGATCGGACCCCTGCCCTCGAGGGCCGGGACCCTCACCTTCTTGGCCGACAAGTCCGCGATGTTCAACTCGGACGCGAACTTCGAAGGCAAGGCGAACTTCATCGGAAGACTGAACGAATGCAAGAAGAAGGCCAAGGGCGACACCGTCGTCACCGTGACGAAGGGCACGAAGAACGTGACCTTCTGCATCGGGGACAACGGCAGCCTCTTGGACGACATCTTCGAACTCCGCGTCGACGGGAAGACGGTCCTGACGAGCAGCAAACCGGTCCGGAGGATCTGCAAAACCCTGAATATGACCTTCGGTCTCCACAAGGTGCAGATGTACGGGCGGGCCGCGCCCGACCGCATCGGGACCTATTTCCTCTCGATCTCGGGAGCGATCGTCAAGTCGGGTCCGCCCCTCAGCGGATCGAACCTGACCGCCGGACGCCTGTTCACCTGGATCGTCGAAGTCAAATGAACACGAAGGAGACGCGAATCATGAAGAAGAACACGAAGATCCTCTCCGCGCTCCTCGGAGCGTTCCTCCTGTCCACGGGAAGCCTCGCCGCCCAGTTCCCCGGGGACGTCTATTTCGTCAAGCCCTCGGTCTCGGTCAAGCCGGGCGGGACCGCGCGCCTCGACATCCAGACCTTCCTGGGCACGAACTCCCTCGGGGCCTTCCACATCGAGATCCTCTTCGCTTCCGCGCAGCTCGATGTCGTGAAGGTCGTGGTGAACCCCGACTTCGCCGACGTGGCGGAGGCCGTCGTCCTTCCGGACAAGATCTCGATCGTCGGCTTGAACGGGCGCTCCCTCAAGGAGCCGATCGGCACGGTCGACCTCGCGACCCTCTACCTCAAGCCGAAGATCCCCGCAGGCAAGCGCGCGAACCTCCTTATCGGGGTTCCCGACATGCTGGACGCGGCGGGGGCGTTGATCACCCGCAGGCGCGGACTCCGGGGGTCGATCCTCGTCGCGAGCCCCGCCCCGAGTTCCGCCGGAGGAGGGGACGGGGCTGGTACCGAGATCCCCCGAAGAGTCGTCTACGGATGGACGCCCCTCGGGGAATCGCCCCCCCTCGCCCCGCTCGGGGGTTCCTTCATCCACTACGAACCCGTCCGCTTCGAGGGGCGCTGGATCGCGATGCCGGTCCGGATCGACCTCATCGATCCGCGGCTCCTCGGCCTGGACCTCCCCGGCGGCGCGCGTTAGCCGCCCGGGGGCCTGCCTCCTTCTTCCTTCCGCCTCCCGCCTCCCCCGGAGGGCTCCCGCCTTCCGGAGGACGGAGGAGCCCCAGCTCGACGAGTCTTTCGCAAAGGGTGCGTAGATCGGGATCCAACTCCGGGAAGGCCCCGAGCAGGCTTTCGAACTCCCTCTCGTTCCCCTGTTCGAAGGCCTCGAGCAGACGGGCGAGGAGGTTCTCGAGGAGCACGCGGTCCACATTCATCGAAGGGCACCCGCTTCCCCGATCCCGGAATCGGGATACGATTCCTTCCGTGGAGTCGAACGAACGGGAGACGGTCGAGCGGGCCAGCCGGGGGGATGAGCAGGCTCTCTCCGACCTCCTCGCCCGCCATCTACCGATGTTGGAGGCCTACTTCCGTTTGAAGACGGGCCCGGCCCTCCTCGCCCATGAAAGTGTCTCCGACCTCGTCCAGTCAGTATGCCTCGACGTCCTCTCCGAACTCGGGGGCTTCGAGTATCGGGGGGAGGCGGAGTTCCGGGCCTGGCTCGTGAAACACGCGCGGAGCAAGCTCTCCGAGCGTTGGAGATACTGGCAGAGGGCCAAGCGGGCCCAGGATCGGGTCCGCTTCGCCTCCGATCGGAGTTCGGGGGCCTCGCTGGAGGAACTCCTCGCCTGCTTCCTGACCCCGAGCCGCAACGCGATCGGCAAGGAGGAACTGCATCGCCTCGAGACGGCTCTCGAACGCCTCCCGGAGGAAATGCGGGAAGCCATCCTCCTGCGGCGGATCGTCTCCCTCCCTTACACGGAGATCGCGAAGATCCTCGGCAAGAACGAGGGCGCGGTCCGCAACCTCGTCTACCGGGGAACGGCCCGGGTCGCCCTCCAACTCGACCCTTCCCCTCCCGAGGAGGAGAGATCGCCTCCTCCGGACTCGGGAAGCTGAGCCTCTTCGCTCCGGATTCCAAACCCGATCCCTCCCTTCCATCCGCTTCCCTACACGGAATCCCGTGCCGACCGCCGAAGCACCGGTCGAAGGCGATCGATCCGGAATCTTCTCGGAGAGGGAGTCGGATTCGACAGGACCCTCAGGGAAGGTCCGGAACCTGGATTCCGTCACCAGAATCCAGGAAGCATTCCCCACTCCCTTCCGGAAGCCGGCCGTCGGGAAGCCTGTGAAGCCTCCCTGGAGACCCCTTCAGCCCGCTTCGGTCTCGGGACGCCGACCCTGGAGACGAAGAACCATCCGGAGGATCGAGGCGGCCGTTGCGACGAGGAGGAAGCCCCCGAGCCGCAGTAAGAGGTCTGAGGTCGAAAGGATCCCCGCCGAGAGGACGAGGAGGGCGGCCAGATGCAGGCGGAAACCGAATTCGGGAATCGAAGCCGGAAGCAGGCGGTTCATCGAAGGGACCGGATGCAGCCCGACGAGGGGGGAAAAGCGATGGAACCAGTAGAGGAAGGGAAGGATCCTCGAAAGCATGCCGTGCACGCAGAGGCCGGCCCAACCGAAGAGCGCGAGGAAGACGAAGAGGAGAACGTATCGCGGCTCCCCCCCGAGGAAGGCGAGAACCCCCGCCGGCGGAAGCAGGAAGGCCGTCCGGAGCCCGGCCTGCCAGAAACGGAGGGAGATCTCCACCTTCCGGCGCTTCCGGGTCTTCAGGGAGGCCAGAATCCAGGTAGGTTGCAGGACCCAGACCGCCAGGGCCGCCGGAGCCGCAGCCAGAAAGGCCGCGAGGCGCAAGGTCCCGGGGCGCGGATGATCGAAGCCCCAGGCAAGGAGGATGAGCGGGACGAGGGGCGCGAGCCCGGCGGCCGTGAGCGCGAGCACCATCCATCTCCGTCCGTTCGGGACCTCGTCACAGAGATAGAACATCGGGACGACCTGCCAGGAGACCGCGCAGATCAATCCGCCGACCCAACCGAGAAGGGCTAGGCTTGCGTGGATCTGGATGAAGCTCGCTCGATCCCCCGGGAAGACGCCCGAACCGAAGCCATGGGACATCAACCCTCCGAGCAACAGGACCGCGAGGAAGCAGAGGAGGCTCAAGCGCATGCCGGTCACGGTCGGATTCCAGGCCGGACTCCGCAGGAGCGCCGTTCCGACGAGCAGGACGAAGAGGAAGGCCCCCGCCGTCAGAAGGGAAAAGGCCGTGAAGAAAGGGGACGGAGTCCCGGCGAGGCCTCCGGACAGGAGGAGGAGCAGGCCCGCCGCGAGTATGCCGAGCACGAGGACCGCGAACCGGACCCGCGGGACCGGCTCGCCCGCGACGACCGGGGTCATCTGAAAAAGCGCCCCCATCATCACATGTCCGAGGAATCCGACCGTGAGGAGATGGGTGAGGACGAGGGTCGAAGGATCCCACGGCAGGGTGGCCGCCTTCCCTCCGAGAATGGCGAGGAGGAGGCCGGCGCAGGCGAGGAACGAGGCCCCTGCCGTGAAGAAGGCGACCGGCAGGATCAGGGGGGGTGCCTGCTCGAGACGCAGCCCCTCGGTCTGCGGCAGGCTCATGCCCCCGCCTCCTGCGGCCGGACCGCGTGCAGGAAGACCCTCCCCTCGCCCAGGTCGAGGCAGGCGTGCCGGATCCCCCGCTCGTCGAGGCGGGGGAAGAGGAGGTTCGGCCTCCGGGGAAGCCGGGCGCAGAGGACGGCGCCTGGGCCGCCCTCCTGGAGGGCCGTGAGGATCCGAACCATCGGTTCGGGGGGTTCGAGCCCGCGGAGGTCCAGGACCTCGGGGGCCTCGGGCCCCCGGATCACGAGGAGGAAGCCCTCCTCCCCTTCCTCGGCCGCGAAGCGCAGACCCTCGATCTCCAGCCATCGCCTCAGGGGCGCGGGGTCGAAGGGCACCTCGAGCAGAAGGAGCCCCTCCGGGGCCAGGGCGCGCAGGCGCGCCCGGATCGAGTCGAAGGGGTCGACCCCGCGCTCGAGATCCTCCCGGGCATCGAAGGCCAGCAGGACCTCGGTTCCGGCGCGGTCCTCCCGCCCTTCCCCCCCGGCGGTCCCCACCTTCTCCTTGAAGATCCCCCGTTCGAAACCGGCGAAGAAGCAGGAAAGGGCCCGGTCCATCCCCGCCTCCAGGCCCCCGCCTCCGTCCTCGAGGAGCCAGGAGAGAATCGTTCCCTGCACGATCGAGAGCAGGGCGGTTCCGCCCAGCTCCGCGGAGGAGGGCTTCTCCCGTGCGAGAAGGGCGGAGAACAGGGAGCGCTGCATCGAGGTCAGGCTCCGGATTCCGCGACGGAAGGCGGGGAGCCGGTCCCCGGGTCCAGACCGGGAGAGATCGTCGAAGAGCAGCCTCGGGATCCCCGGATGTTCGCGGACGAGGGCGCAGATCCCGGCGACGAGGCTCCGGACCGCCTCCCGCGCGTCCGGTTCGGAGAGGACCCTCTCCGCGACATCTCCGAGGCGTTCCCGGACGAGTTCCAGGATTCCGCAGAGGACCTCCTCCCGCGAACGAAAGTGCCGGAACAGGGCGGGCTGGCTGACCCCGACCCGCTCCGCGACCCCGCGGGTCGTGACCCGGGCCGGGGCCCCCTCGTCGCAGAGGGCGAGGGCGGCCGCGAGGATCTCTTTTCGGCGGTCGGAACGCGATTTCCGGGAAGGGCTTGCCATGATGTTATCGCCCGATAACGTACCGCCCTGCCAGAAAGGAATCCAGATGGACGGAACGACGCTGACGCAGTTCTTCGCCGGGGACCACCGGGAGGCCGACGCCTCCTGGGCCGCCGTCGAGCAGGCCGTCGAGACCGGGGACCGGGAGGCGGCGGCCGGGGCCTTCGAGACCTACAAGAAACGCATGCTCCGCCACTTCGCGATGGAGGAAGAAGTGCTCTTCCCCGCCTTCGAGGAGGAGACCGGCATGCGCTCTGGCCCGACCGAGGTCATGCGGAGGGAGCACGAACAGATGAAAGGCTTGCTCGCGCAGATGGAGGACCTCTGCGCGAAGGGGGACCTCGAGGAACTCCTGAACCTCGGCGACACCCAGTTGATGCTGGTCCAGCAACACAACCAGAAGGAGGAGACGATCCTCTATCCGATGGCCGAGGGAAGCCTGGCCGGAGCCTGGTCCGAACTCCTGGGGCGCCTCGAGTCCTATTGAGATCCCCGCGGTCGTCTGGTGAAGGCGCACAGGGTCCGGATCGCGGCCGGCAGTCCTCCCCCGGGGCCGACCCTGCCGGCGGCGCGGACGACCCCGAAGGGGTCGACGAAGAGGAGCCAGGGGCGCTTCTCCAAGGGCGGAATGGTGACGGCGCGGGTCCGCAGCGGCGCCTTCCTCCCGAAGAAGGCCCGGTGCTCGGATTCGATCGCGAGGCGGGCCTCCTCCTCGAGGGAAGCCGGAACGAAGAACACGAGATCCTGGGGGAAGCGCAAGAGGTCCCCGCGAAGAGCCTGAACCGCCTTGCGGAGCTGGCGGTAGAGGAGCATCGGGGGGGCGGGCTTCTCGAGGGACGGATCCTTCTCCCGCTTCCGCACGCCCTTTTCCGGAAGGAGGCAGACCACCGTTCCCTGCTTTCCCGGAACGAGGCCCCGGCAGGGAAGCCCGAGGACCCCGGCGAGGACCGAAGGCCCCGCGCCCTTCCCGCCGAGGTCGAGCCCGAAGGCCTCCCGGGGCAGGGGCGGGGCCTCCCTCCCTGCATCGAGGCGCTGGACGGTCGGCTCCTGGAGGCGGACCGCGCCCTGGGACATCGCCAGCCCGATCGTCCCCTCGAGCGGACGCAGGTCCGGAGTCGTGTAGGAGAGGATGTGCTTCCCCTCGACGTAGACCCGGGCCGTCGGGCCGTGGATCCGGACCTCGAGCCGGAAGAACGACGACGGTTTCTCGAAGCGGAAACGAGTGCGGGGCCGTCCCCCCGGCAGCGGTCCCTCCCGATCCCAGAGCCCCCTCAGGGAGAAGGAGCAGGCCTTCGTCTTCCCCGGTTCGTCCTTCCGGCCCACCGAATAGAGGAAATCACCGGCGGAGAAGTAGAGACGAAGGTTCCGGTCCCGGCGTTCGTTCCCCAGGATCAGGGCGCCGGAGACGAAGGAGGTCGTGAAGTGCACGGTGGTCTCGAAGCGGTAGCTTCCCGGGGCCTGCCATTCGGCCGAGCGGACGAAGGCGTGACGCTGGTGCGCGCGCCGGTCGAGGGTGCCGGTCGCGTCCCTCGGCCGGAACCTGCCGACGTGCAAGTCCCCGCCCGGGGTCACGTACCAGAGTCCGCGTACGCGGCGTTCCTCGTAGCCCGAGAGGCCGTCCTCGACCCAGCCGTGGAGCCCGAGGTGGTGCGGGAGCCCCCTCGGGTCGAGAGGCACCGGTTCTTCTTCCAGCGGACCGGTCTTCGCGCCGGTCGCGCGACGGAGCCTACGCGCATCCCCGCGAAGCCTCGCCGCACTCGAGGCGAGCCCGAGCGAAGCCAGGCTCTCCGCCGTCCGGTCCAGGGAGCGCAGGTACGCGGTCAGGCGCGGCAGCCGGTCGAAGAGGGGGAAGCGGCCCCTCGGCTCCGAACCGAGACCGCGCCGCGCGCGCTCCTTCTCGAGGACCCAGGCCGCGCCGGACCGACCGAGACGGCGCAACAGCCCCGGAAGCGCCTCGGCCCCCTCCGCCCTCCACCCGTCGACGGCGAGGGCCCAGCAGAAGGCCTCCGCCGCGGCTTCGAGCTTCCCCGCGGCGAGCAGGAGTTTCCCCGCAAGGGCGGCCTGCCGGTCCCCAAACCAGGGTTCGGCGCGGTTCCGCGTCCAGGTCCAGGTCGGGCGATCCTCGATGCGCGCGTTCCTGCGCGAGGGAGCGAGCCGGAGCACGTAGCGTGCGATCCAGGGGACCTTTTCCCCCCAGCAGTGCCGGTAGCACCCGACGAGGAAGGAGCGCCAGAGCTTGAGGAACTCCTTCTTCCCGTCGGGCCTCCCGCCCTCCCCGTCCGCGAAGGTCGCAAGGAAGGCCTTGAAGGGTTCCTTCTTCCTCGCGGGCCGCGCACGCAGGAACCCTCCTAGCTTCCTCGCGAAGACGGCCTTCCCGTCGATCTCCCAAGTATTCAGGAATGTGTAGAGCGCATAGCCGGCGGAGTAGTTGTCCCGGTAATCCTCGATCGTCCCCTCGATCAGTTTACGGAACTTGGCTTCCCCTCCGTAGCCCTTGATGAACGGGGTCTGCACCTTCCAGGGATTCAGATACCGGGGCTCGAAATCCCCGTCCTCGATCGGGCCGTAGGCGGCGGCGGTGTAGACGGCCCTCCCCTCCGCCAACCAGGCGGGCAGGGCCGGATGGATCGCCCCATCGAAGCGGTGCGTCAGCTCATGCGTCAGGGAGCGCCCCAGGCCGGCAATGCTTCCCCATGAGAAGCGCAGCACCGTGCGGTCCCCGGCTTGGAATCCACCGACCCACCAAAACGGAGCGTCCTCCGATTCGAGGTCGGCCGCCTCGGGTACGATCCGCACGGTCCCCCTCCTCGACTTGAACGGATCCCTTCCGAACCAGCGGGCCAGCCGTGTATGGTGCTTTTCGATCGTGCGCACCGTACCGAGCAAGGTCTCGAAGCCGCAGATCGTCTCGATGCGGTAGAGGCCTCCCGGGCTCACCGCGACTCCCGGGTTCGACCAGTCCGCGTGGGATTCGGTGAAAGCTCTCCGTTCAGTGGGGTCGAGGGCGGCGAGGGGTTCCTCGGTCCAGGGTTCGCCGATCCTCGCCGCCAGGGCGCGGCGCAGGCGTTCGCGGGCCTCGCGCCCCGCTTTCGCGAGCGCTTCCATCCTCGGAGGCTTCGGACCCTTCAGGAACTTGAACCCGGCCTGGGCGGCGAACCCGGCCAGGCGGAGCGCGGCCTGCAGGCGCAGGTCCCGTCCGGTCGTCGCCGCCCCCTTCCCCCCTCCGCCGGCGAGGGCGCGCAGGGGATCGAGGACTTTCGCGTAGGCCGGACGGTGGTTCTCCATCAACTCGCGGAACTTCGGCCCGTAGTACCGCCTGAGGGCCGGAGCGCCGTCGAAGAGGATCTCCGCGAGATCCGCCGAGAAGCGCAGGAGGAGTCCCCCGCCCGGGACCGCCTTCCCCTTCTTTGCGCATTTCACGGCGAAGCGGTGGAGTTCGCGTACGGCCGCGACCCGGGCCGCGGCCAGCGGGCGGGGATCGGCCTCGGCCTCCGGCCAGCCCTTCTTGAGTTCCCGGGGAAGCACGAACCTCCCCCGGGCATCCATCGCGGCGAGCACGAGGAGCCTCGACTCGAGCGTCCTCGCATCCGGATCCCTCTCCCTCCGGGCCGCCTCGACACGGAGCCGAATCCAGGAAGGGTCCTCGATTCCGTAGATCCCGGCGGCGCGCAGGTGCCGGAGGAAACCCTTTCCGCCCTCCTCGCGCAGGGCGCGTCGGGCCCGTTCCAGGCGGACTCGGAAGGCCTCCCCCATCGAAGGGGGGGCGGTTCCCTCGCGGACTCCGGGATCCGGGCCGGGCGGCACCTGCGCCCCCGCGAAGCCCCGCCCCAGGAACAGGCCCAGGACCAGGGGGACCGCGGGAAAACCCCGCCCGAGGGTCCGCCTCCAACCTGGTCCAGCCCGGGGATCCCCCTCAGGCCGGGACTGCGACGAAACACCGCTTCGCCGAACTGTCACCCGACTTCCCCATCTACTAAGATCCGGTCCTGTTGCCAACGGAAGGCAACAAAAACTGGAAAAGACCCCTCTCGAAGCACGAGGATTGAATCCGTTGCGACGCCCCCTCCATCCTCCCCGTTCCTTCGACATTCTCCGTCCCCTCGATCCCCTCACGGGAGGTAGGCCATGAACTTCGATTCCGGCTCGCGAAACCACGGCGCCGACACAGGCAAGCTGAACCTCATGAGTCTGTTTCCGGTTTTCGTCCTGGCGGCGGGAACCGCCGCCGGCATCGCGGGTTTCGCGTTCTGGATGGCCGCGATCAATGCCCCGCGCAAGAAAGCGATGGGACCGGGGGCCATGAACATGACGACCCCGGGAGTCGGTGAGAGCATAACCGCTGGAGGAGGAGGCACCGAGTCCTCCGCTCCTCGGATCCTGAACGGGAAGACTCTCTACCAGCAGAACTGCTCGGCCTGCCACGGCCCCGATCTCAAGGGGGTCGCGACCCCGGGGGCGATCCCGGTTCCCTCCCTCGGCAACCCCGACTTCCTTTCGGTCGCGAGCGACAACTACCTGCGCAAGCTGATCCATACGGGACGCAGCGGAACGGCGATGCCCGCCTGGGGGAAGGACCACGGAGGAGTGCTCGAGGACGATCAGATCGACGCCCTTGTCGCCTTCATCCGTTCGCACGAACCGAAGGGGCCCAGGCTCGAGGACATCTCGAGGGAAAAGGGGAATCCCCGGTTCGGGGCCGCTCTCTACCGCGGAAACTGTGCGATCTGCCACGGAACCCGCGGAGAGGGAGGGATCGGCACCGCCCTCAGATCCCCCGGATTCCTCGAACTCGCGAGCGACCGCAACATCGTCCACACGATCGTGAACGGCCGTCCGGACACGGGCATGCCGTCCTGGCGCAAGATGACCGCGCAGCAGGTCTCCGACATCCTGGCCTACCTCCGAAGCTGGCAGGGACCGAAGGTCGAGGTCTCCGAGGTCCGGGCCTACCTCGACTCCGGAAAGGCCAGTTCGAGGATGGGTGCGCGGATCTACCGCTCGAAATGCCAGGCCTGCCACGGCCGGAAGGCCGAAGGGGCGATCGGCCCCTCTCTCGTCCATGAGGAGTTCCTCGCGATCGTCGACGACGAATACCTGATCCGCGCGATCCGTGATGGGCGCCCGGGAACCGCAATGCCGACCTGGACGGAGTTCGGGGTCGAGGATCTCGGGGACCTCGTGGCCTTCCTGCGCAAGAAGGGAGGCAAGATCACCCGCCGCACCCCCCGGCCGCCGCAGGGCGGGGACGCGGTCCGCGGCAAGGACATCTACCGCTCGGCCTGCCTCTCCTGTCACGGCATGAAGGGAACCGGAGGCGTCGGCCCACAACTCGCGAACCCGGTCTTCCTCGAACAGGCGAGCGACGCCTTCCTAGCGGAGACGATCCGGGTCGGCCGGAACGGGACCGCGATGCGGGGCTTCCTCCGTCACGCCCGCAAGGGCGGTGCCGGAGGCATCGTCGACCTCGACGAGAAGCAGATCGCCGACGTCGTCGCCTACGTCCGTTCCTTCCAGAACGAGCCCCTCGACATGACCGCCATGCGCGCGGTGCTCGGGAACGCACACCGAGGCAAGGACATCTACGAAAAGACCGCAGGCTGCGCGCAGTGCCACGGCAAGTTCGGCGAAGGAGACGTCGGACCCGCGCTCGGGAATCCCTTCTTCCTCGAACAGGTCAGCGAGGGATTCCTGATCGGGACGATGGTGCTCGGGCGCAAGGGAACGGAGATGCGCAGCTTCGTGCGCGGCGGCATCTCCCGTCTCTCGGCGAGCGACCTGATGGACGTCGCCGCCTACGTCCGGACCCTCCCCTTCCACCTTCCCAAGGGCCCGAAAGGGTGGCGTCACCACAAGCCGACCGGACCGATCGAGGTCGGCAGGAAACTCTACGATTCCAACTGTATGGGTTGTCACGGCAAGGATGGAAAGGGCGGCTACGCGCCGACTCTGACCAATCCCGAATTCCTCTCCGCCGCCTCCGACGGTTTCCTCGTGGCGACGATCGCCCGGGGACGCCAGACGACGCAGATGAGGGGATTCGGTCCGGGGACGCCCGGTATCGCAACCCTGTCTGCAGACGAAATCCGCAGCATCATCGGATTCATCCGCAGCTTCCAGAAAGGGAGCCGCTGATCGTTCCGTCGTTCTTTTCCTTCCTTCTCCTTCCCAACCGTAACCCCAGACCGATCTTGATCGGGAGGTAGACATGGTCGACCGCAAGGCGAGCTTGAATCGCCGGAATTTTCTCGAACTCAGCAGCGCCACGGTGGCTGCCTGCTCACTGACGAAGGCTCTTCCCGGAGAGTTCGCAACCGCGAAGTTCAGCAAGGAAGAACTCGAGTCCCTCGTCAACGAACGGAAAGTCCTCCAGTCGCAGTGCCCCTACTGCGGCGTCGGGTGCGGGACCCTGATCCAGGTCGAGAACGACCGCATCGTCGGCGTAGCTCCCGACAAGCTCCATCCGACCAACAAGGGCGTGCAGTGCATCAAGGGCCTGAACGCCCAGGAACCGACCTACCGGGACAGGTTGACGAAGGTTCTGATCCGGAAGGACATCTCCGACCCGGCCAAGGGACACGTCTCCGCGACGAAGGGGCGCTTCGACGACGACGTCTTCCGCGAAGCCACCTATGAGGAGGCCGAGGAGCTGATCGCCGAACGCATCGCTTCCTACGTCAAGGAGTTCGGCGGGAACTGCGTCGGCCTGACCGGCTCGGGTCAGTTGACGATGGAGGCCCAGTGGATCGAGAACCTCCTGATGAAGGGCGTCATCGGCTCCAACTCGATCGAGGCGAACGCCCGGATGTGCATGACCTCGGCCGTGACGGGTTACTTCCACTCCTACGGATCCGACGCCCCCCCGACGTCCTATGAGGACATAGAGATGGCGGACATGATCACCTTCTGGGGACATAACGCCCGGGCCGCCCACCCTGTCCTCTTTTGGAGGGTCGCGGACCGCAAGAAGAGCGCCGACATCCCGACCCTCGTCTCCGACCCCCGCCGCACGGGTACGGTCACGGGCCTCGAAGACATCAATCCCCGGAACTCCCATCACTTCCAGACCCTGAACGGCGACATCTCCTACCTGAACGCGATCGCCCATGTCATCCTGAAGAAGCACCCCGAAGCCGTCATGCCCGAGGAGTGGCTGGACCGCAACACGACGGGCTGGAAGGAATACATCGAGGGCGTCAAGGCCAGGTATTCCCCGGAGCAGGTCGTCGAGAGGCTCCGCTACATCGACGAAGGCCGGGTCACGGTCGAACAAATCGAGAAGATCGCCGCGCTCTGGGCGGAAGCCTCGATCAAGGGACGCAAGCGCGGCAAGGGCGGTGTCTTCACGATCTGGGGCATCGGCTACAACCAGATGCTCCACGGCCAGCACAACACGATCTCGATCATCAACCTGCACCTCCTGACCGGGAACCTCGGCCGGCCCGGCTGTGGGACCCACTCACAGACCGGCCAGCCGAACGCGATGAGCGAACGCCTGATGGGCGGTCTCACCGGACGCCTGCCGTTCAATAAGCCCCTGGCGAACGAGCAATGGCGGAACTGGATCGCCGACTGCTGGCGCATCCCGCGCGAACGTCTCGCCCGTACCGCCACCCTCAAGAACCCGATGTCGATCGGAATGATGGAACGGGCTCTGAAGGACGACCTCAAGGCGATGTTCTGGATGTATTCGACCCACATCCACCTCCCCGACCTGATGACCCTCGTCCGACCCGCCCTGACGAAGATGTTCGTCATCGCCCAGGACATCTACCGGCACGCCCCGAACCTCCTCTACGCCGACGTCGTGCTTCCAGCCGCCACCTGGGGCGAATGGTCGGGCGGGACCTATATCCAGTCCGAGCGCCGGCTCTACGTCAACGACGGCACGGGCCGCTCCTTCGACGAACAGGGCAATCTGATCACCGAGGCCCGTCCCGACATGGACATGGCGATCGACAAGTGCAAGGCCATCGGGAAGAAGCTCGGCCTCAACGTGGATGCGATCATCCCCTACAAGCGCCGCACTTCGGGGCATTTCAAGGGCACCTACGATCCCGAGGAGGTCTTCGAGGACATCGTCCGCGCCAGCAAGGGCTCGGACGCGGACCTGACCGGCATGCTCGAGGTCAAGGAGAAGGACGGCGTCGGCCTCTACGACCAGCTTCGCCAGCTCCGCGGCATCCAGTGGCCTGCCCCGAGCTACAAGGTCGCGAAATCCGGGGGAACCCCGCGCCGCTACCTCAAGCAGGAGGACTGGGAGAACCGTCCCTACGCCCTCTTCCCGAAGAAGGGCGGCAAGGCCAAGTTCAAGCTCTGCGAGCAGGACTACGGTGAGAACGGCTCCCTGCTCAAGGAGGTCACCACCGAACTCAGCCAATACGGCTCCAAGAAGACCCCGGGGGAAGGCCCCTTCCTGATCGACAACCTCAAGCTCCTCGTCAAGGCCCGCGACAACGCCCTGACCCCGGAGCTTCCCGACCTCGACTTCTACAAGGACGAGTCCAAGACCCTCGACGACGCCAAGAAGGAAGACAAGTATCCGTTCTGGCTCGGACTGGGCATCGTCTACGAGCACTTCCATACCGCGAAGACGATCCGCGGGGCCAGCACCCTGCGTCTCGTCCCCGAGCAATACGTCGAGGTCAATCCGGAGGACGCCGAGCGCTTCGGGCTCGAGGACGGCGAGAAGGTCCGCCTCGTGACACGGCGCGGCTCCTACGAAGCCCGAGTCTCCGTCGGAACCGAATCCGTCGTCCGGCCGGCCCGGAACGAGACCTTCCCGGGATACCTCTTCAGCCCCTGGAACCTGTCGGTCGCCGACTCCGCCGACCCGAAGAAGAACCGCTGGCTGGCGAACGCGGTCTCCCACCGGGCCTGGGATCCCGTCTCCGGCCAGGCCGATTACAAGAAGTGCGCAGCTCGAATCGAGCGGATCTGACTCGAATGAGGGGGGAGCATGAACCGCCGGCGTTTCCTGCGTAATGCGGCCGCGACCGGACTCACGGTCGCGGCGGGCGGTCGGCTCCTCAAGGGGCCCGAGGGCGCAGGCCTCGGGCCCGAGTCGGGCCTCCGCCCCCCGGGGGCCCTCCCCGAGGAGGAGTTCCTCTCCCGCTGCATCCGCTGCTTCCGCTGCGGCGACGCCTGCCCGAATCGGGCGATCGTCGCCCTGAACGAAACCAACGGCGCGGATTTCTCGCGATCTCCGAAGGACGCGGAGAGAGGGACTCCGATCATCTTCCCGAGGAAGCAGGCCTGCATGCTCTGCCAGGGGGTGGACGGAGACACGCTCCGCTGTACCGAGGCCTGCCCGACCGGGGCCCTCCGCTTCGTCCGGAAGACTCCCGAGGACATCCTCGCCAAGGTCGACATGGGAACCGCCCACGTCGATCTCAATCTCTGCTACAGCTACAACGGCTCGAGCTGCGGTGTCTGCGTACGTTCGTGTCCGCTGGAAGGGACGGCCCTGAAGGCGGGCCTCTTCGAGCGACCGCTCCTCGACCCGAAGGCATGTGTGGGATGCGGATGCTGCGAGCGGGCCTGCATCCGGTATCCTCAAGCGATCACGGTCACGGCGAAGGCCGTCGAGATGCATGGAACTCGGGGAGGACCGAAGAGGAAGCCGTCATGAAGCCCCTGACACGGAGAGGGTTCGGAGCGGCGCTCGCGAGGGGGGCGGTCCGTCTAGCCGGAATCGGCGCGGTTCTCCACGTTCTGGGGATCCCCTTCCGTTCGGGAAAGGCCGCAACCACTCCCGAACTCCGGGAGACCGGAGTCCTGCGCCCGCCCGGGGCCTTGCCGGAAGAGGACTTCCTCGCCCGTTGCATTCGCTGCGAACTCTGCGCGGACGCCTGCGACACGGGCTGCATCCGTCTTCTCCCGCCCGGTTCGGGGCGGTCCACGGGAACCCCCGTGATCTTCCCCTGGGACCGAGCCTGCAATCTCTGCATGGCCTGCACGGAGGTCTGCCCGAGCGGGGCTCTAAAGCCCGGCCTGGACAAGCACGAGGTCCGGATGGGCGATGCGGTCGTCGACGAGCGGCTCTGCGTCTCCCATAACGGCACCGGAGCCTGCGGCGCCTGCCACACCGCCTGCCCGTTCCGCGGTCGGGCCCTGACCCAGGGGATCCGCAACGCCCCTACCGTCCATCCCGATTCCTGTGTCGGCTGCGGCCTCTGCGAGGAGGTCTGCATCGTGGAAGACCGCCGGGCGATCCGGGTCTTCTCGGGGAGGGCCTGGACATGAGACTTCCCACAAAGACCCAGACCTCCCGCAGGGCGCTACAGATCCTCGTGCTCCTCCTGATGGTCGTCACCCCGATCCTTGCGAGGTACGGCAACTACCTGAGCGCCCGTCAGCTCGACAAGATGGTCGAACGCTTCGACGGCTCGTTCCAGGGGAAGGCCCTCGTCTGGACCGATGGAACGCTCCGCCTTCTCGCTCCCGACAAGCACTACGGGGAAGACGTCGTGCGCAGGGACCGCAAGAGGGTCCTCGAGGCGGCGGCCTCCCTGAAGGGCTCGACCTGGTCCTTCGAACTCTTCGGCTTGAGCTTGACCGATCCCCTCGCGGTCCTCGAGAGCGCGCTGACCAGCAAGGCTCTCCCCTGGGTCCTCCTCTCGGGAGCCCTGATCCCCCTCATCTTCACGATCCTCCTAGGACGGATCTTCTGTTCCTGGATCTGCCCGATCGGATTCCTCCTCGAACTCTCCGGCAAGCTCCGCGCGGTGCTTCGCTTCCTCGAGATCCGTCCCGGCCGGATCCGGCTGTGGCCCGGCGACAAGTTCCTGATCCTCGGCCTCGGCCTCGCCACGGCGGTCTTCTTCGGGCTCCCCTTCCTCGGCTACCTGTACCCTCCCGCTCTCCTGGGCCGGGAGATCCACAACGGAGTCACGGTCATGTTCGACCGCGCCGAGGAGGGGCTGCTCGGCTTCAGCGCCGCGGGTCTGACCCTCGCATCATGGTTCTTGCTCGGGATCGGAATCGTCGAAATCCTCTTTGGACCGAGGCTCTGGTGCCGGGCCCTCTGTCCCGGAGGCGCGGTCTACGCGGCTCTCGGAAAGTTCCGCCTGATCCGCGTCAAGAGGAACGCGGACCTCTGCACCGATTGTGCCGAGTGCATTCCCGTCTGCGAGATGGGCCTCAACCCGATGAGGGACCATACGGGGATCGAATGCGATAACTGCGGAGTCTGCATCTCCCACTGCCCCGACGGAGCGCTGCGATACGAGTTCTCCCTCTCCGACGAACCCCGGAGAAGTTCGGCGGGGAACGCGCCCCTGTGCAGGAAGGAGGCCGTCTGATGGGCACAGGCTCGTGGATCGGAACTCGGATCCCGCGGATCGTCGCGGGCTTCCTCGCCCTCACGGCGATGGGGATGAACCTCCCCGCCCATCACATCATGGGGATCCCCCATTACGCCTACGACAAGAACTATCCCCAGGCGCCGGTCATCACCTACAAGGTCGCCGCGGGCCCCTACATCGTCGAACTGACGGGATACCCCGGGAAACCCATCCCCGGCGAGATGGCCCAGATGCACGCCTACATGTACCGGAAGAACGACAAGTCCGACGTCTATGGGGGAAAGATCCTCGCCAGGGTCGACCGGGAGCGCTTCGGCAAGCGGGAAACCGTCTTCGGACCGATCTCGACCCGCTTCGAGGAGAAGCTCCACAAGTTCTCCCCGGTCTACAAGGAAGCGGGAAAATACATCGTACGCTTCGAGATGACGGTGGAGGGGCAACCCTTCCAAATCGACTTCCCGATCCTCGTCGGGGATCCCGAGAATCCGTGGAAGCGGATCCTCCTCTGGGCCTCGGCCGCCCTCCTGCTCTTCATCCTCCTCAGAGCCGTCAAGATCAAGAGGGACCGACTCCTCGCCGCGGCGGGTTGAGATGCTCCGCCTGCTCTTCCCGTATCTCCTCTTCGGCTTCCTCCTCCTCGTCATCGCGACGGACCACGTAGGAGGCGGACCCGACGACATCGCCGGAAAAAAGGTCGTGCGGCGCGACCCGATCTGCAACATGGACGTCGGCCTCCAGCGGACGGCCGAGGTGGACGGGGTCGTCTACGCCTTCTGCTCCGAGAAATGCCGGAAGACCTTTGTCGCGCATCCGGAGAAGTACCTCCGCGATCACTGTCCCGTTTGCAAGGCGGACAGAGGCGCCCTCGTGGAAACGGGTCCCGCCTCGCCGGCCTTCACCTGGCAGGGAAGGACCTACAGGTTCTGCTCGGCAGAACACCGCGATCTCTTCGCGAAGAGTCCCGCCGACTACTTCATCCATTCGATGTGGGGGATCCCCTCCTGGCTCTACGGCCTCTCGATCGGGATCCTCCTGGTCCTGACCTTTGGCCTCTTCGAGGTCCTCCACCGGATCGCCAGGAAAAGATCCTTTCCTCCCCCGAGGCCGGATCTCTTCCGGATCCCGTATCTCCTCGCCGTCCTGCGCTGGCCCCCGTTCCGATTCCTGGCCCAGCTCGTCTTCGTCCTCCTCTTCCTGTTGATCGTCCTCGCCGGTCTCTTCGGGAACCAGCTCGCTTCCAAGAACGTCGCTCCCCTCCTGACCTGGACGATCTGGTGGGGAGGGCTCGTCGTCCTGATCATGTTCCTCGGCAAGGCATGGTGCTACGTCTGCCCCTGGGACGCGATCGCCGGCTGGATCGAGAAGCTGAAGTTCTTCGGAACGACAAAGAACGGGTTGAGCCTGGGTCTTCCATGGCCGAAGGCTCTGCGCAATATCCTGATCGCGACGATCTTCTTCGTCGGGTTGACCTGGCTCGAACTCGGCTTCGGGGTCACGATGGACCCCAGGACGACCGCTCTACTCGGCCTCCTGATGCTCGGCCTCGCCGTCGTCTCCGCCCTGATCTTCGAACGCAGGGCCTTCTGCAGGTACGCCTGTCTCGTCGGACGGGTCTCCGGCCTCTACGCGATGTTCGCGGCGACCGAACTCAGGCCCAAGAACCGGGAGGTCTGCAAGAGCTGCACCTCGAAGGACTGCTACCACGGAAACGAACGGGGAGACCCCTGCCCGACGGGCCTCTTCCCTGCGGCCCTCTCCCAGAACACCTACTGCATCGACTGCTTCGAGTGCGTGAAGTCCTGCCCCGAGGACAACTTCGCATTCCGACTCAGGCCCTGGGCGGCCGACCTCGCCCAATCCTTCCGCCCTCGGAAGGACGAGGCCTACCTGGCTCTCCTGATGCTCGCGATCACCGGCTTCCACGGCCTGACGATGACTCCGGCCTGGAGGGAGATGCTGGGCTTCTTCGAGCGAGACTTCGGCCTCGCCTATCTCCCCGGCTTCAGTCTCGGCATGGCTCTCCTGATGGTTATCCCGATCCTTATCTACGCCGCCCTGGTCTGGATCGGGTCCTCCTGGGCCGGGAACCCTAACGCGGGTTTCCGCAAATCTTTCCTCGCCTTCGCCTATTCCGTCCTTCCGATCGCCCTCTTCTACCACCTCGCCCACAATTCCGAACACCTTCTGATGGAGGGACAGAAGGTGCTTCCGCTCCTCTCGAACCCCTTCGGGTTCATTCCCGGCGAACCCTGGAACATCCTCGGCTTCCGGGGGACGGGCCCCTGGGACATCTTCGGGACCGCGGATCTCGAACCTGCGCCTCTCGTCACCCTTCCGACCCTCTGGATCGTCCAGGTCCTCCTCATCCTGATCGGACACATCTATTCCCTCTGGGTCGCTGACCGCACGGCCCACAGGCTCCATCGGGACGCGAAAGCGGCCTTCAAGAGCCAGGTCCCGATGCTCGCCGGCATGGTTCTGTTCAGCATCTTTAGCCTCTGGCTCCTGAAGCAGCCGATGGAGATGCGGACCTCCGCGATGTAGGGCCGGAAATCCCCTTCGCCGATGCCTTCCTCTCCCTCCTCCTGCGAAAAACCCCGCGTCGCGGTCAGCGCCTGCCTCGGCTTCCGGGCCTGCCGATACGACGGGGCCATCCTCGATTGCCCGACCCTCTCCTCCCTCGCCGGCCGGGTGGAGTTCGTTCCGGTCTGTCCTGAGGAGGGGATCGGTCTCGGAACCCCGCGTCCTCCGATCCGGATCGTCCGAAATGGAGGGGGCGAACGCCTCATCCAACCCTCGACCGGCCGGGACCTCGGGGGAAGGATCGAGGATTTCGCGGAGGGATTCCTCGCCCGGGAAGGAGCCCTCGACGGTTTCGTGGTCAAGAGCCGCTCCCCCTCCTGCGCTCTCCGGGACACCAAGATCCATTCGAGTCTCCACGACGAAACCCAGGTCGACCGCGGAGAGGGCTGGTTCGCGCGGCGGGTCCGGACCCTCCGGCCTCATCTGCCGAGGATCGAGGAAACCGACCTCGAAATCCCCCCCGCCCTCGAGGATTTCCTGATTGAGGTCGGGCTCCTCTCCTGGCTCCGCCGGCTCCGTCCCGGAGACGGGAAGAAAGGGATCGCCGCCCACCGCGCCGAGGCGCAGCCCTACCTCGCCCGCAGGAATCCGCGGGGAAACTCCGAACTCGAACGGTTGCGGAAAGAGCATCGAACTCTCGGGGACGAAGCGTTCCTGGATCTCTACCGCACCGTTTTCCTCCGGGTTTTCACCGAGGTCAGGAAGGAACCACCGCGAAGCTAGGACCATTCCCAAGGTTCTTTCGAGCCGGATTCCGCCGCGAGAGGGCGGGGAGTCGATCTCCCTTGAGAACCTTCCCTTTCCGGGAAGATACACCGAGGAACCGACCATGCCTTTTTCGAGCAATTCACGCCGTCCTCTTCGCTTCCGTTTCCATGAATGGACGGCCGTCCTGAGGCTGGTCGTCGGACTCGTCCTGGCCGCCTTCCTGCTCGAAACCGGGATCATGCTCCTCTTGGCGAAATTCCTCCCGGAAAACAACTCCCCCCTCCAAACCGCCCTCCTGGACGCTGCTCTCCTCGGCCTCTCTCTCGCGATCCTCGCCCGCCCGATCTTCATCACCCCTCTGCAACGGAGGATCACGTTCTGGACGAACATGACCCGGCGCGGCGTCGAGGCTACCTCGCGAGCCGCGGGGAAGGACTTCTGTAGGACTCTCCTCTCCTATCTCGGGGAGGCCCTGGAATGCCGCCTTGTCTTCCTGGGTCTCCGCACCGAAGGAAGGATGATCCGGACCTTCGCGGTATGGGATGGAGGCAAAGAAGGAAAGAATTTCGTATTCGGCCTCGAAGGAACACCCTGCGAACAAGTCCTCGAGGAGCGGCATCCGTGCTGCTACCCCTCAGGGGTCTCCGAACTGTTTCCCGAGGACAACCTCTTGAAGGAACTCAACGCGGAATCCTTCCTCGGGATCCCCCTCTTCGATTCGAAGGGGGAACTCCTCGGGCTCCTCGGGCTCGTCCGGGAAGCCCCCCTCCAGGAAATCAAGGAGACGATCGCCCTCGTCGAGACCTTCGCTGCGCGCGCCGCCTCCGAGATCGAGCGGGCCAGAATCTCCGAGATCGTCGAACTCTCGCACTACGCTGCCGAGATGCGTGCCTCGGTGGCGGAGATCATGCAGGATTTCACGACCCCGCTCGTCGAGAGGCTCCAGAAAACCCTGGAACACCTGACCGCGAACTACAGCGAAGCTCTCGGATTCCGCCCCGAGGGGGTGATCTTCCTGGAAGACAAGGAGATCTACCGGGCCGTAGCCATCTCCGGAGACATCCCCCGGGATCTCCCCTGCATCCGCAAGGCTCTTCTCCCGGGGCAGTGCCTCTGCGGCAAAGCCCTGGACTCGAGGACGGAAATCCCGGTCCTGAAAGTCTGCCCCAACTGCGCGGTCAATCCCGACCATGAGTTCACCTCGAACTCGATGAAATCCTTCGGGCATTACGTCGTCCCGTTGACCTTCGGCGACCACACCCACGGAGCCATGAACCTCTACTCGGACCCCGATCCGAAGACGGATCCCTATCTCCTGCACATGTTGCGGAACATCGGGGAGCTAATCGGGGCAGCGATCGGGAACGACGTCCTCAAGAAGAAGCTCGAGGCCGCCTCAAGGGCCAAATCCGAGTTCCTCGCCCTGATGAGTCACGAGATCCGAACCCCGATGACGGCCATCCAGGGCTTCGCGGACCTTCTGTTGCACGAGCCCGACCTTCCTCCGGAGACCCGGGAACACGTACGCACGATCCGCAGGAACGGACGGCATCTCCTCGAACTCATCGACGACATCCTGGATCTTTCCAAGATCGAAGCCGGGAAGATGACGATCGAACGGATCCCGGTCGATCTGTCCCTTCTCCTCACCGATATCCTGGAACTTCAGGGGCCAAGGGCTCGATCGAAGGGTCTCGAACTCGAATCGGTTTTCGAGTCCGGCGGAACCTCGGGAAGGATCCTGGCGGACCCGAAGCGCCTGCGGCAGATCCTGTTCAACCTGGTCGACAACGCGATCAAGTTCACCGAGAAGGGCCGGATCGAGATCCGCATGCGTCTGGACCCCGAAGAGAACCGTCTCCGGGTCGAAGTCGAGGACGAGGGAATCGGGATGACCAAGGAGCAGATTCGCGGTCTGTTCCAGCCCTTCACTCAGGCCGATGCCTCGATGTCCCGTCGCTTCGGGGGCACCGGGCTCGGTCTGGCCGTCTCCCGAAAGCTCGCGGGAATGCTGGGAGGATCCCTCGAGGTCGAGAGCAGGTTCGGGGAGGGTTCGACCTTCCTGCTCGAACTTCCAGCCTCGATCCTCACCGAAGACAAGCCGATCGGATCGCCCACCACCACGAGCGGCGCGAGGATCGAGAGCGGATCGATCCCAGGTCTCGAGGGCAGCCGTGTTCTCGTCGCGGAGGATGGGCCGGACAACCAGCGTCTGATCCGCTTCTTCCTGGAGAGGGAGGGGGTCGAGGTCGTGATCGTCGAGAATGGGTACGAAGCCCTCGAAGAAATCACGAACCACCCGGAAGGCTACGACCTCATCGTCATGGATATGCAGATGCCGGAGATGGACGGATACGAGGCTACCGCCAGGCTCAGGGAACGAGGATGCAGACTTCCGATCCTCGCGCTGACCGCCCACGCGATGAGCGGCGACGAGAGCCGGTGCCTGGAGGCCGGTTGCGACCGCTATCTCGCGAAACCGATCGACCGGCGGATCTTTCTCGAAACCCTGGCCGGCATGCTTCCCCGGCGGACCGTGCGGGCCTGAAGAACCGGGTTTCAGGGGTACCGGCGTCCCCCTTCCTCCTCCTCACCGGTTATTGTTCCCATCATGGAGACCCGGCGGGTTCCGGGCTCCCTCCCCGAGGACCGCCCCCGTCCTCCCGGACGGCGGGAGGAGAGCGCCGGAAGGACCGCCCCCGCACAGGAAGGAGCCTTGACGCATGGATGTTCTGGTCCAGACCCTCTACGTGACGACGACCTATCTCCTGGTCCCGGTCGTGCTCGCCCTTCTGGGACTTCTCGCCTGGTCCCTCCTCGAACTCGGAGGCTTCTTCCGGGAGGGAAGGGAGCGGCGCAGGACGGGGCGGTCCTTCGCGGAGTTCGAGGCCGGACTCCGGCAAGGAAACCGGAAGGCGGAGGAGTTCTTCGATCTCCCCGGACCTCCAGGATTCCTCGGTCGCTTCCAGGGTTTCGGGCTCGACCTCGCCACCCGGAGCCCCCATGCGGAGAAGATCGCAGACGACCTAGAGATCGCCGCCGAGGGTCTTCTCGCCCGGATGAAGCTCGGCGTCAGGCTCGGACCGATGCTCGGCCTGATGGGAACCCTGATTCCGATGGGCCCCGCTCTTCTCGGTCTCTCGAAGGGGGATCTCGACGTCCTGGCGCGGAATCTCGTCGTGGCCTTCGCGACGACGGTGCTCGGTCTCCTGGCCGGGGGCATCTGCTACGGAATCGCCCTCTCCAGGAGGCGATGGTACGCCTCCGACCTCGCGGCCGTCGAATATCTCCGCCGCTGCCTCGAACTCGAGAAGGAGGAGGCATGAAGAGTCTACGATCCGCCCGCCGCCCGTCCCCCTGCCGGCGCCTCCTCGAAGATCCTGAAGAGGATCCTCTCGCCGGCATCGCGAATCTCTTCGACGCGGCGATGGTCTTCGCGGTCGCCCTCCTGATCGCCTTCGCCGCCTATACTTCCGCGAAGACCCCGGATCCGTCGGGGGAGGCCACCACCCAGGAAGTCCCCGAGCATCGGCTCGAGAAGCTCGAACGCTTCCGCGCGGCCGTCCGCACCGCGAAAGGCCGGGGGGAGCGCTTAGGCGTCGCCTACCGCCTCGAGAACGGAGATGTCGTCTACATCCCCGATTCCCGAGAGAAACGCTGAGGATTCGGCATGCTCCCCCTCCTCCTGTCCGCCGCCCTTCTCCAGTCTTCCCTTTCCACGCACCCGCCCCGAAGGCTCGAGTTCGAGACCGAGGACGGGATGAGAATCGCCGGTCTTCTCCACGCGGTATCGAAGAACGCCCCGACGGTCCTCCTCCTCCCGATGTACCTCCACACGAAGGAGAGCTTCGCGCCCCTGGTCCCCGAGCTGCGCGGCTTCGGCCTCAACAGCCTCGCCCTGGACCTCCGCGGCCACGGGGAGAGCGCCCCCGACCTCGCGCGGAGGGTCCGGGAGCGGGACGCCTCGGTCTTCCGGGCGATGCACCTCGACGTCGAGGCTGCGGTCGCTGCGCTCGAACGGCGCGGTTTCGACACGACGAGGCTCGCCCTTCTCGGCGCCAGCGTCGGCTGCAGCGTCAGCGTCGCAACCCTCGCGAGGAAGCCCGCGCCTTTCCGGGCCGCGGTCCTGATGACCCCCGGGGCGCGCTACCTCGGGGTAGATACCCTCGCGGACGCCAAACATTGGCCCGGGATTCCACTCCTGATCCTGAGTTCCGAAGAGGAGGCCCCAAGAGTTCGGAAGGTGGCCGAGGCCCTCGCCGGCCCGCGCACGACCTACCGCGTCGTCCCCGGCTCCGGACGCCACGGCACGCGGATGTTCGGCAAGGTACCGGGCATCGAGAAGGAGATCGCCCGATTCCTGCACGGCTGCTTCTTCCCGGAAACCCGTCTCCTCGTTCCGAGATACCGCGCGGGTGAGGGCGGTCGAGGGCTTGGGGATTCGGGGGGCAGCCGCAGGACCCTCCGGCTTCGCCGCGCCGCAGGCAGGACGACCTTCACGCTGATAACCTACCTGAAGGAGAAGACCTTCGTCCTGGGGGCAGGGGTCGAGGGCGTGTTCCGCGGTGAGGTCCGCTGGACCCTGGGGATTCGGTCGATCCGCTTCCGCCTCGACACTAGCGCCCCGCCCTCGAACCCCCACTCCCTCGAGGTCGACAGGGCCGAGGGCCTGCCCCCGCCCCGGGCTTCCGAGGATTCCTTCCGTGGCGCCCGCCGGGTCCTCGTCAAACTCGATGCGGGAGCCTGGTTCGATTCCCCCGGCCCCGCGGTCTCGCTCGAGTTCCTGCCCGCCTCGAAGAAGAGACCGGGGATCCGCTTCCCGGCGAAGGGGCGTTATCTCCTCGAGGCGATCGACCGCGCGCCCTCCGGCGGAACCGCCTCGAGACCCTCCTCGTCCCGGCCATCCCGCAGGCGATGAAGAGACCCTGAGGCGACCTGCCGCAGGGACTTTCGAGCGCGGGCCGCTAGAATCCCGGGCCTCGGTTCCCTTGTCCGAGCCCCTCGGGAAGCGCTCGAGCGGCCGGGGAACTGGAGAGCCCGCCCCCCCTGGATCCCCCGCGAGGGGACGACGACCCCGGAGCACTACGATGACCCTGACCAAGGCCTTCATTCCCTACGGCGCGTACTGGTCCAGCCCCTTCGTCCGCTGGCAGGGTTCACTAAGCGGCGTCAACGCCGTCGAACTCGCGGCCTCGAGCACGAGACGCTTCCTCGACCTGCGGGAGATCCCCCGCGAGGAGCTGGACGGCCTCGTCCTCGGGACGACCGTCCCCCAGGAACACGCCTTCTACGGCGGCCCCTGGCTCGCCTCGATGATCGAGGCTCCCCACTTGACCGGCCCCCTCGTCTCCCAGGCCTGCGCGACCTCGGCCCGGGCGCTTGCGACGGCCGCCCTCGAGGTCGAGGCCGGGATGCGCGGCGCGGTCCTCGCGGTCTGCGCCGACCGCTGCTCGAACGGCCCCCACATCTATTACCCCGACCCCGCGGGGATCGGGGGACGGGGACGCACCGAGGAATGGGTCTGGGACAACTTCAACGCCGACCCGAACACCGGCAAGGCGATGATCGTCACGGCCGAGAACGTCGCGAAGGCCGAGGGGATCAGCAAGGAGGAGCAGGACGAGATCACCCTGCTCCGCTACGGTCAGTACCAGGACGCCCTCGCGGACGACCGGGCCTTCCAGAAGCGGTACATGATCCCCGCCGAGGTCCCGAAGGGCCGGAAGAAGACCGTCGAAGTCCAGGCGGACGACGGGGTCTTCCCGACGACGGCCGAAGGCCTGGCCGGGCTCAAGCCCGTCATGCCCGACGGCAGCGTCTCGTTCGGCACGCAGACCTTCCCGGCGGACGGGAACGCCGGCATCCTCGTCTGCGACGAGGAGAAGGCGAAGGCCTTCTCGAAGGACCCCTCCGTCACGATCCGAGTCCTGGGCTTCGGCCAGGCGCGGGTCGAGAAGGCCTGCATGCCGAAGGCCGTCGTGCCCGCCGCTCTGGCCGCCCTCTCCGAGGCCGGACGGGGCATCGAGGACTGCAAGGCGATCAAGACGCACAACCCCTTCGCCGTCAACGACGCCTACTTCTGCAAGGCGACCGGAATCGCCCCCGAACGCATGAACCGCTTCGGTTCGCCCCTGATCTACGGCCACCCCCAGGGTCCGACCGGGCTCAGGGTCATCGCCGAACTCCTCGAGGAACTCGTCGAGGCCGGAGGCGGGCTCGGACTCTTCAGCGGCTGCGCGGCGGGCGACACGGCCATGGCGGCCGTCTTCCAGGTCTCCTGACCGGGACCCCGGGAAAGCGAACGGCATGGACGCCCGGAGCCTGATCGAGCTGGAATCGCGCCGGGCCGCCCGGAACTACGCCCCCCTCGACGTCGTCCTGGCGAAGGGGGAGGGCTGCTGGGTCGAGGATGTCGAGGGCCGCCGTTATCTCGACTGCCTGTCCGCCTACGGCGCGGTGAACCAGGGCCATTGCCACCCCAGGATCCTGAAGGCCCTAGTGGAGCAGGCCTCCCGGCTCACTCTGACCTCGAGGGCCTTCCGGAACGACCGCTTCGCGCCGCTCTGCCGCAAGCTCGGCGATCTCCTCGGCTTTGACCGGGTCCTCCTGATGAACACCGGCGCCGAAGCCGTCGAGACCGCGATCAAGGCCGCGCGCAAGTGGGGCTACACGAAGAAGGGCATCCCCGAGGGCCGGGCCGAGATCCTCGTCTTCGAGGGCAACTTCCACGGGCGGACGACGACGATCGTCGGCTTCTCGAGCGACCCCGAATCGCGGGAGGGCTTCGGCCCCTTCGCGCCGGGTTTCACCGCGCTCCCCTTCGGGGATCTCGAGGCGGTCGAGGCCGCTTTCGCGGCCCGGGGTCCCGGGATCGCCGCCGTCCTCGTCGAACCGATCCAGGGGGAAGCGGGGGTCATCCTCCCTCCCGACGACTTCCTCCCCGGGATCCGGGCCCTCTGCGACACGCATCGGGCCCTCCTGATCTGCGACGAGATCCAGTCGGGACTCGGGCGGGCCGGATCCATGGCGGCCTCCCTCGGCTCCGGCGTGCGCCCCGACGCCCTGACGATCGGCAAGGCCCTCTCGGGAGGCTTCTACCCCGTCAGCGCCTTCCTCGCGGACGAAGAAGTCATGGAGGTCTTCGGACCGGGAACCCACGGCTCGACCTATGGGGGGAACCCCTTGGCCTCGGCGATCGCGGAGGCGGCGCTCGACGTCCTCGTCGACGAGGACCTCTGCGGGAACTCGCGCGCGATGGGCGCGCAGCTCCACGAGGGCATCCTCGCCCTCCGGAGCCCGAAAGTCGCCGAGATCCGCGCGGCGGGCCTCTGGATCGGTCTCGACCTCGAGCCTTCCGCCGGAACCGCGAGGGCCGCCTGCGAGGAGCTGGCCCGTCACGGCGTCCTGGCCAAGGACACGCACGGGCGGACGATCCGTCTTGCCCCGCCCCTCGTCGCCGGCCCCGAGGAGATCGACTTCGCCCTCAGCGCGCTCTCCAAGGTCTTGTGAGTTCGAGGATGCGGCAGGCCATCGCCTCCGCCACGTGAGGGAGGGCGAAGTTCGAGTACCCGTGCGGGCAACCCCGGCTCTTGTCGAGCTTGACGGGGCCGTGGAGAAACGGCCAAGCGGAGCAAAGCAAGGGAAGGGGCCGGCCCCTCCGAACGTGAGGCGTTCCGGATTCCGGCCTAGGATGAAGACATGGCTCGCTTCGCGCTCCCCATCCTGTTCCTGGCCTCGAGCGTCTTCCCACAGGGGATCGACCGTCCCGGGCGGGGGGAGGCGCCTGCCCTCGTCGCCTGGCAGCGGAGCCTGGGAGACGCCCTCGCCCTCGCGGGCGCATCGGGCCGGCCCCTCCTGGTCGTAGTCAACGTGGACGGCGAGGCCGCCAGCGAGATCTTCGCGCGGGAGAAGTACCGCGACCCCGCCTGGGCGCGTCTCACGGCTCCCTATGTCGCGGTCGTCGCCAGCCCGGTCCGCCACAATGAACGCGACCACGACTCCCTCGGGCGGAGGATCCCCTGCCCCCGCTTCGGATCGGTGACCTGCGGGGAGCATATCGCCGTCGAACCCGAGGCCTTCCGCCGCTGGTTCGGCGGGAAGCGGTTCACGCCGCGGCACCTCGGCGTCTCCCCGGACGGTTCGAGAGTCCTTTTCGACCGCTACCTCGACCGGGATCTCGGCGCGGTCGACCGCGCCCTCCGCGCGCACGCCCCGAAGCCCCCCGGGCCCCTCCCTCCGCCCGGAAACGATAAAACCCGCCTCGCCTCCCGCGACGCGCGCGTCCGGGATCTCTGCGAGAGGAAGTTCCTGGAAGCCTCGGTGAGAGACAAGCGACGGCTCCTGCGCCCCCTGCTCGAGTCGGCACCTCTCGCCGCCAACCAGACGGAACTCCTGCGTCTCGCCCTCTTCGACCCTTCCCCGGCCGTCCAGTTCGAGATCGCGAGGATCCTCGCCGCGCATCCAATACCCGCCCTCTTACCCCTGATCCGGAAGGGTCTCGACCTCTTCCGCCTGGAGAAGGCCCGCGACCTCGCCTTCGACGCCCTTCGGAAGCTCGCGATCTCCTATCCCGCAGCGAAGCGGGAGATCCGGACCCGGGTCGCGCTGGCCCGGTCCACCCCCGGTTTCGACTCCAGGCCCTGGATCAGGGAGTTCCGGGCCCCGCGCCCCTCGGCCCCCCCTTCTCGCGCCACGGACCCCGAGGCGCTCGAACGCCGCCTCGACGAACTCGCGGAGGCGCTGCGGGAGCGGCCCAAGGACGCCGCGCTCTGGCGGGAGAACGCCGCGGCGAACCTCCGCTTCGCGGAGGACCGGGTCCGGCAGGGCCTGGATCCACGCCTCCTGCTCGAGGACGCCCGGAACGCCGCGGAGCGGGCGCTCCGGCTCTCCCCGAAGGATCCCGAGACCCTCGCCCTGACCGCCCGCATCCTCCACCTTTCCGGGAGGATGGACGACGCAGGCCGGCGCGCCCTCGAGGCCCTCCCCGAACTCCGGGAAGGTTTCGCCCGGGAGGACCGGCGCGACCTCCTCCGGCTCGCCCTCGGGGCCCTCGTCCCCCGGACCCTCCCCCCGGCGGAAGAACCCGAACCCTCTCTCCTTTCGAGGACGGAGGGGATCTTCCTCCTCCTCGACATGCACCCCCTGGTGGAAAACGCGGACCTCCTGGCCCACGCCTCCTGGCTCCGCCGTCTCGGGGACCCGCGCCGCGCCGAGGCCGTCGCTCTGCGCGCCCTCGACCTCCGCCCGCAGGACCCCGCCGTGCACGAGGAACTCCGGCGGATCGCCCTCGAGATCCGGGGCGCGCGGGGGCTCTCCGCCCTCGCGGATCGGCTCCGCCTCCGCGCCCGCGAGAGGGCGGCCCACAGCCAGGCCAAGGCCGCCCCCGCCGCGCAGGATTGGTTCGCCGGACTCGCCCTCTTCCTCGCGGCCGAGGAGTTCCGGCGGGACCGGGAACCCTGGGAGGCCTCCACGGCCTACTGGAAGAGCGATGCGCTGTTCCGGGCGAGCGGGGAGGCGGAACCCTCCTACCGGGACTCCGCGGACCATTACCGGAGCCTGGCCCACGCGGGCCTCGCCCGCCTCGCCCTGGAGAGGGGCGACCTCCCGACGGCCTTCGCCGAGATCCGCGACTCCCTCTCGATCCGGAAGGCGAGCGCGGGCGCGCGGGACGGCCTGGGCGACAGTCCGAAGAGCCTCGGAATCAAGCTGCGTGCGGCCCTCGGACGAGCCCGGCTCCTCGACGAGGAACGGGAACTCGGCCGCCTTCTCGACTCCCTCTGAGGGCCGAAAACCTGGGAGAATGGCGGAAAACACCGGGCCGGCTTGGCCCCGCCCCCCAGCCGGATGCTAGGCTTGTGCCCCATGAAGATCACCAAGGACTCTGTCGCCCGTTTCCATTACAAGCTGACCAACGCCGACGGCGAGGTCCTTGACAGTTCAGAGGGGAAAGATCCGCTGGCCTACCTCCACGGCCACGGAAACATCATCCCCGGACTCGAAGAGGCCCTCGACGGCCACGGAGGCGGAGACCAGTTCGCGGTCACGATCGCCCCCGAGGACGCGTACGGGATCTACGACCAGGAACTGGTCCAGACCCTCCCGCGTTCGGCCTTCCAGGGTGTCGACGAGATCGAGGTCGGTATGCAGTTCCAGGCCGAGGCGGAGGGTGGGGTCTCGCTCGTCACCGTCACCGGGGTCGCGGAGGAGAGCGTGACGATCGACGGCAACCATCCTCTCGCCGGCGTCGAGCTGCACTTCGACATCACGGTCGTGGACGTCCGCGACGCCACGCCCGAAGAACTGGAGCACGGGCACACGCATTGACCCTTACCAGGGGAATCGTCCTCCTCACCGGACGATGGTCCAGAGCTCCTTCCCCCCTCCGTCCATGGGGGTCAGCAGCAGGGAGTCCTCCTCGCGGTAGTACGAGTACTCCTCCTCGCCGCCGTTCTCCCAGACGATGTAGAGGCGCCCCTTCGAGGCGGCCCATCGTCCGGGGAGGATTCCCGCCTCGCCGGTGTCCCTCCCCATGGCGCCCTTCTCGATCGTGGCCTGCATGCGGCTCCTCCAGAAGGCCTTCCCGTCGGGCCGAAGCGTCATGACCCGGGCGATCGTCGAGGAGTACTCCCCTGAACTGAAATTGCTGTCCCGGCTCCAGGTTCCGGCGAGGATCGGGTCGAGGCTAGGAGCCTTGAAGTGGATCGAGGACGCGACCGCCCGGCACATCGCCTCCCGCAGTGCGAAGCGCTGCGGCTCCATTACGGCGAGGACGCCGAGCGCGTAACCCTCGAGGAGGCAGACCCAGGCACGCGCCTCGAAGGTCTTGCCGGCGGGGTTCGCGCCCTTCCAGGCGTACAACGCGAAGGGCCGCGCCCCCAGGCGGAGCTTGCGAATCCCGCCCGTTCTCCGGAGGAACGGAAAGCTCGAAGCCATCATCGAGTCCAGCTCGGCCGAAATCCCCGGATCGGAGGGGTCGGTCCGACCCTCGGCCGGACTCCCCATGACCAGCAGGACCTCCTCGGCCCCCTGCGGTCCCCGGGCGATGTCGTCCGGGATCAGAGCGAGGACCCCGTCCTCGACCTCCTGCATCCTCCAGGCCTCCGGGTACCGAAAGCGGAAACCGAGCGGATGCACGTAGGTCTTCCCCCCGACGGCCACCTTGCCGGCGGCCGTCGCCGCCGGGGGCGGAGCCACACGCTCCTGGACTCCGGCCTTTTCGCCCCCCACGCGCGGGTCCGGCCTTCCCCCCTTCCCTGACGGAAGGGGGCGCATCGGCTTCCCCCCCTTCCCTGCGGCGGGCCCGGAATCTCCACCCGGGGCCGCGCGTTCTCCGGCTCCGGGGCCCGGGTCGGGAGCTTCGGAACGGGAACAACCGAGGAACAGGCCGAGGAGGCCCGCGAGAATAAGGTGGGTCGGACTCATTTCAGACTCCCTTTCGTTTCCGCCGCCGTTCGAGGATCCGCTTCCGACGGGCTTCCCGGACACGCTCAGCCTCCTCGATCCTCACCCTTTCCCCGGGTGGGATCCGGCACTCCCAGGCCGTGACCCAGTCCGAGGCCAGGAACCTGAATCCCCGCTTCTCGAGGCGCGTGGACATGTCGGGAAGGTGGGCGACCCCGTAGAAGATGCCGAGCTTCCGCCTGCCCTTCGCGAGTTCGGTGTCGAGCACCTCGAAGGCGGCTGCGTTCCGCGATCCGATCAGCGGCCAGTCGCGACCGTTCTTCCCGCCCTGGGCGTAGAGCATCTCGTCGAACCGCAGGAGCTGCTTTCCGAGCAGCAGCCGGAGCTGCCTCGCCCGGCTCCGCCCGAAGAGGGAGAACATCGCCTGGAACACAAGGACCTGGTCCTCCCGGGCGTGTTTCCTAGCCTTCACGCCGACCGCGAGGCTCCGGAAGAAGACCTTCAGGAAATCCCGGGGCCCCAGAGCGCTCATGCGCGAGGCCAATGCCTTCGGATCCAGGTCCGCGTGCACGAAGTTTTCGGCCCCGTAGTCGATGACATCCAGCTGGAAGCTCAGGTCCAGGACCTCCCCGAGGAAGGTCTGCAGCATCGAAAGGAGATTGCCGGAGCGGAGCTTCGGATCGGGAATCCGGCCGGTCGCGGAGACGAGTTCGTACAGGAGGACCTCATACCCGCGGAAGCGGCGGTTCAGTTCCTCGTAGTAGGCCCTCTCCCCGATGTGCACGGCCCCGATCAGGTCCACGACCCGTCCCTTCGCATCCTCGAAGCGGGCGATCGCCGTCTCGAACCTCCCCTCGTCCTTACCGAGAGGAACCCAGCGGGCAAACGAGGCCTCCTCCGGGACGGACCCGCCCCCGCCCTTTCCCACGGAGTTCCCTTCCCGCCCGCAAGCGGGGACGAGAAGCAGGATGCTGGAACACAGGAGGATCGAACTCGGGTTCATCGCATTCCCTCGGTCACGGCGCGAGCCCCCCGCCCCGAATCCTCTCCCGGTCGCGCGCGCGGTCCTCCCGCGCCCCACCGGCCGAGCCTCATCCCCGCTCCGCCCTCAGGATACCCGCCCTCTCCGGGGATTACACAATCCTGACAGTAGCGGTGCTTCCCTTCGGCCGGCGGAGAGTATGAAAAGGGATGTCATGCGACCGATCCATTCGATTCTCTTCTTCTTCTTCTCCTTTCCGAGCGCCCTGTCCGCCCAGTGCGCCGATCCGACGCCGCCGCTCGGAGGCTTCCCGGTCTCGACGGTGACCGACCGGCTCGTGACCTATTCCGACGGATTCAAGACCCGAGCGGACTACCGCTATCCCTCCGCAAACCCGGGCTCCTGCGGCTGGCCCATGCTCGTGCTCGTTCACGGTTTCCCCGGCACGAAGTCGGGAGGAGGTCTCATCTCGAACGCCATTTCGTTCGCCAAGCTCGGGTTCTTCGTCGTGACCTACGACGTTCGCGGCCAGGGGAGTTCCATCGCCCTGAACCCCGGCAAGGGAACGGTCATACGGAGGTCGCGACGAGCGGCGGCACAGCTTTCAAGACCAACCGGCCTCTCTACGCATATATGCCCTCGTTACGCAACGCTTCCTTCGATCCCTCGGCAGGACCGCTTGGGCAGGGTTCCTCAACGCAGACAATCCTGAAGGAAACACGAAATGGATGTGGAACGACCCGGGGCGGGATTTCCTTCCCTTGCTCAAGAGTTCCTCGACGGCGATCTATTGCTCGATGCTCTGGCTCGATGCGGGCTCTCCCGTGAACTCCGCCCTCAAGGCGCTCGGATCCCTCCCCAAGACGACCCCCTGGCGGATCCACATCTCGACCGGGGGACACGGAACCCCCTCGAACACCCGGGAGGAGGTCCGCAAGCGGGACTTGCAGACCGCGTGGCTCCTTCGCTTTCTGAAAGGCGCGAAGGATCCCGTCGAGTTCGGCCCTCGGGTGTTTTCGGGAGTATTGCCGTCGGACCCGGCCGCCTATCTCTCGCGATCCACGATCTGGCGGACCCGCGCGGACACCGCCTTCCCTCCGGCCTCAGCCAAGACCTCCGTCTGGTACCTCCGCCAGGGCGCCGGCCTTTCCACGACCTCTCCCGCCGGTTCCGAACCGGCGGATCGGATCACCCACAAGGTTCCGGCGGGCTACACGGCGAGGAGCTGGCTCCGGGACGGCTCGGGCAGCTGTCTCGGTCTCGTTTTTCTACGCATGCCGCTTTCGAACCAAACCTACACGACCCCGCCCTTCTCCAAGGATGTCGAGATCGCCGGTTTCCCCACGCTGATTCTCGAGGTGGCGCCCTTGTCGAACCGCTTCTATCTGGCCGCCAGGCTCGAAGTCCTCACGACAAGCGGCTCGCAGGTCCTCTCGGTCGGAGGGGAAGGCGTCCGGCAGTCGGGCGCGCCGAAGAGGACGACGATGCGCATCGAGATGTCGGGAATCGACGCCGTCATTCCCCGCGGAGCCCGACTCAAACTGTCCGTGCGCAATCATCACCTCGTCCAGCCGGGGTCCAGGCAGTCGATCAAATTCATGCCCTACCTGAGTTCCTACCAGGTGGACCTGGAACACAACTCCAGCCGGATGTCCCGGATCCTCCTGCCGTTCCGGCCCCAAGTCGGGATCGACCTGACCTCCCCCACCACGGGGCTGTCCCTCTCGAACCCCGCCAGGGTGGGTTTTCAGCTGCGTTCCTCCTCGGTTCATTCGGGTCGTCCGTACCTGGTTCTCGCGGGGTTCTCAGGGCAGGGTCCCGCCCTTTCCCTTCCGGGCGGAGACATGCTCTACCTTCGACCCGACGCGGGGACCCAGCTCTTCCTCGGCATCCTCGGCACCTCTCTGGTCCCGAACTTCCTCGGCCTCCTGGATGCTTCGGGAGGGGCCGCCCCGGCCCTCGATCTCCGCGCCCTCGCTCCGCTCCCTCCCCGACTCCTGGGACGAAGCATGGATCTGAGCACGATCGAGTTCGCCGGCGCCCTGGTGCGGGCCTCCGCCCCGGTGCGCCTAAGCTTCGACAAGTAGGCCCCGGAGAGCCCCCGCGGGATCCACACAGGCTCGAACCGCCGCCGGACGGAGCTCCCGGCGGCGCGGAGTCCTAGTTTCAGAGCAGCCCGTACTTCTTGTACCAGAGCCGCACTTCCTCGAGCACCTTGTCGAGGATCGGCGAGCCGCCGCCGCCGAAACCGTGCCCTCGGCCGGGCCAGACGCGGATGCGGTTGGGAACCTTGTTCGCGGTCAAGACCTTGATGAACTCCTGGTCCCAACTGAGCGGCACCTTGGTGTCCTTGTCGCCGTGCTGCGCGATGTAAGGGATGCGGATCTTCGCCGCGGTCGCGCGGGAAGGCACGATGGGCGCGCTCGGATCGTAGATACCCGAGGCCGTATGCGAGGCCACCCGCAGCTCCCCGCGGGTCGCGGCGGCCGCGAAGGCGATCGTCAGGAAGCCTCCCGCGCTCGTGCCGTGAGCGGCGACCTTGGTCATGTTGACGTAGCCGAGGCTCTTCAGGATCTCCCAGCACTTGCGCGCGCGGAGGACGTCGTTGGGATGGCCCCCACGCTGCGAGCGGCCGCCGGGCGCACCGAGCTGCCTCAGATCCGCGACGTGCGTCATGTTGGCGCCGATGCAGACGAGACCCCACTTCACCATGCGCTGGGCGATGGCCGTCGTGTAGGCATCCACGTGCCCGTGGCCGCCGTGCGAGATGATCACGGCGGGAAAGCCGCCCTTCGGCGCGGTTCCGGTCGGTTTCCAGAGCTTGCCGAGCATGTCGTAGGCGACGTTATTGTCGACGCTCTTGTACCTCCAATAAGCGCCCGTCGCCTTCGTCGGGTTGCCGCTGATGCGGAGCCCCGTGAAGGGGACGACCGTACCGATCGTCAACGCGACAGCCGATGTCGTCGTGAGCGGGAAGCGGTGGTTCACTCTGGGATCGTTCAAGCCGAGCATCTGCCCGAAGAGCTTCGCCAGCGCGAGGCTCGGATCGTTCGGCACGACCCAGCGCATCTCGACCGTACCGTCCTTTCTCGAAATCGCCTCCTGCGTGAGCTGGATCCCGGTGTAGAGACGGCAACCCTTGAGCCCCAAAGGCGAGAGATCGAGCGGGAGCGGGACCCTTCCCCAACGCCGATCGGAGACACCGAGAAAGGCGAGGACCGGTTGCTTCGCCGCCCGGTTCTCGGCCCAGAGGGACAGGAGGCCGTAACCGGGGTGCGGCGTCCAGCCGCGAAGGTCGCGCGAGGTGCCGGGACAGGGAAGTCCGTAATACGCGGACCAGCCGCCTTGGGCCATTAGGGAGGAAGGAGAGCAGAGAACGACCAGTAGCACGATTCGTGAGAGAGACATCGTGAGCCTCTGATTCAAGGGAGTGGAGAAAGCATTCTAGCAGCAAAACCCTTTCCACGAACGGAGGCGGGGCCCTCACCTCTTCCGCCCCCCCTGCCGGAAATCGGGGAAACCCTCATCACATTCCCCAGCTACGACCATGCGTCCTTCAGAAACATAGGGAGGGGAGGTTCTTCCGGATTTTCTTGGCCACGGCTTTGAGGTGGTTTCGCAAATCTCTTGGGGCCAGGGAGATACGCTTGCCGGCTTCCTTGATCGAGGATGAGGTGAGCAGTGCCGAAAGCACCGTTCGTTGGGTCTTCGTCAGAGCCACGTTTCGTCCGGCTAGCTTGGGGTTCGAAATCCCGGCACGGACCTGAGCAAAGAACTCGGCCAGGAGCGGTTCCGCTGTTGCGGCCGACTCAGGGAGCCGGAGTTCGACCTTCGAGAATCGCTCACCCGTGTCTGCGGACGGAATCCACTTCGCCCCCCCGGCAGCCTCGAGACTTCGCAGGCGTCTGCGCCGAAACCCGGCAAGCCGGAGGCTGTTCCTGAAGACCACCGAGAGCCAGGCCTCGAGATTGTCGGGGAGCCGGTCCTCCTGCCATCGGGACAGGAAACGATCTTCAACGGTGAACAAGGCTTCCAGTACTAAGAGCGTAAGCCTGGTGCGGGCGCGCATACGGGAATCCCACTCGAGATACCGCTTGACCGGGTCCTTGGCGCTTGCTCGTGCCATCCAGCAGGTTCCCAGGGCGAACAATCGAGTTCGGCGGGAAGTCCGGATTCCCGGCTCTTCGGACCTTCAGAACGGGATGCAGAGTCAGGACTTCGTTCGGGTAGCTCCGAAGTTGGGTGTTTCTGGCTCCCCGCGAGAAGGGGTTTCTATCGCGCAGGAAGGTCTCCGGCAAGCCCCCCGCGTGAATCAGAACAGGCCGGATCGGATGGGACGCTTGCGGTAGGTCGTCAGAGCGATCCTAACCGACTTCCAAGCCACTTGTGGCTGAACTCCAAGGGTTCCCTTTACCGGATGGAATCACACAAGATTCATCCCCTCGCCTCGTCTTGGCTTTGTCGGAAACGTGGAGATCAAGTATCCGCACAGTGAGGAGATCCCCAGGAAAGCAATGACCACTCCCTTGTAATCCTCGAGGAATCGGAGAGCACCGAAACAACCACACCCCCTTGCAGGTCGCAATACCTGATTTACCGAGAGGACAAAAGAAAACAACAACGATGCAGCAAAGATCAGACGCAACCGCTGGGGTTTAGAAGAAAGGACCAAGGCTCCCCCAAGCCCTACTTCAATGATCGAGACGGCAAGGGAAAGAATAGATCCAGACTGGATCGGTGATGGAAACAGGATTTTGATCCCTCCGAGAAATATCAAGAAACAACCAAGAAGGAATCTCAAGAACTTCATATTTGCAGTCCAAACAACAGCTTCTCTAGAATAAGCATCTCCCCACTTCTCTAGTTAAAATCTAACGATGACCTCCCCAGAGAAGGGCTGCTCGTTCCAAGGCGAAAGGACCCCCTTCTTTCTCTTTCCTTGGACATTCAAGATACTGTAGTTGAAGAATGTCCCTTTGGGCCAACTGAATTTGAGATGGCCTGTTTCCCGGAAAGGCCATAACTCCACCATGTTTCGAAACACGATCTTCCGATCCCAACTTGCAAACCCATAGCTCAACAAACCTTCCTCCAAAGGTCCACCCTCGCCCCGCAAGTATTTCAGCGTCAGAGTCCGACATGGCCATTTCAGAACGACTTTAAAGTGTGTCGTTTCCCTTCCACGAATCACAACCTCTTTCGTTGCCTCTATATTCTTCACCCAGGCATTATCCAAGAATGACGAGATATAGATACGATAGGTGCCCGCAGGCCATTCATACCGCTTTCCATATGTGAATCCAGACAGGGAAGCGCTCCCGGGAAGGTTCACGGTATAGCCGGATGGATCATAGGCAGGACGATCCTGCACGTCTACAAGATCGACAACCAGAAATCCGTTCCTCCGCTTCATGGTTTCGGCTACTTTAACGATCTCAGGTTTATCGTACTCGCAATAGAGTCGTGCATGGGCTCGATATCTTTGCCATCCATGAGAATGACCAAATGATTTCACTCGAATTACGAAGTTACGACCCAACCAACTTTCCGGATCTTTGGGAACTTTCACAAATGCAAAATAACCAGGATTCTCAAACTCCAGACGCTTCTTCAATAAATGCCCAAAGACCCGACTCAATCCCGAACTTCTATCCCATGCTTGGGCATATTTCATGTCATACTTGCCCGAAATAAACCAATCGACCATCCCCTTGATGACCACATCGTTTCTTGGCTTGCACAAAGACACCATGGGGGAAACAAAAGTCAACTTGGAATACGGACTGGAAAGCTTGAGATTGGAATCAATATCGTACGGAATGTAACGGCTGTCACCAAGGATTAACCTGATTTTATAGATTGCCTTTCGGTCCAGCGTCCTGAAGTCGAAAGATGTTACTTTACTAAATACCCCGTAATATGAACACTTCCCATCAGCGTGAATGAAAACTCCTTTATGAAGTTTGGAAACTGCATCCTTCAGGAGCGATAATTCTGAAATTGTCAACGGAGTCGAGTAGAGAAGAGCCAGGGTCTCTCCGATCTTCTGAGGACGATTCGGTTTGAATATCCCTTCAATCTTCCCCTCAAATGCTGGAAGCATCTCGATTGTCAAAGATTGTCCTTCAGCCGCCTCCTCGACTTGGACACTATTTGTCGAAATCGTTCGAGTCGTCCAGCCTTGTTTCCAGACGACCAGATAGATGTTTTCGCTGAGGACATCCAAATCGAGTTCCAATCTACCCGAAGGATCGGATCGGAGCATGGAGTCGCCATGCTCGTCTTCCTCCCCAGGCTCCTCGGCCGAAGGCTGCAGAAGTCCTCCATCCACCTCTTCGAGTGGAAAGGGGACGGTCTTCAGAGGAATCACCTGAACCCCTTCCAGAGGCCTCCGGCTCACTCGATCCTTGAAGATCAGTGAGATGCGATCGGACCTTGTTCTCTTGCGGACCGGACGAACCTCCTTCGATGGCTCCGGAGCACCAAGGGATTGAGGACTCCGAAGCTCATCGCTCCTCAAGCTTTCCTCTCCTGCCTTGGACCCCAAAGGGTTCACGAGAAGAAACAACAGAACACCTGCAATCAGGATTAAAACAGCAGAAATCGTAATTACTCGCTTATAGATCATTTCAAGTCTTCTAGCCAAAGAAGCAAGCTCCATATGGGATGGGGGGTTTTATTGTTATCTACGGGATCATTGGCCTGGAGGCACAACCGGAACCCCACAGTCACAAGGCTGCTCCCACACTCCGCTGTGGGCAGCACCTTTAAGAATACACTTATAGGCGGGATTATTGCATGATCCGGAACATTTGAAAGTCAAGACTCCCTCGTCCTCAGAAACAAGGCTGATACACAAGCATTCGTCCGTTGTAGTACTTTCACAGCTACAGACCCAATAAAACCGACCGTCGCTTTCGACCCCCCAAGGAACGGTCACACAGGGATCCGATCCGCAATCAGCCGCACAGCGCCAAATGATTTTATTTTCTTCATCGTCATAACTCATTTCTACAGAGCAGTTGCAGAAATCCGGAACTGTGCGCCAGGCAGCCCCAAGGAACCAGATTGGAGTCAATAGGACCAAGAGATGTTTCATCATTTGAGCCTCCTTGTGGTCAATCCCTTTGCTTCTCTGCGAGAAGGTCCTCTAAGAACAGAGGG
>Ga0256830_1000300_pt1 | contig 43779 bp, 30 predicted proteins | sample 128326metaG_FD_190537 | JGI IMG/M metagenome (GOLD analysis project Ga0256830, IMG submission 190537) | Hydrothermal vent microbial communities from Lau Basin, Pacific Ocean - 128-326 | ecosystem: Environmental > Aquatic > Marine > Hydrothermal vents | place: Pacific Ocean: Lau Basin | collected...
CCATCCTTTCGATGTCGTCTCCAACCCCGAGTTCCTGAAGGAGGGGACGGCGATCGACGATTTCATGAAGCCGGACCGGGTCGTCCTGGGCTGCGACGACCCGAGGGCCCTGGAGATCATGAAGGAACTCTACGCCCCCTTCGTCCGCACCGGGAAGCCGATCCTGCTGATGGACCCCGAGAGTGCCGAACTCACGAAGTACGCGGCCAACGCGATGCTCGCGACCCGGATCTCGTTCATGAACGAGATCGCCCGCCTCTGCGATCTCGTCGGAGCGGACTTCACGAAAGTGAGGGAGGGGGTCGGCACGGACTCCCGAATCGGCTACGCCTTCCTCTTCGCCGGGATCGGGTACGGCGGGTCCTGCTTCCCGAAGGACGTGCGCGCGATCCAGAAGACCGCGAAGGACCACGGCTACGACTTCGCGATCCTGAACGCCGTCGAGGCGGTCAACGCCTCGCAGAAGAAGTATCTCGTCACGAAGATCGTCAAGCACTTCGGCGAGGATCTGACCGGCAAATGCTTCGCGCTGTGGGGCCTGTCGTTCAAGCCCAGGACCGATGACATGCGCGAGGCCCCGTCCCTGACCCTGATCGAGGAACTGACGCGTCGCGGCGCACGGATCGTCGCTACCGACCCCGAGGCCCTTGGGGAGGCCCGGAGGATCCTGGGGGAACGGATCGAATACCGGAAGAAACCAATGGAGGCGGTGGACGGGGCGGACGCCCTCATCCTCGCAACCGAATGGAGCGAATTCCGGCATCCCGACTACGAGGAACTCGCCTCCAGGATGCGGGGGAAGGCGGTCTTCGACGGCCGGAACATCCTTTCACGGGAAAAGCTCCGCGCAATGGGCTTCAAGTATTACGGGGTCGGAATCGATAAGGGAGAAGCTCCCTGATCGGGCGGGGCCTCCGATCCCGGAGGGCCCCGGGAAGAGGCCCAGATGGAACGGAACGACCCCAATCGGACAATCCTCCTCGTCGTCGCCGGCATCCTCGCCGTTGCAGGGGTCCTCTACTTCCTGCGACCATGGAAAGCCTCGGGGACCACGCAGAAGAATTGGAAGAGCACCGGTTCCTACCTGTTCGATCGGCAAAAGAAGCTGCATCCCGGCAAGCGCTGATCGGCCCCCTCATCCCCCCGCCTCTCTCCTTCCGGCCGGAGGCGACCTCGGCGGAAACGAGCTGTAGATTGGGTCCATGAATCCCGCCTCCGGAGCCGATCCCGAGGGGTCCGCGATCCTCCCCCCGCCTCCCGCCTACTCCCGCCGCCACCAGGACGCGGAACTCGCCCGCGTCTACGGGAGGAAGTTCTCCAAGACCCTCCTGCGCCGCCTCGGTAACCGGCGCGAGCGCCGCCTCGTCGCCTCCGCCCTCGATCGGGCCTGGTTCGAGCGGTTCGGAGCCTCTCCCGCAGCCCCCCCGATGTCCCCGCCCCCGACCCTCCTCGACCTCCCCTGCGGCGCGGGACGCTTCGCCGACCTCCTGAGCGCCCTTCCGGTCCGCTACCTCGCGGCTGACTACTCCGCACCGATGCTGGACCTCTGCGCTGAGGCCCTTTCCCGCGCGGGACGCGCCGACAGACTCGCGGGACGCCTGCGCTGCGACGCCCGGACGATCCCCCTTCCCGGGTCTTCGATCGATCTCGCCTGCTGCCTTCGGCTGCTCCACCACTTCCCGAAACCGCAGGACCGCGCCGCGATCCTACACTCCTTCCGCAGGGTCCTCCGGGGCCCGCTCGTTCTCGGCTTCCTCGACGCGGACTCTCCGAAGCAGTGGATGCACCGCCGGAAGCGGGCCCTGGCCGGGACGGCGGTCCGGCGGAGCCTCCTTTCGAAAGACGCGCTCGCGGACGAGGCGGCCGAATCGGGTTTCCGCATCGTCCGCTGCTGGTCCCTGTCCGGATGGTTCTCCGGCCAGTCCCTGGCCCTCCTTCTCCCACGGTGACCGGAAGGCCCCTCGATCCCTTCGACCCTCCCGCCCCCTCCCCTGGGGGATTCGGGGAGCGGGATCCGTCCCTTCCGGAGAGGCTCGCGCCGTTCGGCGTCCAAGACCCCGGGGATCTCCTGGGTCTCGCCCCCGACGGCACGAGGATCCGAGAGGTCTCCCGCGCCCGGACGCGGCGCTGCCTACGCCTCGAGGACGACCTGGGCGTCCTCTTCGTCAAGACCCAGGTCCTCGGGAACTTCCGCCTTCCCCCCCGGAAATGGCCGTCCTACCTCTTCCGGGGAAGCCCCGTGCGCCGCGAGGTCGAGGCCGCCGCCCTCCTCGAAGCCCACGGCTTCCGGGTCCCCCGATACCTGGCCTGCGGCGAACGGCGCGGACTCCTCCTCCCCCGTTTCGCCTGGTGCGTCAGCGAGGGGGTTCCGGCCCACGCGGACCTCCGCGCCTACTGCGCGGCGACCCGGGACCCGGCGCTCAGACTCCGGGCCGCGGACCTGGCCGATCTCCTGCTGGAAACGGTCCACGAGAAGGGGCTCGTCCTCGGCGGCGCGAAGTACCGGAACCTCCTCGTGCCGGCGGAGGGTCCGCGGACCCCCGGAGACTTCGTGCTCCTTGACCAGCCCGACGCCCGCCCGTGCCGAAGGTCGCGCGCCCGCGCGCGGGACCGCCGCCACCTCGCCCTGGACCGCCGACGCTACGCCCTCGGCGGGCCCGAAACGGAGAACTCCGGAGGACCGGGATGAACCGGAAGGGTCTCCTGATCGCCCTCCTCCTCGCGGCCACGATCGCGCTGGGAATCCGGGCCCTGCACAAGCGCCACGGATCTCTCCTGCGCAACCGCCTCTTCGCCTCGAGGCTCCTCTTCACACACGACCTCTACGCTCCCTGGGACGAGGACGGGCGGCCCGTCCACGCCCCCTACCCTCCGAGCTACGGGCTCGTCATGGCCCCCCTCCTCCTTCCTCCCCTCCCGGTCGCGAGGGTGCTCTGGGTCGTGCTCCAGATGACGATCCTCGTTCTCGTGCTCCGCCGTCTCGGGCTCTGGTGGGAGAGCCTCGTTCCGGCCCGCGCCCCCCCGGCCTGGATCTTCGTCCTTCCCCTCTTCCTGGTCTCCCGCTACCTCCTCCGCGACACGGCGGGCGGCGGAAACAACCTCGTCTTCGGCGGTCTCGTCTTCCTCGCCTGCTGCCGCCCCGGAGAGGAACGGGGCGAGGACCGCCGTCCTCTCCTGGGTCTCGGCCTGGGTCTCGTCCTGGCCGCGAAGCCGACCCCCCTGCTCTTCCTGTTCTGGCTCCTCCTTCGCGGGCGCCTCCGGACCGCGGCAGTGGCCCTGCTCTCGGCCGCCGCTCTTCACCTCGCCCCGATCCTCATCCTGGGGTCGGAGGGTTGGTTGGAGGCCTATTCGCGCTGGGGCCGGGGCGTCTATCTCTACGCGACGCAGGCGGACCTCTTCGCCCGGCCGGCGCTCGGCTTCCCCCCCTTCACGTGGATGAACCAGAGCCTCCGCTGCATGCTTGTCCGCTTCCTCGGCGAGGTCCCCCCCGCCCTCGCCCTCGACGGCCCCCTCTGGTTCCAGGGACTCGGCTGGACGCCCGAAGCCCTGCTCCCGATCCGGGGAGCCGCGACCCTCTCCGTGCTCTCCTTCTTCCTCCTCCGGCTCTCGAGACTCCGGGGGGCCTTCGCCGAGGCCGCGGGCCCTTCCCTCTGCTTCGCCGTCACCCTGCTCCTCTCCCCGATCAGCTGGAAGGCGCACCATGTCCGCCTCCTTCCCGCCTTCTTCACGATCTGCGCATGGATCGCCCTCGCCCCCCGGACGAGCCGCCACCGGGGTCTCCTCCTCGGATTCCTCACGGCCTACGCCCTCGCGTGCACGCTGCTCTCGGAGGAGATCCTCCGCTTCGCGCTGGGCTCCGCGGCCGCCGGAAAGGACGCGAAGAACCTCCTCCAGTCCCTGTATCTCGTCACCTTTGGCTGCCTCGCCCTCCTCCCGCTCCTACCGGGGAAACTCCCGGACGAGCCAGGCGAGCCGCCCCGCGCCCGGAGTCCCGAGGACGGCGGGCGGCAGGGGTCGTAGGACCCAGCCCACGGGCGGATGCGCGAGAAGCGCGGCCCGTCCCGGACGGCGGCGCCCCAGGACCGCGTGGCGGGCGGAGGGTTCCTCCATCGCGCGCGCGAGATCCGCCGCCCCGATCCGCGCGGGGGGCGGCGGCAGGAGGCCCGCGTAATAGGCGACCCGCGGGAGGTCGGTCACCAAGGATCCCTCCGGGACTCCGAGATCCCGCAGATAGAGGCCCAGGACCTTCTCCGCGAGCTTGTCCCGCTTCGGCGGGCGGACGAGATCCGCGGCTCCGAAGCCGAGGGTCGCGCAGAGGGAGAGGACCATGCCGGCGCGGAGCCAGGGACGGCCCTTCCGGGGACAGGCGGCGAGACCGAGAACGGCGAGCGGGAGGATCAAGGGCGCGGTCGAGAGGAAGAAGCGCGGCTTCACTTCGAGCATGCAGATCGCCCCGGCCATCAGGACGAGCGGTAGACCAAAAGCCCGGAACCGTCCCCGCGACTCCCGCCGCAGGATCCAGAGCCCTAGAAGTCCGGCCGCGAGGGGCAGGCCGTCGAGTCCCCGAAAGGCCGCGACCGGCATTGCGGCCAGGTCGGCCCCGATCCGCCCGAGGACCTCGAGGGCGTCGCCGCCTCCCGCGGGCCCTCCGGGCAGCATGAACCCGAGTTTCGGGAGGATCCGGAGTTCGCCGAGGGCGAAGGACCGCCAGAGCGGCAGGACCGCGGCGGCGGCCGCTCCGAGAAGGGTCGCCGAGAGAGGACGCCTTCCCCCCAGGACGCCGAACCAGAGCAGGGGGAAGAAGGCAAGGGCTTCCTCCCGGAACCAGAACGCGAGACCGAAGCAGAGCCCGGCGGCCCTCGGTCGGTCCCGGAGGAGGAGGGCGAGCCCCGTTCCGGCGGCCGCGAGGAACAAGGGCTCCCGGTAGGCTTCGCCTGGGAGTCTCAAGACCCTCCAGGAAAGGGCGGCGAAGAGCGCGGGCAGGAGCAGGTCGACGGGGGCGGGATCCCTCCCGCACCGCCGGCCGAGGAGACGCCCGCACTCGTATACCGCGGGCGCGAAGACCGCGCCCGCCAGGGAGAAGAGGATCCTGGCCGCGTCGTGGGCCTCGATACCCATCCGGACGAAGGGAGCGAGCAGGAGGCTCGGACCCGGTTGAAAGACCGATTTCAGCGCGGCGGCCGCATCTCCCCCGGCGAAGCGCTCGGCCATCGCGAGCACGTGCGCGCCGTCGTGCGAGGGGACGGGAATCCCGAAGGCCAGGAGGAGCCGGGGCACGAATCCCAGGACGAAGAGCAAGCCGAGCGTCCCGGGGCTCCAGGGCATGCTCAGCCGTAGACGATCCAGAGGCTCGTCGCGAACCAGCCGAGGATGTTCACGAGGGTCGCGGGATCCTTGAGCAGGAGACGGGTCGGATCCCCACCCTCGGCCCGCATGTGCACGAGATACAGGTAACGGAAGACCCCGTAGACGACGAAGGGGACGGTGAAAACGAGGTAATGGGCCCGGGCCTCCCCGAAGTTGCGCAGGACCTCGGGAGAGGCCGTGTAGGCGGCGTAGGCGAGAACGGTCAAGGCCCCCAGCGGTGCGATCATCTGGTCGAGGAACTGGGGCGAGTACTCCCCGAGGGCCCGCCTGTGTCCCTCGGAGTCGCCGCCGAGAAGAGTCAACTCCGCGCGGCGCTTGCAGAAGGCGAGCAGGAGGGCGACGAAGAACGTGCAGAGCGTCAGCCAGCCCGAAACGGGGACGCCGATCGCGATCCCGCCCGCGTAGACCCTCAGCAGGAAACCGATCGCGATGCACATCGCGTCCAGGATGACGAGATGCTTGAGTTTCCAGGAATAGAGGACGTTGACGGCGAAATAGGCGAGAGGAAGCCCAAGAAAGCCACGCCAGGCCGAAAGCCCGAGCCCTAGCCCCGTGCACGCGCAAAGTGCCGCGACCGCCAGGGAGACCCGAAGCCTCCCCGAGGGAAGGGGGCGCTCCCTCTTCCTCGGGTGCCGCCGGTCGTTCTCCAGATCATGCAGATCGTTCAGCAGGTAGATGCCGCTCGCGACGAGGGAGAAGGCCGCGAACGCGAAGAGGGCCTGGACGACGGAGGGACCGTCGGTCATGCGTCTCGCGAAAACCAGGGGGGCGAAGACCAGAAGATTCTTGACCCACTGGTAGGGGCGAAGGGCTTCCAGCAGCGCGATCACGGATTTCCGGACATAGCACCGCCCCGTCCCCGCATCCAGGCCTCGACCCAATCGGCCACCGCAGCGCCATCGAGGGGGAGGCGCGCGCAGCCCTCGAGGTCCTCCCTTCCCCTCGGCGGAAGGACCGGGAGGCTTCTCGCCGAGATCCCGCTCCCGGAAGCCCAGCCGTCCCAGGCCAGCGCCACGACCCCCTCGGGCAAGGAATCCCAGAGGTCCTCCGGCCATTCCCCGCGGATCACCCGGAGCTTCGGAGGCTCGGGAACCGCGGCGAAGCCCTCGAGGAGCACGAGATCGAAGGGGAAGAGGGGGCAGTCCGCGAACCAGGCGAGGACCTCGGCCAGGTGGCCGCGCTCGTCGACGCGCTTCCTCCCCGGCCCCATGAAGAAGGTGCTCGTCCCCGGCCCGAGGAGGCCGACCGCGGCGGACCCGGCCTCCTTGAGCCTCCACGAGTCCTTGCCCGGCCGGTCGAGCAGGACCTCGTGGTGCGTGCCCTTCAAGGACGCGATGCAATGGCCGCGCTCGGCGAGCACTCCGACGACGGACTCCAGAAGGGTGGTCTTCCCGGTTCCGGAAGGCGCGACGAAGGCGAGCGTCGGGACCGGTCTTTTGCATTCGGTCATAGGGGCGCGGATTGTAGCCTCGACCCGCGCCCGGATCTCTCACGCCGGCCTCTCGAACCCCGTCCGAAGGATCCCCGACCGCCGATGAGCCCCAAACCCCGTTCGACGAGCCTCCGCCGCGACCTCAGGGCCCTCGCCGTCCTCTCCTTCTTCACCTACCCCTTCGCGATCGTCCCCCTCTACTACTTCCTCCTTCGCGAACGGGGTCTCGACCGTCACGAGTTCGCCCTGTGCCAGTCGTTCTACTACCTTTCGATGGTCGTCCTCGAACTGCCGACCGGATGGCTCGCAGACCGTTTCGGCCGCCGTCTCCCCCTCGTCCTCGGCCCCCTCCTCCTGGCGCTCGGCTTCCTCCGGATGTGGAGGGCCGAGACCTTCGAGGCCTTCCTGCTCGCCGCGGGGCTCCAGGCGGCGGGACACGCCCTCCTCTCCGGCCCTCCCTCCGCCCTCCTCTTCGAGACCCTCCTCGCCGAGGGCCGGGAGCAGGACTACCTGCGCCAGGAATCCCGGATGTCGACCTTCCGGACGAGCGGCACGGCCCTGGCCTTCCTGGCCGGGGGCTTCACGGGGGAAGCCCTGGGTCTGCCCGCCGTCGCCCTCCTCACCGCCTTCCTCTGCCTCTTCGCGGCCCTCGCCGCCCTCTTCCTCGAGGAACCCGATCGCCCCCCCTCCGGGCCCCCACGACAGGGGAAGCTCGAGCCCCAGCTCTCGACCCGCCTCCGCGCGGTCTACCGGAAACCGGCGGTGCGCTGGATCCTCGCCTACTTCGTGCTCCTCTTCTTCCTGCTCCGCTTCGGATTCCACACCTATCAGCCCTGGCTCGAGGAGGCCAGGCACAGGGGCCCCCTCTTCATCGGCCTTCTCTACGCCTCCTTCGCCGTCGTGGCCCTCCCGTTCACCCGGCTCGCCCATCGTATCGGGCACCGCTTCGGAGAGCAGCGGACGCTCTTCCTCCTTCCTCCGATCCTTTCCCTCTGCTTCGTCGGGCTCGCGGCGGGCTCCTCCCTCCTCCTCGTCGTCTTCTTCTTTCTCCAGCAGATCCCATTCGGCCTGCACTGGCCCCTCGTCCATTCCTACGCGAACCACCGCATCCCCTCCCGCGACCGGGCCCTCGTGCTCTCCTCCCTCTCCTTCGCGGGGCGCCTGGGTTTCGCGCTGGCCTTCCCCCTGATCCTGACCGAGGGCCGCCCGGTCTCCCTCGTCTTCCTCGAAACCGGGCTCGCGACCCTCCTCCTCGGGTTCCTCCTCGTCGCCTTCCCCGGCCGGGAGGAAGCACGACCCGATTGACCCCCAGGGAATCCGACGCCTCCTCCGGTGCTATCATCCCCGACCCATCCTCCCGACAGGCAGGGCGGAGGCCCCCCGGCCGATCCGGCCCTCCGCACCCGGAATCCGCGAGGCACGATGCGCATGATTCCCCCTCTCCTGATCTCCGCGATCCTCGCCTCCGGGCTCGGCGCGCAATCCCCGGGATCCCGCCCCTCCGAACTCCCCGAACCGGGAAAGCCCGGGGAACCCGCGAGGGCCCCGAGCCCCGGGCGCGTCCGGGATCTCGCGGGCGGGCCCTGGACCGGAGCCAACATCCTCTGCGTCTCGCAGCTCTTCCCGGAACACCCCTCGATCCCCGCCTTCGAGGACAGGGTCGAGACGACGAGCGACCGCCGGGGGCGCTTCCGCGTGGACCTCCTCGAGGGGCGCATCTATTCCGTCTACGCCTGGTCGAAGCAGGGCGCGGGTCGCGTGAGCGGAGTCCTCGCGAACCTCTCCGCGGGATCTTCGATCTCCTTGAAGGAAACGAAGCCTCCCCTCCCTCCGAAGGTCCGGATCCTCGGACTCGAGGAATGGAGGAAGGTCCACGGTCCCCTCCATTTCCGGGTCGCGGTGTTCCTCCCCCCCCGCCTCCTCCTCCCGATCGAGCTCGAAGAGGACGGAATCGCCCGGCTTCCCCCCCTTCCCCCGGAAGAGACCCGCCTCGAAATCCTGGATCGGAACCGGAATCCCCTCTTCAGCCGCTCCCTCGCCTTGCTCGTACCGCCGAAGGGCTCTCTCCCCACGATCAGACTTCCGGCCTTCGAGGATCTCCGGATCCTCGCACTCACCGACAAGGAGAAGAAGGCCGTTCCCGATGTGCGGATCCTCCACGTCGTCTCCAGGGTCCGGTTTCCGGAGGATTCGAGCGGGAGGAGCCCCTTCCATCTCATCCGGGAGGTCGGCCGAACGGACTCCAAGGGGCGATGCACGGTACGGATCCCCTGGCTGACCGGTCCGCACAAGTTCACGAACCAGGATTTCCTCGTCGTCGCGAAGGGTTTCGCGATCGGCCAGGGCAAGACCTTCTCGTTCCTCTTCTCCCCGGGTTACCGCTTCCGGAGGCCTGCGAAGGGGCGCGAGGCGGAACTCAAGGTCTTCCTCCAACCTTCGGTCGAACTCTCGACCCGGGTGATCGACGAGCAAGGCGAACCCATCGCGAAGCGGACCTTCCATATTCTCTGCAAGGGAAGCTTCCGAATGCAGAACAATTCCTATTCCGGCATCGAACTCCCGTGGATCCCGATCCGGAGCGACGAAGAGGGAAGGATCCGCTTCACCGCGCCGAGCATGGACAGCGAACTCGCCCTCCTCCTCCCCCCGGCCGAGAACTCCCGGACCCCCTTGAGGATTCGCTACCTGGATTTCCCAAAGAAGGCGGGAGGCACGATCCGCCTCGGGGACTCGACCCTCGAACCGCTGCGGCGGATCCGGATCCGGATCTCCGGACCGGAAGGCCTTCCCGTCCGAGGAGCGAAGATCCTGGTCTCCCGGCGGGAAGGAAAGGGCTCCTCCAAGGTCTGGAAACTCCCCTTCCCCCGCGCCTTCGTATCGGACCGCAAGGGAGTCGCCCGGCTGACCCTTCCATCCGGGAGCTTCGATCTCATCGCGTGGAAGAAGGGGAAAGGGTACCGGATCCTCCAGGAGGGCCTCGGCGACGCCGTGGAGGCCATGGATCTGTCCCTGGAAGCCTTCAAGAGGTTCACCGGACGATGCCTCGGCCCCGACGGAAAGCCCCTCGCGGGAGTCCGCATCCGAATAACGGGCTGGGGCATGTCCGGGAATCCCGACTATTCGAAGAAAGCGATCGAGATCGACCAAGGCCTTCTCGAGGGGAAATCCGGCGAGGACGGAGGCTTCGAACTCTTCTGGATCCCGATCAGGGGAACCCATTTCAGGCTCCGGTTCGAACCGCCCTCGAAGACGAAGGGCCGTCCCGTCGATTTCCGGATCGATCAGGATTCGATCCTCGACCAGGAGATCCGGCTCTGAGGACCCGGCCTTCCGACCGAAGCGGAGCGGAGCAGAGGAGCTTCCCTTGAAGGCCCGCATCCATCGCGTCACCGGAGGGGGGACTCCCCTCGCCTACGTCCCCGGAATCGACGGCAGCGGGGAACTCCTCCTGGGAACCGAGGGACGTCTCGGGACCGCGGGGTTCCGGCTCTGCCTTCTCCGCTACGAGGACGAGGACGCGCCCCTCGGAGAGGACCCCTACCGGGATCTCGCGGACTCCGTCCGCTCCTGTCTCGAGGAGGTCTTCGGCGAAGAGCACGCCCTCCTCCTCGCCGAGTCCTTCGGGGTCGGGGTCGCTCTCCGCACCGTCCTCGAACACCCCTCCGCCGTCTCGGGCCTCTGCCTCGTGAACGGATTCTGTCGTTTCGACAAGAGGCTGCGCCTCGCCCTCTCCCGCCTCGGCGCGCTCCTGGTTCCGAAGTTCCTCTTCCGTCCCCTGAGGAATCTCTGCGCTCCCTGGTCCCTGTTCGGGGCGTCCCCGCTCCCCTTCCTCCGGACCGGCAAGGGACCGGATCCCCGGACCCTGGATGCCTTCCGGAAGATTCCCGGAACCCCCTTCGACCGCGGATACCGCAAACGGCTCGCGATGATTCGGGGATTGGATCTCCGCGCGCGGCTTCCGGAGATCCGCGTTCCGGTCCACATCTTCGCCTCCGATCGGGATCGGATCGTCGATTCCCCGCGTTCGGGACGCATCATGGCAAAGGCCTTGCCGCGCGCCGTCATGACGATCCTGCAAGATCGCGGTCACCTCGTCCTTCCCCTCGAGAACGAGGACTGGCCCCGGCGCCTGCGGCGGCTCGCGGACGAGTCCCTATGCTCCGGGCCTCCCCCCGATCCACGGACATCGAGATGAACGACGCGCACCTTCACCTGATCACGAACCACATCCCGGTCCTCGGCCTCCCCTTCGCCCTGGCGCTGCTCCTGTGGGGGCTCTTCCGCCGACAGAAGGAGGTTCGGAGCGCGGCCTTCCTCGGCTTCTTCCTCGTCGCCCTCGCCTCGTTCCCCGCCTTCCTCTCCGGGCACGAGGCGGAAGAGGTCGTCGAGCACATGGCCGGGGTCCGGGAGGGCCTCATCGAAGACCACGAGGAGGCGGCCGAGATCGCCTTCTACGTGACCGAGGCCCTCGGGCTCTTCGCCCTCCTCTGCCTCTTCCTCGGACGCGGAGGTCGGGAGATCCGCGGGGGAATCCTCGCGGCCTTCCTCCTTCTCGCGGTCGCCTCCTCCGGCCTCATGGCCCGGACGGCCTTCCTCGGGGGACCGATCCATCATTCCGAGATCGAAGGCGGAAGGGATTAGAGGGAAGAACTCCCCATCCCCGCAAGCCCCGTCAAGCCGGATCGGGGCCGGGACCGATACGGAGGACATGGACCCCTCCGTCTTCCCCCTCCCGACCGCGGCGGCCCACCAATGGGTCGTGTATCTAACGGCCCGCTGCAACTTCTCCTGCGACTACTGCATCCAGAAGGGACGCATCGTCCCCGGCGCGAAGCGCAAACCCTGGGGCCGTTACGAGGAACTCCCGGGGAGCCGCTGGGTCGAGGCCCTCAACGCGATCCCGGTCCGCCCCGAACACACGCTGATCCTGACCGGCGGCGAGCCGACGATCCACCGGGACTTCTATGAGATCGCGACCGGACTCCGCGGCTACAGGATCGACCTGACCTCGAACCTCTCCTTCGACGTCGACCGCTTCATCGAGACCCTGAAGAGCGAGGGGACCGTCCTTCACTCGAGCTTCCACACCTACCACCCGAAATTCATGGAGCCCGAGGATTTCGTCGACCGAGCCCGGAGGATCCGGGATTCGGGGGTCATCGCGAACCCGGTCTTCTCCCTCTTGGACCTCGACGCCTTCCCGCACTTCCGGGACGAGGAGCACGACGCGAACCTCCGCCGCTTCCACGAGATCGCGGGCCGGCGGGGACTCCGCTACCAGCGCAACGAGTTCCGGGGGAACCACATGGGGGAACCCTTCGCCCACGACCGCAAGCGACCGATGAAGTGCACGAGCGGCTGGGTCAACTTCGCTCCCGACGGGGAGATCTACAACTGTCAGTACCATCTCGAGATCCGGAAGAACGCCTTCGGCAACGTGACCGCCCTCGAAGAATGCCGGCCGCTCCCCGTCTTCGGGACCTTCTTCCCCTGCGGGGACTACGGCTTCTGCGACCCATGCCACGAGAACAGCGGCCGCGGCGCTTACATGGACGAGGAGGGCGGGATCTTCCGGCGGACCGGCGACGATTCGCGGATCTACCTCCGATGGATGGACCCGAACGAGGTCCTGGAGGTTGCCCGCCGCCATCTCGACGAGGGGAGGCTCGAAGAGGCCGAACATGCCTTCCTGGCCGTGATCGAGGAGGGCGGGGAGGACAGGACCCCGCCCGAGGTCTGGGCGGACCTCGGGCTCACGCTCTGGGCGGCCGGAGAGCGGGAGCGGGCCCTCGGGTCGGTCCTGCAGGCGATCGAACTCGGGAGCCGGGACGAACGGACGCTGGCCGCGGCCGTGGAGCTCGGCCGCGAGGTCGGCGAACGCGAGCGGGTGCGGAACGTGCTCTGCCGCTTCCTGCCGGCCTCGAGGATCCTCGCGATCGAAGAAGCCGTCGCCTCCGCCTTCGTCTGAGGGATCGTCGATGTCCGCCCCAAAGAGGATCCGGATCGACTATCTCGGAAACTGGGGGATCGGGGATCTCCTCTGCTCCGAGCCCCTCGTGCGCGGTCTCCATGAGCACGAACACGGAGCTTGCGAGATCCGCTGGACCGGGAACCCGGGAAACGCCGCCTACGCCCCCGAGTTCGCGGGCCCGGCGGGCCCCGACTTCGAGCCGGACGAGGTCGTCGAGGTCCGCCTCTTCACCCATATGCGACTCGAGGAGTACGCGAGGCTCGAGGCCATGCCCTCCCTCGTCGCGCACATGTGCAGCTACGGGGGCGTGCGTCCCCGTGACATGGCCCCGCGCCTGAACCTCGGCGAGGAGGAACGCTGGTTCCTCCGCGAACTCGGGCTCGACCGCCTTCCGGGCCCCAGGGTCGCGATCTGTGCCGACGGATCCGACCCGTTCCGCGCCTGGCCAGTCGAACATTTCCGCCGTCTGGCTCTCCACTTGAAGGAGCGCCTGGGCGCGACCGTCCTCGAAGTCGGGGTCCGTGAACGCCTGGACGTCGGCATCGACTTCGTCGGGGTCATGCCGATCCGGGGAACGGCGGCGGTCCTCAGCGCCTGCGATCTCTTCATCGGGAACAACTCGGGCCTCCTGCACTACGCGCAGGCCGCGGGGCTCCCGGTCCTGGGCTTCTTCAGCGTCGCCACGCCGCAACGCTTCATCCACGAAGGGGCCAGGGTCGTCCCGGTGGAACTCGAGGAACTCGACTGCCTCCACTGCATGACCCGGGACTTCGCTGGAAGGAACCGCCGCGGATGCACGGCTCCCCTTGAGGCCGCCTGCATGCGCCTCCTCCCCTACGAGCGGGGTCTCGAGGCGCTCGAGGGGCTGTTCGAGGAGGTCCTAAGGGGCCTCGTCCCCGCGGGGTCCTGAAGACCGCTCCGCCTCAGACCCGTTCCAAGGCCGCCCGGAAGGCCCCTCTCTCCTCGGGTTCCGCGGGCCTCCAGCGACCCTGCCGGACCCGATCCCGGACGGATTTCGGGGTCATGACGACCGTCGTCACGTGCCGCGCGTCGGGGGAGAAGACATGGATCCGTCCTTTCTTCCCGATGACGACGACGGTCCCCTCGCCGGGATCGATGAGGAGGTGATGATCCCGGGCGCTCTTCGCCTCGGGGAAAGCGAGCTGGGTCGGGCGCGCACCTTCCTCCTCCCGTTTCCGCGCGTGTCCAGTCTTCCGCTCGCGGTTGCGCGCGTCGTGGGAAAGGCGCCGCGCGAAGGCCCTGAGTTCGACCATGACCGGCTCGGCGGGGTCCGCCTCCTCCCCGGCCTCTCTCCTTCCCGCAACCTGCTTCGCGACGAGGGCGAGCTTCTGCTGCAAGCCCCGAACGATTCTTGGGATCGCCGGATCCGGAAGGTCGCTCAGGTCGATCGCGCAGACGGGCTGCACGAGGAGACGGGGGACGCCGTCCTCTCCCTTCCGCTCGAGGACCTGGATCGTGAGGGCGACGCGTTTCCCCTCTTCCGCCGAGGCGAAGAGCCCCACCATCGCCTGGGCGACGAGGCGATAGGGAACCGCATCCGGGTCGAAGGCCGGTTTGACCCCCTCGCAGATGTCCTCTCCGCGCTCGATGAAGTGGACGACGCCCTCCTTCCCGGCGAGGAGTTCCTCCACGGACTCGTGCTTCCTCTCGATCGCCAGGGTGACGAGGTCCGCGTACCGCGGCCTCCCCTCCAGGCCGTAGCCCACGAGGACCTGTCTCGGATCCTCGGGCCTCGAGGACGGATGGTCGAAGCTCTCCGAACTGAAGCACCAGGCGCGGCCGGGAACGAGGAGTCCCTGCTCGAGCACGTCCTTTTCGAGGAGGGCGCGCCATTCCTCGGTCAGCATCCTGGAAAGGGCCTCGAGGTTTCCGCCCTCGAGGGGCAGGTGCAGACGCAGATCTACGGCCTTGCTCTCCTCCCCTCCGTCGAGCCGTCTCCAGCCCGTTCGTTCACGCAGGTCGAGCCAGGCCTCCCGGAGATTCCGCAGAGCCTCCAGAACGCACTTCCTCGGATCGACCGTCCGGCGGGCCCGGTCCTCGGCTCTCTTCTTCGGACGGCGCTTCTTCCGCTTCGGACGCTCCAGAGGGTCCGGGCGGTCCGCCCCCTCCTTTTCCGGAGGGGTTTCCAGCCCCTCCGCGCCCCCCTCTTCGGACGGGCGCGCCGCGTTCGGGACCGCGTCCGCATCCGTTCCACCGGCGACGTCCTTCGTTTCCTCGCTCATCGTCTCTTCCTCTTCGTCGGAGAGGGCAGGAAGGCCCCCAATCCGTATTCCGCCCAGCGACGGTCCACCTTTGCGCGGGTATCCGCGTCCATCTCGATCAGTTCCGGCCAGGGCCTGTCGAAGCCCTCTTCCTTCCACTTCCTCGTCGCGTCGACCCCGACCTTGCTCCCGTAGCAGGAGAGCCGGCTCGCATGGTCCAGCATCTCGGCGGGGCCGAAGGTGAACTGTAGGTCCCGCTCGGGATCGATGTTCGCGAGGGCGTGGAAGACCACCTCCCCCGGGTCCCGGACGTCCACGTCCTCGTCGACGACGACGACGACCTTCGTGAACATCGCCTGGCCGAGGGACCAGATCCCGTTCATGATCTTCCGAGCGTGTCCCGGGTAGCGTTTCCGGATCGAGACCAGCATCAGGTTGTGGAAGGCTCCTTCGAAGGGCATCGAGACATCGACGATCTCGGGGAACTGCTTGCGCATCAAGGGGAGGAAGATGCGTTCGATCGCGAGGCCGATCCAGCAGTCCTCCTGGGGCGGCCTCCCGACGACCGTGGCCATGTAGATCGGATCCCGCCTCCTCGTCACGCACTCCAGGTGGAAGGTCGGGAATCGATCCGCCAACGAGTAGAAGCCCGTATGGTCCCCGAACGGACCCTCGGTGCGCAGGTCGTCGAGATCGACGTATCCCTCCAGAACGATCTCCGATTCGGCGGGGACCCAGAGGTCCACGGTTTCGCAGCGAACGAGGTTCACGGGTTTCTTGCGGAGGAAGCCCGCGAGGAGCATCTCGTCGAGATCCGGCGGAGCAGGGAGGACGGCCGAGAACACGGTGACCGGATCGCATCCGATCGCGATCGCGACGGGGACACGACGGTCCTCCGCCCCCCGGACGTTCCGGGCCCCGTCATGATGGATGTGGCAGTGGAAACCCGTTTCCCGCTCCCCCATGACCTGGAGGCGGTACATCCCGCAGTTCTGGTCCCGGGAACCCGGGTTCTTCGTGAAGACCAGCGGCATCGTCACGAAACGTCCGGCGTCCAGGGGCCAGGTCTTCAGAATCGGGAAATCCTCCAAGCTGCAATCCCCGCCCTTCAGGACAACCTCCTTGCAAGGCCCGTCCTTGACACGCTTGGGCAGCATCTTCGAGAGGTCCAAGAGCTTCGGCAGCCGCTGCAGCTTCTCGAGGAAGGAGTGGGGCGTCTCCGTTTCGAGGAGGGAGGAGAGCCGCGCGGCGACCTCCTCGAGGTCGCCGACCTCGAGGGCCAGTTCCATTCTCCTTCTCGTTCCCAGCGTGTTCGTCAAGACCGGGAACCGCGAACCCGCGACCTTCTCGAAGAGCAGGGCCGGACCGAGCGCCTTCGAGACGCGGTCGGTGATCTCCGAGATCTCGAGTTCGGGGTCCACCTCGACCTGGACGCGCCGGAGTTCGTCCTCGCGCTCCAAGAGGTCGAGAAAGGCTCTGAGGTCCTGATGGGCCATCGAGGGTCTCCGGGGAGGAACGGGATCCGTACCGGGGCGCGGGCGGCCGGGGACTCCGGAGGTCCCGGCCAAAGGCGGGACAGCTTACCTCCCCGCCGGCCCCGTTCCTCCGTCGAAGCACCCTTCCGGGGGGAATCCATGCCGGGAAGCCGAAGGAGAGGGAAAAGGAATGAGCGGCGGCCGCGCGTGAACCGCCGCTCCTCCCGGACGAGAGCAGGCCCCCCAACCCGCATGTCGTCCTGACCGCCACGCCCCAGGTCCCCCAACCGGGACGGGCGGAAGACGAAGGCTCCCTTCCCCGCGCGACCTCCGTCTATGGCGTCTCGAGCCCATCGGGCGAGACGCCTGGGTGAATCATTTTTTCGAGAACCGGCTTCCCCTGACCCCGTCGGAGTCCGCCGCGAGCCTTTGCTGGCACGAGGGTCTTTTCGGGCGCTTTCCCCTCTTCCTTGACCCCGCCCGGAAGCCCCCTTTCCTCCGGGAGATCCCCTGCACCCGTGTCGAGGAAAGGCCGGAATCCCCGGGCAAAGCACCCGCCCCCCCTGTCCATTCCCCCGGACAGGCCTAGGATCGGGTGCTGCCGGCTTTCTCCAGGCTCGCTCGGGGGGAGGTCTTCGACTCCGGCTCCCCCTCGTCTCCCGAAGCCTTCGCCCCTGTCCACGGGTCCTTGCGGAGGTCCGGAAGAAGGAGAACCTTTCGATTCCTGGGAACCACCGAGGGTTCGCACTACGTCTTCAGCGCAAGCGCAGCGCATTCGCCTGGTTCCCGCCTCTCAGTCCTCTCAAGGAGAACTCATGGTTTCCCGCTCTTCCGTTCCCTCCCTCCTCGCCCTTTTCCTCCTCCCCTCGATCGGAATCGGCCAGTGGACCGCCACGACCTATGGGATGCCCTCCGGGTTCAAGGCCCGAGCGGTGGCCCTCACCGACCAGAGCCTGAACGGCTGGCAGGATCTCGTGATCGGGGCTTCCACAGCCACCTCGGACCGGATCTATCGCCGGACGGGGCCCGGACTCGCCCTGACCCTCCTTCAGTCCTATACGGGGGGAGGACTCTCGGACCTCGTCGTCGGCCGCCTCGACAGCTCGGGCCAGCCCGACATCGCAACCTCCCATGCCTCGGGCAACGTCGTGCGCGTGCGCCGCTTCCCCACGGGCGTCCAGACGCTGACCCTCCCGACCTCGTTCAGCCCCCAAAAGATCGTCACGATCGACCTCGAGAACGACGACGATCTGGACCTGGTCACCGTGGGCTGGGGAAACGTCCGGCCCTACTTCGCCCGGAACAACGGCAGCGGGGTCTTCGGCCCGATGACGACGGTCACGAATCTGAGCGTCTCCCCCTCGCGCCCACAGTGCGTCGTCGCCGGCGACTTCAACCATGACGGGAAGACCGACCTCATGGTCCCCCGGGCGGACGGCAACGTCTCCTTCTTCCGGAACCTCTCGACCGGAACCACGGTCAACTTCGCAACGCCCCAGACCTATCCCAACGCCAACACGAGGCCCATGGACATCTGCGCCGACGACTTCAACGGAGACGGTTGGCTCGATTTCGCGACCGCGAACACCGTCGGCACCTGCTCGGTCTTCCTGAACCAGGGCCCCCCGACGAGCGGAGCCTGGACCACGGTCACGTTCCTCAAAACGAACTACACGCTCGGCACTTCGAACGATTTCCCCTCCTCGATCTGCAGCGGCGACTACGACTGCGACGGGGACCGCGATCTCTTCATCGGTCTCAGAGGCTCTTCCAAGATCGCCGTCCTCCGGAACAACGGTTCTGGGGTCTATTCGGTCCTTCCGTTCATCGCGACCGGCCCCCTCCCCAACGACATCGCCTGCGGGGATCTCGATCGGAACAACCACCTCGACCTGGCGACGGCCAACCTGGGTTCGACGACGGGTTCGGTCACGAAGTTCGTCAACAACAGCACCCTTCCTCCGAAGCCCCATATCTACGTCGGGGGCATCCAGGACAACTTCGCGACGACCCCCCCGGCATCCACCGAGCACGCCTGTCCGAGGTCCGGCGCCTTCACGACCTTCGTGACGCCGAGGCGCGATTTCGATCAATCCTCCTCGGTGCGGAAGTTCGGGCACACCTTCCCGAACGTGGGGGCGGGGCACCAGTTCCTCCAACGCATCCTCAAGGCCCGCCTCGTGATCCGAATGAGGGCGGATTCCTTCCTGGCCGCCAACGACACGATCGGCTTCGGCTGGAACCCCTCGCCGGCCCGCATGGTCTTCCGCAAGCGCATCGCCGACATGCCCGGGATCTCGGCCTGGACGACCGGTTCGACCGTCAGCCTGAATCTGGACCTGTCCTCCCTTCCCGGGGGCATCGACCTGCTCCCTAAGATGAACCAGAACCGCTCCCTCGACGTCTACGTCGAGAACTCGACCAAGGTCGACTCGATCATGCTCCAGATCTGGACCTGCGTCCGGGTCCGCTGCCTCTTCACGTTGAAGCAGACTCCCCTGGTCGCCGGAACGAACTGGACGCTCGGAGCGGGCGGAGCGCCTTCCGGAAGCTGGATCTTCTTCTTCATGGGCACGCAGGTCGCCCCCGGGCCGATCGGCCCCTGGGGCCAGTTCTGCCTGCCTTTCCCCCTCTTCTATCTCGGTGCGCAGTACGCGCCTTCGGGGGGAGCCTCCCTGACCCTGCCTCTTCCTTCGAGCCTCCCGGTTCCCTGCAAAACGATCTCGACGCAGGCGATGAGCTGGCAGCCGGCCTCGAACAAGTGGTGCCTCTCCAACACCTGGACCGCGCAACTCTTCAACTGACAGGACTCCGGCCGCGGATTTCGATCCGCGGCCGGCGCCTCCTCCCCGAACCGGGTCCGGCGACCCCGACCCGCTTGCGATGGGGACCCGGATCCGGATCATGGGGGGCATGACCCGCGAAGCCTACGATCGTCTCGCCGCGAAGATCCGCGACGTTTCCCTCCTCTCCTCCGCCTCGGCCCTCCTCGGCTGGGACCAGGAGACGATGATGCCGGAGAAGGGGGGGGATTGGCGGGCCGAACAACTCGCCCTCCTCGCCCGGAAGGTCCACGAGGATTTCACCTCGGACGAGGTCGGAGAACTTCTCGCGGCCTGCGAGGAGGACCGGGAACTCGTCTCCGATCCGCTCTCGGTCCCCGCCGTCGTCCTCCGCGAGCTCCGCCGGGATTTCGACCTCGAACGCAAGCTCCCGGCGGATCTCGTCGCGGAATCCGCCTCCCACCGGAGCCGGGCCCAGCAGGTCTGGGCCAGGGCGCGGAAGGAATCCGATTTCGAACTCTTCCGCCCGATGCTCGTCCGGAGCCTCGAACTCGCCCGCGAGGAGGCCCGCTGCCTCGGAATCCCGGAGGGCGGCGAAGAACCCTGGGACGCCCTCGCCGATCGTTACGAGCCCGGCATGAGGGCCGCGGAACTCGCCCGTCTCTTCGAGCCCCTTCGCAGCGAACTCGTCGAACTCGTGGACCGCCATCGCGGCCGCCGCAAGGACCGGCTGACCGGCAGGAGGATGCCGGTACCCGCCCAGGAGACCCTGTGCCGCCGCGTGTCCGAGGCCTTCGGATTCGATTTCGACGCGGGAAGGCTGGACCGTTCCACACACCCCTTCACGAGCGGCTCCCACCCGCTGGACGTGCGCATCACGACGCGATACCGCGAGGAGGACGTCATGGACGCCCTCGGCTCGACGACCCATGAGGTCGGTCACGGCCTCTACGAACAGGGTCTTCCCCCGGAACACGCGGGCCTACCCTTCTGCCGGGCCTCCTCGACGGGGATCCATGAGAGCCAGAGCAGGCTCTGGGAGAACCAGGTCGGCCGCTCCCTCCCCTTCTGGCGCTGGTGCGCCCCCCTCCTGACCGAACTCGGCGGGAAGGATTTCGCGGACCTCTCGCCGGAGGAACTCTTCGAAAGCACGAACCGCGCCGAACCGAGCCTGATCCGGGTCGACGCCGACGAGACGACCTACCACCTCCACATCCAGATTCGATTCGAACTCGAACTCGCGATGTTCCGCGGAGATCTGGATCCCGCGGATCTGCCCTCGGCCTGGAACGAACGTTACGCCGCGGACCTAGGTGTCGAAGTCCCCGACGATGCGAGGGGTTGCCTGCAGGACATCCACTGGTCCCTCGGAGCCTTCGGCTACTTCCCGACCTACAGCCTGGGCAACCTCTACGCCGCCTGCTTCTGGAAGGCGCTCCGCGGGGAGCTACCCGATGTGGACGAGGATTGCGCCCGAGGGGACTTCGGGGGGATCCTCGAATGGCTCCGCTCGAGGATCCACAGGCATGGGGCGAGGTACCGTCCGGCGGAACTCTGCGAGGAAGTCTGCGGAACCCCCCTCGACCCCGAAGTCTTCCTCGACTACCTGCGGGACAAGCACGAGGCCTGAGCCCCTCAATCCCCCGCCTTCCCGGCGATCCCGAAGCGGAACGAGCCGTGGAGGGACCGGATCCGGACCCAGGCCTTCCTGACTCCGGGCCCACCCGACTTCGGCCGGAAGCGGATCTTGAACGGGGCGGACCCGCCGGGGGGAAGGACCCGCGGCGGGAAGGCCAGGATGCGGAAGTCCTTCGCGTTCTCCCCTTCGAGGGCGATCCGGGACTTGCTCGCCAGACGGAGGATCCGGCTGCCCGGATTCACGAGAAGGAAGGTCCTCTCGACCTCTCCCCCCGTTCCACTCGTTCCGAAGTCGGTGCCGTCGAAAGGATTCGGGCGGTCGGCCCCGTCCTCGAGCACGAGCCCCTCCCCGCGGACCTCGATCCGCGCCGGGACGACCCTCGGGGCCTCGGACTCGACGAGGATCCGGACCGTACTCGAGTCCTCCCCGCCCCCCGCGGCGACCTTCAGGCCGACTTCGTAGATCCCGGGCTTGCGGAAGACATGGGAGAACTTCTTCCCCTTCTTCCCCTCGACGAGGGGTTTGGGCTTCTTCTTCCGCGCGGGTTCCAGGATCGTCCACTCGTAGGAAGCCTTTCGGAGCGGGACGATCGAACCCTTGGCGGAGAAGGCGACCTTCAGCGGGGCCTTCCCGAAAAAACGGTCCGCTTGGATATGAGCGAGGAGCTTGGGGCGGCCGATCCTGATCCGGATCGTCTTCCCGGTGTAACTGTTCCCGCTCGTCCCGTCCGAGGCGATGATCGTCACCCGTTCCGTATCCGAGCGGGGCTTTCGGGGGCATTTCCAGCGGAAGACCCCGCCCTCGACGACCCCCACCTCTTCGGATCGCTTCGCGAAAGTCACCGGAAAACCCTCCGGATCGTAAGCCGCGAGCGGGATCTCCACGGTCGACCCCGGGCGGACGTAGACATCCTGCAACCCCAGCAGGATCGGTCGCCGGTTCGAATGACGAAGGTCGAAACGGTAATCCTTGTAGCCGCCTCCGTTGGGAGGCAGTGGCCCCTTCTTCCTGTAGATCGTCAGGAGAGCCGGATTGCCGTCGAGACGCCCGTTGTTCGCGAAGAGAGCGAGGACCGTACGCCCTTCGGGAAGGGCGTCGTCCCAGGGAACCGTGATCCGATACTCCCCTTTCCTCTCCCCGGCCTCGATCCGGAGGCGTCGGTTTCCGTAGAGGAGCTTCCAGCGGAACTTCAGGGGAAGGCCCTGGAGGTCGTAGCTCTTCGCGGTGGAGACATCGATCTTCACCGTCTGTCCCTTCTCCTGGAGGATGCAGGCGGACTTGTAGAGCGCGAAACGCTTCGTGCCTCCCTCGACCCCGAGCACCTCGAAACAAGCCTCGGGCGGAGCGGTGTTCATCGAGCGCGCGAGCCGGATCATCCTCCGCATGTGCTCGAGGTCGTCGTAACGATGGAAGGCGAGGGCCATGTCCCCCCTGTCGATGCCCGCCGCCGAGTAGCGTTCCGGGTACTTCGTCCGGTCTCCGACGGATTTGTAGCAGATACGATGCCTGAGTTCGTGCTCGTAAGGGACGTCGTAAGGGAGTCCGGCCTTCCACAGGTAGAGGAGCGCCGAGGGATAGAGACCGTTCTTCTTCAGAAGGAGTTTGGTTTCGGGCGGCAGGTATCCCCCGACGAGGATCATCTTCGTGATCGCCATCGTCTCGCTGTTGGAGGACCCGACCGAGTTGAAGAGAGTCGGGCTGTGGCAGATGTAGAGATCGCTCGTCCGATCCGCATTCCAGTCGGTAAAGGACGCGTGCGCCGGAGAACACACGAGAAGATCGGCGAAGTAGAGGCGCTCGTAGGTCGTCGTCATCCGGACCGAATAGCCGTTCGTGATCGTATGGGCCATTCCGGTCGTACTCTGGTGGATGAAGTTGACCCCGGCCCTCATCATCTCTCTTTTTCTGACGTCCACGAAGTCGAGGATCCGGTCCTTGATCGAGACTCGGCTCCCGTCGGGTCCACGCCAGCTCCAACGGATGTAGCCGTGAAGGCCGGACCAGGAGCTGTAGACGTCGTCCCAGATTCCGGCGAAACGGCCGGCCCCCGCCGGGTCCGCTTCGTATCGGACGAGGGGCCCTCCGTCGGGGACGGGCCAGACCGGATAGATGCGCCGGTCCTTCGGGGGGGGCGCGAGATCGATCTCCACCGCTTTCTTCTTCTTTCCCTCGCGCACCATCGACACGACCCCCCTGATCGGAGTCTCGTCGAGACGCCAGAGTCTCCAAACCCTCTTCTCGAAGTAGGGGTTGCGGATCGCGTCGGTCTTCCCCGCAGAGGAAGTCTCGGGGTTCCCGGATGGGGACCTCTCCTGGAGTCCGAACGGGAAGGCGAGCAGCGCAGGAAGCAGGAAAACGGCAGACATCATCGCGTAATCGTTCCTCACGGGCGGATCAGAGCCACTCCGCCTCCACCGTGAGGGGACCTCCCCGGTCGCCCGTGTTCCTGGTGGTGGCGGATTCGATAAGGAAAACGCGGGCGGGTTCGAGAGCGACGGGCATGTGCTCCACCCCGCGGGGGACGACGCAAAGCCCCCCGGACCCAAGCTGAGGCTCCGATCCCTCAGCCTCAACTCGAGGACTCCCTCGAGCACGAGGAAGCTCTCGTCCTCATCCTCATGCACGTGTCAGAGGAAGGGGCCCTCCATCCGCGCGATCTCGATCTGCTGTCCGTTGACCTCTCCGACGATCCTCGAACGCCAGGGATCCGAGATCCGGGCGAAACAGGCATCGAGGTCCATGACCCTGAGCGCGCGATCCCGCCCCCCCTCTCCGCTTCCATCCTCATCCTCCCATAAGGGTCAGCCCGCGGAAACGGGCGGGGGCGCAACCGTGCGACATCTCCGCGAGCTGCATCGGCTGCCCCTTCCCGCAGTTCGGGACCCCCCAGGGGATCCATTCCGAGGGCCCGCAGATCGCATCGCAGGAGGCCCAGAACCCGGGGGTGATCCCTTGATAGGTCGGATTCCTGACGAGGTGGGCCTTCTTCCCCCTCTCGATCTTCCAGCCGATCTCCGTCGTGAACTGGAAGTTCAGGCGCATCTGGTCGATCGACCAAGTCTTCACGGTATCGAGAAGGAATCCCTCCCCCATGTCCTCACAGAGGTCCTCCAGGGTCCCGGCGTCTCCGGGCATCAGGGAGAGGTTCGGGATGCGGATCTGCGGCGGATACCTCCATCCCCAGGCCCGATTCGCGCCGCGGCTCCGTTCATCGCCGAGCCGCTTCGCGAACTCCCGATTCGTCAGGTAGTTCCGGTGGATCCCCTTCTCGACGACATGCCAGCGGCGCGCGGGCACGCCGTCATCGTCCCAGCCGATCGTCGCCAGCCCACGATCCAAGGTGCTGTCGGCGACGAGATCCACGATCGGCGAACCGTATCGGAAAGAGCCCCTCTTTTCCGGCGTCACGAAGCTGCGCCCGGCGAGGTCGGCCTCGAAACCCAGCACTCGGTCGAACTCGTTTGGATGCCCGACGCTCTCGTGGATCTGGAGAGCGAGCTGGCTTCCCCCGAGGATGACGTCGAACTCGCCCCCCGGGCAGGGAGGGGCCGTCAACAAGGCGACCGCCTCTTCCCGGACCCGCTCGGCGTTTCCGGGGAGATCGAAACCGCGGACGAGTTCGTACCCGCGTTGCTCGTACTGCCCCCCGAAGGAGGCAGGATAGCTCCGGGTCTGCACCGCACCCTCCCCGACCGCGGTCGCGGTGATTCCCGCCCCCGACCTGAGAGCGGTCTGGCTCACCGCCGTTCCCTCACTCGTGTAGAGCCATTGGTCTTCGCGGAGAAAACTCATCGTGCAGAAGGTCGACCGGATCGCCGCATTCTTCCTCAGGATCTCATCGGCCTCGAAGAGCAACGCGAACTGCTCCTCCATCGAGATCTCGAAAGGGTCTTCCTCCCAGCGGCTCGACCAGTGCCCCCGTGCGGGTTCCTCCTCCGTGAGATCGACCGGCCTCGCCCTCAACGGGGAACCCGCCCGGGCGGCCTCGACCGCGCGGGCCGCAAGTTCCGAGGCGCAGGCCTCCTCCACCTCGGGGCGCGCCGCGTAGCCCCAGGCCCCTCCGACGAGGACGCGCACTCCGATTCCGAAGGTCTCGGCCTGCTCGATGCGCCCGATTCGCCCAAGGCGGACCCCGAGGATTCGCGTCTTCTCGTGGACGATACGGACGTCCGCGTACGAGGCGCCCATCGCGGACGCCCTCTCCAGGCCCGCCCTGGCGATGGCTTCGTAAAGGGTGGGGGAAAGCTTCTGCCCGTCCATCCTCAAAACTCCGTGCTGCTGGTGAAACGGAAGCCCTCGCAGAGGAGGCTGGGGGTAACGACGCTCCCGCCGAAGAAGGGCTCGACGAGCCTCCCGTCGTCCCCGACCGCCCGCACTCGGGAAAAGGTTTCGACCAGGCTTTGCGTGAAGCGGAGGTTTCGGACGGGTCCGGTGATCCTCCCGTTTTCGATCAGGAAGGTCCCGTTCCGCGTCATCCCCGTGACGGTGACGGGAAGGGGATCGATCAGGTTCGTGTAGTGGAACTGCGTCACGAGAAGACCCCGCTCGACGCCCTCCATCAGGTCCTTCGTCGCCTCGCCCTCCGCCCGAAGGATCAGATTCGAAACATTCGGCCCCGACACACTCGGCTGGGGACCCGCGTGCCCGGTCGTCGAAGTCCCCCCCTCCTCCGCGGTGGGGCGGTCCCAGACGGGCCCCTTCGCGATCCCCTTCTCGACCAGAACGACCCTCTTGCGGTCCTGGCCCTCGCAGTCGAAGCGGAGACCGCGAAAACGGGGATCTCCCGCATCGTCGAGAAAGGTCAGCTTCTCCGAGAGGACCTGTGTCCCGATCCTCCCCGAAAGGAAGGATCGGCCGTCGAGGAACCCCCGGGCGCCGAAACCCGCCATGGCGAGGAACATCACGAGGTCCCCGGCCGCCTTTGGTTCGAGCAGGACGACATATTCCCCGGGTTCGAGCTCGCGCGGGTCCCGGGAATCCAGGGCCTTCTTCATCGCCCGCCGCCCGACCTCCGCGACTTCGTCGTCGGGAAGAGGCTCTCCCTGCCGCACGGCGCCGGCGACGCCGGCCCCGCCCGGTTCCGCGATCACGGTCGAACTGAAGCGGGCCTTGCCGACGAAGGCGTGCCGGAAGCATCCCCGCCCGGTCGCATACGTGACCGATGCGCCCTCGGTGTCATAGAACCCGGTGACAGCGAGCCCCTCGGACCTCGCCGCCTCGAGGTATTCCCGGACCTGGGCGATCTTCTCCGCCGGCGGATGTTCGGCCAGGGCCGTTACGCTCTCCTCCTCCTGCCCACCGTCGCCTCCCCCGGATTTGGAGGCCAGCGGGGGGAGTTCGAGCGGCGGACTCAGGACGGCGGCCTTCAAGGCCGTGTCCAGGGCCTCGCCGGTCGAGGCCGGATCGACGGAGGCCGCCCGAGCCCGCCCCTGCCGTCCTTCACGGACGACCCTGATCTGCAGCGAGATTTCCTCGAGGGCGTTCTGCTCGCTCGGACCGCATTCGGCGATGCGAAGGGAGTTTCCCCTCGTCGAGAAGAGGAGGACCTCGACGTCCTCCGTCGGGGATTGTTCGAAGACCTGCGCGCATATCCCGTGGGCGCGTTCCTTGGAAAGCATGGAACAACGTTCGCCGATCCCGGGCGGCTTGTAAAGACGGAGATCCCCGACATCCCTCCCGGGCGGGAGCTGGCTCACTTCAGGAAGGAACTGGGAGGGTGGACGCTCCGGCGCTCGAAGAAGGCGCGATAGGCCCGCAGCGTCCTGTTTCCGCTCCCCGCCGCTTTCTCCAGGACCCGCGCGATCGCGGCCATCTCCTTGCGGAGGGCTTCAGCCCTCGGGCCCTTCCCCGCCGCCTCGAGCCTCTTGTCGAGCAGGGGATAGAGGAGGCGGATGGTATTCGGAAGGTCGGGTCTCGCCGCGAAGGACGCCCGGAGCGCCTCCAGCATCTTCTGTTCGTATTCCCGGGTCTTCTCGTCCTCGACGCGTCCCGTCGAACCGCCGTTCGTCCGAGTTCCCTCCCTCTGCCCCCGGCCGGTGGCGGCCTCCTGAAGGCGGCGGTAATAGGAGTAGGCGAGATTGAACTGCAGGGAAGCCCTCCATCTCCGGATCGAACTCTCGGGGAAGACCTTCGCCCCCGCCTCCGAGGCCGCCAGGACCAGACCCTCGCGGGAGAGTCGCTCCATGCCTTCCCAATCCCGAAGGGCCTTCGCCCCGTAAGTCGCGGAGATGTAGTCGTAGCTCGTGACCCGACGAAGAGCCTTCAGCCGCTCGAAGGCATCCAGGCCTTCCCGGACCTCCTCGGGTTCCGAGGACCTCACGAGGATCTCCGTCTTGAACCGGAGTCCGATCGGATGGTCCGGTTGGACCGTGAAGGCCTTCTCGATCCACGAGACGACCTCGGGCATCTTCCGCTTCGGAGTCGGTCGTCTCGAACGGAAGAAGCCCCTTCGGATCCAGAGGATGCGCGCGAGGGAGACACAAGCCCCGGCGTTCTGGGGGTGCTTCTCGAGGAGTTCGCGATACAGGGCCTCGGCCTTCTCGTATTCGCGTTCCAGCGAAGCGAGCATCGCCCTGAGCGAAAGGTCCGTCTCCCTCTGGAGCGGATCGAGCTGGACCTCCCCACGCCTGCGCAACACCTGTTCCGCCTCCTTTCTCATTCCGAGCTTCTGGAAGGCGTTCAGGGACGCGATGTAGACCCGCCCGCTCCGGCGGAAACGTTCGGCGATCCCCAAGATCCTCTCCCCCACCTTCCTCGGATCGCTCTCCGGGCCGCCCTTTTCCTTCTGCATCGCGCGGAGCACGCTGAGCCGGATCTGAAACTCCGCCTCGGCCTCGGTTCCGATCCGTTCCGGATCCGTTTCATACCGGAGAAGATCGTCGACCTTGTCCTTCCAGTCGCGCACGCGCCGGTCGGCCATCAAGAGTTGGGCGAGGGTCTCCTTGTAGAGAGGGTGCTCGCGGCCCGTCCGGGCGGCGAGACGTTCGCTCAGCTCCCAGGCCTTCTCTCTCTCCCCCGAACCGAAAGCTTCGATGATCGCGAGCTTGAGGGTCGAGAGGTCGGGTTTCGTCGTCGGAAGGTTGAGGTAGGCGAGAGCGGCTTCCAGCGCCCGCGGGGCGTTCCCGAGGAGGGAATACGAGAAGATGCGGACCCTCTGGAACGAGATCGCGAATCTAGGCTCGCGGTCGTAGATCCGGGCGAGTTCGAGGGCCTTCGCAGGCTCCCCGCTCGCCAGCGCGACGAGCGCCCTGAGGAAACCCTCCTGGGAATCGGCTGGAGGAGGAGCCCCCTCGAGATCCCTCTCGGCCTGGGACAAGCGCTCCTTGTCCTCCACGGGCTTGCCGCGCGCCCGGAGTTCCCGGGCGACCGCGATCTCCATCCCCCAGAGCAGGGGCCCCGTCCCCCAGAGTTCGCGGGCGCGGGTCAGAGCCTTCCAGGCGCGATCGTACTTCCCGGACTCGAGGAGGATACGGGCCCTCTCGAGCGGAATCGCGGGCTCCGAAGGAGCGAGGGAGGCGGCCTCCTCGAGAAGGGTGAGATTCTTCTCCGCGTCGATCCCCATCGGATTGAAGCGGAGCCGCACGTCCTGGAGGATCCTGATCGCGCGGACCCGGTTCAGCTCGCTTCTGAGAACATAAGTTCCGGCGGAGAACCCCAGGAGGAGCACCACGGCGGAGACGACGAGGGTCTTGTTTCGGACCAGCCTGCGCCGGAACCGCAGAAGGGTCGAGGGCCGGGCGGGAATCGTCCCCTCTTCCTTCCAACGGGTCCAATCCGCGAGGAGCCGGGAGGCGTCCCGGTATCTGAGAGCCGGGTCCTCCTCCAGACATCGGTCGATGATCCGGCAGAAACCGAACGGGAGATCGGGACGGCGGGCTTTCAGGGAGAAGGTCCTCGTCCTGCTCCCGGCGCTTCCGCTCCGCGCCGGATGGGCGCCGGAAGCCAGCTCGAAGAAGCTCACCCCTAGCGAATAGAGATCGGACCTGGTGTCGGGTTCCTTGCCCCGGTGCAGGACCTCGGGAGCCATGTAGGCGGGGGTGCCGATCAGCTCCCCGTCGATCGTGAGGGTTTCGGACCCGGTATGCCGCGAGAGTCCGAAGTCTCCGAGCCGGCAATGCCCCTCCTCGTCGAGGAGGAGGTTCCTGGGCTTGAGATCCCTATGGATGAATCCATGCTCGTGCAACCAGGCCAGGGCCTGGGCCGCCTCCCCGAAACGCTCGAGAAGCCATTCGACCTCGACCCCTCCGGCGGACTTCTCTTCCTCGCTCTCCTCCCCCTCCCCCCGGACCAGGGTGGCGGCGAGATCCGGGTCCAAGGGCCGGGCGCACCCCCTTCCGTGGTCGAGGAGAGACCCCCGCATCAACGGAAAGACCAGATAGCATCGGCCCGCGATCTCTCCCCATGCGTGGATCGGAAGGATGAAGGGATGGTCGATCGCCGCGAGGTTCTCCGCCTCGCGCAGGAAACGGCGCCTCGCCTGCGGGTGCGCGAGGGACCGGGCGTGGAGGATCTTGACCGCGACGACGCGCCCGGGAAGGAGAGGCGCTCCTCGAACGGCCTGGAGAATCCTGCGGACCCTGGCGCGATAGACCTTGGCGAGGGAACCGCTGCCGACCTCCTCCTCGAGCGTGAAAGGACCGAAATCGGGAAGCCCTGGGTTCACAGCCCGAGCATAACAAAGCCCGGCGGCAAAAGGGGAGGGCGGTTTCCCGACTCCGCGGAACCCCCTCTGGCCGGCCGGGAAGGAACCGTCGCGCCGGGATCTCAGGAACCCGGGCCGACCAGGACGATCGCGAAGAGCGCGGCCAAGCCGGCGAAAACGATCGCCAGCAGGACGACGATCGTTCGATTCATCCGGGCCGAACGCTCCATCAGACTCTTCAACTGCGCCAGATGCGCCTTCTGCGCCTTCTCGAAGGCGGCATAGGCCTGGGTCTGAGTCTTCTCGAAAACCCGCGTCGTCCGCTCATGGGTCCGCTCGAGGCTCGTCGTCGCCTCCTTCACGGCGTCCGAGTTTTCCTTGCTGAGCTTTCCGATCGAGGAATGGATCCGGTCCATCGTCGACCGGAAATCCTGCATCGTCTTCTCCGAACGCTCCTCGGCTGCGACCTGCTTCTCGAGGGTCTTGTGGATACCCTCCAGCAGATCGGGGAGATTCCCGAGCCGCTGGACGAGTTCTCCGGTCTTCCGGTTCTGCTGCTCGAGGGTCTTGCTGATGGCGGTCATGAAATCGACCTGGGCCTTCGCGAGAGTCGGGAGGTCCGCGACCTTTTCATTCAGATCCCCGGCTCTCCGGCCCTGCTCCTCCATCCGGTCCCGGATTCCGGTCAGGAGTTCGGAGAGATCCTTGAAGCCCTCGGTCAGGGCGACCATGGCTTCTTCCTTGCGCCCCCGCTTGAGGAGGCTCGTGGATTCCTCCTTCCCGTTCCCGGAGTCGTTCCCGGCCGTCTCGGAAAGCTCGGGACTGCCGGGCCTGGGCCGGACAGGGATCTCCTCGCCCCCCCCGCCGATTCCCCAATCCCTCGTCCCAGGGCCCTCGCCCGTCCGTCCGGAGCCCGAGACCGACTCGATCCCCCCCTCCTTCTCTTTCCGCGCCCCGAAAAGCTTCTCCAAAAAGGTCGTCTTCTTGACCATGTCGAACCCCTCCCTGCTTGTCACCGTCGGATTCCCGCAAGGGACCCGCGGCCATCCTACGCGAGGGCGGGGCCCCGCGGAAGTGCGCCTCCGTCCCTCTTGACTGGCGGTCCTCAAGAGATAGCCTTTCCGCCCCTTGAGGCCCGCCGGGCCCGGATCCGCGGGGGATTAGCTCAGCTGGGAGAGCGCTACAATGGCATTGTAGAGGTCAGGGGTTCGAATCCCCTATCCTCCACCAGGAAGACGGCCGCCGGTTCCCCCCGGCGGCCGTCCACGTCTCCTGCCCGGGGCTCCTTCCCGTCCCCTCTCGTCTTCCCGGGAAGAATCGCTCACCAAGAAGGCCGTGGATCCGTTCATAGGCCCGTCATGAAGACCCAGATCCTTTTCCTCCTCCCCCTTCTCACGGCCGGTCCCCTCCGGAGCCAGATCGAACGGCCGATCCCCTACCCCCTCCCCGAATCGAAGGCCTGGAAAAAGGCCCTGGCGAACGGGACGCGGACCCGCATCGGACTTCCGGGACCCAAATACTGGACGAACCGGGCCACCTACGACATCGAGGCCGAACTCGACCCGGCCACGGCGAAGGTCGAGGGGCATGTCGAGATCGAATACCGGAACCGCTCTCCGAATCCGATCCGGAGGATCCGGATCCATCTCCGCCAGAACCTCCACAAGGAAGGTTCCGTGCGGAACCGTTTCGTCGAGATCACGGGCGGGGTCAAGACCTCCAACCTCCGCGTGGAGGGCAAGGAACTCCCCAAGGGCCGGGTGGTGACCCGGGGAACGGTGATGACGATCCGCCTTCCGAAAGTCCTGCGGCCCGGCGGGAAACAGCGGATCTCGATGGACTGGGAATACAGGGTTCCGAAAGCGGGCGCTCCCAGGAACGGCCATGAGGACTTCCACGTCTACTGGATCGCCTACTGGTATCCCCAGGTGGCCGTCTACGACGATCTCGAGGGCTGGGTCGCGGAGCAATACATGAGCAACGCGGAGTTCTACATGGACTACGCGGACTACCGTCTGGCCTTCACCGCGCCGTCCGGCTGGATCGTGCGCGCAACCGGAACCCTGAAGAACCCCTCCGAGGTCCTGACGAAGACCCAGAGGAAGCGTCTCGCGAAGGCCCGCGAGAGCCGGGAGATCGTCCACGTCCTCACGAAGGAGGAACTGAAGGCCGGGAAAGCGACCCGCCGCCACAGGAAGAAACTCACCTGGCGCTATGAGGCCAGGAACGTCCGCGACCTCGTGGTCAGCGTGTCCGACCGTTATGTGTGGGACGCGACGCACGCGGTCGTCGAGAACCGGGACGGCCCCGGCAAGGACGGAATCTGCATGATCCACGCCCTCTACCGGCCGGAAGCGCGCGCCTTCGCCCGCGCGGCCGAATTCGAACGCCATACGATCGAGTTCATGTCCTCGAAGGTTCATCCCTATCCCTGGCCGCAGATGACGGCCTGCGAGGGGATCATCGGCGGAGGTATGGAGTTCCCGATGATGACGATCTGCAGCGGGCGGGGGCGGAGCGTCCACGGCGTCGTCACCCACGAATTGATCCACATGTGGTTTCCTATGCTCGTCGGCTCCAACGAAAAGGCCTACGCCTGGCAGGACGAAGGGCTGACCTCCTTCTTCACGAACCTGACGACCGCGGACTTCAGGCGCCGCGATCTCGAGAAGAAGACTCCGAACCGGTCGATAGACCGCCGCGGGCCGGGATCGAGGCCGGGGAGGAGGGGAAGGCCCCGGGCCGGCATGCGGTTCCGCTCGATCGAGACCCTCGCGCCGATCATGCGACACGGCGATCGGTTCCCGGGACGGAGCACCTACAGCCTCGTTTCCTACTTCAAGACCTCGATGGTCCTCGCCCAGCTCCGGGACTTGATCGGCGAAGAGCCCTTCTTCAAGGCCTTCCGCGAATACGTGAAGGCATGGGCCTACAAGCATCCGGCCCCGGCCGATTTCTTCGCGACCTTCGAACGGATCTCGGGGCGCGAGCTGGACTGGTATTTCCGGGAGTGGTTCTACGAGACCTGGAAGCTCGACCAGGCGATCGAATCCGTGAAGCGGAAAGAGAACGGCGCCGAACTCGTCGTCGGGGACCGGGGCTACGCGACGATGCCGACCGAGATCGAGGTCACCTTCGCCGACGGCAGGAAGGAGACCCTTCGAATCGGGGTCGAGTACTGGCTCTCCGGCCGGAAGACCCGGACTCTCCAACTGGGGCCGGGCGTCGTCCGGATCGAGATCGACCCCAAACGAAAGACCCTCGACTCCGACCGCAAGAACAACGTCTGGAAGGCCGAGTAGAAGGGAAGAGAGGTCGCGGAATCCTCAACGGGCATCCAGGCTCGTATTCCCTCCCGAGAGGATGATCCCCACCCGAGCCCCCTCGGGAAAGAACGGCGCCTCGAGGGCGACCGCCAGGGGAACGGCGGCCGAGGGTTCGCAAAGGATCTTCATGCGTTCCCCGAGCAGCCGCCGCGCCCGGAGGATCGACTCGTCCCCGACGAGCCGGATGCCGGCGCAGCACGCCTTCAGGATCGCGAAGGGGGTTCGGCCGAGCGAGGTGAGGAGGCCGTCGCAGACCGTGCGCGGCTCGATCGAAGGGTGGAGACAGCCGTCCCTCAGAGACCGAAAGGCGTCATCGGCCCCCTCGGGTTCGGCCCCGTAGACGCGGGTGCCCGGGGATCTTCCCCGGGCCGCGAGGCAGGTCCCCGCGAGCAGCCCGCCCCCTCCGACCGGGGCCGCCAGGTAATCGAGATCCCCGGCCTCCTCGAGGAGTTCGAGGGCGGCGGTCCCCTGTCCCGCGATGACCCGGGGATCCTCGTAGGGATGAATGAAGACCGCGCCGGTCTCCTCGTGGAGCCTGGAGGCCTCGCGCTCGCGCGCCTCCAGGCTCGGGGCGCAGAACACGACCCTCGCCCCGTAGCCCTCGACCGCCTCGCGCTTGATCCCGGGCGCGTTCTCGGGCATCACGACGAAGGCCGGAATCCCCCGGATCCGCGCCGCCAGCGCGAGGGCCTGCCCGTGATTCCCCGAGGAATGCGTCAGGACCCCCCTCGCGGCTTCCTCCCGCCCCAGGGAGAACACCGCGTTGCAGGCTCCCCGGAACTTGAAGGACCCCGACCGCTGGAAGTTCTCGCACTTGAAGAAGAGACGGGCCCCGGCCATCCGGTCGAGGGTCCTGGAGGTCAGGACCGGCGTGCGGTGGACGATTCCCTCGAGGCGCCGCGTCGCCGACTCGACCTCGGGGAACCCGGGAGGATCCACGTCCCTCTCCATGCCCCCCATGCAAGCCCCCGCGGGCCTTGGGAGCCAGTTTTCAGGGAAGGCTTCCCTCGATTCCTTGTTTCCGGCCCTCCCGGGCCTAGAACCCCGGTCATGGACAAGTACATGGTCATGATCCACGTTCTCGGTTCCGGGCTCTGGCTCGGGGGGCTCTTCCTCCTCGCCTTTCTTGCCCTCCGGGCGGGGGTGACGGAGGAATCGGCCGCGGCCCTCCGGAAGGCGGTCCGGGCCTTCCGCGCGCCGGGGCTCACGGCGATCGCCCTCCAGCTCGTGAGCGGGATGCATCTGGCCGCCCGCTACATGAAGGGAGGCGCCAACCACTGGTTCGCCTTCGACACGAAGCTGAGCGCCCACGTCAGCCTGAAGATCTACCTGCTCCTCCTTTCGATCGCCCTCGCCCTGTTCCTCGGTTTCTGGTCCTCGAGACCGGTCTCCTCCGGGCGTCTGCGCGGAACGACCTGGATCCTCGCCCTCCTCTCCCTCCTCCTCGTCGTCCTGGGAGTCAATCTCCGGTTCTGAACACCCGGCTGGGGTCTCCAAAGAGGGCCGGCCTCAACGCAGCCAGACTTCGGTGCTGCTGCTGATCCGGATCCCCGCCGTCGTGGGATCGACGAGGAAGGACTGGAAACGGAGGTCCAGGTCCTTCAGGGCTGTGAGGTTCGGCACCGGCAGCGGGAACGAGTCCTTCGCCCCGCTCAACACCTTCGCCCCGAGGAAGAGCTGCTTGCCGGGATCCAGATGCCAGGACCGGTTCAGGCCGTACGAGGTCTTCTTGAGCGCGACCCCGGTGAAGAGAACGGCCACTTCCCCCTTCTTCCCTTGGAGGGCCAGGGAAAGGGTCCCCCCGACCTTGGCTTCGGGGGCGGTCGCCCAGAGCCCGTCGGGAAGACCGACCGCGGCCAGGAGTTTCTTCAGGTCGGGGCGGAGGCCGATCGTCCCGGTGCAAGGGGTCCCGTACTTGCGCAGGAGTGATCGGACCTCGTTCACCGTCAGGATCCGATCGTTCTGGTAGGCGACCGCGCCGGCGAGGGCCGCCACCGCGCCGGTGACGATCGGGGACGCGCTCGAGGTCCCGTTGAAGGTCGCGGTGTAGGTCTGGCGCTTGTCCAGGTTCGGGAAGAAGAGTTTGCCGTAACCCGTCGTCGTGACCGAATAACCCCAGCCGTTCGCGGTGATCCGTTTGCCGTAGTTCGAGAACCCCGCCCGGGCGGTCCGGCTCCCGTTCGTCGCGCCCGCCATGATCGCCCCCGAATCCCGGTAGGTCAGGTCGAAGAGCCGCCCGAACTTCGTCGTGTCGTCCAGGTTGTTGTTACCGTTCCCCGCGGCTTCGACGACGTGGATCCCCTTCGAGGTCGCCGTCTTGATGACGTTGAAGTTGGAGGAGTAGTATTCGGCCGGGACGAAACCCTTCGAGGTCCGGTAATGGACCTCGAGAAGGATCAGATCCCCCTTCTTGCTGACGGCGATCGCCTTCGATATCGCGTTCGCGACCCCGACCTTCCAGGGCGAGACCCGGAGTCCGACCTGGTCCACGATGCCGGTGATCCCGTATCCGTTCCGGTCTCCGCAGATCTCCCCGACGACCGCCGTCCCGTGGTTGTAGTAGGCCCCCCCGGGACTCGGGGTCCCGATCCAGGCAGCGTTCGTCAGCTTCGACAGGTCCTCGTGCCCGACGAACCAGCTGCTCTCCATGTCCGTCACCTGGACCCCGAGCCCCCGGCCGCCGAGAAGGACGCGGGCCGCGGCCTCGGAGATGCCGAGCGGAGCCGCGGTCCTGTATCCCTGCCTCCCCGTGAAGTCCGGGGTCTTGGGAGGGATGTCCCCTCCCGGCGTTTCGGGGATCGGTTCGTACCAGGCGGCCAGCACGCCCGGAAGTTTGCGGATCTCGGCCAGCTTCTCAGGCCCGATCGGGGAGTCGGCGCGGAGGAGACGGAAACGGGCGAGGTGCAGGGCCCCGCGGCCGCCAACGGGGCGGCTCTGCCGGAACCAAGCATCGAGAAGATCGGGATCCATATCGACGAGCATCCCCGCTTCCATCCCGGGAGGCGGGACGAGAACGCGCCGGGGATGATCTACGAGGATCTCGACCCGGTTTTCGAAATGGCGATAGGCGCCCTCGAGGACGAGGGCGGGGACCTCGGCCTCGGGGGGGAGGGCGGAGGAGGTCGCCTGAGCGGAAACCGCCGCCCCCACCGAAAGCAGGACGGCGGGCGCCAGGAATCGGATTCCGAGGAACGGACGGGGAGGGGGGGATTCGAAACGCGGGATCATCGAGGGCTCGAGGGAAGGGACGTCCGGGGATAAGGGGACCTGCCCCTTCGAGTCTACCGTTTGGAGAAGGCTCGAAGCAGGGCCGGCAGGAGACAAAGGTCCCCCGCCAGGGCTCCGAGGATCGTGAGGCAGGCGAGACGCCCGAAATCGAAGGTCGCCCGGAAACTCGAGAACAGGGTCACCGCGAAGCCGGCGAGGAGGAGGATCGAGGTCGTCCAGACCGCCGGACCGACGATTCCCAGGGAGCGGGGCAAGGCCTCCCTCGGATGCAGCCCCTCCCCGAGTTCCCTGCGATAGCGGGAAAGGATGTGGATCGTGTTGTCGACGGCCAGCCCGAAGGAGATCGCGAAGGTGATGACGACGACGATCCGGAGCCGGATTCCGGAGAGTCCCATGAAGCCGAGCACGAGAATCAACGGGAAGATGTTCGGCAGGATCCCGATCAGGCCGAATCGCGGACTTCCGAACACGAAGGCCAGCAGGAGGCTGATCAGACCGAAGGCCAGTAGGAAGGATTCCTCGACCTCGTCGATCAAGGTCGTGACCTGGTGGTTCGCGAGGACCTGGATCCCCACCGGCCGGAAACGGAGCGAGGGATCCAAGGACCCGAGGGCGCGGATCCTCTCGAGGAAGGCCGCCGTGCGCTTCGCGCCCATGTCGCGCATGAAGACGAGGATCCGGAAGCTCCGGCCGTCCTTCGCCAGCAGGGAGAACGGCTCCCGGGCGAGGAGAGGAAGGAGAGCGGGGGGGAGCCCGTCGTCCAAAGGATCGAGGTAGGAGAGGGTCCGCACGATTCCGGGGATCGCCTCGACCTCCCGGCGGAGAGCGCGGACGCGCGCCCCGAACTCGCGGGAGACCAGGACCGCGAGCGGACGCTCGGATGCGGCCGCGGAGAGGGGTTCGCAGAGGATCTCCCCGACGACGGGAGGGAAGAAGCGCTCCTCGAACCAACGCTGGTCCTGGAGGTAGGGGTCGTCCTCCCAGAGATCCTCGCTCAAGTAGGAATCCTGATCCACCCGGAAGGCGAGGGCGGAGGAAAGGATCACGAGGAGACCGAAGAGGACGAGCACCAGACGGGTCGGGAGCGTCCCCACGACCCTCGTCAAGGACCCGAACCTTCCGGACCGCCCCGCGCGGATTCCCTCCTTTCCGAGGACGCGGAGCAGGAGGAGTAGGATCCCCGGAAGGAAGAGGACCGTCGCGAAGAAGGCGACGCCGACCCCAAGACTCGCGAAGAGGCCGAAATCCCGGAGATCGGGGATCTCGGTCAGCACGAGGGATCCGAATCCGATGGCCGTCGTCACCGAGGTCAGGAGACAGGGGAAGAAGGTCTCCCCGAGCGCGCGGGCCGTCGCCTCCTCGGGACCCAGGCCGCCCTCGAGGAGTTCCCCCGCGCGCAGCACCTGGTGCACGGCGTCCGCGACCGAGATGACCATCAGGAGGGTCGGGAGGGTCGAGGTGAAGAGGGTCAGCTCGGCCCCCGCCCATCCGAGCAGGCCGAAGGTGAAGCCCAGGGTGATCGGGACGAGGCTCAGGATCGCGAGGAAGAGGGCGGTGCTGCGGACGATCCAAAAGAGAACGACGGAGGTCAGAACGGCTCCCAGCGGCAGAAACAGAGCCTGGTCCCGCCGCACGTGGGCGACGTAGGTCTGGCGGAGGGCGGGAATCCCCAAGAGTCGAAGGCCCAGGTCCTTCTCCCCCTCGGCGAGCGGGGGGAGGGACGCGGCAAGCGCCCGGATCGCGGCCAGCGCTCGGGTCCGCCCCCGCGTGTTCCGCGTGGAAGGTTCGAGCTGCACGAATCCCGCGTAGGCGCCGGGTCCCCCGCCCCTTCCCGGATCGAGGAGGAGTCTGCGGTAGGTCTTCGAGGAAGCCAGGCGCCCGCGGAGATCCTCCCCCGACAGGCCGGCCAGGCCGGGGGCGTTCCGCAGGGTAAGGACCCTCGCGACCCCCGGGATCTCCGCGATGCCCTCGGCGAATCGATCCAGGAGATCGAGGCTGCGTCCCGCGAAGGGACGGTCGACCGGAACCCCGAAGAAGCAGAGCGCGTCGGGCAGCGGGTATTCCCCGTAATGCTCGAGCGCCTTCCGGAGTTCCCGGTTCCCGGTCCTGAGGAAGGACTCTACGCTGTAACCGATCCCGAGGCGGAAGACGCCGGGAACGAGGAAGGCCGCCAGGAGGAGAGCGGAGATGAGGAACCAGAGCCTCCTCCGCACGACGAATCCCGGCAGCCCTCCCATCCCCGAAGTTTGACCGGCCTCCGCCCTCCCCGCCACGCCGGGCCTTGATGCCGGCCGCGCTTCGGCCCAAGGTTTCCTCCATGACGAGAGCGCCGGCACGCATGCACCCTTCAGGCAGGCTCGCCTTTCGCAGGCAAGTCCGCTCTCCCCGCGCCGACGCCCTCCCCCTCTACGAGGCTCATGGAAGGGCCCTCTCCTGGGAAGGGATCCTCCCCCCGGGCGACGGGCCGCTCGAATGCGAGATCGGCTGCGGCAAGGGGGGATTCCTTCTGGCCGCCGCTTCGTCCCGCCCCGGGATCCGTTTCCTCGGGGTCGAGGCCGGCCCGTCCTACGCCGCCTACTGCGCCGACCGTCTCGCCCGCCGCGGGCTTCGGAACGCCGTCCTCGTGGCGGACGACGCCCGCCTCTTCCTCGCCGACACGGTCCCTCCCGGGGCCTTCGTCCGGATCCACGTCTACTACCCCGACCCCTGGCCCAAGCGCCGCCACCGCAAGCGAAGATTCTTCCAGCCGGGGATCGCGCCCCTCCTTCACCACGCACTCGCCACCGGGGGGGAACTCCTGATCGCGACGGACGCTACGGCCTATTTCGGCGAGATCCTCGCCCTGATGGGCGCGAGCCCGCTCTTCCGCCGCGATCCGGAGCGCGAGGCCGAACTCGGGCTCGAGGTCCCGGGGCTGGCCTTCGGGCCCACGAACTTCTCGGCAAAGTCCCGCGCCGCCGGCGAACCCGCCTGGCGCGCGGTCTACCGCGCCCTCCCGGCGAACCCGGAGGAGGATGACAGGAGATGAAGGACGGAGAACCCCGTACCTGGACGCGGGTGGCCGATTTCGCGGATCTCCGGGAAGGGGCGGGGATCGAAGTCGAGAGCGAGGGCCTCGACCTGGCCCTCTTTCTCGTCGAGGGGAAGGTCTACGTCCTTTCCAACTCCTGTCCGCACAACGGAGCGGCCCTTGCGGAAGGCAAGGTCGACGGCGGCGAGGTCATCTGCCCCTGGCACAACTGGCGATTCTCTCTCGAAGACGGAATTTGCTCGACCCTCCCGAACCTCCAGCCAGCCGCCTGCTTCCCCGCCCGGGTCCGCGAGGGCGGCGTCGAGGTCGCCCTCCCGCCGAAACAATCGCCCCCTCCCTGCCGGCCCTGACCCCCGGTCATTCCACCAGTCCGGGCTCCCTCCGCCCCGCCTCCGCCGGCGCCTTCACGACATCGAAAACCGCCTCGGCGCTCTTCAGATGCAGGTCCCGCTGCGGGAAGGCGATGACGATGCCGTGCTCGCGGAACTTGTCGTCGATCGCCATGTGGAGGTCGTGGATGATCGCGGTCCTTCCCGCGTTCGTCATGTCGGTCACGAAGACCCGAACTTCGAAGTCGAGGGAACTCTCGCCGAATCCGACGAAGAAGACGTTCGGCTCCGGATGATCGAGAACCCCCTCGTGGGCCCGGCAGGCGTCCAGCATCAGCTTCTGCGCGAATCGGGTGTCGGAGCCGTAGGCGATGCCGACCAGGAAATCGAGCCGCACGGTCGGCTCGGACAGAGTCCAGTTGATGAGTTCCCCGGTGATGAAGTTCTTGTTCGGGATGATGATCTCCTTCAGGTTCCAGTCCAGGATCGTCGTGGCCCTCATCCGGATCCTCGTCACGACTCCGTTGTTCTCCCCCAGCGTCACCGTGTCCCCGACCCGGATCGGACGTTCGAGGAGGATGATCAATCCCGAGACGAAGTTCGCGAAGATCTCCTGGAGACCGAATCCCAGGCCGACGGTCAGCGCGGCCACGAGCCACTGGATGCTCGACCACCCGATGCCCAAGGAGTTGAAGGTCACGACGACCCCCACGATCACGATCAGGTAGAGGCAGAGCGTCCGGGTCGCGTACCGCGTACCCGAGTCGATCCCGAGCCTCTGGAGGAACGTCATTTCGAGGAATCCCGGCATCTTCCGCGCGGCGACCACCGTGAGGATGAGCGCGAGGAGGGCGATGCAGAGATTGCCGAGCGTGATCGGCAGGGGCCTGAGCTTGCCGTCGAGGACTCCCGTGTAGTGCCAGATCGTGACCTCGTCCAGGAAGCGCAGGGCCGGAAGCATGTGCGACCAGGACAGGTAGAACCCGACGGCGAGAAGGATGCCCGTCACGAGGTTCAGGATATCCATCGCCTGCTGGCGGACCTCGACGAGGTCGATCCGATCCTCCTGCCGGCGCAGGACGGCTTCCTCGGAGACCGGGGAATCCTGCTTCTCGAGTTCGGCCTCCTTGGCGCGCCGCTCCGCCATGACCTTGATCGCGAGGCTCCTCTGCGAGTGCACGAGGGTGCGGAAGACGAGCGAGTGGAAAAGCACGCAGGCGAGGAGGACGCTCAAGGATTGGGCGAGGGAGATCGCGAACTGGAGCGCCATGTAGCCGTAGCCGAATCCGGAGATGCAGGCGAGTCCCAGGGGGAAAAGGAGGGCCAGAAGACTCAGGCCTCTTCTCGTGCGCCGGAAGATCCCTCCGATCAGCCCCCGCTCGACCCGCACGACGAGCCCCCGCTTCGAGGAGAGGAGCCGGTGGAGATAGAGCCCGAGCGCGATCATGCCGGCGAGGAAGGCGAACCTGCCGATCGTCGCGAAGCGGAAGCTCTGTGAGGTCGGGTGGGTGAGAAGCACCCCGAAGAGCGCGATCCCCCCCGCAAGGGAGAACCATGTCGTCTCCCGGTGCAGGGCGGCCATCCCCTTGGGGTCCCACTTGAAGAACTCTTCTCCGTATCCCCGGGGCCTTGCGATCTCCCGGAGCAACTCCGTCACGAAGAAGAAGAAGGCCAGACCGACGAGACCGAGTCCGACCGAGTTCACGAGGCTCCCTTCGAGTCCCGCCGCCTCGAAGCGGAACCCGACCAGGCCGAGAAGGAAGGGGAAGGCCGAGGCCTGGATCAGGACGAGCGCGAGTCCGATCAGGGGATGGAACCACCGCTGGTCGGCGATCGCCTGGCGCGAGGGGGAGATCGAATCCACGATGGGCCTGAGGCGCCTCCGAAGCCAGAGCAGGAAGAGGAACGACAGGAAGCCCGCGATCCAGGCGAAGGAGCGGCGCTCGAGATCGGCGGTCACCGAGTTCCGGACGCCTTCCAGGCTCTCGACCCCGCTCAGGACCTCGACTTCCTTCTCGAGGGATCTCAGGACCGCCGCGGAGAGCGGCGGATCGTTCCGGATCCAGATCAACCTCTCGTCGAGAATGCGGGCCAGCTCCAGGGCCTTTCCGAGGCGGTCCTTCTCGACCTGCAGGAGCTTCGACAGCTCTTCGTGGCACGAGCGGAGGATCGTGGCCAGGCGCCTCTGGAGGTCGGCCTTCGAGGCGAGGAGCTTCGCCAGCTCCTCCCGGAGTTCCCCCGCGCGCGGCCCGGAGACCCCCGCCTCGAGGAGGATCCGGTCCGCCGCTCCGGCCGGGTCCGCGAGTTCCTGGAGGCTCCGTTCGAGCCGGAAGAGCCGAAGGCGGACCTGGGACTTCGCGGAGGCGTCTTTCCGGATCCTCGTCCGGATCCCCACGAGGTCCGGGAGATTCCTCCTCTGCTCGAGGAGGAGGGCGGCCAACCCGTCGTCCTCCTCCCCGAGTTCGAGGTATTGCTTGGTCATCTCGAGATCCGCCTCGAGCCTCTCGAGTTCCCCGCGCTCCCGGCCCTCCCGGGTCTTCAGGGCGGCGAGCATCGAGTTGCGGGTCTCGAGTTCCCGCGCGATCCCTCCGAGGGCGGCCGCCTCCTCACGAAGGAGCCGGTGCTTTCCCAGGGAGCGCGTCTTCAGCCGCTCGGCCTCGAGCTTCGCGTTCTCTGCCGCCTTTTCGCTCAAGGCGACCTGCTTCTCCTCGAGCAGGGCGATCCGTCTCTCCGCCCTGCGGGTCCTCGCGGCCTGGACCTCCCGCTTCGCTTCGAGAACCTCGAGGAGGACGGGATTGCCCGCGATCTCGAGTTCGAGGAGGGCGATCCGTCTCTTGAGGTTCGTCCGTTCGAGGTTCAGGAGATCGAGGAGGGCCGCGTCCAGCTCCTTCTTCTTCCCGGCCTTCCTCGCCTTCTCGAGCCTCGTCTGGAGTTTCGCGAGTGAGGCCTCGGCCTCGGAGAGTTCGGCGCGGGCCTTCGGCGGACGGCCTTTCGCCTCCCGGACCAGGCGTTCGGCCTGCGAGAGTTCCTCCTTCGAGGTCGCGAGTTCGGCCTTGGCCTGGGCGATCGCCCCTTCGATCTCCTCGAGACCGGCCCGGCGCAGCGAACTCTCGAGCCGAACCGGTTCGGAGCGTTTCAGCTTCCGGAGTTCGACCCCGAGGAGCTTCCGCGTCTTCGGCGCGGCCTTGACCGAGGCCTTCAGCTCCTTCAGCTCCGCCTCGAGCTTCCGGCCGGCCCCGATCGCGGCGATCGTGTCCCGGAGGACCTTCGCAAGGGCCTCTCCTTCGGAGTCGCTTCCTCCGGCGGCCTCGAGGGCGGCCAATCGCTCCCGAAGCTTCGCGAGGTCGAAGCCGTCCCTTCCCTGGAAGCCCTTCGAGGCCCCCTGCGCCTGCAACGGAGACAGGAGAAGGAGGAGCCCCCCCAAGATCCCCAGGATTCCACCGGCTCTTCCCCGCATCTCCCCCTCGTCTTCCGGCCTCGAACCCCCGCGCCGCGCGGTCCCACCCGCGGACCGGCTCCCCATCCTCTTCGACTCTCCTCACCGCCCTCCTTGACGTCCCGTCCCCCTGGGGCGCCTCGCCGCCGGAAGCCGCGCTCCGAACGGGCCCAGGGCGAAGTTCGCGGGGAGTCGGCCCGGGACTCCGGCTAAGGTCGTCCGGATGGAATCGCGGGGCTTCCTCGAAGGATGGCGGTTGCGTGCGCCCGGGAGGGGGATCGCCCTCTGCGCCCTCGCCGCCCTCCTGCTGCCGGGCCTCCTCCTCCGCCACTGCTGGCCCCTCGACGAGCTGCGCTACCTCGAGGTCGTCCGGGAGATGTGGGAGAGCGGGGATCTCCTCGTTCTCCGCCTCCGCGGAGAGCCCTACACGCACAAGCTGCCCCTCGTCTTCTGGGAGGTCGGCGTCCTCGGACGACTCATCGGCCTCGACCTCGCCGCCCGGCTGGTTCCCGCCCTGCACGCCGTCCTCTTCGTGCTCGGCTGCGCGAGTTTCGTCCGGGAACTGACCGGATCCCCCCATCTCGGCCGGCGGGCCGCCCTCCTCGCCGCCCTCTCGCCCGGCGTCCTCTACCTCGGGCAGATGTTCTACTTCGACATGCCGCTGGCCGCCGCCCTGGTCTGGATGCTGGCCCTGCGTCGCCGCCGCCCCCTCTCGGCCGCCCTCCTTCTCGGGATCGCCCTCTTCACGAAGGGTCCGGTCGCCCTCCTCCTCGGACTCCCTCCCTGGATCGCCCTCGCGATCCGGGACTCCGGACCGCGCGCCCTCCTTCCATCCCCGAGGCTCCTCGGCGGAATCCTGTGCGCCTTCATGCCTCTCGGGGTCTGGCTCCTCCTCCTCC
>Ga0256830_1000301_pt1 | contig 43584 bp, 43 predicted proteins | sample 128326metaG_FD_190537 | JGI IMG/M metagenome (GOLD analysis project Ga0256830, IMG submission 190537) | Hydrothermal vent microbial communities from Lau Basin, Pacific Ocean - 128-326 | ecosystem: Environmental > Aquatic > Marine > Hydrothermal vents | place: Pacific Ocean: Lau Basin | collected...
CTCGTGGCCGCCCTGGTGCGCTCCGACGCCCTCGTCCGGGCCCTGGCGGTTCCCGGGCTGCCCCTCGCCCTCATGAGCGCCGTCTACACCGCGTACCTGTTCGCCCAGTCGAAGGCGAGGGACGCCTGGCAGAGCCCGCTGCTTCCCCCGCACATCGCCGTGCAGGCGATCTTGGCGGGTTCGGCGACCCTCCTCGTCGTCGCGGCGGCGGTGGAAGCGGGCGCGGTGGCTCCGCTCTCCTGGGTCCTCGCCGGCTCGGTGCTGGTGCACCTCCTGTTCGTGCTCGGCGAAGTGACGCTGCCCCACGGCACCGCCCACGCCCACCTCGCCGTCTGGGAGATGGTCCGGGGCCGGTACCGCGGCTTCTTCTGGTGGGGGGCGGTCCTGGTCGCCGTGGGCCTCGCCGCCCCGTGGATCGGCTCGTGGGCGGGTCTGTTCGCCTTGGCGGGCCTGGTGGCCCACGAACACGCGTACGTCCAGTCCGCACAGGCGGTTCCCTTGGCATGAGGAGGAGACGGTGAGCGAGGATCTGTCGGGTACGGCACGGCGGGTCGCCGCCGCCCGGGCGGAGACGGAGGCCCGGGGCGAGACCTTCTACCCCGGTGCGAGCCGCATCCACCTGGCGGCGTTCCCGCCCAAAGAGCGGTGGGACCACTGGGTCGAACTCGACAGCCGGGCCTGGCCGGAGCGGGTCGAGCGTCACACGATGCTGGTACCCACCACCTGCTTCAACTGTGAATCGGCCTGCGGGCTGCTGGCCTACGTCGACCGTGACACCCTCGAGGTGCGGCGCTTCGAGGGAAACCCCGAACATCCCGGCTCCCGGGGACGGAACTGTGCGAAGGGCCCGGCGACCCTCAACCAGGTCACCGACCCCGACCGGATCCTCCATCCCCTGAAACGGGTCGGGGCCCGGGGGGAAGGCCGGTGGGTGGAGGTCGACTGGGACGAAGCCCTCGACGACATCGCCGCCCGGATCCGTCGGGCCCTCCTCGAGGGCAGGCACAACGAGATCATGTACCACGTGGGTCGGCCCGGCGAGGACGGGTTCACGGAGCGGGTCATGGCGTCGTGGGGCGTGGACGGCCACAACTCCCACACCAACGTGTGTTCGTCGGGTGCCCGGGTCGGGTACGAGCTGTGGACGGGGATCGACCGGCCCAGTCCGGACCACGCCCGGGCCGAGGTCATCTACCTGATCTCCGCCCATCTGGAGACCGGCCACTACTTCAACCCCCACGCCCAACGGATCACCGAGGCCAAGGCCCGGGGGGCCAAACTCATCGTGTTGGACACGAGGTTGTCCAACACCGCCACCCACGCCGACCACTGGCTGAGCCCGTATCCGGGTTCCGAGGCGGCCATCAACCTGGCGATCGCCAACCACATCATCCAGACCCGACGCTACGACCGAGAGTTCGTCCGCCGCTGGTGGAATTGGGATCGGTACCTGGCGGACCGCGACCCGGACGGTCCCGGCACCTTCGAGCGGTTCGAGGAGCTGCTCGCCGAGCTGTACTCGGAGTTCACCTTCGAATACGCCGCCGCCGAGTCGGGGATCGACGCCGCGGTGATCGCCGAGGTCGCCGAGGTCGTCGCCGGGGCGGGTACGAGGCTGTCGACCCACAACTGGCGGTCGGCGGCGGCGGGCAACCTGGGGGGCTGGCAGGTGTCGCGCACCCTGTTCCTCCTCAACGCCCTGCTCGGCGCGGTGGCGACACCGGGCGGCACCTACCCGAACGCCTGGACCAAGTTCGTGCCCAAGCCGATCCACTCACCGGGTCATCCCCGGACGTGGAACGAGCTGACCTGGCCCCTCGAATACCCCCTGGCCATGCACGAGATGTCGATCCTCCTGCCCCACTTCCTCAAAGAGGGGCGGGGCAAGATCGACGTCTACTTCACCCGGGTCTACAACCCGGTGTGGACCAACCCCGACGGTTTCAGCTGGATCGAGGTGCTGACGGACCCCGACAAGATCGGGTTGCACGTCGCCCTCACGCCCACCTGGAACGAGTCGGCCTACTTCGCCGACTACATCTTGCCGATGGGCCTCGCCTCCGAACGGCACGACATCCACTCCTACGAGCAGTACGCGGGGCGGTGGATCGGGTTCCGCCAGCCCGTGCTGCGGGCCGCCCGCCAGCGCCTGGGCGAGGAGATCACCGACACCCGGCAGGTCAATCCGGGCACGGTGTGGGAGGAGAACGAGTTCTGGATCGAGTTGTCGTGGCGGATCGACCCCGACGGGGAGCTCGGTATCCGGCGGTACTACGAATCGAAGCAGCGCCCCGGCGAGAAGCTCGGCGTCGACGAGTACTACGGGTGGATGTTCGAACATTCGGTGCCGGGCCTCCCGGAGAAGGCGGCCGAAGAAGGCCTCGAACCCCTCGAGTACATGCGGCGCTACGGGGCCTTCGAGGTCGAGCACGAGGTCGGGCCGGTCTACGAGGAGCCGGTGCCCGCCGAAGAGCTGGAAGACATCGGCGAGGATCCCTTCGGGCGGGTGTACACCCGGGCCCCGAAACCGCCCGACCCCAACGTCGTACCGGTCTCCGGACCGGACCCCGACGACGAGGGTCGTCGCCCGGTGGGGGTCAGGGTCGACGGTGAGATCCTGCGTGGGTTCCCGACGCCGAGCGGGAAACTGGAGTTCTACTCCCGAACCCTGGTCGACTGGGGGTGGCCCGAATACGCCCTGCCCGGGTACATCCACAGCCACATCCACCCCTCCAAGCTCGAGGGGGACCAGATGCCCCTCATCTCCACCTTCCGGCTCCCTGTCCAGATCCACACCCGCTCGGCGAACGCCAAGTGGCTGGACGAGATCGCTCACACGAACCCGCTGTGGATCCACCCCGACGACGCTCGCCGGCTCGGCGTCGAGACGGGCGATCTGGTGCGGGTGGAGACCGAGATCGGCTACTACGTCGTGAAGGCGTGGGTCACCGAGGGCATCCGCCCCGGGGTGGTGGCCTGTTCGCATCACATGGGACGGTGGAAGGTCCACGATCGGGGCCAGCGACAGCTCATGGCGACCGTCGCCCTCGACCACGAGGGATCCCGTTGGAGCCTGCGAAGGAAGCACGGGGCGGTGCCGTACGAGTCGACGGATCCCGACACCGCTCGGATCTGGTGGACCGACGTCGGGGTCCACCAGAACCTCACCTTTCCGGTCCAACCCGACCCGATCTCCGGTCAGCACTGCTGGCATCAGGCGGTCCGAGTGCGCAAGGCCGAACCGGGCGACTCCTACGGCGACATCGCCGTCGACACCGCCAAGGCCACCGAGGTGTACCGGCGGTGGCTGGAGATGACCCGGCGGGCCGACCGGGTGTCACCCGACGGAACCCGTCGTCCCTATTGGTTCCTCCGCCCCTTGAAACCTGCACGGGAGGCCTTCGCGCTGCCCTCCGAGTCTCGGTGAGATGAGCTCCGCCGACCTGGCCCGGTCGCTGGGCGTGTTCTGTGAGCGTCCGGACCGGTCCTTGGGGCCGGTGGCCGCCGCCCTCGGGTTGGAGGTCCCCGACCGGGAGGAGCACACCGCCCTGTTCGTCCTCTCCCTGCCCCCCTACGCCTCCATCTACCTCGGGCCCGAAGGACGGATCGGCGGGCAGGCCCGGGAGATCGTCGGCGGCTTCTGGCGGGCGGTGGGAGCAGAACCGGGGTCGGAGCCGGATCATCTCGCCGCCCTCCTCGGTCTCTACGCCTCCCTCCGAGAACGGAGCGAAGATGCCGCCTCGGAGGCGGAAGGGGTGCTCGCTGCAGAGGCAGTGCGAGCCCTGTTCTGGGAGCATCTGGCGTCGTGGCTGCCCGCCTACCTCCTGGCGGTCCGGGCTCGGGGGGGAGCCTACGCTCCCTGGGCGGACCTGGCCGCGGCCTTCGTCACGGACGAGGCCCGCCGCCTGGGCCCTCCGGCGCAGGGGCCGATCCATCACCGGTCGGTGCCGTCCGCACCCGACCCGAGCTCCGACGAGGACTTCCTCGATCCGCTTTTGACGCCCGTCAGGTCGGGGATCATCCTGACCCGCCACGACATCGCCGCCCTGGCCCGGGATCTCGGCTTGGGGATGCGGATGGGGGAGCGGCGGTATGCGCTGGAGGAGCTCTTCGCCCACGACGCCGAAGGGGTGCTCCAAGGCGTGGCGGAGCTGGCAGCCCGCTGGGTGCGACGTCTGGAGGCCTTCGACCGGGTGCTGGCTCCGGCCCTGGATCATTGGCGTCGTCGGGCGGCGGCGACCCAGGCGGCCTTCACCCCCTCCTGAACGCTCTCCGCGCGAACAACACCGTATGGTGTACACTGTGAGTGGGCAGGCTGGAGAAGATGGGAGGCGAAGATGGGTCGGTTCAAAGGTTGGCTCCGACTTCCGGAGGACGACCCGGCTCAGGCGGTCCACGTGGAGATCGACCTCGACGAAGAACGGATCGCCATCCGCAGCGACGCCGGCGTCGAGATCGGCTCGTGGCCATTGGCGGACGTGGGGGTCCATGCCGAAGACGACGGTTTCCGGCTTCGGATCGAAGGGGAGCACGTCGTGTTGACCACGGAGGACGACGGTCGGTTCGCCCTCGCCCTCGGCATGGCGGCCGGATCACCCCGGCTCCGCCGCCTCATGGGAGCCGCGCTTCGCTCGGGTAGCTGAGACCTCCGCTCCGACGCACTAGGCTCGCCGGCGAGTCCCGCCGATGCGGATGGGTCGATGGAGCGGGAGGAGATGGACGAGACAAGCCGAGCGGAGGCCCACCGGCTGGCCGCCTGCGAGCAGCTCCTGGATGTGGCGGCGGCGGTCGCCGGTGAAGAGGACGTCTCCGAGATCCTCGACGGCGTCTTCGTCCGGCTCCGTGACCTCGTGCCCTTCGACCGGATGGAGTTCGCCACCGTCGAGGAGGGGGGGCTGGCCCTCGTCACCCGCTGGGTGCGCACCACCTACGAGGCGAGGAAGATCGAGCCGGGATTCGTCCACCGGAGAGACGCCGAGCGGGGTCCCTTCCCCATCGAGACGGCCCCCTACATCGAACGGGACATCGGCCGGTACGCCCGCGACAAGCCCGAAGGGCACCCTGCCCGCCTCCTCGCCGCCGAGGGTATCGTCTCGGCGATCTCGTGTCCCCTCACCGTTCGAGGCGAACGGGTCGGATTCCTGTTCTTCGGCTCCACCGAGGTTCGAGCCTTCGACGAGGTCCACCTCTGGGTCGTCCAGCGCCTCGCCGTCGTTCTGGCCGGCGCCATCAGGATGAGCCGCCTCTCCGAAGAGCTGGCGGAACAGAACCGGGAGCTCGAGGAGCTCAGCAAGTTCCGCACCACCTACCTGGCGACCATCAGCCACGAACTTCGCACACCCCTCACCGCCGTCGTGGGGTTGGCCGTCACCCTCCGGGACGCCCGCGACGCCCTCGAACCCGACGAGGTGGCCGAACTCGTCGGGCTCATCGCCACCCAGGCGATGGATGCCGCCGCCATCGTCGAGGATCTCCTCGTAGTCGCCCGGGCCGAAGCCGGCCAGCTCGTCGTGTCGGAGGAGGAGGTCGACCTCGCCGCCGAAGCCCAGACCGCGGTGGAGAGCGTCGGCGGGGGAATCCCGGTGCGGGGCGAGGCGCGGCCGGCCTGCGGCGACCCGACCCGGGTGCGTCAGATCCTCCGCAACCTGCTCACGAACGCCCGGCGCTACGGCGGCCCCGAGGTGTGGATCGAACTCGGCGAATCCGCCGACGGCGTCACCGTCACCGTCTGCGACAACGGTCCCGGAATCCCCGAAGAGGAACGGGAGCTGGTGTTCGCCCCGTTCCGGTCCGGCTCGGCGGCACAGGCGGAGCGGGGCTCGGTCGGGTTGGGGCTGTGGGTGTCCCGCCAACTCGCCACGCTCATGGGCGGCACCCTCGAATACGCCTACGTCGACGGGATCAGTCGCTTCACGTTGACCCTTCCTGCGGTCTGACGGATGTCGGTCGACGAATGCGCCGTCCGGTCGAGGGATCTGCTGCGGGCATGTGCAGGTCCCCGAGGGTTCGTTGCCTCCACAGACTTCGCCCACTACGGCGTCGTCTGGGCACGGGACGCCGCCATCTCCGGTCTCGGCGCCCTCACCACCGACGACGAGCGGCTCGTCTCCGCCGTCGCCGACACCCTCGATCTGCTGGTCGAGACGGCGTCCCCGCGAGGCCAGATCGCCGCCGTGGTCGATCCCCGGCGCGGCACCCGGGACTTCGGTGAAGGGGGAGCCGTCGACCCGACGGCCTGGTTCGTGGTGCTGGCGGGAGCCTACGTGGAGCGCACCGGTGACGGTGGCCGCCTGGAACGCTGGTGGCCGGCGATCGTGGCCGGCTTGGACTGGTTGTCCTGTCAGGACGTCACCGGCTCGGGGTTGGTCTCGGCTGCCCCCTCGACCGACTGGATGGACGCCGCCCTCACCCGATCCGGGCGCACCCTGCACCTCAACGTCCTCTACCACTGGGCGGCACGCCACGCCGACCGTCTCGCCCGCCTGCTCGGGGTGGAACCTCCGGTCGACCCCGACGACCTCCGGTGGAGGATCGACCTGCTGTTCTGGCCGGAGCCCGACCGCAGTCCCGCCGAGCTCCACGACCGGGGATTCGTCCACGCAGCCCTCCCGGTCGCCTACTGGGAGTCGGCGCAGGGCGAACGTCGTCACTACGTCAGCCATGTCGTCCACGCCGCCATCGTGGACCGGCTCGACGCCCTCGCCAACGTGCTGGCGGTCCTCTCCGGCGTCGCCGACACGGAGCGGGGGACGAAGGTGCTCGACGCCCTCGACGACCTGACCGTTCCCTACCCCACCCGATGCCTCGACGAACCGGTCCGGGGGTCCGACCCGTCCGGGATGTGGATCCGGGCGGTGGAGCACGTCATCCCCGAACGGTGGCGCAACCTGCCGGGTCGCTACCACAACGGGGCGTCGTGGCCGTACATCGGTGCCCTCCACGCCGCCGCGGCCGCCGCCTCCGGCGACCTCGGCCGGGCCCGGATCCTGCTGGGCCGGGTCGCCCAGGCCAATCGTGTGGGCGTCGACGCCCCGTGGGGATTCCACGAATGGATCGACCTCGACGCCCGACCGCGGGGAGCGTCCGGGCAGGCCTGGAACGCCGGGGCTTTCCTCTACGCCTGGGACCGGATCCATGGTGGATGACCGCAGTCGGTGGACGCCGGCGTCGGCGGCGGCGGGAGCGGTGGCCGGGCTGCTGGCAGGGTTCTTCGGTGTGGGGGGAGGGATCGTCCTCGTCCCCCTCGCCATCTGGGTGCTGCGCCTGGACCGCCACCGAGCCCACGCCACCTCCCTCGCCGCCATCTTCGTCATCGCCCTCGCCGGGACCGCACGGTTCGCCCTCTCCGGTTCGGTGGATTGGCTGGTCGGGGTGACCCTCGGCGTCGGGGGTGTGGTCGGATCGAGCTACGGGGTCAGGCTCATGCATCGGCTCACACCCCGCGCCCTCCAGGGTGTCTTCGCCGCCGTCCTCGTCGTCGCCGGTGTGCGCATGGTGATGGGATGACGGTCCTGGCCGCCGTCGCCATCGGGTTCGTCGCCGGGGTGGCCGCCGGCGTGGCCGGCATCGGAGGCGGGGTGATCCTCGTCCCGGCGATGGTGTTCCTGCTCGGCCTCGACCAGCACACCGCCGAAGGCACGTCGCTGCTCGCCATCGCCTTCTCGGCGGTGGCGGGCACCCGGGTCAACGTCCGGCGAGGGACCGTCGACCTCCGCCAGAGCCTGACGTTGGGCCTGGCAGGTGCGGTGGCGGCTCCCTTCGGCGCCGCCGCGGCGCTGGCCCTCGACGCTCGGGTCCTGGGCCGCCTCTTCGGGGTGTTGGTGCTCTACTCGGGGTTGCGGATGGGTCTCGGTCTCCTCCGCCGCTCAACGGACGACGACCACGCCCCGTGAGATGAGCTCCTCGACCGCCCGATCGTCGTCACCCGGCTGCAGGTTCACCGCGGCGGTGGCGTCGCGGAGCACGACCGCCGAGAACCCGGCCGGGACGGCGTCGATGGCGGTGGCCTTGACGCAGTAGTCGAGGGCCAGTCCGACGACGACCACCTTGCCGACTCCGGCCTCCGCCAAGAGATCCGCCAGCCCGGTGGGGGAGGTGGCCTCGGTGAGGGGGTCACGGACCGTGAAGCCGCTGTAGCCGTCTTCGCCCCCCACCCCTTTGCGTATCGAAGGGCCCGCAACCAGGAGCCGAGGATGCAGCTCGGCACCCCAGGTGTCCGCCACACAGTGCACCGGCCAGATCCCGCCGTCCTTCTCGAAATGGGGGGTGGATTCGGGATGCCAGTCTTGGGTGTAGACGACGAACGCCCCCGCCGAGGCGGCCCGGACGATCTCGGCGTTGCACCGGGCGACGACCTCTTCGCCGCCCTGCACGTAGAGGCTGCCCCGGGGATCGGCGAAGTCGTTCTGGCAGTCGACGACCACCAGGGCGGTGTCGCGGTCGTAGTGCACCTTGTCGCTCCTCATGACATCGAGGATACGAGCTGGGGGACGTTTCGTCCCCGGCCGAAAGGCCGATCTCGGTGGCGCTAGCCTCGGCGGTCATGGACCTCAGTCACGGGATCCTGTTCACGGATCTCTACCAGCTCACGATGGCGCAGCTCTACTTCCGCCAGGGCCTGGCCGAGCGGCTCGCCCGCTTCGACCATTTCTTCCGGACCTATCCCGACTACGGCACCCACCAGGCCGGGTACTGCATCAACGCCGGGATGGGCGACCTGTTGGACTGGGTCGAGGCGGTACGTTTCGGGGAGGCGGAACTCGACGTGCTCCGAAGCTACCGGTCGGTGACCGGCGGCCCCCTGTTCGCCGAAGACTTCCTCTCCTGGCTCGGTGACGTCGGCGGGTTCGACGCCATCGCCCTGCGGGGGGTACCGGAGGGGAGGGTGGTGCACCCCGACACCCCCATCACCATGACCGAAGGTCCCCTGGCGATCTGCCAGATCCTGGAGACACCGCTCCTCAACCACCTCAACTACCAGACCCTCATCGCCACCAAGGCCTCCCGGGTGGCCGAGGCGGCCCGAGGAGGCACCGTGCTGGAGTTCGGGATGCGGAGAGCGGCCGGGTTCGGGGCGAACGCCGCCACCCGGGCGGCGCTCGTCGGCGGCGCCCGCTTCTCCTCCAACGTGGGCGAGTCGGCTCGGCTCGGCTACCCGGCGAAGGGGACGCACGCCCACTCGATGGTGCAGGTGTTCCTGGCGCTGGGAGGAGACGAGATCGACGCCTTCCGGGCCTACGCCGAGGTGTATCCCGACGACTGCCTCCTCCTGGTCGACACCATCGACACCTTGGAGTCGGGGGTTCCGAACGCCATCTCGGTCTTCGAGGAGCTTCGGAGGCGGGGTCATCGCCCCGTCGGGATCCGGCTCGACTCCGGCGACCTCGCCTACCTGGCGATCCAGGCGGCCCGGATGCTCGACGCCGCCGGATTCGACGACACGACGATCGTGCTCTCGTCCAACCTGGACGAGCTGGCGATCTGGCAGATCCTCGCCCAGATCGAAGAGGAGGCACCCCGCTACGGCGTCGACGCCGACGCGTTGATGGGGCGCCTCGCCTACGGGGTGGGGACCCGTATGGCGACGTCGGAGGGGGATCCGAGCCTGGACGGCGTCTACAAACTGGTGGCGGTCCGGGACGACGGGACCTGGCGGCCCGCGGTGAAGATCTCCGACAGCCCGGCGAAGGTGCTGAACCCGGGGGCGAAACGCCTCTGGCGGGTCTACGACGAGCGGGGGAGGGCCACCGCCGACCTGATGACCCTCCAGGATGAAGAGCCGACCCCGCCCCTCACGCTCCACCATCCCAGCCTCCCCGCCGTCTCCCGGTTCCTCCCCGCCGAGCGGGTGTCACGGATCGAGGAGCTCGCCGTCACCATCCGCGAACCGGGGCGACCCGGCGACCGGCTCGGTGGGATCGAAGCGGCGCGGGCCCGGCGGGAAGCGGACCTCGCACTGTTGGACCCTGGGGTGCGGAGGCTGGTCAACCCCCACATCTACCACGTGTCGCTCAGCTCGCGTCTGTGGCAACTGAAACAGTCGATGATCGCCGACGCCACCCACCAGGGCGCCGGGTGACCCCGAGACCATGGCCGGTGGTTCGGGCCGCACCGACGCCGGTTCCCCCGGAGGGTGTCCACGTCCCCCTAATCTCCACGGACCATGACCGGACGGGGGCGCCGAATCCGCATCACACCCCTGGCCGCCGCGGTCCGCTCGGCGGTGATCCCCGGCTGGGGACAGCTCGTCGAAGGACGGGGACGTGTCGCCGTGTGGATGTTCCGGGTGGTGGTCGTCGTCCTCACGGCGGTGGCGGCCGCGGCGGTGGTGGGGCCGTCGCAGCTCGCCCGATGGCTGGTGGATCCCCAGGTGCTGTTGGGGCTGCTCGTCCTCAACGTGGCCCTGGCGCTGTTCCGCCTGTTCGCCGTGTGGGACGCCTGGCAGGGGGCGGGCGGCGTCGCCCGGTCCGGGATCCTGTTCGCCCTCCTCCTCTTCGTCGCCGTCCCCCACGTCGCCGTGGGGTGGGGTCAGCTCCGCACCTACACGGTCCTCACCTCCGTCTTCGGCGGTGACGACGCCGACCGGGTCGCCGCCGTCGGCGGGACCCCGGCGACCGGCGCCGTCGAGCCATCGGCGCCCGGAGGCTCGGAAGGGACCGAACCGACCCCGAGCACCGTCACGACCCTGCCCACCACCACGACCACCACCGTCCCCTGGGAGGGCCGCGAACGACTCAACGTCCTGCTGCTGGGGGGCGACGCCGGGCCGGGACGCCGCGGGATCCGGACCGACACGATGATCCTCGTCTCCATCGACCTCACCGACGGCGACGTGGCGCTGTTCGGGTTCCCCCGCAACCTGAAGCGGCTCAGCTTCCCCGACGGGTCCGAGTTCACCGCCTACAGCGGGATCCTCAACGAGGTGTACGCCTTCGGTCTCGACCGACCCGACCTGTTTCCCGGTTCGAACCCGGGAGCCACGGCGATCCGGACCATGATCGAAGGCCTGTCGGGCATCGAGATCGACTACTACGTGCTGGTGAACCTCCAGGCCTTCGTCGACGTGGTCGATGCCCTCGGCGGTGTCACCATGTACATCCCCGAGACGGTGGTCGATCCGACCTATCCGAAAGAGGACGGCACCACCGTGTCGATCCGGATCGAGGCGGGAGTCCAGCATCTGTCGGGGACCGAGGCCCTCGCCTACGTGCGGAGCCGCCGCCAGAGCAGCGACTACAACCGGATGGGGCGCCAGCGCTGTTTCCTCACCGCCCTCGCCGCCCAGGTCGACGTCCCCAGCCTGCTCCGGGGCCTCCCCGCCCTGCTGCGGACCGTCGAGGAGAACGTCCTCACCGACATCCCCATCGAGTTGTTGCCCGACCTCATCGAGCTGGCCGGCGACGTCGACGCCACCGATGCGCTGGTCGTCGGGTTCGGGCCGCCCGACTGGATCGCCGGAAGGACCTCCGACCGCTACCCGATCCCCGACGTCGACAAGATCCGGGAGGCGGTGCAGCTGGCCATCACCGACCCCGAAGCCGCCCGGGTCGAGTACGGGCTCACCGCCGCCGCCGAAGCCTGCGGATTCGGTGAAGACCCGACGACCCCGCCCGAGACCACCTCGACCACCTCGACCACCTCGACCACGTCGACCACGTCGACCACCGCTGCAGGGTCGACCACCACGACGCCGAGCTCGACTACGACGACGGGCGGCTGACCCGGGGGCGGCGCCCGAGGGCGGCGAGGGGCGTCCGCAGCAAGATCCAGAGGTCGAGCAGCAGCGAGCGGTGCTCGACGTAGTAGAGATCCCAGTAGGCCCGTTCGGGATAGGTGAGGGACGAACCACCCATGACCTGGGCGAGGCCGGTGACTCCGGGCCGGACCCGATGACGGGCCTGAGCCTCCGGGCCGAGGAGGTCGGCCTCTTCGGGGACGAGGGGCCGGGGACCCACCAGGGACATGTCACCCCGGATCACGTTCCACAGGTTGGGTAGCTCGTCGAAGGAGGTGGCCCGCAGCCAGCGGCCCACCCGGGTCACCCGGGGATCGTCGTCGATCCAGAGGGCGGGACCGGTGCCGTGGCGGTCGGGGTCGATCCAGCCGACGTCGGCGACCCGGGCGAGATGCTCCCGGAGGGGCTGGTCGCCGACCCCCGCCTGCATCGACCGGAACTTGATCATCGTGAAGGTGCGACGGCTCTTGCCGACCCGTTCCTGACGGAAGAGCACCGGCCCGGGGGAGTCGATCCGCACCGCCGCCGCCACCAACACCTGCAGGGGCAAGGTCAACGCCATGAGGACGCTGCCCACGGTCATGTCCATCGCCCGTTTCACCAGGTCGTAGCCCGAGTCGGGGGCTTCGGGTCCCGCCAGCTCCGCCGCTACCAGGACGGCGACGAGAGCGGCCAGCTCGCCGGTGAGGACCGCCGCCGTCACCCTGGTGGCGGCATCGCCCGGAGAGACCATCAGGGTGACGGCCCCCACACCGAGCGCCAGCGTCCACGCCGCCGCCAGTTTCCCCGTCGCCCCGAGGGCGATGAGCACCTGATCCAAGAAGATCGAGGCGGCGGCGAGGGCACAGGCGGCGACCGCCAGACCGGCGACGGTGGCCGACGGCCGGAAGTCGGGGCCGAACAGCAGCTCGATCACCGGCGGCCCCGCCGCCGCCCCGAACAGGTAGGCGACGGGGGCGAGGACCAGACCGGCGGCCCCGAGCCGGTGCGACCAGCGGCGCAGCTCACGGCGCTGGTCCTGGGCGACGAGCTTCGTCAACCCGGCGAGGAGACGTGCCGCCAGGTTCTGCGCCAGGAGCAGCGGTGCCCGGGCCAGGGAGAAGGTGACGAACACGACCGAGACGACCGAAGCCACCCGGGCCGGGTCGGATTCGAGGGCGCCGGCCACGAGGGGACCGGTGAGGACGAAGGCCTGGGAGATGGCGCCGGCGAGGACGAAGCCCGCCATCAGCGCTCCCGAGCCCGAGCGGGGCGGGACCCGGGCCAACCCGGCGGAGGTGTGGAAGGGACGGAGCACCAGGAGCAGGAGCAGGGGCGGGACCGCCACCGCCCACCCGAAGACGGCAGGGGAGGCGTCCCGGAGGAAAGGAAGCACAAGCAGCAGACGGAGGGTGGCTGCACCGCCGCTGGCGACCCCGTAGGCCAAGTAACGGCCCCGGCCCGCCAGCGCGCCCCGCCCCAGGGCGAAGAGGGCATGGGCGCCGACGATGGCGGCGCCGATGGCGACGAAGGTGACGTCGCCCTCGAAGAAACGCTGGAGGGTGGCGGCGACGAAACTCACCATGGCGGCGAGAGCGACGACGATCGTCACCGAGATCGACCGCCGGTCGTGGGCGTCGGGGGCTCCCCCTCGGGCCAGGGTGAGACGACGTACGGTGAGCAGCTCCACCGGGGTGAGGAGCACGGCCAGGATGAGCGAATGGGCCGACAGCAGGGCGGCGACGGGGGCGAAACCTTCGTCGCCGAGGGTGCGTCCACCGAGGACCTGGAACCCGTAGGCGGCGAGACCGGCGGCGAGGGACCCGGCCGCCATCGCCACGGTGCCGTCGCGCGCCATCCGCCGAGCGATCGCCGCCGGGGTCTGCGGGTCGGTGACGGTGTCCCCGGGGGCGTTCGTGGTCGACGCGCTCACGGGGAGACGAGACGTCCGTTCTTCCATACGTGGGTGATCCGTTCCGGGTCGGCGAGGATGCTCACGTCGGCGACCGGGTCGCCGTCGACGGCGATGACGTCGGCGTCGTATCCGGCTTCGAGGACGCCGCTGCGTGGAGCCTGGGGCCCCACCGTGAGCGGCCCGTTGGCGGTGGCCGCTTCGATGGCCTGGAGGGGACTCATGCCCAGGCGGGTGAGGAGAGCCAGCTCCTCCCCGTTCCTCCCCACCTCGTCGACGACGAAGATGTCGGTGCCCAGCGCCATCGGGATCCCGGCCTCGATGGCCAGCCTCAGGGCTTCGGCGTGGCGGTCGGCGATGGCGACGATCTTCTCGTAGGCGTAGGCGGGCATCCCCCGCGCTCGACCCATCTCGACGAGGTATTCGACGATGAAGCGGGTGCCCACCAGGACCGCTCCGGTCTCTGCCATCAGCTCGACGGCTTCGGCGTCGAGGAAGGTCCCGTGCTCGATCGTGCGGACGCCTGCCCGCAGGGCGGCCATGATCCCCGGCTTCCCGTGACAGTGGGCCGCCACGACCCGGTCCGCCCGGGCGGCCTCTTCGACGATGGCGGCGAGCTCCTCGGTCGAGAACTGCTGGTGGATCGGATGGTCGATCTGGCTCATCACCCCGCCCGAGGCGCACACCTTGATCACCTTGGCGCCCAGGCGGAGCTGGCGGCGAACCTGGCGGCGACAGTCGTCGGGACCGTCGCACAGGCTGTGGGCTCCGAAATGGCGCTCGAAGAGGTCCCGGACGTGGCCTTCGCCGAGGGCGTGGATGTCGGCGTGCCCTCCGGTCTGGGACAGGAAGGCGCCGGCGGCGTAGATGGTCGGACCCTCCAAGGTCCCCTCCTCGACGGCCTGGGCGAGGAAGGTGCCGTAGCCCCCCACCTCGCGGACGCTGGTGAAACCGGCCCGGAGCAGCCGTTCCGCAGATCGGGCCGCCCGCAGGACCCCCACATGGGGTGACATCGTCGCCAGCGCCTCGATGTTGGCCGTTCGCAGGCCGAGGAAGTGGGCGTGGGTCTCCCACATCCCCGGCATCACCGTGGGGACACGGACGACGGCGGCCCCGGGGGTGTCGGGCGCCAGCCGGGTCGGTCCGGCGTACGCGATCGTCTCCCCTTCGATGACGACCGTCCCCTCGTCGACCGGCTCGCCCCGCCCTGGGACGAGCAGATCCGCCTCGATCCGGGTCGTGGATGCCATGACCGGGGACGGTAGCAAGCGGCGCCGAGCTCATGTGGCCAACCGGACGGAGAGACATCCGCAGGCCCAGGTCGTGGAGCGTCGACGGGGCCGGCCGGCCGTTTCGTCGTCGGAACGGACCCCGGCCACGGCCGTCTACCTCCGTCGGGCTGTCATACTCGGCCGGTCGCAGGGAGGAGCCCATGCGGGTCGAAGCGCATCATCCCGAGAGATACGAACCGGGGTTGCGGGCCGTCTACCGGCGCTGGCATCGGCGTCGCCTCGTGTCCCGGATCTGGGCCGAAGACCCCACCGTCTGGTCCCATCTCCCCACCTTCGAGATCGCCAACCGACTCGGCTGGCTGCGGCTCCACGAGACGATGCGGGGCCGTCTCGGCGAGTTGGAGGCGGTGGCCCGCCTCGGCGACGACGCCGACGACGTCGTCCTGGCCGGGATGGGAGGCTCCAGCCTCGCCCCGGAGGTGTTCGCCGCCGTCTTGGGCTCCCAGCCCGGCCGTCCCCGGCTCACCGTGCTCGACTCGACCCATCCGGACACGGTCGCTTCGCTCCTCGACCGGATCGACCCGACCAGGACGGTGTTCGTGATCTCGTCGAAGTCCGGCACCACCTTGGAGACCCTCTCGTTCTTCCGGACCCTGTGGGCCCATGCCGGGGGGCGAGGAGACCGGTTCGTGGCGGTGACCGATCCGGGCACCCCCCTCGCCGAACTCGCCATCGACCGGGGATTCGGGGCCCTGGTGACGGCTCCCCCCGACGTGGGCGGGCGGTACTCGGCCCTCACCCCGTTCGGCTTGGTCCCGGCCGCCCTCATCGGCATCGACCCGGCCGGGTTGTTGGACCGGGCAGCCGACCTGGCCGCCCGGGCGAGGTTGCATCCGTCGGAGGCGACGATCGACCTGGGGGCCCGGTGGGGGCTGTTCGCCACCACCGGGAGGGACAAACTCACCTTCTTCGTGTCCGACGCCCTCAGGGCCTTCCCGGCCTGGTTGGAACAGCTCGTCGCCGAGAGTCTCGGCAAGGACGGCACCGGCATCGTTCCGGTGGCGGGTGAACCGGTCCGCGGTCGGTACGGGCCCGACCGCCAGTTCGTGTCGTACCGCCTGGACGGCGAGGCGGACCCGGTTCCGGCCGGGTCGGTCGACGGCCATCCGCTGGTGAGCATCGTGTTGGACGACCCCTTCGAGCTGGCCGCCGAGATGCTGCGGGCAGAGCTGGCGACCGCCGCCGCCGCCGAGATCCTCGGCGTCCATCCCTTCGACCAACCCGACGTGGAGGCGGCGAAGGAGCTGGCTCGACAGGCCATGGCAGGTGACCATGACCTCTCCGGCACCGAGGCGGTCCGCCCCGGCGTCGACGACCTCGCCGAAGTCTTCGCCCGGTTCCTCGGTGCGGGATCTGCAGGCTCGTACGTCGCGTTGCAGGCGTTCGTGGCACCGACGCCGGTCACCGACGAGCTCCTCGGGCGGTTCCGGGCGGCGGTGGGGGAACGGACCGGGTTCGCCACCACCTTGGGCTACGGTCCCCGGTTCCTCCACTCCACGGGTCAGCTCCACAAGGGAGGGCCCGACGGGGGCCTGTTCGTCCAGTTCGTCGACCGACCTGCCGGAGACGTGGCGGTGCCCGAGACCGAGTTCACCTTCGGGCGTCTCATCGCCGCCCAGGCAGCCGGGGACTATCGGGCTCTGGTGGCGGCGGGCCGGAGGGTGCTCCGGGTCGACCTGGGCCGAGACGTGGCCGAAGGGTTGGCGGCCTGCGTGGAGGCGCTGTCGTGACCGCCCGGGCCTGGGCCGACACCGTCCCCATCGAGCCGTACCTGCTGGTGATCTTCGGTGCGACGGGCGACCTCACCCGGCGCAAACTCCTCCCCTCCTACTACCGGCTGCTGCGCCGGCGGAACTTCGCCGACGTGGGGAAGGTGCTGGGGGTGGCGACCCGCGACCTGACCGACGCCGAGTATCGGGAACTCGCCACCGAGGCGCTGGTGAACGCCGGGATCGACGGCGACGAGGCGGCACGGTGGTGCGGGGAACACCTCGTGTACCAGCCGGTGGCGGCCGGATTCGGGGCGCTCGCCGAACGGATCCGGGAGGTCGAAGAGGATGCGGGACTCGTCGGCAACCGGGTGTTCTACCTCGCCCTCCCACCGACGGTGTTCGGCGACACCGTGGAAGGTCTGGGGTCGGTTGGGCTGCACCGCAGCTCGGGATGGACGAGGCTGGTGGTGGAGAAACCCTTCGGACGGGACCTCGAATCGGCGAAGAGGCTCAACGGCCTGATCCACCGATGGTTCGACGAATCCCAGATCTTTCGGATCGACCACTACCTGGGCAAAGAGACGGTCCAGAACCTCCTGGCGTTCCGGTTCGCCAACACCCTGTTCGAGAGCGTGTGGAACCGCGACCGGGTGGAGGCGGTCCAGATCACCGTCGCCGAGTCTCTGGGCATCGAAGGGCGCGCCGCCTACTTCGAGAAGGCGGGCATCATCCGCGACATCGTCCAGAACCACGCCCTGCAGGTCCTGTCGCTCGTGGCGATGGAGGCGCCGGTTCGTCTCGAAGCGTCGTCGATTCGTGACGAGAAGGTGAAGGTGCTCCGGGCGATCTATCCCCTCGACACCGACCGGGTGGTGAGGGGTCGATACACCCGAGGCCGGGTCGACGACGTCGCCGTCCCCGGCTACCTGGAGGAAGAGGGGGTGGCTGCGGACTCGACGACCGAGACCTACGCCGCGCTCCGCTTCGAGGTCGACAACTGGCGCTGGAAGGGTGTGCCCTTCGTCGTTCGGGCGGGCAAGCGTCTGCCCCGCAAACTCACCCAGGTGGCGGTGTCGTTCCATGAGCCTCCGGTGTGCCTCTTCGACACCGACGAGGCCTGCCAGGTCCACGCCAACGTCCTCTACATCACCTTGCAGCCCGACGAAGGGTTCGACCTGGCCTTCGACGTGAAACAGCCCGGCGAAGGTTTCGTCCTCCGCACCCGAACCCTCCATTTCCGCTACGCGGATGTGTTCGGTGAGCTGCCAGGCGCCTACGAGACCCTCCTCGCCGACATCCTCTGCGGCGACCAGACCCTGTTCGTCCGGGCCGACGAAGTCGAAGAGGCCTGGCGGATCCTCGCTCCGGTGCTCGACCTGCCCGAAGCGCCCGAGGACTACCCGGCCGGTTCGTGGGGTCCACCGTCCGCGGATCGGCTCACCGCCGGGTCGGGATGGCTGGTTCCTTGACGGGACCGGTCTCCAGGCGCTCGGCGGATGGTGCGGTGCCGGAGGCCCCCGGGGCCGTCCCCGCCGCGACGAACCGTCGGTCAGGAGGCGGCGACCCGTTTCAGTTTCCGGATGCGGGCCCGGCTCTCACGCATCTTGGCGATCGCCTTCGATTCGATCTGGCGGACCCGTTCCCGGGTGACGTTGAAGTGCCGACCGACCTCGTCGAGGGTCTTCGGTTCGGCGCCGCCGAGGCCGTACCGCATCTCGATGACGGTGCGTTCCCGCTCGTTGAGCTGGTCCAAGAAATCTTCGAGGTCCTCGAGGCGGAGGTTCATGAGGACCGCCTCGAAGGGCAGGGTGGAGTCTTCGTCCTCGATGAAGTCACCGAGCACCGCCGAATCGTCACCGACGGGCTCGAACAGGGAGAGCGGCTCGGGGGCGACCCGTTTCGCCTCCGCCACCTTGGCGACGTCGAGCCCGGCCTCGGCGGCGATCTCTTCGTCGGTCGGGGCACGCCCCAGCCGTTTCAGGAGGTCGGCTTCGGCGTTCTGCACCTGTCCGATCGTGTCCATCATGTGGACGGGGACTCGGATCGTCCGGCTCTTGTCGGCGATGGCGCGGGTGATGGCCTGGCGGATCCACCAGGTGGCGTAGGTGGAGAACTTGAAACCTTTGCGGTATTCGAACTTCTCCACCGCACGGATCAGGCCCAGGTTCCCCTCCTGGATCAGATCGAGGAAGGGAAGGCCCGAGTGCTGGTATCGCTTGGCGATGGAGACGACGAGGCGGAGGTTCGCCTGGATGAACCGGCGGCGGGCTGCTCGACCCTCTTCTGCGGCCCGTTCCAACTTGCGGCGTTCAGCCCGGCTCAGACCGGAACGCTCGGCGAGGGCGGCCTCCGCTTTGCGGCCACGTTCCATCGCCTTCGCCAAGGCGACCTCTTCCTCCGCGGTGAGCAGCTCGAAGGTCCCGATGCCGTCGAGGTAGCGTCGAACGGTCTCGTCGCTGGCGTCGAAGCCGTTCATTCGGGGTGTTTTCATCGCCAGTGTGTGCCTCCATCGCTACGGGCGCCCTCTCCGTGTCCTCCCGGCGCCGTAGTCCCCGTATCGGCGTCGTCAAGGAGAAAGTTGAGGAGCTTGTCGACGGAGCGACATGAACCAGATCCCGCTGATACGTAACATGGGGCCGCCAGGGCGTTTAGCTCAGCTGGAAGAGCGCTTCCCTTACAAGGAAGAGGTCGGCGGTTCGAACCCGTCAACGCCCACCGCCCTCCGTCGGGGCCCCTAGCATCCGGCTGGTGAACATCGGCGAATTCCTCGACCGTCTCGGCATCGTCGCCCCGTGGACCGACGCCGCCGGATGGGACCCTTCGGGTCTCCAGCTCGGCGACCCCGCCGTCGAGCTCCGCCGGGTGGGGGTGTGCCACGAAGTCACCGACGCCGTGGTCACGGCCGTCGAATCCGAACCCGTGGACCTCCTCGTCACCTACCACCCTCTGCTGTTCCGCCCCACCACCAGGCTCGTCGCCGGGCCTTCACCCCGGGGTCGGGCGTGGCGGCTCGCCCGGGCCGGGGTCTCCCTCGCCGTCGCCCACACCTCCTTCGACGTCGTGCCGGGAGGGGTCGCCGACGCCCTCGCCGACGCCGTCGGGCTGGTCGACACCGAAGGGTTCGGCGTCACCGACCCCGCCGAACAGGTCAAGGTGGTCACCTTCGTCCCCGCCGAAGCCGTCGAGACGGTGGCGGCGGCGATGGCCGCCGCCGGTGGCGGGGTGATCGGCACCTACTCCGCCTGCAGTTTCCGCACCGAAGGGACCGGCGCCTTCGTCGCCGGGGAGGGGTCGGCGCCGGTGGTGGGCAGGCTGGGGGCGCCCTCTCGCGAACCCGAAGTGCGTATCGAGATGGTGGCGCCGGCCGCACGGAGGGAGCGGGTCGTCGCCGCCCTCGTCGCCGCCCATCCCTACGAACGTCCCGCCTACGACGTCTATCCGGTCACGGCCAACGCCGGGTTCGTCGGTCGGGTCGGTGACCTCCCTTCGGAGGTCGACCTCGCCGACTTCGCCGCGGCGGTCACCGAGCGTCTCGGTGACGGAGCCCGGGTTTCGGGCTCGGGTCCGATGAGGCGGGTGGCGGTCGTCCCCGGATCGGGGTCTTCGCTCATCGAAGCCGCCGCCGCCGCAGGAGCCGACGTGCTCGTCACCGGAGATGTGTCCCATCACCGGATGGTGGAGGCCGCCGACCTCGGTCTGGCGGTCGTGGACGTGGGTCACGCCCCCAGCGAACGTCCCGGCATGGCCGTCCTCCGCCGAGCCGTGGCGACGGCCGCCGGCGAGGCCGAACTGGTCGACCTCACCGGATACGACCCCACCCCGTGGCGGTGAAGCGGTGAATCCGGTTTCAGGGGGTACTCTGCCACCCGCATGATCCTGTCCGACCTCCTCGACCTCCAAGAGGTCGACATCGAAATCGACCGTCTCCTCAACACCCGCCAGTCCCTCCCGGAGCTGGAGGAGTACCGCCGAACCCACGCCAGACGGGAGGAGACCGGTCGGGAACTGCAGCGACTCCGGGACGACCTCCGGGCCCTCGACCTCGAACTGGACAAAGGGCAAGGGGAGCTCGACATCCTCGAGGCGAAGCTGAACGAGACCGAGACCAGGCTGTTCGCCGGCGGGATGTCGAGTCGGGAGACGGAGCACATGCGCCTCGAGGTGCAGTCGCTGCGGGGCCAGCGGGACGCCTTGGAGGAGAAGATCCTGGGGCTGTTGGATCGCCGGGACGAACTGGCGGCGGCGGTGGCCGAAGCGGAACGTCGGGTGGAGGAGGTCGCCGCCCGGGAGGAGGAGCTGGAGGCCCGTATCGCCGAGACCTGGCGGAAGATCGACGCCGACCTCGCCCGGCTGGAAGCCCGCAAATCCGAGATGGTCGCCGCCGTCCCCGACGACCTCCTCGAGCTGTACGAGGATCTCCGCCGGCACAAGGAGGGGGTGGCGGTGGGTCGGCTGGAACACGGGGTGTGCGGAGGCTGCCACCTCACCCTGTCCCCCTCCGAACAGGCCGAGGCAGCCCGCTCCGATCCGCCTCGGTGTGTGCACTGTCGGCGGATCCTCGTCATCTGATGGCCGGAACCTACGTCCTGTACACCGACGGAGCCTCCCGGGGCAACCCGGGGAGGGCGGCGATCGGAGCCGCCCTGTACCGGGTGACCGACGAAGGGCTGCACCCGGTCGCCGAAGTGAGTCGGGACATCGGCGTCACCACCAACAACGTCGCCGAATACCAGGCGGTGATCGAAGGACTCGAGACGGCGGAACGGTTCCACCCCGACCTTTTGGTGCTGCGGGCCGACTCCCAGCTCCTCATCCGCCAGCTCGAAGGCAGCTACCGGGTGAAATCCCCCAACCTGAAGCCCCTCTACGAACGGGTCCGGGAACTGATCGCCCGCTTCCCCGAAGTCCGCCTCGAACACGTGCCCCGGGCCGAGAACGAAGTCGCCGACGCCCTGGCCAACGCCGCCCTCGACGCATGATCGGCTATCACGTCGCCGTCGCCCTCTTCGGGTTTCGGTGGATCTTCCGGGACCCCGGCGTCGACGTCCGGTACCTCGCGGCGGGGGCGTTGCTCCCCGACCTCGTCGACCTGCCCCTCGGCACCGTCGTCTTCGCCGACCGGTACTCGAGCGGCGAGCTGTGGTCCCACACCCTGGCGGCCCCCAGCCTCGTCGTGGTGGCGGCCCTCGTGTTCTTCCGCCACGGAGTGCGACGCCGGCGTCTCCTCGCCCTGGCCGTCGGGATGTTCTTCCATCTCCTCGCCGACGGGATGTGGACGTCGACGGCGATCTTCCTCTGGCCCTTCGCCGGTGACTTCCCGACGGGTCCGAAGCCCTACTGGTCCGGGGTGCTCGACCGTGCCTTCTCGGATCCGTGGCGGTGGGTCGCCGAAGCCGGCGGATGGCTGTACCTGGCCGGGCTGTACCGGCGCCTCGGTCTCTCCGACCCGGCTCGGCGGCGCCTCGTCTGGACGGAGGGGAGGCTGGCCGGATGAGGCGGGTCGTGTCGGTCGGTGTGGCGGCGGTGGCCGTGGCGTTGGTCCTCGCCGCCTGCGACGCGCCCCGGGTCGAATCGACGACGGCGGCGGCCCCCGTCGGCACGGTGCTCGTGTCCCCCAGCCCCGAGGAGGCGGTCCAGCGGCTCCTCGGGGCCCTCGCCGAAGGACGGTTCGACGAGGCGGCCACCCTCGTCCCCGCCGAACAGTGGAGCCTCGTGGCGCTCGCCGAAGGGGCGGACCTGGCCGACGTGGCCGACGTGTACCGGTCGGGGGGCCTCGACGTCGGCATCAACTTCTGGTCGGGGTTCACCACCGGGATGGCCGACACCCTCGGGGTCGGGCCGGCGGCGTTGCGGGTCGGTGACGTCCGCCGGTTCGTCGCCGGGGGCCGGTCGTTCGCCGAAGTGAACGTCTACCAGGCCAAAGACGCCTCGTTCCGTCGGATCGTCACCGTCGCCGACGACTCGGGTTGGGCGGTCGATGTGGTCGCGTCCTTCGCCGAGGCACTCGTTCCCCGACTGGCCCAGGAAGCCGACAAGGTGCTGTCGACGTCGGGGGGCGACGCCGCCACCGTCCTCGAGGCGATGCGGGGCGCCGAGGCGTCCTTCCGGGCCGTCGTCTCCCTCGACCGGGTCAGCCCGGAGCTCTACCAGGCGGCCGTGGTCGCCGTCGAAGCGATCACCCGGTGAGCCGTCGAAGGCGGGGGAGGACCTCGGCGCCGATCAGGCCGATCAGGGACTCCTGGTCGGTCCCGGCGACCTGCAACGTGACGATGTCCGCCCCGAGGTCGGTGACGAGGGGTCGGTACACCTCCACCAGTTCGTCCACGGAGGACACGACCGGGTAGCGACCCAGGACCTCATCCCGGGACAGCGTGTCGGCCCGGCGGCGGAGCTCCTCGGGGTCGACGGCGTGGAGCCGACCTGGGGCGCGGAGGCCGCGCCACGAATACATCGCCTCCCAGGCCTCGTCGAGGTCACGGGCGTAGATCGCCCATCGGGTGGCGAGCACCTCCGGGTCGGGCCGCCCCCGATCGGCTGCCGCGGCACGGGCGGGTCGGAGGACCCGTTCGAAGGTCTCCGCCGGATCCTTCACCGAGGTGATCAGTCCGTCGGCCTCCTCGACGGCGAGGGTGGCCGACTTGGGTCCCCCCGCCGCCAGGCGGATCGGGACACGACCCAGGGGAGGCGAGTACAGCTTCGCCCGGTCGGTTCGGTAGTAGCGGCCCTCGAAGGTGAGCTTCTCGCCGTCGAGGAGACGACGCATGATCCGCAGGGCTTCGCGCATGCGGGCCGCTCGTTCGGCGTAGGGAGGGAACTCGTACCCGAGGGGTCCCTCGTTGATGTTCTCCCCGGTGCCCACCCCGAGTTGGAACCTGCCTCCGGTGAGTCGATCGACGGTGGCGGCGGCCTGGGCGACGAGGGCGGGGTGGTAGCGGAAGAGGGGAGTGGCGACGCCGGTGCTGAACGCGACACGGTCGGTCACCATCGCCATCGCCCCCAGGGTCGAGAAGGCGAACCCGGCGGCGGAGCGGTCGTCCACCCAGGGATGGAAATGCTCCGAGACCACCAGCATGTCGAAGCCGGCCTCTTCGGCGAGCCGGGCGTGGCGAACCAGCATCTCGGGTTGCCACTGTTCGTGGCCGCAGAAGTAGGCGAAACGGGTCACGGCGCTCCCATCGACAGACGCCGGATGGTACCGACGTGGATCCCGTAGCCTGGGGCCAGCATGCCCGATGACCGTCGTCCCCCCCTGCTCCGGTGGGCCGAGGAACTCGCAGCCCTCGCCCACACCGGCCTCGAGTTCGGCGACGACGAGTTCGACCGTCAGCGCTACCGACGGGTCGCCGAGATCGCCGCCGAGATGGCCTCCTTCCCGTCGGGTGACGTCGTCTCGGTCGCCGAGGTCTTCGCCGGCGCCGGAGGCTACGTGACCCCGAAGGTGATCTGTCGGGCGGCGACCTTCGACGACCGGGACCGAATCCTCATGGTGCGGGAGGTGGCCGACGGTCGGTGGACCCTGCCGGGCGGATGGATCGACGTCGGCGAGTCACCGGCTGCGGCTGCAGAGCGGGAGACCTTCGAGGAGACCGGGTACCGGGTGCGTGCCCGGAAACTGGCCGGCGTCTACGACAAGCGGCTCCACGACCACCCTCCGGCCCCCCATCACAGCTATCTCCTGTTCTTCCTGTGTGACCTCGTCGGCGGCGAACCGGCCGGGAGCTACGAGACCTCCGCCGTCGGCTGGTTCACCGTCGACGAGCTTCCGGAGCTCTCCACCGGTCGGGCGACCGCCGCCCAGATCCGCCGGATGTTCGACCACCACCAGGACCCGACCCTCCCCACCGACTTCGACGTCACTGGAAGCTGACGAAGACCGGGACCGGTTCGAGCCCGAGGACTTGCTCGGGGGTGGCCACCGGTGAGTCCTCGTCGTAGAAGTTCTTCCACCCCCACCACCAGCGTGGGTGCGGCCGGTTCCCGGTGATGACCCGGTACGACGAGTACTTCGTGGCGAGGGGTCCCTGGCCGTCCATCTGGATGACGACGGCCAGTTCCGGCGGGGTGACGATGCGTTCCCGGTTGGTGATCATCGACGGCTTGAACTGGTGGATGAGCAGCAGCTTCTGGGGGAGCCGTTCCCGGCGGACCAGCTCGGCGAGCCATCCCGCCACCTCGTTCACCTCGGCTGCGTCCACGGACCCGATCTGGCGCAGATGCACCTGGTCGGGGCGGAGACGCCATTCGGGGTCGAGGGCGAGGCCCACATGGGGTTGGCGGAGGAGCTCTTCGTAGCGGCGGGCCTGGGTGAGGAAGTCGGTGCGCCCCGGCTGGAGGTCGAGGATCACGTACACGCCTGCCTGACGGGCGGCGTCGACCCACGGTTCCAACACCTCGATCGGGGTCTCCGCCGAATAGTCGCCGTCGGCCCCGGGTCGGGCGTCGGCGACGGTGGCGATGATGTCGAAGGCGGGGACCGTCGGCACCCCGTCGACGCCGTACGCCTCCACCAGGGGACGGAGACGTTCGATCGACTCTTCCGGGCCCTGTTCTCCCAACACCCCCAGGTTCGGGGTGAGCGGGTTGCCGTACAAGGCCACCAACCTTCGTCCCGGCAGCAGCCGCCAGCCTCCTCCGGGGAGCGGCTCGGACGTCAGCACCGTCTCGACCTGGCGGAGGACGTCGCCGTCGAACAGCCCGACCAGGACCACCTGGTCGGGTCGGGCGGCACGGAGGGACATCCCGAACGTGGTGTCCCCCCACACATCGGACGGGTCCGCCAGGAGGAGACGCCCTCCGGTGACCGCCGCCGCCACTGCGGCGGGCAGCGCCCCGGCGGGATCGGTGACCGGGGCGACGAGGACGGGTCCTCCGGTCGGCGGCCGAGCCGCCAACGCCGCGGCCAGCTCGTGGGGGACGGCGCCGTCGAGGCCGGCGAGCCGGGCCAGGGTGTCCGCCACCCCGCCGGGCCGGAGGCGCATCGCTTCTGCGGGGAGACCCGACGGCAGCGGCGCGGGGTCGCCGACGGTGACCACCTCGGTGGCGCCCAGCCGGGCGGCCTCGGCGGCGACGAGCCGACCCGCCCCGGGCCGGGTGAGGAGGAGCGGGGCCTGCATGTCGACGGCGATGGGGGCGGCGGCGGTCATGGCGGCGTAGTCGTCGGCGGGGACGATCACCACCCGGTCGGCGCAGGAGAACATCCGGGCCGAGACGGCGAGCGAGCGGCGGACCGGATCTCCGAACCGCAGGAGCTCGACGCCGGTGCCCGTCACCGGGCCGCGACGGCAGACGGGCGGCGGCGGATCCGGGGGGTCGGCCGTCGGCGGCGGCGACGTGGTGGTGGCGACGTCGGACTCCGCCGGGACGGGCGCAACCGCCCCGGGCAGGCAGGCTGCCAGGACGAGGGCGGTCACGGAGACGACGGCGAGACGACGCACGGTGGGCCCACCAGGGTACCGGTCCGCTGCGGTGACAGGCGCCTATCTCCCGACGGCGCGTAGGGTGGCGGCCATGGCGAAACCGAGCACCGTCGGTGAGCTCCGGGACTCCGGCTGGGTGGACCGGCCGGTGAAAGAGGAGCTGCGGGAGAACCTGCTCCGACGCATCGAAGCCGGCGACGACCTGTTCCCCGGCATCGTCGGCTACGACGAGACGGTCATCCCTGCGTTGGAGCGGGCCATCCTCGCCGGCCACGACATGATCGTCCTCGGAGAACGCGGACAGGCCAAGACCCGTCTCATCCGACGGCTGGTCGACCTCCTCGACCCCGAGACTCCGGTGGTCGACGGGTGCGAGATCAACGACTCCCCGTTCCGGCCTGTGTGCGCCCACTGCCGTCACCGGCTCGCCGACGGGGGCGACGACGTGCCGATCCGTTGGGTCGGACGGGACGGACGCTTCGCCGAGAAGCTGGCGACACCCGACACCGCCGTCGCCGACCTCATCGGCGACGTCGATCCGATCCGGGTGGCGGAGGGCAGATACCTCTCCGACGAGCTGGTGATCCACTACGGGCTGGTTCCCCGCACCCATCGGGGGATCTTCTCGATCAACGAACTCCCCGACCTCCCCCCGCGGATCCAGGTGTCGCTCCTCAACGTCCTGGAGGAACGGGACATCCAGATCCGGGGGTTCACGGTCCGGCTCCCCCTCGACCTGCTCCTCGTCGCCACCGCCAACCCGGAGGACTACACGAACCGGGGTCGGATCATCACCCCTCTCAAGGACCGCTTCGGCTCGGAGATCCGCACCCACTACCCGCCGACCCGCCACGACGAGGTCACCATCATGCGTCAGGAGGCGGCGCCGCCTCCGTCGGCCGTTCCCGTCTCCGTCCCCGGGTTCCTCGAAGAGATCGTCGCCGAGTTCACCCACCAGGTGCGGTCCTCCGGGCACGTCAACCAGCGCTCCGGGGTGTCGGTGCGGCTGTCGATCGCCAACCTCGAGACGCTGGTCGCCTCGGCGGTGCGCCGAGCGGCCCGCCTGGGCGAATCCGAAGCCGTACCCCGGATGACCGACCTGGTCGCCTGTCTCCAGTCGACGTACGGGAGGGTCGAGTTCGAAGGGTTCGAGGAGGGTCGGGAAGAGGAGATCCTCCGCCGGCTCCTCGCCCTCGCCGTCGTCGAGGTCTTCCGGGAGCGTCTGGCCGGGTTCGACTTCCAGCCGGTCCTCGCCTTCTTCGAGGCCGGAGGGGTCGTCGAGACCGGAGACCTCGTCCCGGCCGCCGACGTACGTGTCGGCGAGGTCGACGTGACACCGCTCCTCGTCCGCCTCGGCCTGCGAGGTGAGTCGCCGGGCGACGCCGCGGCGGCCGTGGAGTTCGCCCTGGAGGGGCTGCATCTGACGAGGCGGCTCAACAAGGACGTCGCCGACGGGGCCGTGCGATACGGAGGCTGAATGGCCCGGTACCGGTACCTCCGCTGGGACGGCACCCAGGATCCCCTCGGAGCCGACCTCCCCACCGACGCGCTGGTGGCGCGGCTGAGCGAAGACCTCCTCGACGGCCGGAGCATCGACGAGTCGGTCCGCCGGATGCTGCGCCGGGGCCTCCCGGGCCGTTTCGACGGCCTCGACCGTCTCGCCGAACGGATCCGTCGGCTCCGAGAAGCCCGGACAGGCGGCGGGGAACGTCCCGATCCCCTCGCCGAGGTGCGCCGCCGGTTGGAGGAGATCGTCGACCTGGAGCGGGCCGCCCTGGCGGCCGAGCCGTCGGAGGGGGCACGGTTCGCCGAGCTGGCGCTGGACGCACTCCCCGACAACGTCGCCGACCGGATCCGGGAGCTGCGGGAACATTCGTGGCGGTCGGCGGAGGCGAGGGACGCCTTCGAAGCGCTCCTCGACGACCTTCGTCGAGACATCCTCGACGCCGCCGTCCGAAGGATCGGCGAGGGACTGGCCGGGATCGGCCCCGAGGAGATGGCGGCGTTGAAGGACATGCTGTCCGAACTCAACGCCATGCTGGAACGTCACGCCGCCGGCACCGGGCCGTCCCAGGCCGAGTTCGACGCGTTCATGCAGCGTCACGGACGGTTCTTCCCCGAGAACCCCCGGACGTTCGAGGAGCTCTTGGACGCCCTCGCCCGACGAGCGGCCGCCTTCAGCCGGCTGATGGCGTCGGTCACCCCCGAACAGCGGAGACAGCTCGAAGCCCTGGTCGAGGACCTCCTCGGTGACTTCGACCTGGCGTTCGAAGTCGACCGGCTGGGCGCCAACCTGCGGACGTTGGTCGGGTCGTCTCGGTGGGACCGGCCGGTGGCGATGGGCGGCGAACCCCTCGGCCTCGGCGAGAGCCTCGACGCCCTCGAAGAGCTGTCCCGGCTCGAAGAGCTGGAACACTCGCTCTCCCAGGACTACCCGGGGGCGTCCCTCGAAGACGTCGACACCGAAGCCCTCCGTGACGCCCTCGGAGATGGCGCCGTGGCCGACCTGGAGCGGCTCCGACGTATCGAACGGATGCTGGAGGAGGCCGGGGTGGTGACCCGGTCGGAGGGGACGCTGCGGCTCACCCCACGGGGGGTGCGGAAGCTGGGGGAGCGGGCCTTGGCGAAGGTGTTCGACCGTCTCGTGGCCGACCGCCCCGGCGCCCACGACGTCGCCGCCGCCGGCGGAAGCGAAGAACTCACCGGCTCGTCCCGTCCGTGGCGGTTCGGTGATCCGTTCCGGTTGGATCTCCGCCGGACCCTGCACAACGCGGTGGTCCGCGCAGGACCGGTCCGGGGGCCCTTGCGTCTCGTCCCCGACGACTTCGAGGTCGCCGAGGCGGAACGGCGTACCTCGGTCGCCACCGTCCTGCTCTTGGACATGAGCCGGTCGATGCCGCTACGGGGGCATTGGCTCCCCGCCAAACGGATGGCTCTGGCCTTGCACACCCTCATCGCCACCTCCTATCCCGAGGACCGCCTGGCGATCGTCGGGTTCTCCGACTACGCCCGGGAGATGACGACGGCCGATCTGGCCGAGGTGGCCTGGGAGCCCGTCTACGGCACCAACATGGAGCACGCCTTCAACCTGGCGGGACGGATCCTCGCCAGGTTCCCCGACGCCGACAGGCAGGTGCTGTTGGTCACCGACGGGGAACCGACCGCTCATCTGGAAGGCGAATACGTGTTCTTCAACTGGCCGCCGGTGCGTGAGACGATCGAAAGGACCGTACGGGAAGCGCTCCGGCTGGCACGTTCCGGGGTGACGATGAACATCTTCATGCTCGAACAGTCCCCCGGTCTCGTCGACTTCGTCGACCGTCTCGCCCGGGTGGTCTCGGGACGGGTCTTCGCCGTTCCCGACGCCGAACTGGGGGCGGTGATCGTGGGGGACTACGTCCGGAGACGCTGACCGCCCGTCGGTCCCTTCGGGTGGTGACGTCCCTCACCACGGCGGCCAGGGAACCGGCGGCCGGTCGTGGGGAGGGTGGGGATGGACCCGATCCTCCAACAGGCGCCGGGTCCGTGCCCCCAGCGCGTCGGCTTCGGCGGAGCCGAGCATCCTGCCGACCTCGTCGGCGAGGCCTTCGTCCAGCGCCTTCGCCAGGCGCCGCAGGGCGGCCACCATGGCCCGGGGCAGGCGCCGCCCGGCGAGGCCCCACAGCACGGTCCGCAGCTTGTCGGCCGGATGGAAGGTGAGGCCGTTGTCGATGGCGAAGAGACGACCGGTGCCTCGTTCCCGGAGGAGATGGCCGAGCTTGCGGTCGGCCTGGTTGGTGACGACGTCGAGTACCGCCACCGGCCACAGCGCCGGCGAGGGTTCGGGGTGGACGAGGGGTCGCGGGTCGAAGGTGTGGTCTTCGTCCAGGAACCGCTGGGCGGAACCGTCGCCGAGGGGACCGGTGGCGGGCCTGGTCTCGGGGACCACGCCGAGCCCCATCGCTTCCGACACCCGGTACGCCAACACCTCGCGTGCCGCCAGGGTTCGCCAGGGGAAGTCCCAGAGGGGCTGTTCACCCGCCGTCGGCTTGTACACCCACGGTTCGCCGCCGCCGTCGAGGGCCAGCACGGTCGTGTTGGAGGCTCCGGGGAGCCGGCCCACCACCTCGACCAGATCGACGGGCTCGGTCATCGTTCAGTTCCACGCCGGGCAGTCGTGGTGCTCGGGGTCGTCCATCGGCAGGCGGCACCACTGGCAGATGGGCCTCCCCGCAGCCACCACCTCCAGGGCCCGCAACGCCATCGCCGTGAACTGTTCGGGTGCCACCACGAAGGACACACCTTCGACCCGGTCCGGGTCGGTGAGGGTGAGCACCACCATGCCGTCGGCGGCGAGGCCCATGGAGATCGTGCCGACACGGAAGGCTTCCCGGTCGGGTTCGGACACATCCAACCCCGAGGCGAGGATGCGGCGGACCGCGTCCCGGTCGACGGCGACGTCGCCTGCGGCCAGGATCCGCAGACCCTGGCTGCTCAAGGCCGCCACCTGCTCTTTCTCCGCCCCGAAGGAGTACCGGAGGCCTCCCGCCACCACCTCGAGGTAGAAGCGGCGGCGGCCGGGTTCGCCGATCGCCCCGGCGGCGAACCGTTCGGCGGGGCCCAGGTCCATCACGTCCATGGCGTCCCCAGGTTGATGCCGACGACCCGGGGAGGGGCGTCGGCGGGCAGCTCGAGGATGCTCACCGACCCGGGGGCGACGACCAGGCGCTGGAAGAGGTCGGCGGGCTGGCCGAGGTAGTGGGAGAGGACGGTCTTGATGACGTCGGCGTGGCTCACCACGGCGACCGTCTTCCGACGGTGGGTGGCCGCGAGGTCCTCACAGGCGGAGACGGCACGGTGACGCACGTCGAGGAACGACTCGCCTTCGGGGAAGCGGAACCGGGACGGGGCGGCCTGCACCCGGGCCCAGGCCTTCAGCCGGGACAGGTCCCGCAGCGTCCGGCCCGTCCACCGTCCGAAGTCCACCTCGGTGAATCCCGGATGGATGGCCGGTTCCAGCCCGGCGGCGGCGCCGATCTCCAGCGCGGTCTCCCAGGTCCGCTCGACCGGCGACGAGTACAGGGCCACCGGTCGGGCGGCGGCGACGAGGCGGGCGACGTGGGCGGCGATCTCCCTCCCGGTGTCCGAGAGGTGGACCCCGGGGAGGCGTCCGGTGAGCCGGACCCCGGTCTCGGAGGTCGGTGCGTGTCGAACGAGGAGGAGCCGCGCCATCGTCCCGGAGGCTACCGGCGTGGCGGCGTTCGGGGTCAGGTCGGTGGGTGCGCTGCCGCCAGGAGCTCGGGGCCGTTGTTTCGGACCGAGTTGACGAGGGGGACGATCTCCGTCGGCACGAGGAGCTCGGCGGGTTCGATCATCTGCATCGACGCGGCGACCTCGCCGGGGTCCCGGACCTCGGGGTCGAGCCACCGGCTCCACGCCTCGGGGTGGAGCACGACCGGCATCCGATCGTGGATACGCGCCACGGGGCCGGCCGCCGGCCGGGTCAACAGCACGCAGGTGCGTTTCGCGGCTCCCGTGTCGGGGTCCCGCCACGTCGACCACAGTCCGGCGATGGCCAGCGGGTAGCCGTCGGCCCGCCGGATCCAGTAGGGGACGCTGCGGCCGTCCCGGCGTTCCCATTCGTAGAAGCCGTCGGCGGGGACGAGGCATCGCCTCGACCGGAAGAGGTCGCGGAACATGGGGCGGGTGGCGGCCGTCTCGGATCGGGCGTTGATCGGCCCGGGCCGTCCGTCCTTCGACCAGTGGGGCACCAGGCCCCAGCGCATCGTCCCGAGGAGACGCTCACCGGCGTGGACGGCCGCGGTGTACACCTCGTTGGTGGGCGCCACGTTCCACGACGGGGCCAACGGCTCGGCGACGACGGTCCGGGCGTGGAGGAACGCGGCGTAGTCGGCCGGGTCGGCGGTCTGGAGGAAACGTCCACACATGGAGGCGAGGATACGGGTTTGCTGCGGGGGCGGACACCACCCACGCTCTTGGTCAGATGACCAGGACGGATGACCAAGGGGTGCAGGCCTCCACCCGGGACCGGCTGTTGGCGGCGGCCGCCGAAGAGATCGCCCAGGTGGGCTGGGACGCGGCCCGGACCCGGTCGGTGGCGGCCCGGGCCGGCGTGAACCCGGGAGTCGTCCACTACCACTTCGAATCGATGGAGGCCCTGCTGTTGGAGGCGGCATCCCGGGCGATGATGGCGGCCGTGGAAGGACCGGCCGCCGTGCTGCTGGACGAACCGCGGTTCGTCACCGCCGTCGCCGAGTCGCTACGCCTCCTCACGGAGATGGACATGACCGGGCCGCAGGGTCGGATCCTGTTCGAGATCATGGTGCAGTCCCAGCGCCGCCCCGACGTCGAACGGATGATCTCGCAGGTCCTCGCCGGCTACCGGGAGGCCCTCGTCGACCGGGTCCGTCGGGACGTCGCCGCCGGGGAACTCCCCGCCGCCGTCGACCCGGTCGGGATGGCGCAGCTCGTCGCGGCGCTCCTCGACGGCGTCGCCCTCCACCGCTACGTCGACCCCGACGTCGACTTCACCCCGCTGGTCACCGAGATCGTGAGAATGATCGGAGGACCCGAAGATGAGTGAGATGGCGGTCCGGGCCGAAGGCCTCGCCAGGACCTACGGGACCGGTGCCGTGGCGGTGGACGCCCTCGTCGGGGTCGACCTCGAGATCGAATCCGGCCAGTTCGTCGTCCTGTTGGGCCCCTCCGGTTCGGGGAAGACCACCCTCCTCAACCTGGTCGGCGCCATCGACGTCCCCACCGCCGGTCACCTCGAAGTGGACGGGATCCGCCTCGACGGCCTCGACGGCGAAGGGAGGACCCGATTCCGTCGCGAACACGTCGGTTTCGTGTTCCAGTTCTTCAACCTGATCCCCACCCTCACCGCCCTCGAGAACGTCCAGCTCATCACCGAACTGACGGGCCGGGACGGCAGCGACCAGGCCCGCGCCGCCCTCGAGGCGGTCGGCATGGCCGACCGTGCCGACCACTTCCCGGCGGCGCTGTCGGGCGGCGAACAGCAGCGGGTGGCGATCGCCCGGGCCGTCGCCAAACGTCCACGCCTGCTGCTGGCCGACGAGCCGACCGGAGCCCTCGACCTGGAGACGGGGCGGAGGGTCCTCGACGTCATCTCCCGTCTCAACCGGGAACGGGCGATGACGGTGCTGCTGGTCACCCACAACGCAGTCATCGCCGAGATGGCCGACCGGGTGATCCGCCTGCGGGACGGGCGCATCGTGGCCGACACCCTGAACCCGAACCCGGTCGCCGCCGACCGGCTCGAATGGTGAGGCGACGATGAGGGTGCTCACCGTCAAGCTGCGCCGCGACCTGCGGCGAAGTCGGGCGCAGGTCCTCGGCATCGTCGTCACGGTCTTCGTCGGGGTCATGTTGTTCGGGGCCAGCTACGACGCCTACCAGAGTCTCACCGCCTCCTACGAGACGACGTTCGATCGGGTGGGCTTCGCCGACCTGTGGGTGACGGCCGCCCCCGAAGGACTCGAAACCACCCTGGCCGCCGACCCGGCGGTGGAGGCAGCCGAGACCCGGCACACCGTCGACGTTCCGTTCCGCATCGGGGACCGCCGTCTGGTGGGGAGGGTGGTGGGGGTGCCCGAAGGCGCGACCGTCAACCAGGTGATGGTCCTCGACGGCGCCATGTTCGACCCGTCGGCCGCCGATCAGGTGGTGGCCGACCAGCATCTGGCCCGGGCCTTCCAGCTGGAGGTCGGCGACACCGTCGAGGTGGCGACGCCGGCGGGCTGGCGGCCGGTCACCGTCGTCGGAATCGGGGCGTCGGCCGAGTACCTGTGGCCGTCGAAGAGCCGTCAGGAGCTCCTCGCCCTGCCCGACCAGTTCGGCGTGCTGTACGCCCCCGACCCGGCGGTGGCGGCCGCCGGTCCGGCGGCGGTACGGGACGTGGTGGTGCGTCTCCGAGAGGGGGTCGAACGGGATTCGGAGCTGAGCCGGCTGGCGGCCCTGGCCATGGCCGCCGGCGCAGGCGACACCTACACCCGGGACGAACAGCCCTCCAACGCCGCCCTCCAGGAGGACGTCCAGGGCTTCGGGGAGATGTCGTTTCTGTTCCCGGTGCTGTTCCTCGGGGCTGCCGGGCTGGGCATGTGGGTGCTGCTCACCCGCATGGTCGTCGCCCAACGGGCCGTCATCGGCACCCTCCGGGCGGAAGGGATGAGTCGCCGCCAGGTGTTCTCCCACTACCTCGCCTACGGGGTCGGGACGGGACTGGCCGGAGCGATCCCCGGCGCCGCCGCCGGCGCCGGCCTCGCCCTGGTGATCGCCCACGCCTACACGGGGGCGATCTACGTTCCGATCACCGTCGTTCGGGTGACGCCCTCCACCCCGGTGTTCGGGGTGCTGTTCGGTCTGGTGGGAGGGGCGCTGGCGGCGTGGGCGCCGGCCCGTCGAGCCATGGCCCTGGAACCGGCCGAGGCGATGCGCGGTCCCGCACCGACCGGGCGGGGCAAGGTGACACTGGTCGAACGGGTCTGGCCGGGGCGGCTCACGGCAGAGACCCGGCTCGTGGTCCGCAACGCCCTCCGCAATCCCCGTCGGAGCATCGCCACCGGGCTGGGAGTCGTCCTCGGTCTCACCCTCGTCCTCGTCTCCTGGGGAATGATCGACACCGTCCAGGTCCTCTTGGACCGCCAGTTCCGCCAGATCCAACAGGCAGACGCCCAGGTGGCGTTCCTGGCTCCGCCCGGCGACCTCTCCGCCCTCGGCCAGGTCGACGGGGTGGCCGCGGTGGAGCCGGTCGTCCAGGCCCCGGTGAGCATCGTCGCCGGTGACCGCACCTACGGCACCATCCTGTGGGGGTTCGACCGGGACACCACCATGCACCGGTTCCTCACCGCCTCGGACGACGAGCTCCGACTGGGCGACGGGCTCCTGGTGGGCGTCGACCTCCACGACCTGTTGGGGGTGGACGTCGGCGACACGGTGACGGTTCGGGTCGGACCCACCGGGGAGACCTTCGACGTCCCCATCGCCGGCTTCGTGGACGAGCCCCTCGGCACCCAGGCCTACATGGACCTGGCCGTCCTCGACGGCATCGCTCCGCAGGTGGCGTCGCTCGCCCGCCAGGCGATGGTCCGCTACCGGCCGGATGCCGACCCGGATGTGATCCGCCGGTCCCTGGAGGCGACCCCCGGGGTGGCGGCGGTGGTGCCCACCCGGGCACTCGAGGCGGCCGCCGACGAATACATGGGTCTCTTCTACGCCTTCGTCGGGATCATGCTCGTCCTCGGCGCCGCCCTCGCCTTCGTCCTCGTCTTCAACACCATGACCGTCAACCTGGCGGAACGCACCGTCGAAGTGGCGACGATGAAGGCGGAGGGCGTATCGGCGGCGCAGCTGGCCCGGCTCATCACCGTCGAGAACCTGACGGTCATGGTCGCCGCCACCCTGCCCGGTCTCGTGGTCGCCTACTACGTCGCCGCCGGCTTCATGGCGTCCTTCGACTCGGACCTGTTCACCTTCACCCTCCACATCCGTCCCCTCACCTTCCTGTGGACGGCTCTGGCGGTCCTCGTCGCCGGGTTCGCCTCCCAGCGCCCGGGGTTGCGGACGATCCGCAGCCTCGACGTCGCCCGCGTGGTGAGAGAACGCTCGGTGTGAACCTTCGCCGAACGACGACGCGGTGGAGGCCCCGAAGGGCCTCCACCAGGTCGAGTCCGCCTGTAAGCCGGATTCTGTCCGGAGCCTCGACGGCTCCGGGGCGACCATCCATCTGGGACCGGTGTCACCACCGGCCTCATGCGGCCTACCCGGGACTTCGTCGGCGGGCCACCGGCGTCCCTGTTTGGCCTTGCTCCGGGTGGGGTTTGCCGAGCCATCCCGGTCACCCGGGATGCTGGTGGTCTCTTACACCACCGTTTCACCCTTGCCTGTGCCCGAAGGCCATCGGCGGTCTGCTCTCTGTTGCACTTTCCGTCGGGTCACCCCGCCTGGGTGTTACCCAGCACCCTGCCCTATGGAGTCCGGACTTTCCTCAGGCCCGAGGGCCCGCGGTCGCCCGGCGGACTCGACTCTCAAGCTATCACGTCAGCCACTTGGAATATTCCCGGCCTTCGAGCGCCGGCGTCCCGCCACGGTTCCGGCGACACCACCGAGGACCGTACCCAACACGGTGAGGAGGACCACCTGGCCGGTGGGGGCGGGACTCCCGCCGAGGCGGGTGGTCACCACCACCAGCACCACCAGGCCGAACCCGGCCAGGGCGCCGTGGAAACGAGCGAGGAACGGTGCGAGGCGGCCGGCCAGGTACCCGGCCACGGCGAACCCGAACAGCACCCCGGCGGTGAGGGCGGCGAGGGGGGCACCCTCGACGTTCGCCAACTCGAGGACCGGCCAGAGGGCGAGGCTCGCCACGGTGGCGGCCAACGCTCCGGCGGCCGCCCCCAACGCCACCGCACCCCATCTCACGGCCGCCAGCATGTCTGGATCTCACCTCCGCCGGTGCATGGTAGGGGGGTCTCGGGTCGAGGGATCCGACCGAACGCGGCGGATCAGAACAGGGGATCTTCCAGGTACTCCTCGAGGCCGGCGATCCAGCCGGTGGGGAGCTTCCAGCACCGCGAACCGCTGACCACCGCCTCCATGTACTCCCGGGACGGTTCGTATTCCCCGTCGGCGGCGGCGACGTGGGTGACGACCCGGTAGGTGGCACCTTCGCGGTCGACGGCGCGGAACTCGGTGGTGGGCAGACGCCCCTCCGCCTTCTCGGCGGCGTCGATCGCTTCGGCCTCGTCCGCCGACACCTCGAACAGGGCACCCCAGACGGTGTGGCCGGGGGCGGGCGTCACCGAAGGCAGGCCCCCGCCGAATTCGGGGCGGTGGAGAGGGAAACAGAGACGGACCTCGGGGAGGTGGGCGATCCGGACGAACTCGGCGTTCGGTGCCACCTCGGCGAGGCGGTCCGGGTCGAGACGGGCGCCGTACAGGAAATAGAGCAGAGCGAGCCTCCGTGCCGCCGGGATTGTACCGGGAGACGTCCGACGGACCCGGTGTCTCGCCGCGACCTACAATCGCTCCTCCATGCAATGGTCCAAGATCCTCGGCCGGGTCGCCGCCGGAGCCGACCTCACCCGCGACGAAGCCCGTGCGGCGATGACGGCGGTGATGAACGGAGACGCCTCGCCCGCCCAGACGGCCGCGTTCATCGTCGCCCTCCGCATCAAAGGTGAGACGGTCGAGGAGATGACCGGTCTGGTGGAGGCGATGCGGGCCGCCGCCGTCGCCGTCGACGTCGGTGTGCCGGTGGTGGACACCGCCGGGACCGGCGGGGACGGCTCGGGGACCTTCAACATCTCCACCACCGCCGCCTTCATCGCCGCCGGTGCAGGAGCCCGGGTGGCCAAGCACGGGAACCGGTCGGCGTCGTCGCGGTGCGGGTCCGCCGACGTCCTGGAGGCCCTGGGGGTCGCCATCGACCTGGCGCCCGAGGCGACGGCCCAACTGGTTCGCGACGTCGGGTTCGGCTTCTTCTTCGCCCCCCAGTACCACCCGGCGATGAAGCATGCGGCGCCGGTCCGGCGCGAGCTGGGCATCCCCACGGTGTTCAACTTCCTCGGACCGCTCGCCAACCCGGCGGGGGCGACCCGCCAGGCGATCGGGGTCTCCGATCCGGCGATGGCCGAGCGGATGATCGGCGTCCTGGCGAGGCTGGGATCGGAATACGCGTTCGTCTACTACGGCGAAGACGGCCTCGACGAGGTGACCACGACCGGGCCCACCTTCATCTACCGCCTCCGGGACGGGGAGATCACCCACGCCGAGTTCACCCCCGAAGACTTCGGCGTCGCCCGTGCCCGGCGTGAGGACCTGGTCGGCGGGGACGCCGAGACCAACGCGGCCATCCTCACCGAGATCCTCGACGGCGCCCCCGGCCCCCGCCGCGACGTCGCCCTCGTCAACGCCGCGCCGGCCCTGGTGGCGGCGGGTCTGGCCGAAGGGTTCGTCGAAGGGGTGGAGCTCGCCGCCGACTCCATCGACTCGGGTGCCGCCCGCCGGGTCCTGGACCAGGTCGTAGAGCGGAGCCGGCGACTCCGGGAGGGTTGAAGACCGGTGCACGTGAGCGCAGACGAACTCGTCGCCGCGCTCCGCTCGGCCGGGCTGCGGGTGACCTCTCCCCGGCGGGCCCTGTGCACGGTCCTCGCCGCCGCCCACGCCTCCCATCTCACCGCCGCCGAGCTGCGGGTCCGGGCCGAAGAGGTGGCGGGACGGTCCATCGACCTGTCCACCGTCTACCGGACCCTCGACGCCCTCGACCAGGCGGGCCTGCTGCACCACGTCCACCTCGGCCACGGGCCCTCCGTCGTCCACCTCAGCGGCGCCGACGATCACCACCATCTCGTCTGCGAGGTCTGCGGCCAGACGGTGGACGTCCCTCGGGAGGAGGTTCGCGAGCTGACGGCGGCGTTGGAGCGCCGCTACGGATACCAGGTGGACTCCACCCACTTCGCCCTGGTGGGACGATGCCGCCGTCACGTTGCCCCCCGATAGGAGACCGGGACCCGTAGACTTGCCGCCCATGCGTCGTCTCGTCATCGCCGCCGTCGCCGTCGCCCTCGTCGCTGCCGCCTGCGGCGGCTCGTCGACCCCGGACGCGGCGTCGCCGTCACCCGCCGCCACGGCCGGTGAGCAGCCCACGGCACCCGACTTCACCTTGGCGTTGGGGGAAGGCGGGACCTTCACCCTCGCCGACGAGGCCCGGCCGGTCTACATGATCTTCTGGGCCGAATGGTGAGGGACCTGTCGACGGGAGTTGCCCGTCGTCGACCGTCTCTCCACCGAGTACGGGGACCGGGTGGCCTTCGTGGCGCCCGCCTGGAGAGGCACCTTCGAACGGACCGCCGAGGTGGCGGGGGAGCTCCTCACGTCGGGCAACGTGATGTGGGGGCTGGACGAGCGTGAAGAGGTCTTCGCCGCCTACGGCATCCCCGGTCAGCCGGTGACGGTGGTGATCGACGCCGACAAGCGGATCGTCGCCGCCTGGGCCGGATCACGACCCGAACCGGAGGTCCGGTCCCTCCTCGACGAGCTCGTCGCCTCCGGCTGAGGCCGTCGGGATCGGGAAAACGGACACCGGCCCGGTAGGGTTCCGAACCGCCCCCAACCCCCACATCCATGCGTCCCCTGGAATCGGTCCTCGCCGCCGTCGCGGTCGGTGCCATCTACTGGCCGGTGGTCACCGGTCGGCGGTGGCGGCGCGGGTGGATGGCCGTGCTGGTGGTCGTCCTCGATCTCGCCCAGTGGCTGTTCGAAGGATTCCGCTGGCAGCTCGTCCCCCTCCACCTCGGCGTGGTGGCGCTGGCGATCGACGACATCGGCTGGGAGGACCGCCGGGTACGGGGGTACCGGCGGTTCCGCCGTGGGGCCCTGGGCATCGTCGGGGTCGCGCTCATGCTGGTGCTTCCGGCGGCGCTCCCCGTCCCGTCCATGCCCGAACCGAGCGGCCCCTTCCAGGTCGCCACCCGGACGTTCACCCTCGTCCAACCCGACACCGAGGAACGCTACGGGCCCGATCCGGGGGCTCCCCGCCGGATCCCCGTCCAGGTCTGGTATCCGGCCCGGGTCCCCGACGGGACGGCGCCGCTGCCCTGGCTGGCGGATTTCGATGCGGTCGCTCCTGCCCTCGCCCGACGTCGCGGCCTCCCCGGGTTCTTCCTCGACCACACCCGAGGCGTCGAATCTTCGAGCTACCCCGACGGTGAGCCGTACTCGGGCACGATCCCGGTGATCATCTACGTCCACGGCTGGGCCAGCACCCGCTCCCTCGCCCTCAACCAGCTCGAGTCCCTCGCCAGCCATGGGTTCCTCGTCGTCGCCGCCGACCACACCTACGCGGCCGTCACCACCGTCTTCCCGGACGGGAGCGTCGAGCCCCTCGACCCGGCTGCGCTGCCGGACCCCGAAGAAGTGGGGGACGACGAATACGACAAGGCCGCCGCCCGGCTGCTGAAGACCATGACCGGGGACATCCAGGCGATCGTCGACGCCCTCGCCGAAGGTCCGAGCGGTCCCTTCGGCGAGGTAGCCGCCATGGCCGACCTCGGGGCGATCGGGGTGTACGGGCATTCGGCCGGCGGGGGCGCCGCCGTCCAGTTCTGCCTCGAGGACGAGCGCTGCCAGGCGGTCCTGGGTCTCGATCCCTGGGTCGAGCCGATCCCCAACCGGATCGTGGCCCGGGAGCTGCAGGTGCCGAGCCTGTTCATCCGGTCGGACGAATGGCGGACTCGGCCCAACGACGGACGGCTGCGGGGACTGGCGGAACGAAGTCCGTCGATCTCGTACTGGATCGGGATCGAGGGGACGGCACACAGCGACTTCGTGATGACGCCGATCTTCTCGCCGGTCGGTTCCGTCATCGGCCTGAAGGGTCCGATCCCCGCGGACCGGATCATCCCGATCCTCGACGAGTACCTCGTCGCCTTCTTCCAGAGGTACCTGTTCGGGGTGGGCGGAGCGGCGTTGGATGATCCGCCACCCGCCGAAGTCACCCTCGAAGTGATCCCCTGAACCCGCCGAAGGCTCAGTCCGGCGGCGACGACTGGGTCTCGCCGACGACCCGCTGACCGGGGTCGTCACCTCGACGGATCGTGTCGATCGTGTCGCCGAGCACCAGAGCGTCTGCCTCCCCCTGGATCTTTCCGACGACGATCCCGTCGGGGTCGATGAAGTACGTCTCGGGGATCCCGAACACGCCGAAGGCGATCGCGGCCCGGCTCTTCGGGTCGAGGGCGTAGATCGTGACCTCGCTCCACCCGAGCTCGTCGAGGAACGCCACGGCGTTGTCCGGGGTGTCCTGGAACACGACCTGGATGAACTGGACACCGGAGTCGGCGAACGCTCGAGCGGTCCCGACCAGCGCCGGATGTTCCCGACGGCACGGCGGGCACCAGGACGCGAAGAAGTTGACGACGACGATCTCTCCCCGGAAGTCGGTGAGGCGGACCGTGCCGTCACCGGTCAGCAGCGGGAGGTCGAAGTCGGGGGCCGGCCTCCCGATCAGCGGCGAAGGGGCGAGCCGGGGGTTGGTGTCGAGGCGGGCGGCGAACGCCACGCCGAGGACGACGACGAATCCGACGACCAGGAACGCTGCGATCTGGATGCCCCGGGCCGGCCTCACGAACAGGATCCGCCGGCTCGGGCGACGGCCAGGTCCGCCTCGATCACCGACCGGGAGTCGGCGTCGATCTCGGGATTGGCCAGGGCCCGCTCCAGCAAGGGGACGGCCGCGTTCGGGTCACCGGCGCCGCACCATTCGACACGGGCGAGGAGGTACAACCCGAGGGGATAGTCGGGGGCGATGTCGAGAGCCTGGCGGATCAGGGAAGCGGCGAGCTCCACCTCCTGGTTGCCGTCGTAGACCATCCAGCCGAGACGGACCAGGGTGGCCGCGGCCATCTCCGGTGGCGGGTCGCTCTCCAGGATCGCCTGAAGGTGGGGGAACGCCTTGGCGTAGTCTCCCGCTTCGAAGTAGCGGTCGGCCAGGGCGAATCGCATCCCGTTGATCTGGGGATTGTCGAGGTTGGCGGCGATGACCGCCTCCAAGGTCTCGTTGGAGACCGAATCCGGGTCGATCGGGCCCGACGCCGCGCTTCCCTGCAGCGCCGGGTTGTCCCGGTCGGTGACGGTCCGCATCACCGAGAAGACGGCGGTCCCGAAGGCGGTGACGAGGATCAGGGCACCGACGACGATCCGACGGCGGGAACGCCCCGGTCGGGCCGGTTCGTCGTCGGCGGTGACCTGGTCCATCTCCGCCAGGATCCGTAGCGCCTGGTCCCGTTCGGCCTCGTAGGTGGCTCGGAGCTCGGCGGCGGTCTCCGGGTCGATCTCGCCGCCGGTGACCTGGGCTTCGAGCTCGGCCAGGTCACGGTTCGCCTGGGCGACGGTCTCTTCGAGATGTAGGCGCCGAGGGTCGATGGCGGTATTCATGGGGACACCTCCGTGGGAGAGGAGACCTCGGTGCGAGGCGGGTGGCGACGGCGTCCGAGGGCGGCGGCGAGACCTGCGACCAGCGCGACCCCGGGCCCGAGCCACAGCAGCAGGGTAGCGGCGCCGAAGGGCGGGTCGAGCAGGACCGAACCCGGGTACCCCGAGAGGAGCTCGGCGATGATCTGATCGTCCGAATACCCCTGGGCGATGCGTTCGGTGACGAGGTCCATCATGTCCTGGGCGATCCCGGCCCGGGAGAAATAGATCGTCTCACCGGTGCAGACCGGGCATGTGATCCGGATGCCGATGGCTCGGGCCCGATCGGCCTCCGGAGGTTCGGCGGTGATCACCGCTCCGACGACGAACAGCGCCAGCAGGACCGTGGACAGGGCGGGGAGGAGCCGTGGCCGCTCAGACATGGGCCGCCACCTCGGTCCGGCGGGTCGTCCGAGCCGCCAGCGCGACGAAGCCGCCGACCCCGGTCAGCAGGCCTCCCAGCCACATCAGCCACTGGAGCGGCGCGGTGCTCATCTGGAGTTCGGCTGCGGTGGGGGAGATCGACTCCACCGTCAGGTACAGGTCTTCGCCCAGGCGGGTGAAGACCGCCGGCTTCCCGACGACGATGCCGCCGATCACGTTGATGCTGGGGGTCATCTCGGTGAGGACTTCACCGTCTCGGGCCACCTCGATGCGGACGCCTTCGATCTGACGGTCCGGTCGGGCCTCGAGGTAGGGGCCGAGATAGGTGAGCTCGTATCCGGCGAAGCTCACCGTCTCGCCCGGTTCCATCCGGGCCTCGCCGTGTGTGGCCAGGTTCGCGGCGAAGGCGATGGCGACGGCGACCAGGGCGACCCCCACATGGGAGACCTGGCCGCCCCAGTACCCGGGATCCGAGGCGAAGAGGCGGCGGGCTTCGACGAGACGCGACGTCCCCCGTGCCCGGGCGCCATGGCTCGTCTGCTCCCAGAGGTGGCGGGCACCGACGGCGATCACGAAGCTCCCCGTCACCACGGCGGCCACCACCCAACCGATCCGGGTGGAGACGATCACGGTGAACGCCCCCACCGCCAAGGCGAACCGGAGGGGGCCGTGGATCCGCTGCCAGACCAAGCCCGGGCGGGCCGCCCGCCACGGCATCACCGGGCCGATCCCCATCGTCGCCAGGAGCGCGAACGACAGGGGGACGGAGTACCGATCGAAGAACGGCCGGCCGACTCCGACGGTCTGGTCGGTGAACGCCTCCAGGAAGAGCGGGTAGAGGGTGCCGGTGAGCACGACGAAGGCGAACACGGTGAGCAGCAGGTTGTTGACGAGGAGGCCGCCTTCGCGGCTGGACAGAGAATCGAGACGGGGGGAGCTCGCCACGAGGTCGGCTCGCAGGGCGAACAGGGTGAACGACCCGGCGACCACCACGACGAGGAATACCAACAGGACCGGTCCGATGGCGGACCGGCTGAACGCATGAACCGAGGGGATGGCCCCCGACCGGGTGAGGAAGGTGCCGAGGAGCGTGAGGGAGAAGGCGGCGATGACGAGCACGAAGTTCCAGGATCGGAGCATCCCTCGGCGCCGCTGGACCCGCGCC